>Ga0137306_100521_pt1 | contig 53156 bp, 39 predicted proteins | sample Inofroosms_March_FD_97187 | JGI IMG/M metagenome (GOLD analysis project Ga0137306, IMG submission 97187) | Mouse cecal microbial communities from Vienna, Austria - N-Acetylneuraminic and N-Acetylglucosamine D2O microcosms_March | ecosystem: Host-associated > Mammals > Digestive system > Large...
CTTTGTATGATCTGCTCCGGCATGGATAATTTCAGCGGCAGTATGTCCGGTTATGGCATAATGGAACCGGTTCTGCACCATTGCGTAGAACTCTTTGGTAGTCGGAGCCATGCGGTCATAGTCAATACTACATTCAGCATAAATATCAGTTATTTGTTGCCAAATCCGTCGCTCGCTGGCGCGGATAGAACGAACACGTTCCAAGAGTTCGCGGAAGTAATCGCGCCCGAACACCGCATTTCCTTGCTTCAGTCGGTCGTCATCCAGTACAAAGCCTTTGCGGATAAATTCGTTGAGTACACGGGTAGCCCATTGGCGAAATAGCGTAGCCCTCTGGCTATTAACGCGGTATCCAACGCTAATAATCGCGTCAAGAGAATAAAAGGTCTGTTCCCGTTTGACTTGACGATTTCCTTCTTGTTGAACTATTTCCATTTTGGAAACAGTTGACTCTTGTTGAAGCTCTCCCTCTTGATAAATATTGGTTAGATGTTTATTTATCGCAGGAACGCCGACATCAAACAATTGAGCCATTGCCTTTTGAGTGAGCCAAAGCGTTTCATTCTCCACATAAGCCTGAACAGTCCCCGAATTGTCGGGCAGATTATATAGAATAAATTGTATTTCCTTTGCCATGATTTCAGCTGTTGAATTTAAGAGATTTCAGTTGCGCCAGAATCTCAGACTCCAGACGGTGGCTTTCTGCAAACATTTCAGTTAACCTGGACTCATAGTCAGCCATGCGCCGGTTGAATTCCTCTTCCGTTATATCGACATATTCAATCTTGATGTCGAAATATTGACCGGCTGAAAGCGAATAGCCCTTCTCCCTGATTTCATCGTATGTTACGGCTACAGAGAGACCATCAACAGCTTCCTTATTGCGGAAAGTATTGACAATCAGCTCAACCTCTTTGTCAAGAAGACGATGCTTCTTATTATTGTTGGCATCCTGATAGTCTTCGCCCAATTTGCTTGCATCAACAAGAATTACCTTATCAGATATGGCGGATTTATCGAAGAATACCACCGAAACATTTGTGCCTGTGTCAGCAAATACATTTGAAGGCATGGAGATTACTCCATACACCCATTTCTCATCAACGATACTATGAAGAATCTTGTTTTCTATACCAGATTTGGCGGTTATGAAACCAGTTGGCACCACAATGGCACCTTTGCCTCTGGAAGAAAGAGAATTAAGCACATGCTGGATAAAGCATGTATAGATTGCCATTGTGGGTTTCGGCTTGATTTGCTTAACGGCATTGGGGACACCCGCCCAAAATCGTTTTCCATCGGCAGCGAGAGTATCCCGATATTCCGGAAAGTCGAGCTTGAACGGAGGGTTGGAGACAACATAATCAAACTTCTTGACCGTTCCGTTTGCCTCCTTGTGAGCCGGTTCAAGAAGTGTATTGCCCTGACGGATATTTGGAAGGCTTTCTGACAATCCGTTGAGTATAAGATTCAATCTTAGCATTTCGGATGACTTCTCAGATATGTCCTGACTATATATTGAGCAACGATCTTCACCTATTTGGTGAGCTAAGGCAAGAAGCAGGGTACCTGTGCCAGCAGAGGGGTCATAACATGAAACGCCTCGCAGTTGTGCATCATCTCCAACAAGGAGACGAGCCATGACCGTAGCTATCTCACGAGGTGTATAATACTCGGCATATTTGCCGCCACCGGCATTGTTGTAGTCCTTGATGAGATATTGGAAGATCCGAGAGAAGAAATCGTATTTCTCAGCGAAAACATCCTCGAAGTTGAAAGAGGCAAGATTCTTCATCATGGCAATGGCGAATTGATCACGCTTGTGAATATCCGTGATAAAATTAGTCACTCCATTGAAAATCTTAACCTTACTATTACCAGAAGTCAGTACCGAAAAAGTGTCCTCGTTCAAACTCGCAATCTCAACAAGGGTTGCATCAAGCAGAGTTGAAAAGTCTCCTTGAGTCGAAGCATTATAGAGATGAGATAGGGTGTGATGCGGAGCCATCTTAGGTACCGAGCCGGGAAGATAACTAAAAAGGTCTTCAACCTCTTCTTCATCGAATTTATCATATTCGGCGTCCCACTTATCAGCTTTTGAAAGTCGTTCGCCGTAGATCGGCATTCGTTTGGCTTCATATCCGAACTTATCGTTAAAAAACTTATACAAGAACATTTCGGTGATAATCTTGTATTCACTACCACCCCCGGCAAGACCGTACTCACCACAGGTTGTACGCAGGGAGTCGATAAGTCCGATTGTTTTGGCTTCAATTGCTTGTGTATCTTGTTTCATTATACTCGTGCATATGAGATGGTCGGCTCAGACATGAGCTGATATTGGTTAATGTATTCGTCGGAAATCAAAGAGCGTATAAATTTACGTTCTTCAAGCGTTGCATGAACGGATAGGTCAATCAATGTTTTGCCTACGAGTGCAAGCACATCCTGACGGAATTTATCTGTATTATTCAGTGAATTTATGTTAAGGAATAGCCTGTCATCAAGTGCTTTCTTCATCTGCATCAATCGTTCTGCAATCTCAAACTCATGCTTGGATATGATCGGACGCTCACGGTGTTCATTCTCCTCCTCAATCCGTTTATGGATTCTTACAAATCGTTCATCGCCTTTGTATTTATTGCGCAAGGCATTATTGCGACGATTGATCTCACGGATTTTTTTCATAACGGTATCCATATATTCAATGGCTTCTTTTGCCTCTTGAGTACTTTTGGGAGAGAAGCCGTGCTCACGGAAATATTTGCGGAACTCTTCTGCGAGAAGAACATACTTGTCTTCCTTATGATCAAAGTTGGATTCAAATTCACGCTGTACTTTCTCGGCTCTTTCACGCAAATCATTTACAACAATGCGCAATTCTTCGGACATGCCCTTCTTAAACTCAAATTCAAGAGCGTCAAGGGCAACATTAATGATGCCGGACACATCTGCCGTATGGTCAGTGTTATTCAAGAGATTGATTCTATCAATCCGATGAGACACCTCGGTCATAAGCGTTGGAATTGAACCGGGCGTAAGTTTCTCTATCTTTTCCTTTAGTTCATTATCACCGAAAGCACGTACCTGATTTAAGATAGCCTTGGCACTGGCAAGAATATTTTTCAACTCATATAGTTGGTCTTTGTCTTCTATTTCGTCAATTTCTTGCCGGAATATTTCTGGATTATCGCATGTGAAGTTGAAAAGAACATTCTTGATCTCCTTCATATCGGAGATTATTTTGTCCTTATCCTCAATAATTACCTCTCCCGGAGTTTTAGGTTCATCAGAATCCGGCAGGATGTCGGTTGTACGGCTCAACTCACGCAGATAACGGTCGTTGGTGGAGTCAAAGTTCTCTTTGATGTCAACAAAATCAACGACATAACCATATTTGAAGTCCTTATAGGGTCTATTTACCCGGGTAAGAGCCTGAAGAAGGTCATGACCGTCAAGGACACGTCCAAGGTACAGTTTCTTCAATCTCGGAGCATCAAAGCCTGTGAGAAGCATCTGATTGACAATCAATACATCAATATTCTCGGTCTTCTTGAAATCTTCAATATATGCCTTACGTTCGAGTTTGTCTCCCTCGTTATGGAGGATAAGAGCTGCTGTCAATGGCGGTGTCTTTGAGTACGGCACCATCGGCTCTCCTGCTGACAGTATTTTTTCTTCTTTCTTTTCCTCTAACTCAATGGCATGATTATAACGTTCCATCCATAGCTCATAAAGTTTACGAGCCTGTGGATTGGTCTTGCAAACAATCATTGCAGCTACAGAAGGCTCATTCTGTTCAGTTCTGAAACGTCTGAAATCCGCTATTATATAATCAATAAGAGCATTTAGATAACTTGGATGCTCAACTATCTTATTACGGTCAATGTCGCTACGTTTGACTTCAACCTCTCCGGTCAGTTGATCAAGGATATTTTCCAGTTTCTCCTTGTATACCGTCTCGACCGGTTCTCGCATCAATTTGAGCGTATAACCGTCTGCAATAGACTTGTCGTAATAATAAGTGTCAATATAATCACCAAATACTCGCCATGACTCTCGTTCCTCTCTCAGCAACGGGGTTCCGGTAAGCGCAATCTTTATGGAATCTTTGTCAGCATCAAAAAGGTTTGCGAGGAAGCTGCCTTGAGGACTATATCCACGGTGAGCTTCGTCAATGAAAAAAATGCGCTGTAGTTTAGTTGAATAACTATTGTCAAGTGTTATTTTGGAAGAATCCTCTTTGAACTTCTGTATATTGACAACCATTATCTCCGGTTTGCCGGATGGATTTTCAATCGGCGCATTGCTCTGGAAATCTTCCATAAGCTCTTTGCGCGACTGGGCAGTGCGAACAATCAAGCCACGAGCAGCAAACTCGTCAGTAGCTTGCTCCATCAGAGCAATGCGGTCAACGATGAAATAAAACTTTGCAACAGTGTTGCGTCCGGCGTAGAAATCTCGAAGACTCTTAACGGAGTAATATGCCAGTGCCGTTTTTCCACTGCCTTGCGTATGCCAGATAATACCGCTTTTAACACCAAGATCAAGTTTTTTGCGAATGGCGAGGGATGCGAACAACTGTTGATAACGCATAACGTGTTTTTCGAGCCGTTTTGCTTTCGTTCCGTCTTCAAGTTCGATAGTTCGGTCAACATACGCAAAACCATAGCGAAGCAAAAAGAGAAATCTGTCAAAACTCAGCATAGATGTGAGAATGCAGTTTGTCGGGGTTGTTCTTGCCTGATTTGTCTCGTATTCAGGAAGTTTTTTTACGGCAATACAATTTCTGTGGCGCAAAATACGCTGTTCAACTCCTTCTTCGAGTGGATGCAGATGCACATTGTTGACAAACGACTTATCTTGTTCGCGGAAAACATTGAAGAATGCCTTTGTCTTAGAAGTGCAGCTATAAAATGCACCTTGAATAGGCACTCGATTTTCGTTATCGTAGTTTTGGTTATTAGAGAATATCATCAGTTGCGTGATATTCAGGAATGGGCGAAATGCCTTGTTGCGCATCCGTTTATTGATGCGTTCACGTTCTGCAAGGATTCCCTCCCGGTTATTGGGTTTCTTTACCTCTATAAATGCGAGTGGCAAGCCATTTATAAAGCATGTAATATCAGGACGGAAATTATCTCCCGACTCTTCATCTTCGCAAGTGAACTCTGTAGTGATATGCCAACTATTTTGATACGGGTCATCAAAATCAATCAACTTAATGCCACTGTTAGAGGAAAGCATTTCATAAAACTCACGACCAAGGTTGTCATTCTTGGCTTCACTAACTATCTTTTCAAGTAGTTGTGAAACATCAAGATCAGTCATTGTGGGATTTAGTTTCTTGATAGACTGCTTGAATATGGGTGTGATGATATTGGTTCGTTTATCATATTCCGGGATATCATCCAGATAAGTATAACCAAGGCGACACAGGTGTAATGCAGCCGGAACCTGCACACGAGTATTCTCGTTAAAGTTATTTCCCTTCATAGCTTCCATAAGATATTGAGGTCTCAGCTACAATTGCATCGCTGGTAGAATTTAATAGAGAACGTATATCTACATTAAGGCTCTCGGCAATAGCTGTCAATGTCTCTAATGATGGTTGAGCTGTATTAGTACACCATTTAGAAACAGTTGCAGGGTCTTTGCCAAGCTTCTTGGCTAACCAAAGGTTGGTCTTGTGTTGCTCCGCAAGAACTACCTTCAATCGATTTATGTATTTTGCCATTGCTTTACAATTTGCGAATTATGCAAATTTAATGATTTATTTTTAAACGACAAAAAATATGCGTAATTTTCTGTATAATCAAGCCGTAAACTCTCCATATTTGGAACATAGCCATATAAAATATTGTGATTCAACATATTTTATATTCGAGGAAGTGAAGTAAGACACATAATAATCAATAACAAAAAATATGGTGTGACTTAATAAGTCACACCATATTTTTTGTGTCTATGTTTCTCGTCCGATTCTTGATATATTCGGATTTTTTATGGTGCGGAACTGTCATCAAACAACAGCGGGAGGGTATGTCCGGATTCAGATGTACCCTCCGTCTTAGAGATTGTTATTGTTTCTCAAGAAGCAACGTGTGTGTTCGCCAATCGGCGGCGGCATCAAGCACCTGTGTGAGAGCAGTCCAGTTTTCCGACTTTTCAATTTTATGATTGTAACGCTTCAAGGTTGAGATCAGCACATTGTCGCCATCAATACGCGCCTGCGATGTGAAGGCTCCTGCCTCGTTCTCGATTCTGCAGTCAAACGCTTCAAGTGATTTTGCAGAAACTTTGTAGCCGGCTGGTATCGCGAGGGTTATCCTGGTCTCAAATTGGCGTGGCGATATCATGTGTGCGTCATCGGCACGTTGCCGGTCGGAGGGCAGCACCTCGGTCTGCGGACTCATCAACAATCCTACAGACACCAATACATTTCGTCCGGCACGCTTTACAAGTCCATCTACAGTGTAGTTCAGATTATATGAAAGCATCGCGCTGTCCGGATCTATGCCTATGCTCTCTATTCTGTAATCCTTAAGTTGCAGGGCATCAATGCCGTGATATGACTTCGCCTCTTCTTTCATTGCCGTCAGCTGCTTTTCGCGGGCGTCATTGTAACGTTCCGCGCGTTCCGCAGCCTTCTTTTTGTTCTCCTTCAGAGCTATGGTCTGCCCGTAACGGTTGAGATAGCGCAGATAGCCATCAACCAGATCGGGTTCGATAAGTATGTCGGCGCCTGCACCTTTACAGGAACCGTAATTCTCTTCCCTGCGCTCTATATTGAGAGACGAGCCTTCGACAGTGACATCGAGAGACGAAATGTTGCGATTGTCTTCCGGAGAACTGACAGGCATTAGAAACTGCAGAGGACGCCCGTCTGCGTCTTTTTTCTTTTTCGGAGGACGCAAAGCCGCCGGATTACCCTGAAACGCGGCTGGAATCTCTCCGGGTGCTGTGAAACCGGCAACCGGGAAATACCATCTGTCAATATCCTTGACATGTGTCAGCCATGAGATATTGTCAAAATAAATACATTGGTCAACAGGCTGTGAGCCGTCGACAGAGCTGATTGCCATTTCCGCGTCTTTTATGCCTATCAGGTCCAGAAACCATCGGTAATAGTAAACGAAATCATTGAAATAATACTTATAGTTGTTTGTGCTATAACTGAAGGTCAACAGGTTATACAGATAGTCAGCAGCCTGCTGTTTGGTGATTTCTCCATTTTTAAGCATCTTTTTCAAATTACCCGACACTTTCTTTCCCCCGTCAAGATGACCCGTGAGAATACCGAAAAAAGTCTGATTATACGGCACACTGCTCATCTGTTCCCACGAATCGTTTTGTATGTCAAGAGGATCCGGGTTTATCTGTATGCCGTCTTTTCTGGCACTTTTAGGCGTATAATCCTGCTTGTTGCGGCGATTATAAACCGCTATGAATGCAGCAGGAGACTGCCGTAGTCCGTTATACCACAAGCGGGGTGTCTTTTCCACGGCTCCGGTCAATTCCGCATCGATGATGTAATCCTTGTTTTCCGCCTGAGTGCATCTGAATTCAGGCGCGCCTTCGGTTGTACGTATCTGCGATGTCAGATTGTCGTCAAATTCGCAATGAACCTTGTAATTCAATATCGGATACTCATCGCGAAAATATATGGAGATAAAATCAAGGTGGGCATTCTTCAGCTTGGATTCGGTGTAATAGAACACATCGATCTTGTCTCCGATTTCCAGTCCGGGCACAGCGAGCTTCTGCTTCAGTTCCTTTTCGTTTTTACCCTCTTTGACATCAATGAAATCATTGGTATCGACATCAATTGTTCTGCCGTCAGGCTTTATTATGCGAACTCCCAGAACATAATTGACATCCTCTTTGTAGTTTGCCCAGAAGTTAAGTGCATTGCTTGTTTTTTCTTTTGTCACAAGCTCAAATTCCGAAAATTTTTCCAATGCCGCCCTGTCATTTATCTGTATCAGCCGACGGTAGAGGTCTGTTGCATGAATCTGGGGTGTTGTCTTTATGGGAGATGTAAGAATATTGGTAAGCATGGCGACATTAAATGCTATGCCTGTCTTCTTTTTGGCATTTATCCCACGGTATGCGGCAAGAATTACAGCTGATTCATCGCCATACTTCTCGGCTGAAGCGGGAGATTTGAACGAAGGAAGATCCATACCCCATACCTCTTTGCGTATGGTGTCTGCATATTCACGGTATTTTTGCGAGCTGTCGGCAACCGCCATAAGGTAAACCGCCGACATAAGGAGGATTACAGTGAATCTTTTCATGATGTTAGTTATTAGGAGATTATCGGTTGTTTGCAATTAACTCGACCTGCTGGTTACATGCCTCGTTCCATCGTATAAGAGCATTATTCCAAGTGTCTATGTCTATAAGTCTGACACGGGGTTCGCTGACAATCATCTCCTTTGACATAACCACCGTGTCACACGCCCGGGTGAAAGAACAAGACAACGTCCCCTGTGGCGTTGTGGTCCGGAAACTTTCAGGAAGATATGTAACGTCATAACCCTCGGGAATCAGCAGTGTGGATACTCGAGATACTACGGCGGGATATGGCAGTAGATAATCATGCCGCCGCTTGTAAGTCTCGACCTGTCCCGACATGGGATCTCCGGATGTATTGAGATCAATGTATATATGAGTGTCGGTTTCAGTATATCCCTGACTGTTCCGTACCTTTCCTGTTATTGAGACTGATTCAGGATTCTCAGACCGGAGAGCGGTGCTCTCCGGAGCGACCCCTGCCCGCGTATTAGGCACAAGCATCAGCGCGACAGCTTCAGTGTGACGATCCTGTTTCAACGAGCCAAGACTCCTCATGAACCATTCTTTCGCATCTCCTGTAAACGTGCGTCTGACATCGCCGACAAGGGAGCCATCGGATATGATATAATTATACTCAAGTCTGTCAACTGATTTCTGCGGTTCAAGCATTGGCACATTGAGCATACCGTACGTATCGCCTTTATATATCAGTGCATCTTTACCTTGAATGGAATAGGGAATGTGAGTATGCGGGATGTGTTTTGCGGTAGGATCAAGGAACATTGGCGAATGGCTGTCCGGATTGAGCACGCATATCATATGGTCTTCTGCCGCAAGCGAAGGAATCTCCGCTATGTTGAATGGGATATTCCTGGTGCCGACAGATGCGATATGCGCATCAAATCCCAGATGCCGCAAAAGGGTTGTCAACAGCAAAGCCATGCCTTTGCAGTCTCCATAACGCTTGCGCAGAACCTCGGCTGGAGCATCGGGACGATGTCCGGCATCCCCTTCCTCGTAGGCTATATATCGTATATTGCTCTGCACCCACGCAAACGTGTCGGCAATACGCTGACTTTCTGTCTCTGCCATTGTGACTTTTGACATTAAATTCTCTATGTCCGGTATCGAGACATCAACCCTGCTGATTTCGCGCTCCCACTCATAGAGCTTGTCTGTATCAGCAAACCAACCGCAAATTATCACACAAGGTTCCGACAAAAGAGGTCCAAGTCTGTTGTCATTATCACTTATTCCGTCCAGATCGGCAATGGAATATCTGACAATGCGGCTGCCGTCTTGACTCTCGGAATCCGTTCGCGTGATATTCTCCGGCAAATTCAATTCTATAAGTCTTATACGGCTGAGTGACGCCGGTATGGCGACAGTGACTTCCTTTCTGCTTATAGGGTATATATCAGAAAGCATTATCTTTGTAAAGAAAGCGGGATCGGTAAATGTGCGGCGGAATTCTGTACGGGTTCTTTTCCCTTTGGCATCAAGATAAGTATTGAAACAGCATATGCGGGAATCATCATGGAATATTCCTTCCGCCGAAGCTCTTTTGTATTGCGCCTTACCTTTGCCGGAAGCCTTGTCAAGCGTAATATTTCCGGAGTAGAATATCTGCGATGATACTGTTTCGGCACGGCGGGGAGCTTTAAACTCATGTGGTTGAAAGGGTTTGACAAAAAATCCTTTGTCAGATACCACAAATTCATACGATTCCGCACCGTCGATAATCACGATGTTATCTTCAGGCGTAACCGAATATGCTCCAATGCCGGATGACACAAACAATGCAACTGTCAACAATACCTGTTTCATGCGCTGTCCCCCCTAATTTAATCGTAATCGACCGCAATTACAGCCACAAATATAATTAAATTATTTAAAAATACAGCAAAATGAAACTATAAAACTTAAAAAACATTCAAAATAAGAAGAAAAAAATACAAATTATTTACTCTTGATGATTAAGCCTCCGGAAATAAAAACTACTGGAACAAGGAATCAAGACGCGACTGGTCAAGGAGGCAGAAAACGCGGTTGCCGTTTGGAGTAAGCGCCGGATCCGGAAGAGCGAATAACTCTGCACACAGATGTTCCATCTCCACGGCACTCAGCTTTTCTCCACGCCTTATGGCTGAAGAACGTGCCATCATCAATGCCGCACGGCTCGCTATCGACACCTCTCCCCTCGCGTCAAGCCCATAGTTGGCGGAATCTTCAGTTACAGAATCAAGTATCCTCAGAACAATATCCTTGGGATTCCCGTTCTTGAGCATTGTCGGCAGAGAGGTTATCATCCATGTCTCACCGGATTCATATTCAAGCGAAAATCCAAGTCTGCGCAAGTCATCCTCGATCTCAAGCAACGCGGCTCTCTGCGATTCATCAAGAACAAGAGCTTCGGGAAACATCACGCTCTGCGATACGACCTCCATATTCTTCACTCTCCGCATAAACTCTTCATAAAGTATTTTCACATGAGCTCGATGCTGGTCAATTATCATCAGTCCGTGACGAGAAGAAGTTATTATATATTTTGAAGCATACTGCATGCACATCGGTGCAAGCTCATCCTTCAGTTCCTTTTCAAAAAGTGTCTCATCCTGCACTTCGACGACTTCTTTCTTCTGCATATCCGACATCATCATATCCGACATCATCGGTGCCTCTGTCATAACCTGCCCGGTTTCTTTCCGCCCTCTGCTGAAATTCTCATACAGCGATTCCCAGTTGGAAGCAGATGGCTTTCTTTCATATTCCGTTTTGAACGGATTATAGTCTTCAGGCATCTCTATCACCGGTTCTTTAGGCAATTCCCCCTCTTTAAGAGGTCTGACCGGAATCGCGTCCGATGTGAAGTCTATTGAAGGCACTGCGGAGAATCTGCCGAGTGCAGCCTTCACAGCCGCCTGAAGGATAGGCCATATCTGCTGCTCGTATTCAAACTTGATGTCATCTTTTGTCGGACTGCGGTTAACATCCACGCTCTGCGGGTCTACCGTGAATTTAAGAAAATAGCATGGCTGTGTGTCCGGCGCAATTAGAGACTCATAACAGCCGACAATAGCCTTGTGAAAATATGGATGACGCATGTTTCTGCCATTTGCTATAAGAAACTGGAGCGGATTCCTGCGTCTTGCAAATTCCGGACGGGAAACAAAACCCTCTATCTTTACCAACGATGTCTCCACGTTTATCGGCAGAAGCTGATTGTCAAGTCCGGATTTCCACAGTCCGATGATGCGCTGCTTGAACGAGCCGGCACGCAAATCCACAGTACGTGTGCCGGTATCAAGCCCCATCCGTATATGATTGTTGACAAGAGCCATCCGTTCAAATTCACGGACTATGTTCGAAAGCTCTACACTATCACTTTTAAGGAACTTGCGGCGGGCGGGAGTGTTGAAAAACAGTTTCTTTACGGTTATCACAGTACCTTTGTCACACACACACGGTTCCTGACATTCCACACGACTGCCTGCAATTATAAGATGTGTGCCGAGCTTGTCACCCTCTCTTCTGGTTCTGACATCCACTTCCGATATGGCGCATATCGAAGGCAACGCCTCGCCTCGGAAGCCCATTGTATGTAACGAGAACAGGTCTTCCGCATTGCGGATCTTGGAAGTGGCATGTCTCTCAAAAGCCATACGCGCATCGGTCTCAGACATTCCGGATCCATTGTCAATGACCTGAATCATTGTCTTTCCGGCATCCTTTACAACAACACGGACATCTGTGGCACCGGAATCAACCGCGTTCTCGACCAACTCCTTAATCGCCGATGAGGGTCTTTGTATGACCTCTCCTGCCGCTATCTGGTTTGCCACCGCATCAGGCAGCAATCTGATCACATCTGTCATAAATCCTTTATTGAGATAATCCGGTTTGAGAAATTCCGGTTTTCATTTTAGATGCGGGTGTATCGTCTTTGAAATAATTCTCAAGTTCCTCCGGCACCTCTCCCAGCTCATCCATCCACTTCCAGCGTCCGCCGTACCATTCGCGACGGGGTCTCAAAGGCTCAAACCATCTGAATCCCTGGAGATACTTCTGAGCAGGCTTGATAAGGAATATCGGATATATGGAACCTGTGGTCTCCGGCCAGAATTTGAGTTTGTCAAGAGTGCGTTCCTTCATGTCAATTGTAAGGAAAGAGCTCTCAACACTCACAAGCTTGTTGTAAGTCGAATCTTTCTCCATCGGAAGGAAGATTGTCTCCACATTGCCTTCCACATCAAGACGCGATAATTCTCCCCCACCGAAATATGCTGTCATTTTTTTCCCGGCGAGCTGATTGTAGAAATCCTCGTCTATATATTCTGCAAGGAATCCTTTTTCGGGAAGATCGGCGCGATCTACCGTCGAGTCGTTGAAATGGACGTTGATCTTGTCACCGTAAACCTGTTTCTGCTCATTCCAGACAACCGGCTTGCGTATAAGATACAGCATGGAGTCATACTCCTGATATATCATCGTATCCGCTATTCCCTGCATGTCCTGACGGAAGAAACGTGCCCTGCCAATGGCTCTTGCCACATGATAGTCTTTAGGCACCATATATGTCGAGTCTCTTCCGAGTTTGTCAAGTCTCGGTCCTGACGGAACAACAGCAGTCGAATCTGACACAATTGTCTCAACGACCACAGAATCAGTTACCACAGGACGCGATGCGATACTGTCGGCAAGATGCGAAGATTCCGGCTTCTCTGCCTTGGATTCACCGGTCCCTGATTTATCGGCTTTCATCCGTTCTTTTTTCAAATCTTCAAGCATTTTGAAAAAACCGCCGGCAAATCCGCGCAACTGCCCTATCTGACCGGGTTTCGGGAAACCATAAGGAATCCGCAACACCTCAATATTCATCTCGTCTGCAATTTCAGAAGCGGATGTATAACCCTGCAGACGTGCTCTCGTCTCCGCGCTCAAAGCTCTGGCAAGACTGTCTGGCCACACATATTCCACTCTTACGGATGTAAGAATGGTATCGGCTCTAAGAAAAAGAGTGTCTTTCTGGGAATACTCCATCAACAACGGATAATCTGTGGAATATGCCCGGCGCAACGAATCGTCATACTCGCCATATCCTCCAATCAGTGTCATTTTGCGCGCGGTGTCTGTCAGCACCATCGGCTGCGGATTCTTCGCCGCATCACGAAACATGAAAGCCCGGCTCAGACGTGTAGCCTTATCATAGATTATTGAATCACCTTCGAGCGTAACAACATTCATCGAACTGTCTCTATGCAGTATGGTGGATCTCGCCGTCAGAATGGCATTGTCTGTCTGCGTATTGTAACGTCCGGCTGTCGTAAGGATTGTGTCGTTCGCACCTTCTATGCGTGTTTCCGTATTGATTGTGGCGATATGTGTGCCCGTATTGTAATCAAGTTCTTCGGTAAACATCCTGTAACCGTCTTTGGTATTCACGAGAACCACATTATCCTCAAACCGTGCAAGTTTTGTGGCAGGCGAATATTCTCCGTAAGTAGATGTCAGAACATTGATGTCGTCCTGAAGCTTTCCGCCACGGGTATACCACCCCATCTCTATGTTCATGTCATAGTCAAGACTGTCTGTGGTGAGCGTTACCTTAGGATCTTTAAGCGTCACCTCCTGACGCGACGGACCGGCAGTCAGCACAGCCTTCCGCTGTCCTCCGTCATAAAACAGTTTGTCGGCATATACGAAAAGGGTATCGCCCTGTTTCATCTCTACATGTCCGAATGCGTCAAGAGAATTGCGCTCCGGGAAATAATATGCCGAATCACAATACATCCACATTCCTCCCTGACGGAACACTACATTACCCTTCACAATCTGTTTCTCCTCGAAATCCATAGGCGGACGGAACAAGGAATCCGCATTTTCAAGAAAGACCTTGTCTTCCTGATACCTGTTGGCAGAGGGTATTGTAGGCTTAATCGGCTGTGTCGGAGCCGGACGTGTGAAAGACTCCGTCTTTTCCTTTTTCTTACGCTGCTGGGCGTATAGGGAATCCATAACAGAGATTCCTCCCGACAGCACTATGACCGCCAGGAGAAACACTATAATTTTGGGAGTCTTTGAAATCATCACTTTATCCAGCCTTCATATTCAAATTCACAATTCTGCCAGCCATCGGCTATCTTTACGTAGGTATCCTTGATTTTTCGTTCAACCCACTCTTTCAGAATCTCCTCTTTCCGCTTTGCCTCATACATCTCCTTAAGCATGTTATAGTCATCGGAAAGATTCGCCTTATGTCCGGGTACGCGGCTCGTAAGTTTCACTATTGCCACGATATCCTTGTTACGTTTTGTATCTTTCATTATAAACGCTTCAGACACATCTCCTGGTTTCATCATCTCTACTCTTCTTGCCACCTCCGGCGGTAATTCCTGCATCTCGAAGCGAGGACTGCCTGTCTGAGGATTCACCATGACTCCTCTGTTGTTCTTTGTATCCTTATCCTGCGACACGTATCTTGCGGCATCCTCAAAGGGAAACTTGCCTGCCACTATCTCTTTGCGCAACGAATCAAGACGCACGGTCGCTTCCCTCAGATCTTTCTCGTTTACCTTGGGGGTAAGCAGAATATGGCGCACATTCACCTGATCACCCCTTTTGTCGATAAGCTGAATGATATGATAACCATATTCGGTTTCCACAATACGGGACACTTTCTTGGGGTCATTGAGGTTGAACGCCACATTGGCGAACTCCGGCACCCATGATGACCTCGACTGGTAACCGAGTTCGCCACCCTGCATGGCTGACCCGTCGTCCTCGCTATTCATGATGGCAAGGGTAGAGAATTCGGACTCACCGCGATTAACCCTGTCCGCGTAATCGCGGAGCCGCGCTTTTACATCTTCTATCTCCTGGGCGGGAATAACAGGATTGATAGATATGATCTGGGCTTCCACCTGCATCGGCACATAAGGTATGGAATCCTCCGGCAATGTGGAGAAATATTTTCTGACATCGTTGGGAGTCGCCTTGACATCTTTTGTGAGATTATGCTGCACCTGCTCTATTATATAATTATTGCGCATGACCTCAAGAAGTTGTTCACGCAACTGTGCATAAGGTTTGCGGAAATATTCCTCAACCTTCTCGCGTGAACCGAAATTGTTTATAAAAAATGCAAGACGCTTGTCAACCGATCCCTGTACCTGTCCTTCCGGAGCCTCGACAGTATCAATCTTTGCCTGATGCAGATACAACTTTTCCACAGCTATCCTCTCGGGAATAACGCAATACGGATCACCTGCCACAGATGTGCCCTCAGAGCGCATCTGAGCATACTGGTCTTCTATCTCAGAACGAAAAATCGGCTCGTCACCGACTATCCAGGCAACCTCGTCAACGACATTGCGCTTAACAGGAGCAGCAATGGCACAAAGTGCCATACAAGCCGCCGCAGGTATCATTACGTTTCTTATTTTCATATATCAGGTTCTTTTTTTATTCTTGTTTTCATTATCTGATGCAACCTCCTGCCTCATCTTTCTTTTTACAGGATCATACAGACCAGGCTTAAGTCTCCCCTCCTCTATACTTTTGGAGTACAACGAGGTCAAAAGTCTTATTCTATAGTCAGCCTTTTTCTCCCTCTCCATCATATCCGCAATGCGCCGGGAGGCATATTCATATGGCATGACACTTCCGGTAGGAAGATAATCGAACACATGCAGTATGTACGTAGAGCCTCCGTATGACGTCTCGAAGTCTCTGGCAGACCCCAGAAATGCATCTGCATCGTAAAACCTGTAAGGTATCTGCTCAGCCACATCCGCCCAGTCAAGCCATTCATCCTTGAAATATTCATATTGCGATGCCTGGCGCAGACCATACTTTTCAATATTGTCGATAGCGGAAGATGTCGGAGAAGACATCCATTTCCTTATGTCTCCCAAACGCTCTTCTGAATCCGCGACCTTGATATATATACCCTTGATGATAGGAGCGGAGAGCTTCATTTCAGATCCATGCTCGGCATAGTACATCTTTACGCTCTGCTCCGAAACAGCCGGAATCTCGCCTTGCTTCGATCGCAGATAGCGTTCGATTATCAGGTTGTTACGGTAATCTTCAGCCATGCGGTCTATCTTCTCAAGGTCTGCTATATTATCGGATGCAAGATCACTGAGCATCATTGTTCTTACCCAGCGCTCCACTATCGAATTAAAAAGGTCGAGACTGTCCTGTTCCGACAGACCGGAAGGAATTCTCGAAACCACTTCGCGCACTGTAAGTGCGGAATCTCCCACCTCCACAAGTATTTTCTCGGCTGAGACCTCCTCCCCTGCCGGAGATGAGCAAGCCAAAGGCATCTGCAATGATGCCGATGCCATAAACACACTTATGAACAGTATAGGTTTCCGCATTTTCATAATACGTTACAAATTTAAACAAATTTCCACTAATAAAAAAGAAGCCGGGTCTTAATATTGACCCGGCCTCCTCATGTGAATGCCTTTTATTCTATTTCTTCACGCTTTTTAACACTTTCTGATTAACCTTGACCGGATATTTTTTCCTTAGTTCATCCTCCCATTGACTCTGAAACTCATTCTGATAGTCATTCGTGACGAGTCCGCGTACATCTGTGTATTCTTCAGGTTCAGTCAATATTCTCGGATCTATCATGAAAAATGATTCGAAATTCTTCTTCACCGGCTTTGTTGGCGCTCCGTCAAACACAAGATTATCTACCATCGCGTTGCCCCCTTTCTCCACGAGCACCTTCTCTATCGAGACTGTGCCTTTGAATGACTTGCGTATCGTATTTACTATTGAGTCACGCCCTGTGACAGCCGCCATTTTTCTCACTTCATCCGCAATGGAATCATTGAGTGTCTGAACAAGATACCCCTTTGCATGAGGAACGCTCCATTTGTAATTATCTCGATGAGATTCAAAATAGTCTTTAAGACCTTCTGTATCTTTGGCTGCCTTATCCCAGATTTTCTTCACGCTTACTTCATAAAGTAGACTGCCGTCGATATATTCATGAAGAAGATTCCTGTAATCCGGTTCCTCTCGCTCGAGCCTGTCTATTTCCACCTCTACAAGAGAAGTGTTGTAGAACGAAGCAAGACTATTGTCAAATATTTTCAACGCAGCTTCCGGATTTGCCTGTCTTATATTTTTCATTTCATACACTAAAGCCGACACCGGAATTTTATTTCCACCTATGGTTATCAAGGTAAGATTGCCATCGGAAGTGTTGCCGTAAGCGGCATAGAATGCGGAATCAAGTGCATTTGTACTGATATATCGCTCAATGGATTCCACCACTTTATCATTGAGTTTTGCCTTGTGCTTAGCCGCGAGACGTGAGGTCTGATTATCACGCACAAGTGAATATCGTTCATCCTGCGGATTGGTTACACGAGCAAGGAACTCAGGCTTCATCTGTTCCATAGAAGGAATCGGGCGCGATGCGATTCGGTTAATGATATGCCAGCCGAAAGCCGTGCGGAAAGGTTCGCTTATACTGTTGTCTGTCAGAGAGAACGCGACGGAGTCAAATTCCGCAACCATCTCGCCGGTACCGAACCATGGCAACATCCCGCCCTGACGTGCTGAGCCTCTGTCATCGGAAAGACGGGTGGCAAGCTCTGAAAATGCCGATGGATTTACCTTGACAATACTATAAATACTGTCAATTTCATGACGCGCTTTGGAATCTGTCGCGGAATCATTACCCTGTGCCATCTTAAGAATATGGGCTGCCTGGATTTTGCCTCTCGCCGGGCGACGCTTGCCTCCTTTCAGCACGTGGTATCCGACCGGACTTTCCACGACTCCAGAAATCTCTCCTTCAGGAGTAGCATAGGCGGCAACCTCGAATGAATACGGATATTGCTGGGCAGATATATAACCCATCCATCCACCTCTCTGGTTAGATCCGCGGTCTTCCGAGATTCCGGCGGCAAGTTCCGTGAAATCAGCACCGGAGAGCAACGCATCCCTCACACTGTCGATACGCTGGCGTTTAGCAGCATTCTCGGCAGGATTCTGACTTTTGAAGAGCATGATGTGGCTTACCTCCACCTCTTGTGTCGCCCGGTCATATGTCTCTTTAAGAAGTTTTTCAAGGAATACAGAGTCGGCAAGATAAGGAGCGGCAAGATCATGCCGGTATTGCTCCATCTCTTTTCTGAAAGCCGCAGTGGTGTCTATCCCTTCCGCCTTGGCGTCCTCGACTTTCATCTTATAAAGCTTAAACATCTCTACATACTCATCAAGAGGCTGCTGGCTAAGTTGCTGCTGACTGTTCTTTCCATACAGATATTCAAACTCCGATTTAGGAACGTCAACACCATTGACTGTCATTATTACGGGATCCTTAGCCATAAGAGCCAAAGCGAAAAGAGTTACTCCTGCCCCGGCGACAAACTTTTTATTCATTGAAGTTTCAACTTTTGTTACTTACTTAACTTTTCTGGAACATGGAAATTCCGTCTTTGGAAATTCAGAACTCATCTTTCCAATATCCATATAATTTTAACGATGACAATTTATAAAAATTGTCATCGTTAAAATTATAACCGTATTTATTGCCTGAATACTGTCAATTCCCCATTTCTGAAATGAATTTCACCCTTACCAGACGAATATTGTTTTCTTCATATTCGTCACCAAGTTCCTGAATTGCGTTTTCCAGATCATCTTCCTCGCTTTCACGGAAATAATCCATTATATCTTCCACCTGCTCGTCATCAAGTATCTCATATATGAAATAATTGATATCGATTTTGGTTCCTGCCTCCACAATGGATTCAAGCACGTCAAGCATCTCCTCAAATTCAAGACCTTTGCTCTCTGCAAGTTCGTCAAGATCTATTTTTCGGTCAATGGCTTGAATCACCGACACCTTGAGATTATTCTCTTTAGGAACCGAGCGCACCCGTATATCTTCCGGACGTATAATCTCATTTTCAGCTACATGCCGTTTGATGACCTCTATAAACTCTTTTCCATAGCGTTTTGCCTTTCCTAATCCAACACCAGGAATATTTGCAAGCTCCTCTTCCGTAATGGGATATGTTGTAGCCATGGCTTCAAGAGACGGCTCCTGAAATATCACATAAGGAGGGAGATTTTGTTTTCGCGCAATTTTTTTTCTTAGATCTTTTAAAATAGCGTAGAGTTCAGGATCGGCCGCGCAAGAGGCCCCCTCTTTTAATGACAACTCCACGTCTGCATCAGAATAATCAATATCTTCCACGATTTTAAATGAAGTTGGGTTTTCGATGAAGTCCCGCCCCTTGTCGGTGAGTTTGAGATTGCCATAATTCTCAAGGTCGCGCGAAAGATAGTCGCCGATGACTCCCTGACGTATAAGAGTGGCAACAAATTTCTCTCCCTCGCTTTCAAGAAAGCCGAAAGACTCCACCTCTGAATGATGATTTGACTTGATCTCATCGGTCTTTCTACCGATGAGGATATTTACTATATATTCTTGTTTATGATTTTCTTTTACATCCCGAACCGCTTCAAGCACAGCGGCAAGAGCCTCCGATGCCTCTATCTGCTTTTTCGGATTGAGACAATTGTCGCAATTCCCACAATTATCTTCATGATAACCTTCTCCGAAATAATGAAGAAGTATCTTGCGTCGGCATACCGACGATTCCGCATAATTTGCGGTCTCTTGAAGCAACTGGCGTCCGATTTCCTGCTCTGTGGCTGTTTTGCTCTGCATCAGTTTGTCAAGTTTCTGAAGATCCTTGTTGTTGTAAAACGTAATGCAACGCCCTTCACCACCGTCTCTTCCGGCTCTTCCGGTTTCCTGATAATACCCCTCGAGACTTTTGGGTATGTCATAATGAATCACAAAACGCACATCCGGTTTGTCAATACCCATGCCGAACGCAATCGTTGCCACAATCACATTGACTTTCTCTTCCAGAAAAGCATCCTGATTCTCCGAACGGGTCTGAGGATCCATCCCCGCATGATAAGGCAACGATGATATGCCATTGATACGCAAGGTCTCGGCAAGTTCCTCAACTTTCTTCCGGCTGAGGCAATAGATGATGCCCGATTCCCCGGGATGTGTCTTTATATATTTGATAATCTCTCGATCAACATCTTTTGTCTTAGGTCGAACCTCATAATAGAGATTCTTCCTGTTAAAGCTTGATTTGAATACCTTTGCATCAAGTATGCCGAGATTCTTCTGAATGTCATGTTGCACCTTGGCTGTGGCTGTCGCTGTCAGTGCGATCACATGGTAATCTCCGATTTCAGCAATCAAAGGGCGTATTTTACGATATTCCGGTCTGAAGTCATGACCCCATTCGGATATGCAATGTGCCTCATCTATAGCAAAAAATGAAATCTTTATGGATTTGAGGAACTCCACACTGGATTCCTTTGACAGAGACTCGGGAGCCACATAAAGGAGTTTGGTCTTCCCTGCGCGTACATCTGCCTTCACAGCTTCTGCACCCGTTTTTGTCAACGAAGAATTCAGAAAATGAGCGATACCGTCATCCTCTTCATAGTTGCGCATGGCATCAACCTGATTCTTCATCAGAGCGATCAATGGCGAGATCACTACCGCCGTACCTTCCGACATCAACGCGGGCAACTGATAGCAGAGAGACTTGCCTCCACCTGTCGGCATAAGCACAAAAACATCGTTGCCATCAAGCAGACTTTCTATGATCGCTTGCTGGTCACCTTTAAATTTGCCGAAACCGAAATGGTATTTCAGCGCTTCATGAATATCAGGAGGAGTAGACATGCGGGTATTAATTGTTATTGGTTCAGGCGAATGTCTGCATGCTGCTTTGTTATCTAAAGACACATCATATGACATACGCCATTACAAAATTAAAATAATTTTTGAATTATCGCAATATCTTCTCAAAAAAAAGAGACTTGCGAAGAAATATTCACAAGTCCCGAATATAATAGTCTTCCGTTTTCCGGTGTAGATGCAACGTAGAGAATCAATCTGAAAGACGCGTACGCTCGAAGTGTGCCTTTTCAAGCTGTGACGCAGCATAAGCCGCATCAACTATGAATTTCTTTTCGGACTTTGAGGGCACCTCATACATCGCGTCAACCATGATTGTCTCTACTATCGAGCGCAGACCTCTGGCACCGAGTTTGTATTCAATCGCCTTGTCGGCAATGAGATTCAATGCATCTTCAGTAAACTCAAGCTCCACTCCATCCATCTCGAACAACTTCTTATACTGACGCGTAATAGCATTCTTGGGTTCGGTAAGAATCCGCAGCAACGCATCCTTGTCAAGCGGCTCGAGACTCGTAAGCACAGGCAGTCTGCCGATAATCTCGGGTATCAGACCGAAGCTCTTGAGATCCTGCGGCATGACATACTTCATAAGATTGTCGCGCTGATGCTTTTTGGACCGCTCATCATGTCCATATCCGACAACATGTGTGTTAAGACGCGATGCGATCTTTCTTTCTATACCGTCGAATGCACCTCCACATATAAAAAGTATATTCTTTGTGTCAACCGGTATCAGCTTCTGCTCCGGATGCTTGCGACCTCCGTTTGGCGGCACAAGCACAGTGCTGCCTTCAAGAAGTTTCAACAGACCCTGCTGAACACCCTCGCCACTGACATCACGCGTTATCGAGGGATTGTCGCTCTTGCGTGCTATTTTGTCGATCTCATCTATGAACACGATTCCTCGCTGAGCCTTCTCCACATCGTAGTCACATGTCTGGAGCAGACGGGTAAGCAAAGACTCGATGTCTTCACCCACGTAGCCGGCTTCAGTAAGAACAGTGGCATCGACAATGGTGAATGGCACATCAAGAAGCCTTGCTATCGTTTTTGCAAGAAGTGTCTTCCCGGTGCCTGTAGGACCAACAAGTATGATGTTGGATTTCTCCACATCCACATCATCGTCCGCAGTGGAGTTGATGCGCTTGTAATGGTTATAGACAGCTACCGAGAGATATTTTTTTGCATCCTCCTGCCCTATGATATACTGATTGAGAAAATCGTGAATCTCTTTGGGCTTCGGTATGCTTTTTCCAGTATTGGCTTTGCTCTTGCCGGCATTTTTACGCTGTTGAAGCTGAACATCACGTGATTCATCGATAAAGCTGATGCAGTCGGTGCAGAGGTTCAGACCCTCCAGAACTTTAACAACCGGGGTCGCCGTGCAATCCACATTGCCGCACATGGTGCAGACAAGACCGTTTCTCTTTACTGCCATTTTATCAAGCCTCCTTCTTCGGATTTACAAGGATTTTGTCAATCATGCCATATTCCTTAGCCTCTCCGGCTATCATCCAGTAATCACGGTCTGAATCTGCCTCAACTTTATCAAACGGCTGTCCGGAATGCTCTGAAATGATTTTATAAAGTTCTTCTTTCAGTTTCAGAATTTCCCTGGCTGTAATCTCAATGTCTGATGCCTGTCCCTGTATACCACCCATAGGCTGATGAATCATCACTCGTGAATGAGGAAGTGCGTAGCGTTTCCCATGTTCTCCGGCAACAAGCAGAACAGCAGCCATTGAAGCCGCCATACCGGTGCAGATAGTCGAGACATCAGAACTGATATACTGCATGGTGTCATAAATGCCAAGACCGGCATATACGGATCCTCCGGGGGAGTTTATGTAAAGTGCAATATCTTTCTCCGGATCTACAGAATCAAGATATAGAAGCTGTGCCTGTATTATATTTGCGCTCTGATCTGAAACCTGAGTTCCGAGAAAAATTATACGATCCATCATCAGACGGGAAAAAACGTCCATCTGGGTCACATTAAGCTGACGCTCTTCAAGAATGTAAGGATTCATATAATCTGATGTCGGAACCATAACACCCCCGGCTGTCTTCTCCATATGGCGGGCATATGAATCAAGCGTGTTTGAACTCATGCCGAGATGATTAACCGCATAGTTTCTAAAATCGTTTTTCATATCTTTCACTAAATTTCCGGTTCTCGCAAGCATAGAGACATGCATGCATTCTCCATTAACCTGCGGAACTCAAATAAACAATATATATCTGCATGGGAGACTCCCATGCAGATATATAAACAAATTCTATGCCAATAATATTATGCGTTGCGGAAAAGATCGTTGAATGCTTCCACATCAACTTCTTTTTCATCCACTGTGACAGACGCACGGATACCGTTGTATAGCTTCATGTCTACAGTCTGGTTGTAAACCTGATTGCGTGCTTTCTCATCCTTGAGAATATCTGAAGCATAACGGTCAAGAGTCTCTGCAGGAACGTTAGGCATGCCATACTGTGCGAATTGGCTCTGAGCCATCATGCGCGCTGTATTCTTGAGATCCTCCTCGTCAACCTTGATGTCAAGCTGAGAAGCGATAGCCTCTTTCTCAAGTTCCCACTCAAGTTCAGGACGCAGACGTGTATACTCCTCGTCTATATTCTCATTGTTGAGCGCCTCGTTCTGGCTTTTCAGGAATTCTTTGAGAACCTCATCCGGAAGCTGAAGCTCACCGATAGCTGCGGATATTGTGTTGCGCGCATCGATTGTGAAACGATAATTGGAATCATTTGCAAGACCTGCTACAAGCATTTCCTTGAGTGCTGCGCGATATTCCTCTTCATTATGAACCTTGTCAGCTCCGAACACCATGTCAAAGAACTCCTGATTGTGCTCAGCCGGCTTGAGAACGATGATCTCCTTGATATCAAGGTTGAAATCGCCCTTATGGTTCTCAACCTCGCTCTTCTCGATATTGAGCATGGAAGACATCTCTGTAGCGTTGGAATCGCATGTAGCCGCAGGATTGAATCTTACAATATCTCCGACTTTCTTGCCCATGAAGAGCTCGCGCTGATCCTCGCTCTTGAAATACTGGGGAGAGACGATACCATTCTCTACAACCACACCACCCTCTTTGGGTTCTCCGTTTTCATCAAGCTCGCTAATCACGCCTTTCACAAGAGCAGTGGCGTCTACTGTGTCGCCGGGTTCCTGTTTGCCGAAACGGCGGGAGAACATCTGATCCTGGTTATCAATCATTTCATTCGACACTTTGATAGTGTAGTAAGGCACATGGAGATCCTTGTTTACATGAGTGTCAAACTCAGGAGCGATACCTACTTTGAATTTCAAAGTGAAATCAGCGGCATTGATGTTGAAATCATCGTTCTGCTGCGGAACGGGATTGCCCAGTACATGGAGCTTGTTTTCCTTTATATAATCGAACACCGCATTGCCGACTTCCTGATTGATGATATCATATTTTACGGCTGCGCCATATTTTTTCTGTATAAGTCCTGAGGGAACGTGACCGGGACGAAAACCCGGTTCCGCATGTTTCTTGCCGATCTCTTTGAGCTGTTTCTTGACTTTGTCGGCATAATCCTTTTCTTCGAGAGTGACGGTAATCTCGCCGTTCACCTCGTCGATCTTGGCATAATCTATTTTCATTTCCTAAATATGTTATTAAATTCTATTCTATTATTTGTTTCGAGATGCAAAATTATAAAAATAAATGTTGCTATGCAAATTTGAGTTTACTGACATTCGTTATTGATAGAAAAGGTTGAAAACCTTCACTGTGTCGATGTGGTCTGTAACGCCAGCTGTTTCTCTCGCAGAATGCATCGCCCATATGGCATTGCCCATGTCCACACCCCTGATGTCGAACTGCGATGAAGAGATGTTTCCGAGAGTAGAGCCACCTGCGACATCCGCATGATTTACAAAATACTGACACCTTACACCTGCTCTGTCACACAACTCTGAGAACACTGCGGCTCCTTGGGCATCTGTCATATACTTGCAATTGGCATTTATCTTTATCACAGGACCGCCGCCTATGACCGGATGATTTGTCGGATCATACTTTTCATTATAATTGGGATGCCACGCGTGAGCATCATCGGCGGATATCATAAATGAATTTGCCACAGCCATATATGTATTCTGAGGGTCATCACCTTCTATAATACGCACGATTCGGTCCATCGCGTCACGCAGAACGGGTGAAGCCGCTCCCTGTTTGGTTCCGGATCCTGTCTCCTCATTGTCGAAAACAGCCAGAACTCTCGTCGCATCCGATTTCTCCGGTGCCCTAAGCAACGCCTCCAGTCCGGCAAACGCCATCGAAAGGTCATCTATACGGGCAGACTGGAAGTATTCGCCGGAAATACCGGTCAATGCCGCTTTTTCCGCAGGATAAAGACAAAGTTCATATTCGATGATATCACGGGCCGATATTCCGAGATGCGCGGCTACTATGCTTTTTACCACACCACCTTCGCGTTTGAACGTCTCGATCTCCTCTTGGGAATAATAACCCAATACCGGCTTCATATCTTTCTGCACCGAAAGTGCGTTACCTTCGTTCACACTTCTGTTGAAATGTATGGCAAGATGAGGGATTGTAGCCACGGGGCGCTTCAGATCGACAAGCAATGTGTGTGGATGAAGTGCATCTTTCCCCTTCACCATGACTCTGCCGGATATCGACAAAGGACGGTCAAACCAGGTGTAGAGTATGCCGCCGCCATACTTCTCGACATTCAGGGATACCACTCCCCCGTCACCATAGATTTCAGCATTCGGCTTTATTTTGAAACATGGACTGTCGCTATGAGCCGATACTATACGGAAACCCTCTTTGCTAATATCTCCTTCTCCGACTATGAACGCAAATATCGCGCTGTCGTTTTTCTTGAAGAAATATTTTCCTCCCCGCTTGATGTCCCAGCGGTTCTCTTGACGTATTTCTGAAAAACCGGCGGCAAGCAGCTCTCTTTCCATTGCAGCTACCGCCATAAAATTACATGTGCTCTCGTCGAGCCAGTTCAAAAGTCTTTTAATCATTGTCTCCGTTTTAAAGCTGATACCTTATATTGTTAAGCGCACGCATCACATTGCAAAGCGTTTGAGACCAATATGACTCGAAATTTTCTTTGCACTCTCTGAATGCCGAGGCTGCGTTCTCCCCTTCTGAATCCTTTACAACAGATATAAAATTGTATAATGGCTGAAAAATATCAGCAAGTGACTCGGAAACAGAGGCTGCTACCGGGGTGTCACTATATTTCATATCCTCCTCGAAAGTCTCGAGAAAGACATCGTCTTCACCCATTACAGCTTCCACTGAACGTCGCACACTTTCATAGTAATCCTCATCGACATATTCAGGGAAATAATCAAATTCCGAAACATCCGGATTTTCCTCGACACTGAGATCTGAAAACTCCCAATATATTCGTGGAAGAAATCCGAGAATATCTCTGATGAAATCCTCCCGCTCGCAATCTCTGCAGTTCTCCAGAGCGGAGCAATAACCGGCGGCGATAGACGTGAGAGCCATAAGCCTCGACCGCAATTCCTCTTCTTTCATCTATAAAGATTGTTTTTTATTATATAATCAAAAACTTCGGGCGGAAGGAAATAGTTGAGATTTTTTCCTTCTTTAACAGACTCCCTCACAAACGATGACGATATCAACGCCTGAGGAGCTTCTGTCATCAACGACACTCCCGCCGGAAGTGTGTCGATATCGACTTCATATCCGGGTCTGGGATATATGAAAATCTCGAACTCCGACTTTATTCTGTCTGAATCACGCCATTGCGAGAACCTCAGCCAATTGTCAGACCCGATAATCAGCGAGAACTCATGTTCCGGATAGGCATCCTTAAGACTTGTAAGCGTACGATATGTATAGGAAGGAACAGGAAGGGAACACTCGAAACCGGATGCTCTGACTTTGTTGCAGCCGGAAGCTACTATTGAAGCCATTTCCATACGGGCGGTGTCCGGAGCCGGCAGACTCCCTTTTTTTAAAGGATTCAGCGGACTAACCATTATCCATACCTCATCAAGACCGAGCCACTGAGCGGCAAAGTTTGCAATCATCGCATGTCCTGTATGAATAGGATCAAAACTCCCGCTGAATATACCGATACGCATATTTCCAAACAATTCTTAATGCAGATTATTTTCTATGAACCCCTTTATCAGAGATTCGACCTCTTCAGCAGCCTTGTCAAGATTATCATTGACAACCCGGTAGTCGAAATATTCTGAAAAGCCCATTTCATATTCGGCTTTGGACAATCGCTTCAATATTGATTCCTCGGTGTCGGTCGAACGCGCTCGCAAACGACGTTCAAGTTCTTCTATCGACGGAGGCAATATGAATATTGACATAGCTTCCGATTCGTAACGTTTCTTTACATTCAACGCACCTTTTACGTCAATATCCATAATAAGATTCCTGCCCGAATCGGTCACTCTTTCAACCTCAGATGCCAGAGTGCCGTAACATGTGCCCTGATACACCTCTTCCCACTCTACAAAATCACCGTTTCCGACACGTTTCATAAATTCCTCATGAGTCAGAAAATAGTATTCGCAGCCATCTCTTTCTTCCCCTCGTGGAAGACGGCTTGTCGCAGAAACCGAAAAACCGAGTTTCAATGCCGGATTCTCAAGCAGCCTTGAAATTATGGTAGACTTACCGGTTCCCGAAGGCGCCGACATGATAATTATCTTTCCTTTTTTCATATATAGTCGCTTCAAAGCACGTTAAGAACCTGCTCCTTGATCTGTTCAAGATTATCTTTCATTTTCACAACAATCTTCTGCATCTCCGCATGATTGGATTTGGAGCCGAGGGTATTGATTTCTCTACCCATTTCCTGAGCGATAAAGCCAAGCTTTTTTCCCTGTCCCTCCGAGAGAATATCTTCACCGCCAAGAGTCTCGCGGAAGTAATTGAGATGTGCTCCCAGACGTTGTTTTTCTTCATTGACATCAAGCTTCTCGATATAGAATATAAGCTCCTGTTCAAGACGTCCCGCATCATATTCTATAGATGTCAGCCTTGCGAGCTGATCCTCAAGTCGTGCCTTGATTTTCGGCACTCTTTCCTTCTCGTAAGGCTCTATGCTGCGCAGTAGCATATCGATTGCCTCAAGTTTTTCCCTAAAAAACATATAAAGTTTTTTACCCTCCTGAATCCTGAACTCGCGAAGGTGCTCCACAGCCTGACGCGTAGCCTCTTCAAGAGCCTTGCGGTCATCTTCATCAGCTGCGACTGTTTCAGTTTTCATCGCATCCGGCATACGGAGCAAAAGCGAATACCAGTCAGCCGGCTCGGGAAGCGACAATTCCTCGCCAAGCGATTCAAACTGTTTCTTGTATACAGCCATCAATGGAATATTCAATGTGGCGGAAGCTTCTGTGGCAAGATTATCTATTGACACCGTCAGCTCCACTTTTCCCCGTTCAAGTCCCTTGGCGATGTAATTACGGGTATCGATCTCATATTCCCTTAAAAAACCGGGAATACGCGTAGAGATATCAAACTGCTTGCTGTTTAGTGATTTCAGCTCTACAGTAATTTTTTTTGAAGAGGAGGAGGCGCAACCACGGCCAAAGCCGGTCATTGACTGTATCATATCCGAATTTTCTGATTTAGGAATCTCTTTTGTGGTATTAGAAGCATTATGTAAGTGTTCAAATTTAAACGATATTAAGTAAAGGAAATCTTTTATACAATCTGCGGCTTCTTTTTTGCCGCTTCCGGTTTGTCGCTCAGTCGAATATATTTATATTCTCCTTCGCTCCGCACCGTAATCGCCTGAAAAAACAAGCTCGCATATTGTATAAATTAAATTCGAACACTTACTTAACACCTACAAATTTACATTTTTATTCTCAAATCTCAAAACTTATATGTAAGCATTGCATACAAAGACATTGTGGAAGAGACATGATCGGGCCAGTCGCGATAGTGTGTGGAACGAACTTTGTTGCTGAATAAGACCGTGCCATAAAGTTTCTTCAATAATTGATAGTCGAATCTGACTTCAGTGACGTTAAACGATGCCACCGACTTGTCTCCCATGACATTCAATGTCCTGAAATCCACTTCATCAAGATTTGTTCCGGGCTTGTAGCCTTTCCATGTGAATAACCTGTAATACTCATGACTCACGGATAATGAGGCTTTCTTTCTGTTCCATGTGATGTTGGCACCACCTTTGAGAGAAAATCCAGACGCGAAATTGTAGTTACGTTCATCTGTCCAGTAATGATCGCTTAGAATTGATCCTAAAATAATTGCATTGGCATGTGCATAACAATCGAATATATAACACTTGCGCTCCACATCCCTGAATAGGAAACCGACCCCGACACTCGCTGGTACTCCCAGTTTATAGGGCACTTTGTCTATGTTTGTGATTGTGTCGCTGTCATAAAAATCGAAATGCTGGTAAAGACCTATACTGCCTGACGAATTTTTATGATCAAGCACTTCGCGTGACAAAAGCCGCCCCTTTATATTCAGTTGCGACAGCACAGGCTGATATTTCATTCCTTGCAATTCGGCTCTGACTGTGAAATAATCATATGGCTTGGTGGATTTTGCCTCAAACCTGTCTCCATACTCAAAATCAAGCAACATCGAGGCTCCAACATACGGGCTCCTCATTCTGCCTTGAAATGCCATAGTTTTTACGCCAAGCGATATCTGCATGAATATATTGGGAGTGCCGAACATTCGTCCGGACGTTGCCCTGCGCCGCCATGCCTGTCCGGTGACAATCCGGTTTATACCGCGCATCGGAGAAAGAAGGAATGATGCAAATTCCCGTTCGAAACGTTCCATTCCCCCCGTCCTGTCATCAAGCAAGGCATCAGAGGCTCTGAAAAGCGTCTCTCCAAGAACCGCGCCGCCTATAGGTGTGGCAATGACATCATTGGTCGAAGGATACTCACATTCCATAAACAACTCCCACATCGCACTTCCCGCTATGGCAAACAGCTCGGACTGCCAGTAATTGAAACCGTTGGAACGTCCGGCAGCATAATAAAGACTACCGTTATAGGGATGTAGAAACGTATTGGTACCCAACTGGTCATTATCCCAGATAAATCCATGTTTGAAATTCTCCTTGATAGTATTAAGATTGATATATGCCCAGTCTCCATGTTGCACATATCTGTCAAATGCCCACAGTCCTATGTTAAATCCCACTACTTCTCCCGCCGCGCGCCAGAAGTGCTTTTTGCCGTAATATGCAAGATCTTTTGAATCCGGCATGACTTGTCTCACCATATTATACTTTATCGGCATCTGAGCCGCACACCTCTGCGGCACAAGCGTAACTGTCGCCATAACAGCCACACATACACAGAATAATATGTATACAATTCTTTTCACTGCAATTCGTAACCTTAGCAATATAACACCAGTAGAGCATCATATGTTGAAAAGCAGTAACGGCATTTCCCGTCACTGACGGAAAATGCCGTTACAAATCCTTACGAAATCCGGACTACTGATTACATTACATTCAGATCACGAAGCACCTGATCGATATGCTCTTCTGCTTTTTTCACAATGGCTTCATATTCGTCTTTGGATTTCATATCCTCGCGGACTTCCACATAGAACTTGATCTTCGGTTCTGTTCCGGAAGGACGGATGGAAACCTTGTCACCGGCTTCGGTGAAGAACTGGAGAACGTTTGATGTTGTAGGGAAATCAAGTTTTGTAACCTCTCCTGTTTTAAGATTGCGGCAGTTGAGGTCTGAATAATCCTTGATAGCGGTGACTGGACTTCCGGCGAGTTCTTTCGGAGGATTCTCACGGAAGTTCTTCATCATTGCCACAATTTCTTCTGCCCCGCTCTTTCCGGGACGGACTACGCTTACGCCACGCTCGCGTGAGAAACCGTAGGTGGCGTATATGTCTACCAGAAGCTCATAAAGGTTCATCCCCTTGTCTGCAGCCCATGCCGCAGCTTCTGCTATAAGAGAATTGGCAGATATTGAATCCTTGTCTCTTACAAATGTTTCAGCAAGAAAACCGTAGCTTTCTTCACCGCCGCCGATATAACGGCCAGTTGTCTCCATGTTGCGCATCACATCGGCAATCCATTTGAAGCCTGTGTAACAGTCAAAGCATTTGATGCCGTTGGCATCTGCAATTCTCTTCACAGTCTCAGTGGTCACGATTGTCTTCACACAATATTCATTGCCGTTGAGGAGTTTCTTCTCAACATTCTGTGTAATGATATAATAGAGAAGAAGCATTACAAGCTGGTTGCCGTTTACAAGTTGGTATTCGCCCTGCTTGTCTCGCACAACAAGACCGATGCGGTCTGCATCCGGATCGGAAGCAAGCACGATGCTTGCACCGACTTCTTTTGCTTTCGCCACACCCATTGCCATAGCCTCCGGATTTTCAGGATTCGGAGAAACCACTGTCGGGAAATCTCCACTCTGAACATCCTGCTCGGGAACATGAATAACATTCTCGAAGCCCCAGCGTTTTAGCGAATCAAACATCAGACGTGTTCCTGTGCCGTGAATCGGAGTGTAGACAATCTTCATGTCGCTGTGACGCTTGTCAGCCTCCGGATCCAATGAAAGCGAATGGATATCGTCAAGATACATTTCATCTATATCTTTTCCTACGATCTGAATCAACTCCTTGGCAGGTGTGAATTTGATCTGGTCTACCGATGTTATTGCATTGACATATTCTATGGTTTTCACATCATGGGGTGCGATCATCTGCGCGCCATCGCTCCAATAAGCCTTATATCCGTTGTATTCCTTCGGGTTGTGGCTTGCAGTAACCATGACACCGCTCTGACAACCGAGTTTTCGGATTGCATAAGACACCTCAGGAGTGGGGCACGGTCCGTCAAAAAGATATACCTTGATACCGTTGGCTGAGAAGATGTCAGCGGTAAGCTCTGCGAACTTACGCGAGTTGTGACGCACGTCATGACCTACAGCCACGGCAATCTGAGGGAGATCCTTGAAGCAATCTTTAAGATAGTTGGCAAGACCCTGGGTGGCAGCTCCTACCGTATAACGGTTCATTCGGTTAGTGCCGGCACCCATGATGCCGCGCAGACCGCCGGTTCCGAATTCAAGATCTTTATAAAATGATTCTATAAGTTCTGTCTTATCTTCCGCATCAAGCATTTTCTTTACCTCTTCACGAGTCTCCTCATCATATTGCGGTGTAAGCCAGTTCTGAGCCCGTTCTGTAACGGTTCTCAACAGTTCGTCGTTACTCATAATAATTATTATCGGTTATATAATTAATAATTGAAGTGATTTAAACTTTTTCATATTTGGCAAAAAGTTTATGTCACGTCATTGTCTTCTTCATTATACAAAACGCAAAGATATAAAAAAATTCCCCATCTTTAACAGCTTTTAATCTAAATGTAGTAATTTTGCCAAAAAAATCAGTTATGGCTAAAATATCCTGGAGACCGGGCACTATGATATATCCTTTGCCCGCCGCGCTTGTGACATGCGGGTCAAATCCTGACGAATGGAATATGCTCACCGTTGCCTGGACCGGCACGATATGTTCGGATCCTGCGATGTGCTACATATCAGTCCGTCCGGAACGCCACTCATATCCGATCATAAGGGAAAGGATGGAGTTCACGATAAACCTTACCACAGCCGCAATGGCAAAAGCCACAGACTGGGCAGGCGTACGCTCGGGGAAAGACTATGACAAATGGCAAGAGACCGGGCTGACTCCCCTTCCTGGCGAAAAAGTCTCATCGCCAACCATCGGAGAATCTCCCCTTTCTATCGAGTGTCGCGTAAAGACCATAATGTCACTTGGCAGCCACGACATGTTTATCGCTGAAGTTCTCAATGTCCGCGCCGACGACAGATTCATCGACCCGGAAACCGGCAGATTCTCGCTGGAGAAATCCGGAATAATGGCATACAGTCACGGACAATACTTCGAACTTGGCGATTTGATCGGTAAATTCGGCTTCTCAGTGCAGAAAAGGAAATAGAGAGACTGCATTGACAAAATATTTTTGTATATTTGCAGATTGCAAACCATATAGAAAAATATGAATACCAACGAATCAAACAACAATATAGAAAGTGCTGGCATTGATGTCAAAGCCGCTAAACGTATCAGACGCAATCGGTCTATAGTCAAATGGCTTTGGGCGGCTTTTCTGGGTCTTGGAGCGTTTATTTTTCTCTTTTTGCTACTGGTATACAATGGAGTAATCGGATATATGCCTCCCATCGAAGAGCTTGAGGATCCTCACGACAAACTTGCATCGCTCGTGTTCGCGTCAGATGGAACTACAGAGATGGGGCGTTATTATTTCGGTGCCGGCAATCGAGTATATACCGACTACGATTCTGTGTCGCCACACGTGATCAACGCTTTGATAGCCACCGAAGATGTCAGGTTCAAGGATCACTCGGGCATCGATTTCAAAGCACTTGGAAGAACAATGGTCAAGACAGTGATGATGGGCGACAAATCTGCCGGCGGCGCATCCACTATCACTCAGCAGCTTGCAAAACAGTTGTATTCACAGCCTACGGGCAACATTCTCAAACGCGCAATCCAAAAACCTATCGAATGGATGATTGCCGTGAAACTGGAACGATTTTATACAAAAGACGAAATAATCAACATGTATCTCAACCGTTTTGACTTTCTCAACAACGCAGTAGGAATCAAAACGGCTGCAAATGTATATTTCGGCAAGGAGCCCGGAGAACTGAAAGCCGAAGAGGCGGCACTACTTGTCGGCATGCTCAAAAATCCGAGCTACTACAACCCTCTCCGCCATGAAGAGAGAGCACGTAACCGCAGAAACACAGTCCTTGACCAGATGGTCAAGGCAGAGTTCATAACTGTCCAGGAGGGAGACTCCCTTAAAGCTTTGCCGTTGAGACTTGACTATCATAAGGTTGACCACAAAGAAGGTGGTGCGCCATATCTCCGTGAGGAAATCCGCCGACTGATGACGGCTAAGAAACCGGAAAGACCAAAACGCTCTGATTACAAGTCTCTGATGGCATACCGCATCGCCTGGGGCAACTACAATACCGACTCCACACAATGGGAAGAGAACCCTCTATACGGATGGATTCTCAAAAATCCGAAACCTGACGGAAGCTATTATAACTTATATACCGATGGACTGAGAATATACACCACCATCGACACGCGTATGCAGGCTTATGCGGAAGACGCCATATACCAGCACCTCGGAGGTTATCTTCAGCCGGCATTTGAAAGTGAGAAGAGAGGTCAGCGCACTGGTCCCTACACCACCAACTCTTCGGAACTCAGCTATGACGGCGTGATGAAACTCATCAAAAATGCCATAAAACAGACCGAGCGTTACAGAATCATGAAAAAAGCCGGACATTCGGAAGAGGAGATAGAGAAGATTTTTCACACTCCTTACGAGATGGACGTTTTCGCATATGTTAAAGAAAACAAGACAGAAAACGGCAGAACGGTCAGCAAGATTGTGCCCGGAACAAAGACTGTGAACATGTCTCCTTATGATTCACTCCTTTACATGAAAACCGTTTTGCGAACAGGACTCATGAGCATGGATCCTGTGAATGGACACGTCAAGGCATATGTGGGAGGTCCTGATTTCTCACACTTCCAATATGACATGGTAAGCCGAGGAAAACGTCAGATCGGCTCAACAGCAAAACCATTCCTATATACTTTGGCAATGGAACAGGATTTCACACCATGTTCCATGTTCTCAAACACGCAACCTGTCTTCGGTAACTGGGCACCACGAAATTCAAGTCATGCACGCATAGGGGAAATGGTGGATCTCCGCTGGGCGCTTACCAATTCGAACAACTGGATTTCTGCGCGTCTTGTGAATGAGCTTACCCCCGTGAGCCTCGCCAACAAGATGCGCATGTTCGGAATAACAGGATACATAGACCCGACACTTCCTTTGTGTCTCGGCACTGTGGATGTGCCTGTCGGACACATGGTAGCTGCATACACAGCATTTGCAAACGGCGGTATCAGGGTAGACCCGGTTTTCGTAACAAGAATAGAAGACAACCAGGGTAATCTTATATACACAGCTGTGCCACACCGCACCGAAGTCACTTCCGAGGAAGCACACTATAAGATTCTCTCTATCCTTCTGAATGTGGTTGACAGCGGAACCGGAGCGAGCCTTCGCTCGCGTTACAACATACACGCACAGATGGGAGGCAAGACAGGTACGACAAACTCGAACTCCGACACATGGTTCATGGGTTTCACCCCCGACCTTGTTACCGGTGTCTGGGTAGGTGGTGAAGAGCGTTACATCCACTTCAACACAATGGCATTCGGACAAGGCGCTCGAGCCGCTCTTCCCATTTACGGTCTGTATATGCAGAAGGTATATTCAGACTCCAGACTCCCATACAGTCAGGATACAAAATTCAAGTTTCCCGACAACTACAACCCATGCGAGGGAGAGATTGCCACATACACCGGAAATGAAGCTGTGGAAGAGGAAACAGTAGAAGGAATATTTGAATAAAAACTAAATAATTAATTGGTTTCGCGAGTCTGGATACCGGTATAAATAAAAGATTCAGACTGATTACAGAAATTTTTCATTAATTTTTTGTGCGATATTAAATTTATGTATATATTTACCGCACGATTTCATTTAATAGGAAATTTCAATTCGAAACCTTAACACTAAGACCAATGGCAAAGGTATTACAGATCCGTGATCTCACACTGCGCGACGGCCAGCAGTCGCTGTTCGCCACACGTATGAAGCAGGAGAATGTTGACAAACTTCTTCCTCTTTATCGAGAAGCAAAATTTTACATCATGGAGGTTTGGGGCGGTGCCGTTCCTGATTCCGTGATGCGTTATCTGGGCGAATCCCCCTGGGACCGTCTCCGCGCATGCTCAAATGAGATGAAAGGCATCTCTCTGCTTTCTGCATTGTCGCGTGGCAGGAACCTCTTTGGCTATGTTCCCTATCCCGACTATGTTCTCGAGGGCTTTTACAAAAAGGCTATTGACAACGGTCTGAATGTAATGCGTATCTTTGACGCGCTCAATGATATTGACAACATTCGCGAATCAGTAAAAATGATCAACTCTCTTGGAGGGATATCAGACACAGCCGTATGTTACACAGTAGACCCGAAAGACACACCGGCAGAGGCTCCCAGAAAAAAAGGATTCTTCGCCAGACTGTTCGGCGGGAACGACACTCCTGCTGCTCCTGAAAAAATATTCACCGATGAATATTTCGTAGAAAAGGCAAAAGAGATGGAGGCGCTCGGTGCCAAGATGGTGACACTTAAAGACATGGCAGGTCTCGTTAATCCTGCTCGCATCTTCACCCTGATGCCCAAACTGAAACAGGCTCTTAAAGTGCCCGTTGATTTCCATACACACTGCACTCCGGGTTACGGTCTTGCAGCTGTGTTGACTGCCATAATCAAAGGTGTGGACATCGTTGACACCAACATATGGTGGTTTGGCGGCGGCTCTGCGGCTCCTGCGATTGAACTTGTTTGGATATTCTGCCAGAAACTCGGAATCGAGATGGCAGTGAACATGGACGCTGTCGCAAAAATACGTAAGGAACTTGTGGTTGCGCGCAAGGCTCTCGCAGACTTCGATCTCAACAAAGACAAATGGCCTAACGACTTTGACGAATACTACGCAAAGATGCCTAAAGAGATCGATGCCGAATTTGACCGCGCGATCGCAGCTGCCAACGACAACCGCGAGGAAGACCTTCTCGACGCGTGCCACAAAATCGAAGCATATTTCGGTTTCCCGAAACCGAACGAGCTTGTCAAGAACGCAGAGGTGCCCGGCGGTATGTATTCGAACATGGTTGCCAACCTTCGCGCCCTCAAGGCAGAGGATGTACTTGACGAAGCGATGGCTCTTATTCCCAAGGTTCGTCGTGATGCAGGTCTTGTTCCGCTTGTCACACCAACAAGCCAGATCGTAGGCTCCCAGGCAGTGGCTCTCGCACTTGACCGTCGCAAAGGAGCACCCGATTATTCAAACAAGAATAACCAGTTCATCTCTCTCGTCAAAGGAGAATACGGCAAGACTCCTGTTGCCATTGATCCTGCATTCCGTGAAAAGATCACAGGCTCACCTGAAGAAAGACCGTATGACACAGGTTCATTCCGCGAACCTGCAAATCCGGAACTTCCCGAATTCGGTGGCGTAAAGTTGGCTCAGAACGAAGAAGAATTCCTCTTGCTTGAACTTCTCCCCTCCGTTGCCAACACATTCCTCAAAAACAAACGCAAAGCTGAGTTTGAAGCAAAGCAGGCAGAAATGAAAGCTGCCGAACCAGAGGCAAAACCTGAAGAGACTCAGGCTCCGGTTGAAGAAATCACAGGGAAAGTATTTCGCGCTCCTATGGGTGGAACTGTCATCGAGCTTCTCGCCAAACCGGGTCAGACAGTAAAGACAGGAGATCTTCTCCTCGAATATGAGGCTATGAAAATGGAAAACGACCTCGCAACAGACATAGAGGGAACCATCAAGAGATTCCTCGTCAAAGAAGGCGATGTCATTGCAACAGACCAGCCTCTCGTGGAATTCGAATAAGAGTATTCGAATAAGAGTAAATGAATAATTAAGTAAAAGCCGGCTTGTCCAATCAAGTCGGCTTTTACGTTTCATTACACATAATCAGACTAAGCATAAGCATACGGTGAAGCACGTATACTTACCAACTCCTGAGAGTGTATGAAAACTCTTGCGCATATCCGTAGGCTCGGTGTAGAGCCAATAGCGCATACTGTCGTTGAGACTGAACATGACTATAGACTTTTCACAAGAGCCGTAAGCAACTCGGCACTCATCTTTCCGCTGATTCTAACCATACCGCCACGGCTTGTCTGACACTCGATTGTCATGGTTTCTGACTGAGTGTGAAGTTTACGGCCGGGATTGATGCGCTGCTCCATCTCCGTCACCGATGACCGAACATATTCTCCGCTTGATTTCAGTTGGATAAACGACCCCATGCTATCTTGTGGACATGATTTCTCCGCTTTAAGATGATGACGGCGCGATTTATAAAAATTCTAGTGACTGATTCCCAGTTCCTGTAATCGGTCAGAACGGTTAACTTTGTGGAAATCACAGTAGGATATGATTTCCAACACTGCCTCTTTGCTCAACATATTCTTTTTTGCCAACAAAATTAGAAACGTTCTACCAGGACTGAAACACGTGCTTCACCGTATGCTTACGATTGCACGTCGTTTCCCACGACTTTGTGCTTTCCATTGGAATACAACTAAACGTCTATCAGACTTTGCAGACTCCTCAAGAAATGAAGACGAATCAACATAGAAATCTTGTTCATAGACAGGCGAGTTCATACCGCAATTATTCGAGGCTATGAAACCAAAACCCTTGTTGGAGTCATAGAATTTTATAACTCCTATATAATATCGTTCAGGGAAAGGATTGTCATGAATCTTCTTCATAGTTTCTTTAAGAGAATTCATGATATTTCTTTTCCTCTGTAAATTATTATGATCTTTATTCTCCATCTTACGCTCTATGCAGCGGTTATTGCATTATGTAGGAGTGAAACAAATTCACCGACTTTGTGGAATTTTCCAGGGAAAATGCTCTCTTCATCTGCATCATCAAAAGGCGACTCGGTAAGCAATACATCGACCTGTATGTCTCCGTTCTGACAGACGTAATTCAGAATTCCTTCAAGGTATTCCTCTTGCTCTGCAGTGAGTTGATTGGCCGAGATGAACTCAGTGAAGATATCCACGGCTTTCTTTCGGTCCACTCCTTGCAGTTTGCGTATAAATCCACCGATGGGTATATTTTCATCAAGTTTCTCCCGTCTTACAAATCGTTCATAGTCATCCTTGGTGCCTAATTCCTCCCAAAATATTCGTTCAAGATCGTCTACATCCTGCGATGTAAGCTGCTCTATGTTCTGAATCTTCTGAAGTACCGGCATATCACGGTGTTCTGCAAGAAAATCGAGTACCTTCTGCCTGTAGGTCATAGTGGAGTTAATCGCACCAGCCTCACCCTCGAATGATGATTCGTCGTCGATATTTACATCAAACGTTCTGCCCGAGTTGCCGGAAAGGAACTGAAGCAGGTCTCGCAACTCAATACGCATTTTCTCGATAGACGACAATGACTTATTTTCCCAAAAGTTCGGAGTCAATACCTCATTGATTACGTTTATCTTTGCCATGACTTGTGGAACTGTGCCAAGTTTATTCAATGCCTGAGCGATAAGGGTTATCTTACCTTCATGTCGTGAGGCGTCGAAAGAGTCATCAAGCAGGGAGAGTTGCACATACAGCGACAGCATATCAAACTTCAATGCTGCCTCATTACCTCCCATTGTCGGTAGCAACGGTGCAATCTCGCGCTTCATATCATCAACGCCTACTGCGGTAAGCACCTGCCAGTTGGCCTTGTTCCGGTAATACGCCACGGTCTCCCAATGCTCTCTCACTGATATATGATTATCGTTGAGTTGCAAAATCTGACCATGCAGTATCTCTTTTAATTCATCGTACCATTCCTTTTCCCAACTATCCTCCTCCTGATATTGCGCAGCCTGAAGCAGCAGCGCGATATCGGCGCGTAGCCCAAAGAGCCTTTCGGTAAGCGATTGAGTGCGCACCGGCTCTATTCCTTTGGGATTCTCTCCAAAGAAATCAAAGTTTCCACACCAGTCGAATATGTAAAACTCCTCCTTATGCTTCCCGGGACCAAATATGTCTTCCGAAAGTCGTGTGCCTCGTCCGATCATTTGCCAGAACTTTATACGTGAACGTACACGCTTGAAGAATACAAGGTTCAGCACATCAGGTACATCGATACCAGTGTCGAGCATATCAACCGAAACAACAACTTGAGGCATACCACCACGAACCTCAAATTTCTCAATCAGGTCCTGCGCGTACTTGATGGAGTAGTCAATCTGCTTGCAGAAGTCAGGGCCAAGATGAGGGAACAGCATATTGAAGCGCGCCACAATCTTCTCGGCGTGCTCGCGGTTCATGGCAAAGATGATGGTCTTGCCGATTTTCTCGCCACTCTCCACACGCAACCCTTTTGACATAAGCTCATTGAGCATATTGTCGATTGTGGCTGTGTTATAAACATACTTGAAAATCTCCGAGTTGCCGATGTCACGCGGTTCGGGGTCCCGCTCGGGGTCTATTGCGTCCTGCAACGCCTCCCACTCCCATATCTGTTCCATCTGCTCACGCTCCTCTGTCGAAAGTTCATCATACTTGATGCCGTTTTTCAAAACCTCGGATTCATATTTGAGTCCTCGAAAAGGAGTGAGGAAACCGTCGTCAACGGCTGTCTGATATTCGTAGGCATAGTTTGGCTCGCCTTGCTCTAACTCGAAGATGTCGTAGGTGGAGCGGTTCACCTGATCGCGTGGCGTGGCTGTAAGTCCCACGAGCATGGCATCGAAATATCGAAAGATAGCCTTGAACTTGTCGAATATGGAGCGATGTGCCTCATCCACGATAATCAGGTCGAACCGTCCCACCGAGAATGGTTTCTCGTCGGCATCCACATAGTTTATCATCGTCTGATAAGTAGAGAAGAGAATGCGGGCGTTTTTATTATGGTCGGCGACTGTCAGATCACTGCATTCGATGTTGGGAAGATGTTTGGCAAACTCGCGCCTCGCCTGTTTGACGAGCGAAGTGCGGTCGGCGAGAAACAGTACGTTTTTCACCCATCCGGAACGCATCAGCAGTTCCACAAGCGAGATGGCCGTGCGGGTCTTGCCCGTGCCGGTAGCCATTACCAACAGTCCCCGGCGATGCTTGCGGTTGAAGTGGTCGCAAAGGGCATGGATAGCTGCTATCTGATAGTATCGTCCGGATATGTCCTGACGCACGGAAAGGTCGGTGATGTCGGCACGCCCCTGCCGGTGATGAAGCACCTGCAAATCCTCGAGCGAATGGAAGGCGGCAATCTCCCGCTTGGGGAATCCTAAGCGGTCGATGACAAAATGCTTGAATCCGTTGGTGAAATATATCACAGGGAGCACACCGTATTTCCGCTCCAGACAATCGGCATAGACTTCGGCCTGGTGTTCGCCGGCTGTAGGTTCCACGCTTGTCCGTTTCGCCTCGATCACGGCAAGAGGCTTTCTGTCGGGTCCGAACAGCACATAATCTGCATAGCCAATTCCCTGATTGTTGGGCATCCCCTGAACTTCGATCTCAACACAGGCTTTCCAGGGTTGAATATCTCCCTCCGTATCAAGCACCTCCCATCCAGCTTCCCTCAGCATCAGGTCAATGAATCTTCTGCGGGTCTCGGCTTCGGAAATGTTTACCCAAGACACTACAGGAGCGACGGTCGGTGCCTCAATGACGGTTTCAGGCTCTACCTGCGCCGCAAAATCTTTTGGCTTTTCAGGGTCAACCTCTTTAGTGGGTATTGAGATTGTCGGGGCTTTAGGCAGAAGCTCTTTGTCAAATGGTGCGAGATTATCTATGACCCGCAATTTCTGCAAGACAGCCCCTACGAAGTTATAAATATTCAGAACAGCGAAGAAAGACTCCTTACGCTTTACCGGCGGTCCGATATGTGCGCCTGAATTTCCTATCTTTCTGATATAATGGACAGCCATCATCAGACGGTCGTCATTTACAAATTCCGTAAATGTTGGCGCCGTCACCATATCGAACAGTCCGAATCGTTCAGGAATTTCCACATTCTTCATTGTGAAGATAGCGCGAGCCATCCATTCGAGAGCTCTGCGGGCATTCAACGCCGAAACCTCCGGGTTGGCATATTGATTCCTTTCGGCAGCATCGCAATAACGATGCAGTGTCGAAAGCTCCGGTATATCTTTAAGATAGTCAAAATTCATCATAAGGCTTCAACTGTTGATGAGTTTGAATTTTTGGCGGGTTAACTCAATTTCCCTACTCAGTTCCTCCTTTGATGGCAAAATGAGGTCATACTTCGCAGAGAAAACGCCTATGTCCTTTCTGTCGCCGAGTGTGTATTCAACCACCGTGTCATTCTTTTCTGAACAAAGTATAATACCTATGGTCGGATTGTCATCCGGCTGACATACCTCTCTGTTATAGTAGTTCACATAGAGCTGCATCTGACCTAAATCGCTGTAATCCACACGTTTCATTTTCAAGTCGATTATGACGTAACTCCGGGTCAGGACGTTGTAAAACACCAAGTCAGGATAGAAATGCTGACCGTCGATGGTAATGCGTTTCTGACGTCCCATAAAGGCAAAGCCTCGACCAAGTTCCAACAGGAACTCTTCAAGATGCGAAATCAGCGCACTTTCAAGTTCGCTTTCCTGCCAGATAACATCCTCTTTGGCACCGACAAATTCGAGAACGAAGGGATCGTGCACCAGAGTCAGGGGGTCAAACTTATCCGGTTTTGCCGGTAGATTCTTCTTGATCAGGGATTCCACTTCCTCCGAGTCGCGATGCGTGGACAATAGACGCTCATAATATTGAGTCGCTATCTGTCTTTCGAGTTGGCGGACGCTCCATTTTCCGGCGGCTGCTTCCTCTGCATAATACTCCCGGGCTTTGGGATTTGAGACCTTTGTAAGCATACGGTAATGAGTCCAACTCAATTTGTCACTCAGTGAGTGATAAATTGGGAAAGACAGATAAAACATTCTCATATACCGTAGGTTAGTCGCGGTAAAACCTTTCCCGAACTCTTGTGTAAGACGTTGGGATATGCGCTTTATCAAGTCATCGCCATAAGTGGCTCTCTCTTCGCCGCCTTGCGCATCAACAATCAATTTCCCGATATGCCAGTAAGCCTGAACCATAGCGGTATTGACAGTTGTCAGCACTGCTGACCTTGCCTGAAGAAGCACCTGCTTTATCTGAGAATATGTATTGTCAGATAGTTCTGTGAATGTATTCTGCATATTCATAATCTGATTGTAATTTGTGAGACGTTGTTTCACATTCAGTCGTTAAACCAGTAATCCATACGACTTGCGAGAAGCGTCTCCAAGTCGGCTATCGAAGCCTCAACCCGTTTCTTCTGCGCCTCAATCGCCTCAATCTTTGATGCGAATTGATTTTGCAGATTGATGGGCGGCACTATGAATGGTATGGAAGCCATCTCTTTTGAATTGATGTTTGCCTGATTAACAGCTCCTCTACAGATTTTGCGTAGATGTTCTTTCAATTCAGGCAAATTCAAGTAGCGAACAGCAAAAACAGGATCTAACATATCGGTTTTGGCTCTAACCCTGATGATATATCCTGCAATTACCATTTTATCTGCTCTATCAAATAAGGCAGACTTTCCAACTTTTTCACGAGAATTGGTCCGGTTAAACAATATATCACCCTTCCTTACCAGACATTTATCAAGCTCCGATTCAGGTATGTCGATGTATTTAAGATTAGATAAATCAAGATACCCATTGTCCGTAAGATTGTTCATTCTAATATATGGATAATAACCGCCATCTACGGCAGGGAGACTTGTCCCATAATTGATTGAAGATGCCAGATCTCCAAAATTTATTATAGACCAACCTTTCGAGTTCATGAATGGCTCACCGAAAGTCTCATAGAAAAGAGACTGTGCGAGAGTGTCAAGGTCTTTAAGTTGATTGCGCTTTATCTCAATCAACTCATTCAACTTATCAAGCTCCGATACTATTTGGTTCTGGTTCTCTAATGAAGGCAGTGGAATTACAACTGGAGATAATGAGATGCGTGTAATTTGAGGTTGTGCCGCGCCTGTTATAACACCCGTATAATCTACTGCCTGCAAAACTATCCGAAGGTATGACTTTGACAGTCCTTCTAATATAGGGTGAACAACCATTGCATTCCCATTTATCCAACTTTTGGGATTAGATAAATTTATAGCCCCACATGTAGCTCCACGACAAGTTAGAAGAACTTCTGGTTCTTCATGGTTGTAGGATGTATATTTACCAATTATTCCGTTAGCACCAAAAACGTCATATTCACCACCTTCGACTAAATCTTTTGTTGAGATAGTTTTAGGTTGATAAATTTCACACACTTCTCCGAGTCGTTTTTTCTCCCAGCCGTGATTCATTGTGCGAGCATCTTTTGCAGTTCGACCATGCCACGGAGGAAAGTTTCCTCGGTGGTGTGAAGACGGTTCATAATTAAGTCTGTAGCCTCAAACACTACCTTTTCACGAATTGTCTCTTTGTAGGAGTTGAAGGCGAGGTCATAGCCATTTTCAATTATCTCACTCTTAGGTACAAGGAAAGACTTGTCAGTGCGTTTGCGTTCTATTTCTCCCGCTTTGCGATCATGGAAGCGGGCTATTATATCAGGAATATCGTTCTCCGACACCTCGTTACGTTTTTGATCGAGCGAAAAACCGTCAGCTTTCATGTCATAGAACCACACTTTATCCGTGCCGCCTGCATTGGTTTTGGTGAAAATGAGGATTGCGGTAGATACGTTAGAATAAGGCAAAAATACACCTGCGGGCATTGAAATAACGGCTTCAAGGCATTGCTTCTCTACCAACTCCTTGCGTAGGTCTTTATGTGCCTTTGATGAACCTGTCAGTACTCCGTCAGGTACAATAGACGCGCAACGTCCACCCACACGCAATGAGCGGATAAACAGAGCAAGAAACAGCAATTCAGTCTTCTTGGTCTTGGCGATTGCCAACAGACTCTTTGATACGGCATCGTTGTCGAGACTTCCGGCAAATGGAGGGTTAGCGAGTATCAGCGAGTAACGCTCAGTATCAGTATTGTCAGCAGATAGAGAATCCTGCCATGCCACCTGCGGGTTGTCAACATCGTGGAGCATCAAGTTCATCGCTCCAGTACGAAGCATGGTTGCATCAGTAGCGAAGCCATGCAACAGTGTGTTGCGGAAATGCTCTTTGACAGACTTCTTGGCGAGTTCTTTCTTATAGTGCTCCTGCACATACTTGGCACTCTCCACAATGAATCCCGCGCTACCCATAGCCGGGTCGCAGATAGTATCATCGAGAGTGGGTTGCATCAGTTCCACCATCATGCGGATTATGTGGCGCGGAGTACGGAACTGTCCGTTGGTGCCACTGGCCGCCATCTTGCCAAGCACATATTCATAGACATCGCCCATAGCATCGCGGTTGTTCATATCAAGTGCGCTGATACCATCGACAACTTTGACAAGTGTGCGAGGATTTTGAATCATAAAGACCGCATCTTTCATAAATCGCGAATATGCCGATTGCTTACCCCGATTAAGGTGCTTTATGTAAGAAAACACATCGCGGCTGACCACACGGTACATCTTTTCCGGCTCGAAATGTCTGAAATTACTCCAACGCAAATCAGCCATAGGTACATCCTGATCTGTGTCAGGATTATGCCATGTGCCGTAATCAAACATCGGCTCACTTACTTGTGTCCCCAATGCCGAAGCCTTGCTTTCCTGACGTATCTGGGCATCATCGAGCATCTTCATAAACAGAAGATATGTCATCTGTTCAAGAAGCGTTATGGAGTTGGTGATACCTCCCGTCCAGAAGGTTTCCCATATCTGGTCAATCTGCGATTTAATCTGTCCTGTAATCATACTTTAGAATTTTGAATTACGTTTGCGCCAAAAGTTTATAGCATTCATTTCTTCATCAGGATGAGAAGCAAGGAATCTATCATACCAAAGGATGAAGTCGCACAGTCCCATTGCAAGGGATCGAAGCATAAAAGGAGAACCTCCAACGTGAGGGAGATATTTATCCAAATTAATGGCAATTTCCTCCTCGGCTGATGTAGTATGCACTGCACCACCGGTTTGGAATATCGCCGATTTTAGCCAATACGCCAGCTGCTTCGGAATAATTGGCCCATCGGTAAGCCGCTCATACTTTACCCAAAATTTTTGTTCAGAGTTATCACGGAGATTTTCGGGGTTCTCAGGTTGTTCAGCGCCAAGAAAAAGACTACTCCAAGAAAGGTTGACATTTTCTTTGGTCCCTTTTGAGATTATACCGGAAGGTAATATCCCTTTTCCGACCATGTGGCGGAACATTTCCTCGAGTGCTTTACGTAGGTCTACATATCTGTGGTTATAATCTACATTATTGACTCCATGAAAATGAATCGGTTCAAGCAGAGGCATCAAATAAAAGCCAACCTCACATTCGAGACCAAGACGGTCAAGCGCATGAAACACATCCGGATATTCATCATACTCAATCTGAAGTTTCGGATTGTTGTGAATAACCTGATTCTTGATGCGGCGATACAATGCGTGACGTTCAAGCATCTCTTCATTGCCGATTGTCACAGTACCATTCTTGGAATAGAAACGACGATGAGAGATTCTTGCCCAGTCGGTGTCCCAATCAATATCAACAGGGATTAGATCATGTATATCATCCTCACCTTGCCCAGAAAGTACATACCAAGGAATGGTATGCTTCTTTGTTTTGGCGAGAGTGTCAATACGACGAAATACATTTGTTAGAAAACGAGTTGCTTTGTCTGCATCACCTCGACGGTAACAACACTTAGCATCCAGAAGGATTGCATCCCAGCGAGAGTAGTCTGCTTCTAACGCTTCTTCGGCGTCTTCCCAGCAAGAGAAAGGCACTATTTCAATGCCTTCCCGCATATCAGCTTCACGTGGATAAGCCTGTGTAATCATCGGGTCATTTTCAACCCAGAGAACTTGTATGATTTTTTCGCGCATAGTCGTAAACTTTTTTAGTCTTCAAAAAGGTTAATTGTCTCGAAATTAGTCTTTTCAAAGGTTAGTTTGTAAATCACCGGGAACTCAGCTTCCGGCTGAGATATGACCTCGACAGTTCCGAGTCCCTCCATAAGTGATTTAATTTCAAATCCGCCTTGTCCGGAATGAAGCTTGCCATCGGAGTCATTCTCATTGAGAGCTGTTGAGAAACCCCTCATCAAAACATCCTCTCCAGACACTCCATCTTTGAGAGGACGCCCGTTGTTGGCAATTGTAATCACTATTCCGCCGTCTTCCGACTTCCAATCAAACCATATTTCATTGTTTGTGGAATCAGCGGTGAAACCATGAGCTTTAGCATTTGCAACGATATTATTGAAAATTCGCTCGACAAGCTTTTCAGGAGCATAGAAAATATCAGCCGCATCAGTATGATGGTGTTTAGCCTCGCCGGTTTCATCGTCAAAATACGGAAAGTCGGCAACGTTGTCCGTACCCTTATTAATCATTCTTATCATGGGGGTCGAATGTGATGTGATGTAGTCGTTAATCACTTTGTACGGGTTGATTGCGACTTCCTGCCCCCAATCAAATTTCTCAAGACGCAGTGCTTCGACTTGACGCTGTAGAGTCGAAATTGCATACTCAATTGAACCCATCAGATCCTTTACGGATATTGGGTTGATACGACCTACTTTATCTGACAGCTTAATTCCGTCCGCGTGGTCATTTGAGAACATTTTAAGTTGTTCCCAATTAGCCGACAACGCTGAAAGAGTCTGAATCATTGCGTGCCTGGTGCTTCGAACCTCTCGCTTCTGCGATTCAAGTGTTTCTTGAAGTTCACTCTCCAAATCGCTCATTTCAGATGATAGCACCTCGGCAATAAGCTGTTCTCTTTCCTCTACAGTCTCGTGAAGAGGTACAAAAACCTGGCTCAGATCCAGTTTGTTCAGACGAGGGATTGTTAATCCAACAGTCTGAGCTTTGATTTGATCCACCACTATCTTAGTTGACAAAAGAGCTGCCAGATATTTTGCGCTAATGCCATTAGTAGGCTTTAGAACTTTCAGAAAGCCTGAGGGGAAAGCTATTTTCTCGGTAAAATCTTCAGTATATACAGTGCGTATATTACCGCTTACGATAGCGAGAATCACTGCATTTTCAGGAACCAGAACATGTCTTTTTACGGTAGATACCTTCCCATCTTCAACCTTAACTGGTACAAATGGCTTACGGTGCATTGCAGCCGGGATTGAAGAGCCGGTAAGAAAATACTCAGCAGAAATTTCTTTACCACTAAGTTCTTCCACCTCAGTAGCCATTTCTGAGAGTGCAATTCCTTCGGAAGGTTTAGGTGTTAAGTATCGTGCCGGAGTCAAATCCGAATCGACAAGTTCAGAATAGTCTATTGAAGCCCCTATGGTTGTATCATTAATTGTCCGGCCTCTTTCAAAGTAATCCACAACCTCATCTTCAAGATCCTCAAGGAATTGATCTGAATCAAAGGTCGTTGCGCGATATACGCTTTTTGCAAAGCGAGTATATCCGGTAGCATCAGCAAACATTATTTCCTCATTGGGAACACCTTTAGTAATCACAAGAGCTGCTTGAGAAACTCCGGTTCCCGTGAAGATATTTGACGGCATCATAATAACCGATGAGATTGCTTTATCTTTAATAAGTTTATCTCGAACAGTACGCACTTTTCGATTTTTACGGAAAAGGAATCCGGCAGATACGATACACACTAGTTTACCTCCATCTTCTAATTTGCCATAGAGTATATCGACAATATCGGAGATTTCATGTCCTTCTTCTATGAGATACACCGGGGAAGTGATAATAGCCGAGAATTTTTCGGCAGATCTCATTGAATTAAAAGAATCTCCCAAAGCTATATCAGTCCGTTGTTCGGCGTGATTTGCGAATAAACGAATCTGACCGAGAGCCCATGTAATGCTATTCAATTCCTCTCCGACCACTGGATTTGGGATTGCTATAGCATACGAGTTTGACCCTGCGAAAGGATTATAAACGGTAACGTTCTCCGGGAAGGAAGCAATCCTACACATAAAGTCAGTTACTTCCTGTGGCTGAACAAATCCTTCTGATGGATGGTATGTAATCCCATTTGAAGCTACGACTAAAGCAAACACCTCATTAAGATGCTTTGAGAGAAAAATCAGTTCCCTTACAGTGAGAATATCTTTCTTGAACTCGTATTCTTTGAGAATTTCCAACACCTCAGTCTTGGCATTATTACCAGCTGCTATACGATAGACCTCTCTGATAAGACCTATACAGGAGGATTGGAATAGTCCATGAATATGAGTAAAAGCCATATATTTATTTACGAGATCAGAAACTTCGTACTTAGGTTTACTGGCTTCTGAAATTTTCTCTTCGTGAGAAATGGCACCTTTGACAAGTTCCTCCTGATAGGATAAGGACGGCAATGAAAAGTCTTTTATACTGTTCTTAAGCATATTGACTGTCACATCCACCAATGTTTCCACACTGGCCAACTCGCGTGGATCTTTAAATTCTCCTACTGCCAGTGTCTTTTTGCCAACCCATTCCCAAGATAAACCATCGTTAAGAATACAAAGATTAAAAACCTTATCCTCATATGAAAGACCATCTTTGATATTATTGACTATCTTCTCCCATATCCCGTATTTACACATATAATAGATATATTCAGGAGTAATGACCGGAAGAATGTTATATGACAAGAGATAAGCTCCATCTGAAAACCGTGTGCCTTCTGGTCTAAAATATACTGGCTCTTCTTCAGATGCCAAAACGAATGCCATCCTTGCATTCTTTGTTGTGATGAGGATTGTCGGGGTTGTAATACACCGCATCCCTTTATCTACAGATCCAGTAGGGAGAGAAGAAGGCTGCACATATATATTGTCCCATCCCTTTGCGAAATTTTCTTCGCAAAAAATTTGACCAATAACGGTATCGTTGATGGTTTTAGCGGAATCAGTGAAGATTTCATTGAACTTAACAGATTGAGCAACGGAGATAGAGTTAGCGTTGAGCATAAGCTTAAAAAGTTTTTTGTTTAGTTTCGATGCTGCAAAATTACTGCGGACTTTTGCAGTCATTCTTCAAAAGTCCATATTTTATACAACTCGCTTTCATGATCTCAATAATCTCATTTCGCAGATGCTCTGGTTCGAGTACTTCCACGTCTTTACCAAAGCCGAGAATTATGGCTTCAAGTTCCTTATTGGGTATTACTTCAATGGTGATAGTACAGTTAATATCATTAGATTTTTGTGTATGATGGATAGGTTTTGCCGAAACGTATTGATAACGCCTTGGCGAAAATTCCAAGATTACCTTTTCAATCTTGCCATGATTGGGGATTGTTGTACCAATCACATCGAAGAAGTAATCAAATGGGTCTTAATAAGTGTATCTTGTATAAAATCAACGTTCAGAGATTCCAACTTTTTGATTCTATCGAGTGCAAAAACCGAGATGTCTTTATACTCAGGGTTATAACCGAGTATAAACCACCGATTATTGTATTGTTTTAGATAATATGGGTGGATTTCTGCATCAAAAGCCGATTTGCCGAATGGCTCGTATGTGATTTTAATTGGTTGCTCGTTGATGATGAAGTTGAACAGCTCTTTGAATCTATCAATACCACGCAAATCGACATTTGAATCAAAGGATAAAATATTCCGTTTATTTTCTGAGACTTTATATTTCTTTTTAAGTTTTCGGATAATATCGGTCATCCAGTCAAACTGCGGCATTCCACGAAATGAAGCAAGCATATTGACTGTTGCTTCAAGCCCCAGCAACTCTTCGTCAGTCAGATCAACGATAGAGAAGCCTTCTTTTGAATAGCGGTAATATTTCCGCTGTCCGTCTTGATATGCTTTAATAGGGGCTTGCATTGATGGAGATGTTTCCATCTCTTTCATATCGGCATAAACCTGACGCTTGCTGACAGTTGTATCAATGCTGAGCTCCTTTGTCAAGTAATCGCAACAAGCCTTTTGCAAGTCCTCTATATAGTACCTGCGAGAGAAGTTACTCAGACACTTGTCAAGAGCTTCGTAACGGAGGCGAGCGTTCTTGTTGGTAGCCAAAATAATATTCTTAATCTGAAACCTTAACAGGGTCGTTAAGTAAATCCTTGACCTTGACATCAAGGCATTCTGCAATAGAAAACAAGGTCTCAACACCGGGTTGAGCAGAATTGGTACACCATTTAGAAACCGTTGCCGGATCCTTACCTAATTGCTCTGCCAACCATTTGTTGGTCCTTTTTTTCTCAGCCAAAACAACTTTAATCCTATTATAGTCTTTTTGCATAGTTTGTACAAATGAATTTGACGCAAATTTACTGAATTTTTCCGAATTGCCATAGCGAATCACATAAATTATCCAAGAAAATCATTAACTTTGCATCTGCTGAGCTTCACCGACATCGAAAATATTGAACAGCCATGAAGTTGACGATACAAAATAATATCCCTGACTCGCCTTATAAGGACATTACCATTTCCTTCGCAAGTCTATTTGTTAAGCAAGAATATTCTGCATTGCAAAATATTCTTGCTGAAGACATCTATCTCGTAATCTATAACCGGGAGTGCAAAAACGGTATAGACTCTGTACTTAATTATTTGAGGAGTGGCAGAACCGCACTGGAGATATGTTTGAATGTGAAGTCAGGTGGTCGGCTCAGTTCTCACAACCTGAGATATATTTTACATCAGAACGCTTTAAGCAGGCTTACATATTGGGGATTGAAAATTCCAAGATTGCAAGAATATTGCTGACTCCCCAGAGCTTTTCTAAAGTCGGATTCTCCATAGACGAAGTTCCGTATAATACCGGATTTATTGATGCTAATGCACCAAAAGAAAGAACCTCATTAGCTAATCACTATTTCTGCCCGATCTGTGGAAAGAATAGTGAGTACCTCGAATGGAGAAATGGAATTATATTTAAGGATGGTCCAGAATGGGGTAAGAAAACTGGGCTTATGGTCAACGCCTCAGTATGCCAGGACTGCCATGTGGTATGCGAAGTCTCACCTAATAGGGACGAACGGCTTTGCCTTACAATGACTCGTGAACAGCAGATGAAGGCAGATGAAGGCAGATGCTGGTATGACAGAGCAAGAACTCGCAAAATATGTGGATAATACGATGGGAAACAAAAGACCTCTCACCCAAAGCGTGCTTAAATCCCGAATAAATGAGCTATCCAAGTTTGGACTATCATTTCATGAGCTGTTGGATAAAATCGTTGAAGAAGGAACCTCTGAATCTGTATTGTCACATCTGGATAAGCTATCACTTAAAGATGACGTGTTAAAGCTTCATGTGGCTTCTGAAAAGCCCCATGATATAGGAGATGAATCATACTTCTACATAGGTAAAATCATACTTCTACATAGGTAAAGAAGATAATCCAGATTACAAGATATACAAGCACCTTAAAGCAGAAGCCTCCATTGAGGCAGCTTGGCAGATATATCTCCTTCACTACGCCACAACGGTTATGCCGGTATTCTGGCATGGTGGATATATTGTGCGCAACTATATCTTTGACGAAGCTTCTCTCAATGATTATGTGCCATTGGAGTGCTACGACCTCAGTGGGCTGTCAAGAGCAAACCTATTATTGCCGGAAGTAACATTGTCTTCTGACGATCATACAGCCGACGTATATTGTACCTATTGGAATGACTGGAAAGGTTTGGTACGCGACCACCTCCAAATAACATTCCTAAAAAACGGCAAAGTCAAACTGACTGAAATTGAACCTCTATGTCTATTTGAATACAACTGTGGTATCTGTTTCTGATTTACCTTCCTAAAGAACAGGTATTATACAGTGTAACATCAATAGAAACACTATGACAAAAGAAATCAAAGTCTCAGTATTTGTCAATAAGCACTATTATCAGGAATCCTCTTCTCGTCGTACTTATGGAGATATTCTTGATAATAGATACTCCATACTACTTGACAAATCGGCTACAATTACAGTTAGCAGTCCATTCTCTATAAATAAGGAAAAACTACCTCGCTTATTTGAAAACCTGCTATTAACAAAAGATTATCAGTCAGATACATTCGCATTCAAGAAAGGGAATGACGATTATCTTGCAAAACTTGACGGGTGCATAACTTCTTCTTACGATGAGGCTTTAACTATTTGTGCGGTTGGCTTCCTAAACGGACTGGAGATATATGACACTCATTTTATCGCATCTGAAAATCGCGAACTTTTTAAGCTCGAATCAGAATACCGTTATAATGGAAATCCCTTGCGGAACAACGAGAAGTATTT
>Ga0137306_100524_pt1 | contig 53109 bp, 53 predicted proteins | sample Inofroosms_March_FD_97187 | JGI IMG/M metagenome (GOLD analysis project Ga0137306, IMG submission 97187) | Mouse cecal microbial communities from Vienna, Austria - N-Acetylneuraminic and N-Acetylglucosamine D2O microcosms_March | ecosystem: Host-associated > Mammals > Digestive system > Large...
CAGTTTGACACTGGGGTCCGGCATTGCATGTACAGGATAGGTGGGAGGCAGAGAAGCAGGGACGCCAGTTTCTGTGGAGCCGATGTTGGGATACCACCCTTGTGGTGCTGGGCTTCTAACCTGCATCCGTGAACCGGGTGAGGGACAATGTCAGACGGGGAGTTTGACTGGGGCGGTCGCCTCCGAAAGAGTATCGGAGGCGCTCAAAGGTTCCCTCAGAATGGATGGAAACCATTCGAAGAGTGCAAAGGCAGAAGGGAGCTTGACTGTGACACCGACGGGTGGAGCAGGTACGAAAGTAGGACTTAGTGATCCGGTGGTATAAAGTGGGATTGCCATCGCTCAACGGATAAAAGCTACCCTGGGGATAACAGGCTTATCACTCCCAAGAGTTCACATCGACGGAGTGGTTTGGCACCTCGATGTCGGCTCATCGCATCCTGGGGCTGAAGCAGGTCCCAAGGGTTGGGCTGTTCGCCCATTAAAGCGGTACGCGAGCTGGGTTCAGAACGTCGTGAGACAGTTCGGTCCCTATCCGGCGCGGGCGCAGGATATTTGAGAGGAGCTGTCCTTAGTACGAGAGGACCGGGATGGACCGGCCGCTGGTGTATCTGTTGTTCTACCAAGAGCACGGCAGAGTAGCCAAGCCGGGAAGGGATAAACGCTGAAGGCATCTAAGCGTGAAGCCCCCCTCAAGATGAGATATCCCAACGAAAGTTGTAAGACCCCTTGAAGACGACGAGGTAGATAGGGCAGAGGTGGAAGCATGGCAACATGTGGAGCTGACTGTTACTAATCGGTCGAGGGCATAACCAAGAGCAGGAGATAGGTAAAGAGAAGATGTGCAGATAGTTTCTTGTATGCAGTTTTGAAGGTATATATATGGCCCAGTGGCTCAGTTGGTTAGAGCGCCGCCCTGTCACGGCGGAGGTCGAGAGTTCGAGTCTCTTCTGGGTCGTTAGCTTAGACGCCTGTTAAAGTATTTTGGGACTGGTGTTAAGCATGTGACATGTCGGCTTAGCGAGGTATTTCCGAGTTTAGCAGCATGATTATTTTATTTATGGGATCTTAGCTCAGCTGGGAGAGCATCTGCCTTACAAGCAGAGGGTCACAGGTTCGAGCCCTGTAGGTCCCATTATGGATGGGTTCCCGAGTGGCCAAAGGGGGCAGACTGTAAATCTGTTGCAAGTTGCTTCGGTGGTTCGAATCCACCTCCATCCATTTTAGCCGGTATATAGGATTTTCCGATATGGCTCAATTTGGTTAAGATTGATTTTGCCGATGTGGCTCAATTGGCAGAGCAGCTGATTTGTAATCAGCAGGTTATCGGTTCGAGTCCGATCATCGGCTTTGAGTATTATATACTCGCTTATAAATGAATAGCGCGGGGTGGAGCAGTCTGGTAGCTCGTCGGGCTCATAACCCGAAGGTCGTAGGTTCAAATCCTGCCCCCGCAATTAATGCCCAGATAGCTCAGTTGGTAGAGCAGAGGACTGAAAATCCTCGTGTCACTGGTTCGATTCCGGTTCTGGGCATTTTTTATTATAAAAATTAATTTAGCAGGGGCGCGCTGCTCAGGCGGCAGAGCACTTAACTTCTCATAAGCTGTTTGAGGATTGAATTCTCGTACACTCACGAAAACGCTGGAAAATAATCAGATTTCCAGCGTTTTCTTTTATTAAAAATGCTTGGCATTGACCTATCTGCATTCGCAAACGGAAGCGGAAGATGTATGCCATGATGTTTTTATAAAAATGATAGAGCGTAAGATTTCTATTTTTCCGGGAAAAAAGAAATCCTGGCTTTTGACTGTGACAGCCAATGAATGTAAGAATCGGCTGAGATTTTGGAAACGTCATGGACATGAAGAATTAACGGATGGCATTCCAGTGAAGGAAACAGAGTCAATGGATATGTTGGAAATGGTTATGTCATTGTCGATAAAAGAACGGACGGTAATCTTCCTTTACTATTATGAGGGATATACTGCGGAAGAAATTGCCGGGATTTTGAAAATCACCGCATCTGCAGTAAGATCCCGGATGGAACGGGCCCGAAAGCGTCTGAAAAGCAAGTTGGAAGGAGAATTATCATGATGGACGAATATATGAGAATGTATCGAAAGCAGATGGATCAGATAAAATTATCGGATGCTGCTGACCAGGTAATATTGAATGATCTCCTGAAGGATAATGTCCGGAAAGGAGCGCCATATATGAAACGAACGAAAAGAAGTATGAGCAAAGCCGCGACGGCCGCCACTATTGTAATTATTTTTTCTGTTACAACAGCCGCATGTGCCGCTGTCGTCCATAGAGCAATCATTAAGTCCAATAAAGCAGAGTCTCAGGTAGAAGGTACCGGCGCTGTGGTAGATGTGGGAGAATCTTCCTATTATAGTCTTTTGGCAGGCAATGGGGGTGAGATCTATGTTCTTACCGATAATGATTGCGAGGGGGCATTGACAGACCATCACGCTGTAGCATGGAAAAGTACGGATCAGGGGGAAACCTGGGAAGAGATCCTGTCCCAGCCGGATGAACTGAACGAGGAAAGCTATCTGTGTGCTGGCGATCTTCGAGAAGGTGAGGCCGGAGCGGAGGCTGTTGTAGTCATGGAGGAAATGAGTGATAAAGCGGAAGAAGGATATTCTGAGCGGGTATATCAGATTACGTCAGATTCTTATATAGAGTATGATATGGAGGAGGTATACAACCGGTTAGGAGACGGGGAGCAGATATGGGATGTCAAATATGTGAACGACCACATAATCGCTCTGGCAGGGGCAACAGGAGAATGCCTGCTGTATGATGTGAATACACAGAAGGTAGTCAAAAATCTGCCGTACGATGGAACAATGGAATGGCTGAAAACTCAGGATCAATTCTTGATATATGGAACAGAGATTTATAGCTGTCTGAATGCTGAAACTTTGGAGGAAGAGGAACCAGAGCAAGGGCTGCAGGATTTTGTGAGCATGATGTTTCAGAAGAATAATCATGTCGTCCTGCCTCCAATGGCTGTATGGAATGATACAGTAGCATGTGTAACAAAAGCAGGCATATACGAGTATAGGGACGGAGAGATCACCCAGATCCGGCAGCTTTCCAATAGGGTCAGCAATGGCCATGCCTTCAATGGCATGTTACCGTTCTGCAGAACTAAAGATGGGGAGTATTATGTATGCATATTTAGCGAGACCGGAGTATCCCTATGGCAGATTGACGGCGACGAATAAGAAGCGATGCGTATTTGAACAGCGGTATTATGTTAAGGGAAGCGGCTATTGGCGAGGATTCCTGAGAGAATTATAAGGAGGAAAACTATGAAAGATAAGAGATGTTTATTATTCAAGTTAACGGTGTCTACAGTATTGATGTGTCTGGTGTTTTCCGGTTGCGGCCGGCAGTCCGCCGGGAGCGGCGCTGCCTCAAAGCTGATAGGGGAACACATGAAATTTGGAACTTATCAGGGAGAAGAGATTGAGTGGCGTGTGATTGATGCTGACGATGAAAACGGAAAGGTGCTGCTGCTCAGTGAATATGGATTGGATGCAAAGCCATATAATGATGAGTTTTCCTTTGTGATCAAGTGGGAGGACTGTACCCTGCGTAAGTGGCTGAATGAGGAATTCTATGAGGATGCGTTCACGGATGAGGAACAGGAAAAAATCCTATTGTCAACGTCGGAAGGCTTTCCGGAGCATAACTCGCGCGTCCCAGGGCGTGACTATGATAAGCTTGAACGAGAGACGGAGGATTATGTATTTCTGCTTAGCTATACGGAGGTGTATCAGTATATCAACAGTAAACACGGGGACGAATCGGATACTGAAAGGCTCTGTTATCCGACAGAATATGCAAAAAATAATACAGATATAAAGATATACAATGATGCATGCGGGTGGTGGCTGTGCGCCGGCAGCCGGGGCGGCTACAATGGAGAAAGACGCAGACCGTATGTGGTCTCAGTTCACGGCGGGATCAGCCAGGAAGAGAAGGTAGACAGCAGTAAATATTCAGTCCGTCCGGCCATGTGGATTGAATTGTAAAACGCAGAAAAAGGAAATGATGAAAAAAATCATAGGTATCCGGCAAGGCTTATTTGGGCGAAAATAAGCCTTGTTTTAGCAGCTGTTAGAGGAAGCTGATATAATAGGTGTTTTACGTTTGTTTCAATGCATGCATCAGGTATAATTCCCGGATATTTGTTAAAAATATAGATATAATCTGGATTCTGCGGAATCTTGTTTTAAATGCCGGTCTGAATGTTTTAGGAGAGAAAAATGGAACTAAGCAGAGAGATTATTCGGGAAATCAGAAGATTAATTGTATTTACGGCAATTTTATTTTTGTGTCTTTGGAAGCATGAAGTTGTATTTGCCCTGCTTGGCGGGATCTTTCATGTAATATTTCCTTTTGTGCTTGGCGGAGCAATTGCTTTTGTTTTGGGAGTGCCGATGAACCATGTGGAGAAACGGCTGTTTCCAGAATATAAGAGGGATCATTCGAGAATGATGAGCAGATTTGCAAGGCCGGTAAGCCTGGTTATCGTTCTTTTTTTGTTATTTGGAATTATTTTTGGAATTCTTTTTGTACTTCTTCCGCAGCTCGGAGAGACTTTTTCTAATTTAGGGGATAGTGTACAAGAGTTTTTCCCAAAGGTTCAAAGCTGGGCGGAGAAGCTGTTTCATAATAATGATGAAATTATGGAGAGGATCGAGCGCATAGAATTTGACTGGGATAAGGTTACGGATATGGGGCTCCGTTTTCTGCGGCGTGGAGCATCCAGCATGGTGGGATCTACTATGCTGGTGGTGAGAGAGATTATAAGCGGGCTGGCAGTGTTTTTTATTGCTTTCGCATTTGCCTGCTATACACTGCTCCAGAAGGAACGGCTGAAGATTCAGGGAAAGAAGATTCTATATGCTTTTATGCCGAAGGGAAAGGCGGAAGCAGTGCTGGAAGTGTTGTCGCTGACACACTACACATTTTCAGGATTTCTAACTGGCCAATGTCTGGAAGCGGTCATTCTGGGATGCATGTTTGTGATCATGATGACAGTTTTTCGTTTTCCCTACGCACTTCTAATTGGAATTATAATCGCATTTACTGCGCTTGTGCCGGTGTTTGGGGCATTTGTCGGATGTGCTGTCGGAGTATTCTTGATTTTTATAGTAAACCCTGCTAAGGCAATTCTGTTTGTGGTGCTGTTTTTGGTACTTCAGCAGATCGAAGGTAATTTTATTTATCCGCATGTGGTAGGAAATTCTGTAGGTCTTCCGTCTATCTGGGTGCTGGCATCAGTAAGTGTTGGGGGAACACTCATGGGGGTAGTAGGAATGCTGATTTTCATACCTGTGGCATCTGTGACCTACGCTTTGTTCCGGGAGATTATTTATCTGCTTTTGAAAAAAAGAGGGATGAACCCGGAGGAAATTGTGTAAGTCTGGTTCTATTAGCCGCTATCCGGAACATAAGTATTAAGGAATAACAGAGAATAAGGTAACAGAGTATGCTGAATTACTTATGGGCGGGAATGATCGGGATAGGAATTATTTGTGCGGCTTTTACCGGGCGGATCCCAGAGATTACGAATGCCGCGCTGGATTCCTCAAAAGAGGCAGTTTCGCTGTGTATAACGATGATGGGGGTTATGTCTTTCTGGGTTGGAATGATGGAGATTGCATCAGAGGCAGGCCTGGTTGGAAGTATGTCCCGCAGGATGCGTCCGCTGATCCGCTTTTTGTTTCCGGCAATTCCGAAAAACCATCCTTCGATCGAGCACATTACAACAAATATTATTGCGAATGTGCTGGGGCTCGGCTGGGCGGCGACGCCTGCAGGACTTAAAGCAATGGAGGGATTGGAGAATCTGGAAGAGGAAAGAAGGCAGGGAAAGCTTCCGGGACCGGTGAGGAGACCGGGAATTGCAAGTAATGAAATGTGCACATTTTTAATTATTAATATTTCGTCGCTGCAGCTGATTCCGGTGAATGTAATTGCCTACCGGAGCCAGTACGGGAGCGTGAAACCGGCGGCGATTGTAGGGCCGGGGATTATAGCGACGGCGGTGAGCACGGCTGTTGCTGTGGTGTTTTGTAAGGTGATGGATGGGAAGCGGAGGGCGTGAGTGTTCTCCGCTTTTGCATTATCATAAAAGAAACATATAAGAATTTTGAAAGCATATTGAGAGAAACTGCTTTTTAGGGTATACTAAGATATTGATAGATACACATATAGCCATCTGGGCAGTATTAAACGCCCCTAAGCTGCCTAAGAGGGTAAAAGAAATGTTTCTTGATATGGAAAATGAGATGTTTTCTAACACAGCATCTATTTGGGAAATTATAATAAAGCATATGCTGCATCCGGAGTAAATTCGTTTGAATGGGAGTATTCTTGAAAAAGGATGTGAGGATAACGGATATATAGTATTGCCTCTTTGGTGATGTATTTTGTGAGAGAAGATATGATTATTTTGAACAGATGATAAGAAAAGGAAATATGAGAAATGCTGATTGCAGATAAGAGAGATTATAGAAAAGGATACGAGAAGCATTACCAGTCATATAAACGGCTTAAAGGCGAAAATGCAGATATAAACAGCAGAAGATTATTATTGATTTATAGCGTGGAATGCGGTTTAAAATATAAATTATTGGATAAATGGAACGAAGAAGATCCCCGAAAAATTTTAGAAGGCACTGATGATAAAAGGATAAAAATTTTGAAGTCTCACAATCTGGAAAAAATATTAAAGGAGTTAGGACAACAGGGAAATTTTAAATTCCCACGATTGAAAACTGTACATAAAAATATTGTGGATACAGAAAACTATCACCAGTTTTACCGATATTGTATTAAAACACAAGAAAAACAATTAGACAAGGAAGAAAAGATAGAGGACTCGTTAAATGATATTGCCTGTTGGATTAAAGAAGGGATGAGAAGACAATGATGTTATATACATGGAAAGATATAGAAAGAGAATTGTTGTTAAATAAAGATAAGTGGCAGGGAGTGATTTCTTATACCGAAATATATACTGACGAAGTAATTATTCATTTAAAAGAAGGACAAGCGGAGACATCTGCTAAAAAAATATTATTGCAGGTTTTTGGGAAAAAATATGATGGCGAAAGAATATTTTTGGATTTATCAGGTGAATGTTTAGAGGTGTCTTTTAGAATTGCTGAGGATGAGGAAGATAATAGCGTAGCCACACCACTTTTTAGGAATGTTTTGTATCAGAAGACAGCATATAATAGTGAGTTAATAGAAAAGGAGTTACCGGGAGTACCTGTTGTTGCTTTTCATTCATATAAGGGAGGAGTAGGACGAACATTATCTTTATTGGCCTTTGTTAAAGCGTGGTCTGAGTTGAATAATTTAGAGAATGGTCAGAAACTTCTTATCATTGATGCGGATATTGAGGCACCTGGAATTACGTGGCTTACTATGAAACAGGAAGAATCGGTATTTAGCTTTTTGGATCTTTTGGAAGTTACGCAGGAAAAGGAGAATGTGGATGAAATTATTGAATTGATTGTAGATAAAGTATCGGAATTGATTGTTAAAATAGAGACAGAGAGGGGAAGGACAGAGCATATTGTTTTACCAACGTATAGATATGTGGAACAGTTGCTTGATATGTACGCAAGCCCTGAAAGTCTTGCGATTAGTTATAATAAAAAATATATATTAGCGGAAGTTTTATCAAAATTAGGAGAGAAAGTAAATGCGGGGCTGGTGTTGATTGACTTGAGGGCAGGGTTAAGCGAGTTTTCTGCGCCGTTGCTTTTTGATCCCAGGGTAAAAAAATATCTCGTGACATCAACGTCTTACCAGTCTGTCAAAGGAACAGAGACACTTTTACAGCAGTTGAGCAAAGGTCTGCCATTGAATGAAAATTCTAAAATACCAGAAGTTTTACTGACTATGGTGCAAAATGGAATGAATACTGCTGAAATTATCAGCGAATTAATTGCCGTTTATCATCCGAATGTAATTGAAGGCGATGATTCTATAATGGATGATATAGTGACGGAGCTTCCATTTGCAAGTGAATTGGTGCACTTGGAAACACTGCCTAAAATAATGGCAAATTTAAGCGGTAGAGATTTTTACAAAAATATTTCTGAAATTGTCAAAAATAGTTATATGGTTTCCAAGGAAACAAAAGGAGATATTTTAAAGATATCAAGAAACGATGTGATAAATAAAATTCATGAGTTTGCCGCAAATCAAATAACAGCAGAAGGGAATGGAACATTTGAAGTATTGATGACGGAGTCAATTCAGAATTTAATTAGAAAGTATAAAAATAGTCTTCCAAACACGGTAATTATGGGTGCGAAAGGCTCTGGAAAGACGTTTTTGTACAGAGAAATATTAAGGGAGAGATATTGGGAAAAATTTGTTGAACGAATGAGTAAAAATAAACTGGCAGCGAAAGATTTGAGTAACGATGAATGTATACTGACAGTTCCTCTCTTGGCCTCGGGAAATGCGGGAGGATTTCCTGAAGTTATAAAAAATGCCATAGCTGCTTGCAACCAATGTGGGACGAAAGGGCAAATTAGTAATTCGGTGTATGTGGACAGTAAAGATATGCTGTTAATGCATGTAAGAAAAGACCATGATATTTTAGAGTGGAAAGAAATATGGAAAAAAGTTATTTTAAATGCATTTGATAAAACATATCAGTCGTTGGAAAAACTTGAGGAGGAATTGAAATATAAACATATTAAGATTGTATTTTTACTAGATGGGCTGGAAGAGATTTTTGAGCATACAATATCGTCGGAAAACGAGAAAAATGCGATCAGGGCATTATGCAGGGATCTAGTTGACGAAGTAAAAATAACCTATCATAATATAGGTCTTATAATATTTCTAAGAAAAGATATGGCACGGGATTCATTAACGATTAATTATGAACAATTTTATTCTTTATACCGTGCTGTTGAATTGCAATGGTCTAATACGGAGGCATTAAGATTGGCAGCATGGCTGACAAGTCAGGCGGTATCAGATTTTTATCAGGAAAATATACCAATTGAAATGGCGCCGGGAGAAGTAATTGAACAGACGCTTAATAAATTATGGGGAGTTAAACTGGGAAAGCCGACATCTAATGAAGCATATTCTTCAAGATGGATTTTGGCGGCATTATCAGATTTTAACGGACAGCTACAGGCGCGTGATATTATCAGATTTTTGGAAAAGGCAACTGCGCATGCAGGTAAAGCAGTGTATGCGGACAGATATTTGATGCCGACAGAAATCCGAAAGGCGGTTTCAAATTGTTCTAATGATAAGATTGGCGAAATAAGAGATGAAATTAAAGCACTGGGGCCGATTTTTGACAAATTAGAACATGCATCGGAAGAAAAAAAAGTTTTACCGTTTTCGGCGGTTACGTTTAATCTTACTCAGACAGAAGAAAAGATTATGAAACAGGAAGGCTATTTAAAAATAGATAATGATCGATATTATTTGCCGGAAATTATCAGGCATGCTTTAAAATTTAAATATGAAAAAGGTGCGCGTCCAAAGGTGCTTTCTTTGTTGCTGAAATAGGAAAACGGAGAGCGTAAGGCTCTCCGTTTTCCATACTTCTATAAGGATTTATTGTGTACAAAGGTACAGGAGCAGTTAGGGAGGGGATTTAAATGGAATTAACCTTTGGAAATATTGCGCGGGTAAATTTACTTGCGGGCGTGCTGGAGTACGTAATGCATGTGCTGTTATTCCGGAGCTCTATGGGGGGAAGGGGAAATAAGAAAAGGACATGCCTGTTTATAGTAGTGTATGAATTATTCATTTCGCTAGTGGCGTCTTCTTTTTTTTATTATGGTTTTGTTCAAGTGCAGGTAATGTTTGTTTTGTACAATTATATGCTGGTAGGAATTTGGACGATATGGATACGCTTTGTATATAGGGCAAGATGGAGAGACAGCATAGTGATCAGCGCCGTTGCCGAATTTTTTTATATATGTGCGGAGCATATGACCGGATTTATTACGCCGCATAATTATGATCTGACTGTATTCTGGGAGCTTATTTGTTATGTGATCAATGATTGGTTTGGCGGTGCAATTGCCGTTGCGGTTATGATATTGCTGCTGAAGCATATGAGAATAGATCAGGTGCTTCAGTATTTTTTATATGACGCCGGGAAGAAAAAATGGTGGAGGGCGGCGGCTTTTTTGTTGCCAGGGCTGCCGCTGGTATCTATTTATCTGGCGAATGAAAGAAGGCTGCTGAATAATGATAATCCGATGGCGGTTCTTTTATGTCTGCTTCTTGTGTATAGTATTTTTAACTATGGAATGCAGAAAAAACAGATGGAACAGCAGAAATTAAGCATAAAACAGCAGGAGCTTTATATATGCAGTCTGGAGAGCGTGCAGCGGGATATGAGGATGTTCCGGCATGATTATAAAAATATGATGTCTGGTGTTTATGTACAGGCCAGGGAAGGGAATCTGGAAGCAGTACAGGAATTTGTAAGCGGCATGATGGACGCGTTTGAACAGCAGGTAGGGAACCAGATCAGGCAGACTACGCAGATAGGAAATATCAGGAATCTGGAGATAAAGGGACTATTTGTAGCTAAAGCGGCCGGGGCGCAGAGCAGGCGGGTTAGGTGTGATCTGGAGGTGATAGCTCCGATAGAGAAGGTTAACGTGTCTGCCTGGGACTTTTGCAGGATGGCGGGGATCCTGCTGGATAATGCGCTGGAAGCGGTGGAGGGAACGGAGCGCCCGTATTTTTCTGTTATGCTGAGCCAAAATGAGCAATGCACTACGCTTCGGGTAAAAAATCCGATATTAGATGAGGCGCCGGCAAATGACATATGGCTGGAAGGCTATTCCACGAAAGGAGAGGGGCGCGGGATGGGTCTTGTCAGTCTTCGGCGGATTGTAGATTCCTATGAACATGTATTTTTATTTTCAAATTGTGAGAATGGGGAATTTATTCAGGAAATTAAGATACAGGAGGGATGATCCTATGATTCCTGTCTACATATGTGATGATGAAGAGACAGCCAGAGTTTCGATCCAGAGGGAGCTGGAAAAGGAGATTCTAATAGAAGGCTATGACATGCAGATTGTGTGTGCGGCCGGGACTCCGGAGGAACTGTTAAACAGCCTGGAGGAACCGGCAAAGAGGGGGATCTATTTTTTGGACGTGGAGCTAAAGGGATGTAAGATGAATGGCTTTTCGCTGGGGCAGGAGATCAGGAAACGGGATGCAAGAGGATTTCTGATCTATGTGACAGCATTTAGGGAGCTTGCCTTTGAGACGTTCCGGTATCATCTGGAAGCCCTTGACTATATTGTAAAAGAGAATAAAGAATTGATGTTTCAGGGGATACGCAAGAGTCTGGGAATCGTTTCCGAGCGTATCCGGCAGGAGCAGGGAGAGCAAAGAACATATTTTACTATAAAGATGATGGATGTGGTCCGCCATATCCCGATAGATGAGATTGTTTTTTTTGAAACAACAGACAAAACACATCGTATTTTACTTCATGGGTTAAACGGAAGAATGGATTTTGTGGGAAGCATGCAGGATTTGGAGAAACGGCTGGGAAAGGGGTTTCTCAGGGTACACAGGGCATATTTGATAAACACAGGCCAGATAGAATGTGTAGATATGAAAAAAAGAAAAATTACGATGAAGAACGGAGAGTTCTGCTGGTTTTCAAAACGGTTAAGAGATACGTTGCTAACGGTTCTGTGACCGTTTAGGCATGAAAAAGGCCGTTTGCGCAGAATTTACCCATATCCCGCCAAATTCGTTATATTGATTCTAACAGATTATGTTAGGAGGAAACCGGAATGGCAAAAGAGACGAAAGTATGGGAAATTATTAAAAGTGCGGGTTACATGCCTATAGAAAATAAAAATATTATAGTAAGCTACGCGCCTAAAAACTTAAGCGACAGCATTGTAAAATTTCTGAGATGCAGCAATGAATTTTTTGTGCTTCAAATATGTAAGGATGCGTTGGTACTGGTACCTTTTGGTAAAATGATGCAGGATTTGAAGAAGGAGGTCGTATTGGAAATACCGTTAAATACGATAAGACAAATAGAAGTAACTCCAAGTGGATTGAATTATTTGATTACGGTGGAAACGGAAAACGATGTGATCACGTTGTCTGCACAGCAGAAGGAGTTAAGCGATATGAGACTCAGCGGAATGCTGGGCAGAGGCGGAATCTTTAGTAACAACTGGCATAAAGAGAATCTGGATGAGACATTAGAAATGTTGGAGAATCTGGTGAAATAGATTGAGAAGCTGCTGTTATGCCAGCAGCTTCTTATATACTCCGTTTTCAGGAACAAAGCCCATTTTTAGGAGATAAGCTTCATGCTTTTCGGACTTGCCGGAATAAATAAGTTTTTTAATTCCCTGTGTCGTTAATTGGGAGTATAAATATGTTCCGATAGAACAGTCACGGTATGCGGGCGTTGTATAGTCAACGATAATATCGAAGACGCCGTTTTCGGACAGCGTTCCAAGGAGCAGACCGGCAGGCACTGTTTTGCAGCATACAATATAAGCTGTGTCCGAGGCAGAGACATTCAGATCCGCTTCATGGAAGAAATTCTGGATATCCTGCCTGTAATGAGCAATAAAGTATGCGGGGAATGAGTCGTCTGCCTTTGTGTGAACCAGCTCATACTGCTGTTTTGACTTTAATAGCTTTGCGAGATTATAGCAGTTAATGATGATCAGGCATATATTCATAAGCGCCAGAGGATAGGAGTGGATGATCAGCGCATATGCTGCTGAAATGCAGCTTCCTATTGTATTGATGACTCTTAATTTTACCACAGATGACATGAGCATGGATATGACTACTAATGTAGAGCCTAAATAACCCGCTAATTCAATGATGGCTGCTGTGTTCATAATTTACCGCCTTTCTTCCGTATATTTTCCGGCAATTTGTCTTGCCGCGTATATGCCGCTGGCTGATGCATGGGACAGGGAGTGAGTCACGCCGCTTCCGTCTCCGATAATATAAAGTCCGCTATATCGGGTCTCCAGATTCTCGTCTATATCTACTTCCATGTTATAGAATTTGACTTCAACACCGTAAAGCAGGGTATCATCGTTCGCGGTACCCGGAGCGATCTTATCCAGCGCGTAGACCATTTCAGTTATGCCGTCCAGAATACGCTTCGGCAGTACCAGGCTTAGATCCCCTGGTGTTGCAGCCAGCGTAGGTATGACCGTACTCTCAGCCAGACGCTTTTCGTTGGTCCGCCGTCCGCGCACCAGATCGCCGAACCGCTGCACGATAACGCCGCCGCCCAGCATATTGGACAGACGGGCGATGCTCTCGCCGTATCCGTTGCTGTCCTTGAAAGGCTCGGAAAAATGCTTTGCCACAAGCAGGGCGAAGTTGGTATTCTCAGTCCGCTTATCCTCTCCTTCGTAGCTGTGTCCGTTTACAGTGATAATACCGTTGGTATTTTCATTCACCACGATGCCATACGGATTCATGCAAAAAGTGCGCACATTATCCTCGAATTTCTCTGTCCGGTAGACGATTTTGCTTTCATACAGTTCATCCGTTAAATGGGAGAATACTACTGCCGGCAGTTCAACGCGGACGCCGATATCTACCCGGTTTGATTTTGTTTCGATATTCAGACTCCTGCACACACCCTCCATCCATTTGCTGCCACTTCTCCCGACAGAAATGATGCATCTCTCACAGTCATAACTGTGCTCTTTGCAGATAATCCGGTATGTGCCTTCATTGGCCTGTATCTCTGCTACTGGAGTATGAAAATAGAAGTCTATTTTATTTTTTAATTCATCATACAGATTTTCCAATACCACATAGTTGATATCCGTTCCCAGGTGACGTACAGACGCATCCAGGAGCTTTAATTTATTCTGAAGGCATATCTTCTTGAACTGAGTTCCGGCAGTGGAATACATCTTCGTGCGTTCGCCGCCGTGGGACACATTGATTTCATCCACATACCGCATCAGGCTGAGGGCTTCCTCCCGACCGATATGCTCATACAGCGTACCGCCAAAGTCGTTGGTGATATTATATTTCCCGTCGGAAAAGGCGCCGGCCCCTCCGAATCCGCTCATGATTGCGCAGGTAGGACACTTAATACAGGATTTTACCTTCCTCCCGTCAATAGGGCAGCGCCTTTTTTCCAGCGGGGAACCGGATTCAAAGACTGCGATTTTCAGTTTCTTATTCTGCTGTATCAGCTCATAGGCCGAGAAAATTCCCCCTGGTCCGGCACCGATGATAATTACGTCATATTTCATTCTTATTCTCCTTCTGGCTTAAATATAGGCCGCCGCAGATACCTCATACCCGCAGCAGCCTTGCTTCAGCAAATATAATGATTCTGTCCCAATTAGTATTGACCAGAATTATATTTGAATGCAGTCGGTACATTTTTGTCCGGACTATATGTTTCCAGGATCTTTCCGTAACGCTCTCTGTAATCGTTATCAATCTTAAGCTGCGGAATTACCTTGGTTCCCTCCTCAAAGAAGTGCCTGGATCCTCGGCCCATCTCCTGGCCGCGCTTAGTATGCTTATCCAGAGCCACATCCAGAATCTCCGGCACCTTGCCCATAGCGGCCTCTTTGATAATGATATTTTTCAGATAATCGCTGGAGCGGTCTTTTTCACTCTCACAGAGAATGCGGATTGCGTGGATGAAATACATCGGCTGGTCGCCATCGTCATATGGAAAGTTTTTACGCATTTCGTTCATGGTATTCACCTGAACTGCCGCGTCCAGGTTGCCGAAACCTACATCCTCTACGGAAATCGTAAGCAGTCTTCTCCACATTTTATCTAAAAAAACCGGCCCGGATACATACAGCTCATAGGCGTATTGGCAGGCTTCCTCTACCATTGCCCTGCGGATTGATTTCTGCAGACAGGATATGATCTCATCTGCGGCAAAGCCGTTTAATGTCTTGGATGCTGCCCAAATATTAAAATCTCCCATTATTATTCTCCTTTTTTGTCTCTATAAATTTCAATCAGTTCAAGAATTACAATTTTTAATGTTTCTGCCGCCATCAGCTGATCCTCCGCATGTGTCATCAGGAGGCTGATCTGCGGTTCCTCTGTATTTATCTCTTCCTGCAGCACGTCCATATGTCCGTTATGCGCCTCTACAAAATTCTCTGAGCCTTCTTTGAGCTTCTTGTCTGCTTCAGAGAAATTTCCTTGTTTTGCAAAGGCGAGTGCTTCCATATAACAGGATTTTGCCATTCCGGAATAAGTGATGACTCCCATTGCGGCTGCTGATATTTTCTCAATATTTACCATTTGTATTCCCTACCCTTCAATCAGGCTCATTGCGAAATCAAGCGCTTTATCTCCGTCGGCCATTGCGTAGGTGCGCGGCTCTACGCTTGCTACCGGGATATTAAGCTGCGATTTGATATTTGCAACTGCATAGACAAGCTGCGGGCCTACCAGACACACATCCCACTTGCCGGTCTCGTCACGGATAGCGGCACTGGGAACAGCGGTGATCGTAAGCTCCATACCGCGCTTTTCTGCGGCTTCACGGATCTTTTTAACCAAAATAGAGCTAGACATTCCTGCATTACAACATAATAATATTTTCATAGTAGTCTCCTTTCTGTACTTTTCGTACAGGTTTTACTTTAATTCCGGCCAATAGCCTTTATTTGCCTCGATCAGATCATCCAGAATCTTTTTTGCTATTCCTGCGCTGGGAACGGTTTTTGACAATGTGAGCGCCTGCCAGAGTTTCTGATAGCTTCCTTCCATCCATGCATCAACCGTCAACTTCTCTACTGCGGCCTGTTCTTCCATCAATCCCTTCTGGAAGGTTGGGATCTTCCCGATGCTGAGGGGTTCATATCCGTCTTTTCCCACGATACATGGAATCTCAACCATAGCATCCGAAGAGAAATTCTCAATAGCCCCGTTGTTTTCCACGATCAGAAGCATACGTTCGTGGGTGTTAAATGCAAGGGCAGTTGCCAGATCCACAATAAACAGCGCATGGATACCGATTTCCAGCTTTGTGTCTTTGGCAGTCCCGGCGGCTTCGATTTTTGCGCACTCACCAAATACCCGTTTCTCTCTGCCGTCGATAACCTGATTTGCCCGGGTATAATCAGGATCCGTATGCGCCGCCATATCATCCGGGAACAGATAATACTGGAGATAAGAGCTGGGAGCCATAGTAGGATCTACAGCGGCAATGTCCCTGACTTTTTTTGCCGTTTCATACCAGCTGTTATCTGTATAATCTTGATCTGTAGAATCCAGAGGGCAGTTTCCATATTTAAGCTGATGCGCTACCAGCTTATCGATATATTCGTTTCCGTCCTTATCCTTGATGGATGTCCACCAGCCGAAGTGGTTCAGTCCGAAATACCGGACATCCATATCTTTTCTGTCCTTAAAGCCCAGAATTTTGGCAAAGCTCTGTTCCATGCCGATCGGCATATCGCAGATGTTGATCACTCTGGAATCCGGGCGGAGTCTTCTGCATGCTTCTGCTACGATGGCAGCAGGATTGGAATAGTTCAGCATCCAGCAGTCAGGAGAATATTTCTCCATATAATCAATATTCTCCAGAACTCCTGCAATGGAGCGCATTCCATATGCAATGCCTCCCGGCCCGCAGGTTTCCTGTCCCACAACACCGTATTTCAGCGGAATCTTTTCATCCAGCTCACGCATTGCGAGTTTTCCTACACGTATATGTGCCAGGCAAAAATCTACATCCGTATACGCCGTCTCAGGGTCGGTCGTCGCCAGATATTCAATAGAAGGATCTTTTTCCTTCACGATAATCTCACAAGCCTTTGCCACCTTGTTCTGGCGGTCTTCATCATTATCATACAGCTTGATCGCACGCAGCGGGAGCTTATCAAGATTATCTAAAAGCATCAAGATAATTTCCGGGGTATAGGTACTGCCGCCTCCGGCAATCACAATTGAAAACTTCTTCATAATAACGACTTTCCTTTCTTATTTTTTCTTAGATTGTAAGCTGCTTTTTCAGCTTTTATATATTTCCAAAGAGTTGGAAACCTGGATCAATACATCCGCAAATTCTTCTTCTGTTTCTACTGCGGTCAGCCTGCGGATCGCGGACCGTTCCACTGCCATGTGCCGGAAAAATTCAAAGAGAACGCCAATATGCTCGTTCTGCTTCCGCTCCATGGCAAGGAGAAAAATGAGGTGTATTTCCTTCTCCTGCATCCGTATCGGCTTTTTTAGTACGGCAGCGCCGATTGCCGTCTTTTTCGCAAATGTTACCAAGGGATGGGGCAGCATGAACCAATCGCCGATAAAGGTTGGATAATTTACTTCCCTCTGGAGCACGTCTTCTGCAAACTTCCGGACATCAAAGATGCAATCCTCCTGCTTAAGAGTCTCTGACAGATCCAGGATCACCTGTTCAAATTCCGTTTTTTCCCGGTAAATCCGAATTGATCTTTCGTTAAAATATATTTTTATCATCTCGCGGAACCGATAGTTCATGCGGATCTTATGTACCAGCGCATTCATTGCAGTCAGGGTATACTGATTCGGGATCCCGTCTATCCGGAAGGTTGCCGTCGAAGGGTGGACAAAGGTATCCATGATGGAAATGATCAAGTCCACCTGGTGTGTTTCCAGATACTGCTCCAGATTGTGCTTGGGGATCAGCGCCTCCGTTTCAATCTGATTCTGGAAATGAATCTGGATCCAGTTGCTGACAATGCTGTTGACACTGAACCTTGTAGAACTGATGATCACAGCTTTCAGCTTTTGATTTACATTTTCCAGAAAATGTTCTACAAAGATTGCAATAAAGGAAATCTCATCATCCTGAATGTAGCAGTTCTTATAACGGTATACGATGGAAACCATCAGCATGGAAATTTCATAGGCATAAGGATACTGCTTCTTAATATCATTCAGAATAGGATTCTTCACTTCATAGCCGGTTTCCAGCCTCCGCATCATATATTCAATGTGGATCAGAATATTGTCATAGAACCCCTTTGACTGCCATAAGTCAAAATGGTACTTCTCCATCACATCATGGCAGAAGTCTTCCAAAATCTGGATGCTCAGACTGCTGATCTCACTTTCTGCGGCTGCATTTGAAGTCATTTTAAAGCTGTGGAGCAGGCCTTCCAGAATCCGAATATCTCCATTTTCTAATTCGATGCCGTGGCTTTTCAGATAATCAAAAAAACCTGTCAGCTCTTCAATCATTGGTTCAGATGTCTCCGGTTCCTGTACGTGATGGTTCTGATAATTCCGGACAATGGTAATATAAACCGCGCTGACAGCCATGTATAAGCTGTCATCCGAGATTGGGATAAACCTGCTGTCAAAATACTCTTTCACAAGCTTTTCCATCCACTCATATTCCTTCTGGTCGAAATCATCGTACAGGAAGGTCCGCAGAAACCAGGAATAATTATGGACCCTGTGCTGGGTTTCATTTTTAATGACGCGGAACAGGGTCTGGCGGAGCTTAGTTTCATCTTCGTCGATCCAGAGCCTGTCTCCGCTCATCCGGAGAAGATCACTCTGATATTCCGAGATAAGCTTTTTCTGAAACCGGTTGATTTCCTTATATATTGCCGGTTCAGACAGGGCAAGCTCCTCTCCAAGGTCAAAAATATCTGCCTGCCCGGTCTTTAACACGATACCGAGAATCGTCCATCCCCGGTCTGAGACTTCTTCCATTGAATTTTCCTGTTTCCCTGAAAGCAGATAGTCTCTCACGGAATCCATATCGGCTGTTTCAATAAAATATCCCCGCTGTCTGGAAGAACGGATAATACCGTTGTTCTTCCAGATCCGGTTTATCTCGCTGATTTCGCTGCGGACAGTGCGAGAAGACACCTCCAGATACTCCGCCAGCTTCGTACCTGTAACACCCTGGACATTATTTAATAGCATCTCTAGTAATTTAGACTGTCTCCTCGTAAGCATATTTTTCACCTATTGCCTTTAAGCAGCTCCGCTTTGTTCCTTCTTTAATTCATCTGCTTCCATCATCTTAAAGAATGGATAGTAGAATATCGTCATAAGGATCAGGTTTACAAATACCAGTGCTACACATTTCCAATCCAGTGTCATAATAAAAGCGCCCACGCCCGGAGGAAGGAATCCCGGAGGTCCCGCAATCGGCTTTCCTACCAGGCCGCTTGTCATGGACAGATAAGTGATAATAGTAATTATCAACGGCCCAAATACAAACGGAATGAACAAAAACGGGTTCAGTATGATCGGCGCTCCGAAAATAATCGGCTCATTAATGCCAAACAGCGTAGGTACGATTCCTACCGTTCCGATGGATTTTAAGGACTGTGCCTTAGAACGCATCATCATAATTACCAGACCGAGAGTCAGGCCTGAGCCGGTTACCTGAAGAACTGCATAAAACAGGCCGAAGGTAAATATGTGCTCAACTGGTGCGCCTGCGGCATAATTTGCCATGTTTTCTGCCTCATAAGCAATCGCGAAGGATGCCCATACCGCAGAAGTAATGGATGGTCCGTGGAGTCCGAAAAACCATAAAAACTGTGTCAAAAAGATTACGATCAACAATGCCGGAAGTGTATCCATGGTGCTGATCGCTGGAGCCAGAATACTCATAATAAAGGCAGGGAATACCTTTCCTGAAGCGGCCAGAGAGATATTTGCAATGGCTACGGCAATCAGTGCATTTACCACAAGCGGGATCAGGGCCGCAAAGCTTTCTCCTACCATAGTAGGAACGCTGTCAGGCAGCTTAATTAATAATTTCTTCTTTGTTAAGAGTCTGGTTACCTCCACGCTGAGGATTGCGGAGACGATACAGGTAAAGAGGCCTGACGCTCCTAAGTAGGAAATATCCATACCGCCCTCAATGGAAAGTCCGCTTAAAATCAGATGTACCATAATTGCCGTTGCACCGGTCAGATTCCCGCAGATACCGTAGCTCTTGGCCAGGGCAATTGCAATAAACATAGATGCATAAATGGATAACATGTCCGTGGTAAACATGCCTGCATAGGTAAACACAGACATATGTGCATTCAGGAAGTCATATACCGGACCGCTTCCCAGCAGGTTGGCGATCGCCAGCGGCAGCAGGCTGATCGAACCGACAATGATGATCGGAACGATAGAGATCATACCGTCCTTGATTGCCTGCAGATGCTTCTGCTGTTCCACTTTGTTAGCGATAGGCATCATATACTTCATTAATGTGTCTTGAAACTTGGAATTCATAGCTTTTTCTCCTTAAATTATTTGGCACCCTGTCGACAAAGGTCTGATATAACTCACATGAAGTACTTTGCTGTAAATTATATTTACTGTGTTAATTATAAAAAAAGTATAAAATAAAAACAAATACAGTTTTGCCACTACGATAGGAACTGCAGAAATACCTTTCCGCATGAACAGGCAGGATACAGAGTGCAGCTATCGACCAAGCTGTAATAAGCCGGAATTCAAAAAAGCCCGTGAAGATTATTTTGTTGAAAAAGAATATATTATTATTGAAAAACAATAAATTAATATTGATTTTCAATCTGACAGATGTTATAATATAAAAAAGAAATAGAAAGAAAAGAGGTATCAGGATGGGGCAGGAGAGAACAAACACATTTACAAAGATTATGTTGGACTTTATGTTTTATTGCGGCCTGGTTGTTTTAGCGGCGCTGCCGTTTACCCTGAAGCTGGCAGGCAGATATTATTCGAGACAGCTGTCGGATAATTTTATTTCGATGCTGCTTATATTTGCGGTATCCGGAGTATGCGGACTTATGATCATTGCCCAGCTCCGCAGGATGATGAAGACGGTCATAGAGGGAGCTTGTTTTGTGCCGGACAATGTGAGGAGCCTTCAGGTTATGGCCAGGCTGAGCCTGGTGATCGCAGGCGCTTTTATCATAAAGCTGTTTATTGTGCCTACTCCTGCTACAGCAATCATTGTGCTTGTATTTTTTATTGCGGCTTTATTCAGCCAGGTACTGGCAAATGTGTTTGCGGAGGCGATCCGGTACAAGGAAGAGACGGATCTGACGATATAGGGGGGAAGCGTGATGGCGATTGTGGTTAATCTGGATGTGGTGATGGCGAAGAAAAAGATGGGGGTTACAGAGCTTGCAAAGGAGGTTGATATTACGATGGCGAATCTGTCGATTCTTAAGAACAATAAGGCGAAGGCTGTGAGATTTACGACGCTGGATGCACTGTGCAGGGCGCTGGACTGCCAGCCGGGGGATATTCTGGAATATGTGCCGGATGAACCGTAGGGGCGGCCCGCCGCGGAACTTTGTAAAATGCCGGTGCACCAGCCGGGCAGACGGACTTAGGGAAAGGGGAGTTTTGGTATGGATAGGAAAGAGATGGCTGTGAATAATGCGGATGATAGAGTGAATTATGGGATAAATCCAGGGGACATCTGGCAGGAGATAGGAGCTGACAGAGCAGGGGAAGCTCCGCTTGTAAAGAAGATGCGGGAGAATTATGGTTTTTTTGGAAGGTATTGCCTGCTTTGTGGAGTTTTATTTTCATTTTGCCTGTATAAGAATCCTAATGGGATTACCTGGCCGGTTCTTATATTTGGGATGCTGGGGGTTGCATATGGAATGCTGAAGAAGATCGGATTGACGGTGAAGAAGGACACGGCTGTTTACTGTATAGGGATGGGGCTTCTTGGAATATCGACATCCATGACCTGTTCTGGCTTTCTGGTGTTTTTTAATCTGGCCGGGATTTTGCTGTTGTTTCTGACCGCGATGATGCACCAGTTTTATGTGGATGAGAAATGGAGCTTTCCTGCGGCCGTAAAGAATCTGATCATTATTTGCTTTGCGTCTGCAGGGCGCATTTTCTGGCCGTTCGTCCATGGGTTTGCATATTTTACAGAAGCCAGGGAAGAGGCGGATGAAGGGAGAAGGAGAACAACGGCGGTGGGACTTGGAATCTTGATCGCGGCGGGCCTTCTGGCTGTGATTTTTCCAATGCTTCTGCGCTCGGATCTGATATTTAAAGGGATGTTTAAGAAAGCATTCTGTAATGTGGAATTTGGTTCTTGCTTTGGGGCTCTCTTTCTGATCCTTGTTGGATTTGTTTCGAGCTATGGCTTTTTCGGCGCCCTTTGCAGTATGCAATTTGAGGAGACGGAAGAAAAGAGAAAGGCCTATAATCCTTTGATTGCGGTAACGTTTGCCGGAATCCTCGCATCGGTGTATACATTGTATGCAGGAATACAGGTGTTGTTTCTGTTCCTGAAGCTTGGCGGCCTTCCGGATGGGGTAACCTATTCCGAGTATGCGAGGGAAGGTTTTTTTGAACTGCTCTTTGTGGGGGTTGTGAATTTTATTCTTGTGCTGGTATGTATGGCGCTGTTTCGGGGAAATAAGCTGCTGAATGGACTCTTAACGGTTATCTGCTGCTGTACGTTTATTATGATTGCGTCTGCGGTTTACCGGATGCTGCTATATGTGCAGACCTACCATTTGACCTTTCTGCGGATCCTGGTGCTCTGGTTTTTGATCCTGCTGGCGTTTGTTATGGCCGGAGTGACGGTCAGCATATACCGGAAAAGCTTTCCGCTATTCCGGTATATCGTGGCGGCGGTGGGATGCGGATATATCCTGTTTTCGTTTGCCAGGCCGGACCGGGTGATTGCGGAATATAATCTTAAGCATATGGAGAAGGTCAGCATGTATGACGTGCAATACCTGTTATATTGCTTATCCGATGATGCAGCGCCTGTGGCAGCGGAGCTGGATTTGGAAAGGATCGTGGATTTCAGCAGAAACCCGGACGGAGAAACTGCCGGAGACCGGTATTCCGGAGGTATTGAAGTAACAGACGAGCAGATATTGATCAATTATTTTTATGCTGTTGCAGACCGGTATAAGAACCTTTCCTTCCGCGAGCTGAATTTGTCAAAGCTGCAGGCCGGGCGTGCGGCGGAAAAATGGATTGCGGAAAACGGCGGGCGTTAAGGGAGACGAATAGTAAGAGAGAAGCATCATATAATATAGGGAGGATGAAAAAAGTAAGGGAAATCGATGCAGTGGTTTTTATTTTTGTCGGATATGATGATTCCTATGGTGATTTTTGGGATTGTATGCTATGGGGTTCTGAGGAAGGTGGATGTATATGATACGTTTATCAAGGGAGCCAACAGCGGTTTCCACACAGTAATTAAGATTATGCCGACCATGATCGCGCTGATGGCTGCTGTAGGGATTCTGCGGGCTTCCGGATTTCTGGATATATTATCGGAAATGGCCGGGGGAGTATCTGCTTATATAGGATTTCCGGGGGAGCTAGTTCCGCTTTCGGTGGTGAAGATGTTTTCGTCTTCTGCCGCGGCGGGACTTCTTCTTGATCTGTATAAGGAGTATGGAACGGATTCAGAGATTGGGCTGGCCGCGTCCATTAGTATGGCATGTACGGAGACTATTTTCTATACAATGAGCGTATATTTTATGACCGCAAAGGTGAGAAGGAGCCGGTACACACTGACCGGGGCGCTGCTTGCAACGGCGGCGGGACTTGCGGCAAGCGTTGTGCTTGCGGGACGGATGTATTAAATTCCCGGAAAGGACTTGCGGGAAGTAAGGGAAAAGAGTACAATTTTATTATAAAAGGAAGAAGGTGTTTACCCATGGAGCGGATGGAGAAGCAGATTGAATTTTTGATGGAAATTGACAAGGTGAAGAACATTTTCCGCCAGACCTGGCTTGCGGATGGGAACAGGAAGGAGAATGATGCGGAGCATTCCTGGCATCTGGCTGTGGCGGCATTTCTTCTGAAGGAATATACATTAGAAGAGGTAGATGTGCTGAAGGTGATCCTTATGGTATTGATCCATGATCTGGTGGAAATCGATGCGGGCGACACCTATGCTTATGATGCGGAAGGAGCGGAGACAAAGCGGGCGAGGGAGGAGGCCGCCGCGAACCGGATATTCCGTATTCTTCCAGAGGATCAGGGCATGTATTTCCGGGAGCTGTGGGAGGAATTTGAGGCGTATGAAAGTGCGGACGCGAGGTACGCGCATCTTCTGGATAATTTCCAGCCGCTGCTTCTGAATCACGAGAGCGGAGGATTAAGCTGGAGAGAGCATGGGGTGAAGAAGTCTCAAATTTATAAGAGAAATGAGAGGATTGAAGAGACCTCTCCTCAGATATGGGAGAAGATGAAGGAGATCGTGGACAAGCATATCCAGCTTGGCGATGTGAAGGATGAATAGTATGGAGTGAATAAAAGGAGGAGAGGTATGGTATGAGGAATCATGAGGTAGTTACAAAACAGCCGCTGCTAAAGGAAGACGGTTCTCTGACGGAGCCGGGATGGTCGAAACATCTGGTTCAGAAGTATGACCGCAGGAAGATCCGGGCGCCGAAGTTCCGGATTAAGGAGTGGGATTACTATCTGGTGCTGAATGAGGACTTTGCAGGTGCATTTACCATTTCAGACGATGGGTATATCGGGCTCCAGTCGGTATCTCTGCTGAATTTTAAAGAGGGATGGGAGCATACCGAGACGATACTGAATGCGTTCCCCATGGGGAAATTCGGCCTTCCGCCCACATCGGAGCGGGGAGATACAGTATACAGGGATAAGAGGCTTCATATGGAATATACCGTGGAGGAGGGGAAACGGCGTATCCGCTGTAAATTTGATGATTTCTATATGGGGAAGATGTTCCGGTGTGATATTACATTGGAACAGCCCGAAATGGATACCATGGTAATCGCAACGCCGTGGAAGGAGAAGAAGACGGCGTTTTATTATAACCAGAAGATTAACTGCATGCCAGCCAGCGGTAAGATGGAGTTTGGCGGGAAGGTGTACCGCTTCAATAAGGAAACGGATTTTGGGACTCTGGACTGGGGCCGGGGCGTGTGGACCTATGATAACCGCTGGTACTGGGGCTCCGGCAATACGGTGGTGAATGGGAAACCCTTCGGCTTTAATATTGGTTATGGGTTCGGAGATACTTCGGCGGCATCTGAGAATATGCTGTTCTATGACGGAAAGGCGCATAAGCTGGATGATGTGGTATTTCATATCCCGGAAGGTGATTATATGAAGCCCTGGACATTTACTTCCAGCGACGGCAGATTTGAGATGGATTTTGTTCCTGTGCTTGACCGGGCGGCAAAGACGGCGGCAGTCATTATAGAGACGGACCAGCACCAGGTGTTTGGACGGATGAGCGGCAGGGCAGTTCTTGACGACGGTATGGTGATCGAGGTTAAGGATATGATGTGCTTTGCTGAAGATGTGCATAACAGATATTGAAAATCCGGAGCTTCGGGCGGATAATTGGGGTACTGGATAAGGATGGGAAGGAATATGGCGGATATACGGAAAAGGATTGTTTTTCACGGGAGAGTACAGGGAGTCGGGTTCCGCTATACAGCGAGATATGCGGCGGAGTCACTGGGGCTGACCGGCTGGGTGAAAAATGAATGGGACGGGAGCGTACTGATGGAAGTACAGGGATCGGAACTCCTTGTAAATAAGCTGATGGTGCGCATGAACACGGATAGATTTATCCGGGTAGAATGGGTGGACAGTGAAGAGATTCCCCTGAAGGAAAATGAAAGGTCGTTTCAGGTTAAATATTAAAAAAGATATGCACTCATGAAAAGAGTATTGTCAAATAGAATTTGAAAGATTAAGATAAGAGTGTTAAAAATACGATGGACAAGAATAGGGGAAATTATGAGTCCGATATTAGATGGAAAGCTGCTGGACGAGAGAAAGACGGCACTTCTCGTTAAAGCGGCGCAGTTATACTATGAGGAAGATATGAGCCAGGAGGCGATTGCGAAGAGCATAGGGCTGTCGAGGCCCTATGTGTCAAGGCTGCTGACGGAGGCAAAAGAGCTGGGGATCGTACAGTTCCGGATTATCGACCCGCTTAAGGGTGAGTCGGATCTGGAAAGAAAGCTCCGCAGCAAAACAAAGCTCGAGAGGGTGATTGTTGCACCGGTCACACAGAAATCATCACATATGCACAGTGTCAGCAGAAAGGCGGTTGATTATCTGGAGGAGATTGTGCAGAATGGGGATGTGATCGGATTTTCCTGGGGGAACACCATCCATTCGGTGACAGGGCTTCTGGGCCAGGGGCAGAAATTCCCGGATATTGTGGCGGCGCAGCTGTGCGGGGGCATCAGCAATCTGGAGCATAATATTTACTGCTTTGAGATTGCCAGGAACTTTGCCAGAGCCTGGGAGGCGAAGCCTTATGTGCTGACCTGTCCGGCGGTAGTAAGCAGCAGCCGTTTAAAGGAGGTTGTTATATGACAGTGGATGACATTAGAAGCATGACATGGTTTGATTTTGGGAAACCATTAGAAAGCCACTTGATGAAGAATAGTACTGAATGGTTGGCACTGTTAATTGTTAGTCAATGCAAAACAGATTTTCCCCAATTTTTATGTAATGATGCACCAGATTTACAAAGTAGAGATAATCAAATAGGTATAGAAGTGACAGAAGCTATATCAAAAGAAGATGCTCAAATTAGTGGTTTATTTTCAAATTATAGAAATGGCAAATGTAGAACAGATAAATGGAGGGATATAGTTGAAAAAAATGGAGGGAAAGTTGCTTTTGATGGATCAAATATAACTTATCCAACCATTACCTCAGAAGATGAGTGGAAAACTATCTGTGAAATATATGGGAAGAAAATGGATAAGATTATGAGCTATCGCCAAAAGGGTTTTGAAAAGATAGGTCTAATTATTATTTATTCCGATAGTCTTATACCAGTAAAAAAGGAAACAATGGAAGAGAATATGAAATATATTTCTGAAAAATTCAAAGAAAAATATGATTTTGTTTTTTTAGTGGCTTCAGAAACTTTTTTTGAATTTGATGGTTATGGAAACTTAATTGGATGTAAGAGGATTGAGGAAATGGATTTGTTAAAAAAATGTGCGAGACTTTTGGCTGAACAAAAGATAGGAATAGAAAGTATAGAAAAAGAACACTAATGATAGCTTTTGTAATGATTGGGGCTGGCGATAAATGCAAAAAGAGATGTATTCTCGTTTTGAAGATTCTTGAAAATCGATTTCCGTGGTTCCGAATTTGAAGGTCTTGACTTATACTTCAAAAATGAGTAAAATCTCGTTTTTGACACTTTGAGAGTCAAGTAAGTGCCACGATCCCTGATAAATACTGGGGTTGTGGCACTTTATGCTGTATGCGTGAAATATAGTAATGTTTTATCTTCGTTTACTTTTTTTCTGAATCCCTTTCATTTTACGTTTTGTTATAAACTGATAGTCTGTCCGGAATCCACATGCCTCATGAAGGTCATCCGTTATCTTCCGGCGCTCATATACAGGCATAAATCCTTGTTCTTCTACATCTGCAAATTTCATGTTCCTTAAAGTCTGAAGCAGCTGTTCTGTGGTATAAGCGTCCTTTAGAGAACGTTTTAATAGCCGAAAATGCAGCAGAGCGAGAAAACATGTGAGAAAATGTGCTTTGATGCGGTCTTCACGGTTTAAATAGACTGGCCTTGCCTCAAAATCTGTTTTCATAGTCCGAAAGCAATCTTCAATCTGCCATCTTCCCTCGCTGACTTTTAATATATCTGCTGCGTCATCATCCAATAGGTCCGTACAGACGGCGTAAAGCCCGTCATACATTTCTTCTTCAGCAATCTTATTCAGGTCGAGATAGTAGTGGATCCTCGCTTTCTCGCCTTCTTCAGTTGCAGCGATTTTATTTACAAACCTTGCAGGGTCATTCGGATTTTTGCGCTGTCTTTTTAAGGTGCCATTTGCAACCATCTTTTCTGCCCTGGCAATCTGTTCCGTACGGACGGCTTTCTGATAAGCAGCATACTTTGGGGAATATGTTATGATCAACCGCTGATGCAGCTTTTTTGTTGTAAACGGTTCATCTTTGTAATAGAGATGGTCTTTATCATCTTCTGACAGTTTTGCGATATCAACAGGCATATCATCTGTCAGGCGCTTAAAACCACTCCTGTCCAGTGCCCATGCCCGATCCTTAGCAGGGAGCTTTTTGATTGATTGGGTTACAATGAATGCACGTTGTCCCATGTGGTTAAATACCCGGTTGTCTTCAGACGCAAGACCTGCATCACTGCAATATATAAACTTTTCACATCCGAACTGTTGAAGGATCTTAGTTTCCAGGGGCTTTAGTGATTTTTGCTCATTCTGATTCCCTGGAAAAAGGGAAAATGCTAACGGCAGTCCGTCACCGTCCGTAAAAAGGCCCATCTGAATAATGGGGTTTGGCCGGTGTTCTTTACTCTTGCCGTATTTTTTATCTCCGTCCTCCTGTTCAATCTCAAAATAGTAGTTTGTACAATCGTAATAAAGAATGCGGTCATTTCTATTGCCCAGAAAAAAACTGTTCTTGTAAACTTCTGACTGGATAAAATCTATTTCCTTGGCAAGTACCGAAAGTGCACGATAAACATCATGCAGTTCATAAGTTGGCGGCTCAAGGAACTGTTTTGCAGCACGGAAAGAAGAACTTTTACTGGAAGGTTCCAACACCCGGGTATAGATCAGGTCTGAAAGGATTGCATTTAGATCATACTCGAACTTATAGCGGCTTTTGATCTTCCGGCATATGGAATCCATCTTAAGGCCATAATAAATCGACTGGAGGAAAAGATAGCCGCCAGTGAAAAGCTTCTGCCTATGGTAGTCCATGAGTTTGTTGGAATGAAAAGGAACCATGACAAGAGCATCTTCCTTTTCACTTATGTATTTCATCGTTTCAAGACGAGCCTGTTCGTTAGCCCATGCCATGACCCCGTCTCTATCAGTATTGAGACGCTTTGACAATTCAGCCAGAGTGCCAAGCTTGCGGACAGTTTTTGAAGTACTTTTTCCCTGTGCATTTGTATAAGACTGAGTAATGTAAAAAGATTCTGAATTTTTAGATTTGGATGTTGTCACACGCATAATTATCACCTCTATTCTATTAGTATACCACATATCACTAGATATTACTAGATGATAAAGCAAAAAAGTTGACAAAAAACTAAGCCTATTACAAGGCTTAGAAGTACTTTTTTGATTATTGATGTGTCAAACACCCGACAAAAGAATTAAGAAAAAAAGAGAAGAGGTAAACCTCTATTGATAATTGACATATAAGGGGCTATAATAATTGAATGGATTACTCAGATAAAGGAGAAGAAGATTATGGATATCGAAAAGTTAATTGCAGAGATTACAGATGAAATTTTGAGTAAAGTTTCTTCTGAGAAAAATTCCAGGTCAGAGCAGGCAGGGGAGATGGATATAGCAGGCTATCTTGACGATACACTGCTGAAGGCGGACGCGGCTCCGGAACAGGTGACCGCAATCTGTAAAGAAGCAAAAGAGTATAAGACTGCTTCTGTGTGTGTAAATTCATGGTATGTGCCGTTGGTTGCAAAGGAGCTTGAAGGCTCAGGAGTGAAGACCTGCTGTGTTATCGGATTTCCTCTGGGCGCATGCTCGGCAAATGCAAAGTCAGCAGAGACCTTTGAAGCAGTGCAGAAGGGCGCTGAGGAAGTGGACATGGTAGTGAATATAGGAGCAGTAAAGGCCGGAGACTGGCAGTACGTAAAGCAGGATATCGAAGGAGTTGTAGCCGCAGCAGGAAAAGCGCTGGTAAAGGTAATCATCGAGACCTGTCTGCTTACGGACGAAGAGAAGGTTAAGGTATGCACCGTTGCAAAGCTTGCGGGCGCAGATTTTGTGAAGACCTCTACAGGCTTCTCCACAGGCGGGGCAACTGTAGAAGATATCCGGCTGATGCGCCGGACCGTGGGATCTGATATGGGCGTGAAGGCATCCGGAGGCATCCGTGATTATCAGACGGCGAAGGCTATGATCGATGCGGGAGCAACACGGATTGGAACCAGCAGTGCAAAGGGAATTCTTGCAGGCGCGCCGGGCAATCAATAATACAGGTATATAAGCATATAATTACAGAGTAACGGAGAAGAAAAGGAAGGTATTTAGCTCAGCAAATGCTTTCGGTATTGTTCAATCTGCTGTTTGAACAGGCTGATGGCATCTGCGGCGCTGCCTTCCTTTATATATTTTGTGGTCTGTACCAGAGATTCATAGGTCGTCTTCCGTCCGATAAATTCGCAGTAATCGGCCCAGGCAGAAATGGACGCGTCGAAGAATGCGTTCATGATCAGCGGCGAGATACAGTTGCCGCTTAAGACCACAAGGGTTCTGCGGTAGAGGAAGAGGAGTTCGGCAAAGGTGTTGATATCTCCATCCATTGCAAGCTGCATTTTTTCATGAAAACGCTCCAGCTTTCGGATGTCTTCCGCGGTGTGCCTTGCCGCAAGCAGCTCGATTGCGGGACATTCCAGATAAATCCGCGTGTCCAGAAGGCTGCTGATCATCTTTTTATCAGGCATGCCGCCACGGTAGCGGATGATGGCAAAGAGGGTATCCAGATTGCCGGAGCTGGCATAGTCCGCCACATAGACGCCCTGCCTTGAGATCACGTCCAGAAAGCCCATACGGGCAAGCTCGCGGATCCCTTCGTGGACGATGGTCTTGCTGATGCCCATGTCGTCGGCAATTTCCCGTTCGGCAGGGAGCTTATCTCCGGGGCGCAGTTCGCCCGAGAGGATCATTTCCTCGATCTGGGTGAGAAACATATCCTTGATTGACAGAGTGTTGATTTTCTTAAATTCCATATAAACGGTATGCTCCTTTTAAATAGATTGTTAACTTTAATATAGAAGAGAAGCTGTGGGATGTCAAGGAAAACGTGGTCTGACCAGAACCAACCAAAAAAAGGGTGCAATCTTTGGGACTTCTGTCAATTTACAAATTGTCGAATTCGTTAGAAAATAGACATAAGAGTATCAGGAAGAAAGGGTGGTAGAGTATGCCTGAATTAAGTAAAGCGGTTATCCCTCCGCATATGGGAGATAAGAAGCCAAGTGAGAAGATTTTAAAGCTCGGCCGTAAGATTACAGATGTGGCGGCCCACAAGCTCAAAGGAGTTACGGCAGATGATCCGGAATACTGGGGACTTGCAGAGATTGTAACAGAGGAGATGGCGGATGTGGCACTGAAGATGAAGGTGCGTCATCATTACAAGATTGAAGAGCTATGGAAGATGAATGATGTGGCGGAAGCAGACAGGGAGGAATTCCAGAAGCTGCTGGACGAGATGAGTTATATCGGCCTTCTGGAGTATGATTATGGTAATAATTATGACCATTACGGCTCGATTCCGGGACCTTCAGACCGGAGATACTGTCTGCCGATGTTTGTGCCGGGTTCTGCGGAGCTGTTTAATATGGAGGAAGGCCCGGAGGGGAATAAGCGGTTACGGGAGCATCCGGCGCTGGCAAGTTTCTTCGAGCGTATGACCTTTATTCCGCTGGACGGCATTACACATATGGTACCGCCGGGCGGCGCGGGAATCGGCATGCATGTAATCCCGGTGGAGAAGGCAATCGAGATGGAGCCGGGAACCATTGACCTGGAGCATATATCCTACTGGCTGAAGAAATACGAGGGACACATCGGCGTAGGCCAGTGCTCCTGCCGTGTGAGCCGGGGCATCCTTGAGGAGGGATGCGCTGATGACGAGATGAACTGGTGCGTGGGCGTAGGCGATTTTGCAGACTATTGCCGTGAGACCGGAAAGGGACACGACGTGACCTATGAAGAGGCGATGGAGATTTTCCGCAAGGCCGAGGACAACGGCTTCGTTCATCAGATTACCAATATTGACGGTGAGAATAAGATTTTCGGTATCTGCAACTGTAATGTAAATATCTGTAATGCGCTCCGTACTTCACAGCTATTTAATACGCCGAACATGAGCCGGAGTGCATTTACGGCGAAGGTAGAGAAGGACAAATGCGTTGCCTGCGGCAAGTGTGTGGAATACTGTCCGGCAGGCGCGGTGAAGCTGGGCCAGAAGCTGTGTAAGAAGGACGGAACGGAAGTGAAGTATCCGAAGCATGAGCTTCCGGATAAGCTGGTATGGGGCAGAGACAAGTACGACGAGGACTACAGGGATAATAACCGGATCAACTGCTATGAGACCGGAACATCGCCCTGTAAGGCGGCATGTCCGGCGCATATTGCGGTACAGGGATATATCCGCAAGGCAAAGGAAGGCAAGTATAGAGAAGCTTTAGCGTTGATTAAGAAAGATAATCCTTTCCCGGCTGTCTGCGGACGTGTCTGTAACAGACGCTGTGAAGCGGCATGTACCCGCGGTACGGTAGACGAGGCGGTTGCCATTGATGCGATTAAGAAGTTCGTAGCAGAGCAGGATCTTCACGAGGAGACCAGATACATTCCTCCGGTAGTGATCGCATCGAACCGGCTGACCCAATGGGATCAGAAAATCGCGGTCATCGGCGCAGGTCCGGCAGGTCTTTCCGCGGCTTACTATCTGGCAGTGAAGGGCTATAAGCCGACGGTATTTGAGAAAAATGCGCGTCCGGGAGGTATGATGACTTACGGTATTCCATCCTATAAGCTGGAAAAGGACGTAATCGAAGCAGAGATCGATGTGCTCCGGGAGCTGGGTGTGGAGATCAAATGCGGCGTAGAAATCGGTAAGGATATTGTATTGGATGAACTGCGGGAGGAAGGCTACAAGGCATTTTACATAGCAATCGGATGCCAGGGCGGAAAGATCCCGGAGATTCCGGGCAATGATGCGGAGGGCATCGATGTTGCAGTAAGCTTCCTGCACCGTGGGGCGGAAGACAATACACAGAAGATGAGCGGAAGGGTTGTAGTAGTCGGCGGCGGAAATGTAGCAGTTGACTGTGCAAGAACCGCATACCGGTTCGGCGGCAGTGATGTGGCAATGTACTGTCTGGAGGACAGGAATAGCATGCCTGCGACGGAGGAGGAAATCGCAGAGGCATTGGATGAGGATATTGCAATCCAGAACGGCTGGGGTCCTAAGGAAATCATTAAGACGGACGAAGGAAAGGTTCAGGCGATTGTATTTAAGAAATGTACCTCTGTCAAGGATGAGACCGGTAAGTTTAACCCGCAGTTTGATGAGGAGGATACCATTACGGTAGAATGTGAGCATATTATATTTGCAATCGGACAGAGCATCGAATGGGGCGGACTGCTTAAGGGCTCCAAGGTAGAATTCTGGCACGGCAATTATCCGCTTGCAGACAGACTGACCTATCAGACAGCAGAGCCGGATATCTTTGTGGGCGGCGATGTATATACCGGACCGAAGTTTGTCATTGACGCCATCGAGGCGGGCAAGAATGCGGCAGAGTCTCTGCACCGCTATGTGCATGAAGGCGCAAGCATGACCATCGGCCGGAACAGAAGAGATTTCCATGAGCTGGATAAGGATGATATTATGGTGGAAAGCTATGATACCATTGGACGTCAGGAGGCGGCAATGGATGAGAGCATTGACCATAAGCATTCCTTCCGGGATGCCCACGGAACCTTAACCGAGGAGCAGGTACATCTGGAGGCAGGCCGCTGTCTTGGCTGCGGTGCATCCGTGGTGGATGAAAATAAATGTATCGGCTGCGGCGTCTGTACGACGAAGTGTGAGTTTGATGCGATCAAGCTGCACAGGGATCATCCGGAGTGCTCGAAGATGGTACGATCCGAGGATAAGTTTAAGGAAATCGGCAAATATATGGCAAAGAAGAGCGCCGGACTTGCTACGGGAGCGGCAGCAGAGAAGATTCCGGTGGTAACAAAACAGGCCGCAAGGGTCATTAAGAAGGCGCCGGTTGTGACAAAGCAGGCGGCGGGAGCAGTAAAGAAGGCCGGAGAAGCCCTGAAATCCTTGAGAAAATAGCAGGAGATAAGAGATGCATGAATTGGGAATAGTCTTTCATATTGTAAAATCCGTTGAGGAGATTGCGGCTGAAAACCAGGCATCTAAAGTGAATAAGGTGGTTCTTCAGATCGGCGAGGTATCTACGGTCATTCCTTACTATCTGAAGGACTGCTGGAAATGGAAATGCTCAAAAAGCGAGTTGATGGCAGGCTGTGAGCTGGAGATTGAGACCATTCCGGCGGTTACATTCTGCGAGGACTGTGAGGAAACCTACGGAACGGTAGAGCATGGGAAGATCTGTCCCTATTGCGGAAGCGAGCATACCTATCTCATACAGGGGAATGAACATGAAATTAAGGAAATTGAGGTAACCTGACATGAAGGACTACAAGATTATTGAGGTAAAAAGAAGCATATTTGAAGATAATGATGCAGATGCCCGTAAGCTCCGTGAGGAGCTTGCGGCGGAAGGAACCTATCTTCTGAATCTGATGTCGTCTCCGGGGGCAGGCAAGACAACGACTTTAAAGCGGACCATTTCCATGCTGAAGGATGAAATGAACATTGGAATCATGGAAGCGGACATTGACTCGGATGTGGATGCCAGGGCAATTTCCGAGACCGGAGTGCGGACCATTCAGATCCATACCGGAGGCATGTGCCATCTGGATGCAGATATGACCAGACAGGGAATCAGGGAGTTCGGAACAAAGGAGCTTGATTTTGTGGTGCTGGAGAATGTGGGCAACCTGGTGTGCCCGGCAGAATTTGACACCGGAAGCACGAAGAATGCCATGATCCTGTCTGTGCCGGAGGGCGATGATAAGCCGTTAAAGTATCCGCTGATGTTCTCCATCTGCGATGTGGTGCTGATCAATAAGTGCGATACGTTGAGCGTGTTCGACGATTTCAGCGAGGAAGCGGTGGAAGAGAGAATCCATAAGCTGAATCCGAAGGCAGAGGTAATCTATGTATCGGCAAAGACCGGGGAAGGGTTCGATAAATGGATCGGCTGGATAAGGAAAGAGCTGAAGGAATATAAGAATTGAGTTGAGGAGTCCTGATGCGGCTACAGCATCGGGGCTTCTCTTTTGTCCGTATATTTGTTAAAATATATATAGTAGCCGCCGCCTGCCACAGGCGGCGGAGAGGCATATAATGTAACAGAGCAGATACATAAAATATTTTGCAGGATGTTAATGATGAATAAGACATATTACAGAGAGTTTTATAAAACAATTAAAGACATTGCGGAGCATCCGGTGGTACGGCAGATGAAGCGTTATCCCCATCACGGGCGTACGTCCTGCTACAAACACTGTCTCAGAGTGGCGTATCAGAATTATGTCCTGTGCAGGAAACTCCGGCTGGATGCCAGGTCAGCGGCCAGAGCAGGAATGCTCCATGATTTATTCTTATATGACTGGCATACCTATGCAAAGGAGACGGGAGAGCGCTGGCATGGGCTGAAGCATCCGGAAAAGGCATACCGGAATGCCAGAAGGCTTTTTAAACTGAATAAAACGGAATGCGACATTATCCGAAATCATATGTGGCCGGTTACAATCTGCAGAATTCCCAGAACAAAGGAAGGCTGGATAACGGTTTTTACCGATAAATACAGCGGTCTTTTTGAGACGGGCAGACGGCGGTAACGGGAAATCGCCCAGAGGAAATCTAATCCTCTTTTCCCAGTACCCAGTAATCTTCATTGTCATTGCTAAACTCCCACCAGCGCAGATTCTTCTGGCTGCAGGACAGATAGGCCAGACCATAGGCCGTGTCGGCTAGAACGATGCCTATGATCAGAATATTGCCGGTAAAAAGTATGCCCATACCAAGATGGCAGTAGAAACCGACCATGATTATAAACCAGAGCAGATAGAAAATCTGAATAAAAAACTGTTTGTGGATGCGGCGGAAGGCTGTTTTCCGATCTTCTTTTTCCACGCCCAGGCGCCACAGGTTGTGGATGGCAAAATAGGTGCGCAGCATGGTAATGCTCCAAACAAAAGCCCATATAATGGCAAGATATAAAGGCGCGCAGTACATCTGCTGATAGAATATAAGGCTGGATGCCGCGAAGAGAATGCCAAGCACCGCCTGCATCCGAAAGGCTTTCCTAAGAGAGCGGCAGATCTCGCCAAGACGGATATCAAGCGTCTTTGCGGCCTGTTTGTTACTATATTGATATTTGCCAAGATTGTTTTGGTCAAATCTATAAAATTCCATAAGCTTCCCTCCGTGTTTAGACATGAGATGGGTTATAGCCTTTGCGGTCTGTTATAAAATTCTGTTTCTATAATGTATCGTAACATATTTTTTCTCAGAAGAATAGTAGAAATGTTAAAAGGATATATATGTTAACAGGTTAATTATGCTTGGGGCCGCCAGACCTTTTGTTCTTTTCATAATCCCTTAATGAGTCCACCGCCTGTGGTGCAAGAGGAATCAGTGCCATTATGTTAAAGATGGTCATGAGTCCAATTCCCACATCGCCCAGATCCCAGACAAATGTATAGGCAGAGAGGCCGCCGATAAAAAGCATGATCAGATCCAAAACCTTGTATAAGGTCTGGGACAGCCAATTATCGCCGAAAAGATAGGCAACATTGGATCTGGCATAAAATAAAATGCCGATAAATGTTGAGAAGCTGAACAGCCAAAGGATGGCGGCGATGAATATCACACCCCAATCACCCAGATGGTACTGCATGGAAGTCTGCAAAAGATCCATGCCATCCAGACCATTCGTCAGCTCTGCAGGCGCCAGCAGCAGGATCATAGCAGAGCAGCTGCAGATTACGAGGGTGTCAATAAACACGCCAAAGGCCTGCAGGAGTCCTTCCTTTGCCGGGCGGCTGATGTCTGCAGCGGCAGCTGCGCAAGGGGCAGAGCCGGAGCCTGCCTCATTAGAGAAGAGTCCCCGCTTGGCGCCGTTCATGATCACTGCGCCAAAACCTCCGGCGGCCGCCTGCCGTAAGCCAAAGGCTTCTGTAAAAATCTGCTCAAGAACGCCGGGAAGCAGTGCGGCATTTTTTATAATGATAAATACGGTAATCAGGAAGTAGCAGGATGCCATGATTGGCACAATAATATCCAACACCTTTACGGTTGCATTTTTTCGCAGCACGATTACGGCAGCAACAGCTGTCAGAACAATCGTAGTATAAAGGGGCGGTATGTGGAATGCATTTTCAAAAGCAGAGGACACAGAGTTGCCGATGACCTGACTGATCCCGCACCAGCAGAGCAGGCCGGAAAGGGCAAACAGCACAGCAATAACGGAGTATCTTCGTTTGCTGCCTTTGATAAAAAGTTTGTGAATATAGTAAGCCGGACCGCCGCGGTAGCCGCCGTAGAGCGGGTCTTTTTCTTTATACAGCTGTGCTAGCGTGCCCTCGATAAATGCAGTAGAAGAGCCCAGCAGGGCGATGAGCCACATCCAGAAGACAGATCCCGCACCGCCGGCGGAAATGGCGGCTACAACGCCGACCAGATTTCCCATGCCTACTCTGGTTGCGGTGGAAACGATCAAAGCCTGTACACCGGAGATGGCGTCCTTTTGGGACGCGCTTTTGTTTTCAATTGTGATCCTCAGCATTTCCGGGAAAAGGCGGAATGGGAGAAAACGGGTCCGTATGGTGAAATGTATACCGGAAGGAATTAATATCAGCACAAGCAGGGAAAGTCCCAGAGAACTTCCGCCTGGCAGGGGAATTGTAATAAGATCACCCCATAGGATAAAAAATATGGTATGAAAAATGTTCATGAACAGCTGTCTGAGCATATCTAAAAAAATCATGGTTTCTCCTCTTGAAAAAGTAGTGTTTGCAAGTTCTGTTCATTTAGTATATATTAGAAGCAAGAATCTGTAAAATTGATAGTTATGATAATATAGATTGAAATATTAGATTGTTGAAGAGGTTAAATGGATATTAAGAATCTGGTCACATTTATTCATGTTGCGGAATTAAACAGCTTCACAAAAACGGCTGAAGTACTGGGTTATTCCCAGTCAACGGTTTCCTTTCAGATTAAGCAGTTAGAAACCGAACTAAAGGCTCAGTTATTTGAACGGATTAACCATACGGTTGTTCTGACAGAAAAGGGGCGGGAGGTATTGAAGTACGCCCACCAGATCAGCAAGATGACGCAGGAGCTAAGAGAAAGCATACAGGCTGAAAGGAAGGTTTCGGGGAAAATCTGTCTGGCTTTGGCGGATTCGCTGTGCGGGTCTCTGCTGAGAGAGGGCTTTGGCTTTTTTCGGGAACGGTATCCGGGTATGGCACTTAAAATTATTACAGCCGGAACAGAAGAGATGTTCCGGCTGCTCAATCATAATGAAGCGGATATAATTCTTACATTGGACAAGCATATTTATAATACGAAATATGTGATTGCCAAAGAAGAGAAGGCCGGAGTGCATTTTGTTGCAGGACAGGGATGTCTCTGGAGATTCAGCCGATTCTGGAAATTGGAAGAACAGACCTGATCTGCATGCTTGTGGAGCAGGGAGGAGGTATTTCTTTTCTTCCGGATTATGTAACTGCTGAGGCAGTGAAGGAAGGACGGCTGTTTTACTTGAATGTGGAGGATTTTGGGGTTGAAGTGTGGAAACAGCTTTTGTATCATCGAGACAAATGGGTCTCCCCACAGATGGAGTCTTTGCTGGAATACTGTATAGATAACGAGTTTTCTAAACAGGACAAGTGAATGGAACGTAAAAGGAAATGCCGCCGCATGCTCTTCCCTTAATGTGGCCTGGACGGCATTTATTCCAGCGGCTGGACAGAAAAAACCCTTGCAGTGGCTGGCTGCAAGGGCTTTTCTTTTCGTTATAGTTATCTAAAAGGAATGAGAGTAAAGTGTGGCACTGCAAAGGTCTTATTCACAGTGCTTCAACTTAATGAGGGGGGATAGTTGTTTGTCTTTCAACTATCTGACACTTATTATAATGGACAAATATGACAGAAATATGTTCTTTCTCTAAAAGAAAAAGAAAATTTCTTAAGAACTTCTTGCGAAAACCTAAAATAAAGATATAAACTATATACGATGAGGTGATATGTATGAGGATTTCAACAAAAGGAAGATATGCTTTGAGGATAATGGTTGATCTTGCAGAGCATAATTCGGGTGAATTTATCCGATTAAAGGATATATCTAAAAGGCAGAAGATTACACTGAAGTATATGGAGCAGATTATGCCAATGCTGACCAGGGCAGGATATGTAAAAAGTTGCAGAGGAAATAACGGCGGATATATGCTGGCAGGCCGTCCGGAGGATTATTCGGCGGGCGATATTCTGCGGGTGACAGAAGGGAGTCTTGAACCGGTTCCCTGTATCGGCGGAGGGGCAGGCCGGTGTGAACGTCAGGAAGAGTGTACGGCCAATGCTTTCTGGGAGGGGCTTGGTAGAGTAATTGCAGAATATGTTGACAGTGTGTCTTTATCAGATTTGATAAAGACAGAGGTGGAATATTATATATAGGAAGTAATGGGGGACGAGATGGAACAGCCATTTTCCAGAACAGAATTATTGTTAGGCAGAGAAGGAGTAAAACGGCTTCGGGATGCATCGGTTGCTGTATTCGGCATTGGAGGCGTGGGTGGATATGTGGTCGAGGCTCTGGCAAGAAGCGGGGTAGGATGTCTGCATTTGATCGATCATGATAAGGTCAGTATGAGCAATCTGAACCGGCAGATTATTGCTGTCTCCAGCACGATTGGCAGATATAAGGCCGATGTGGCAAGGGAGCGGATTCTTGCTATTAATCCGGAGGCGGAGGTGTATGCTTACCGCACCTTTTATATGCCGGATACGGCAGGGGAATTTGATTTTACGCAGTATGATTATGTGGTGGATGCCATTGACACAGTGACGGGGAAGCTTGCCATTATCACGCAGGCAAAGCAGGCTGGAGTGCCTGCGATCAGTTCCATGGGAGCAGGCAATAAGCTGGAGGCATCCGCATTTGAAGTGGCGGATATTTATCAGACATCGGTATGCCCGCTGGCAAAAGTTATGCGCAGGGAGCTGAAAAAGAGAGAGATTGAGAGTCTTAAGGTGGTATATTCTAAGGAACCGCCGCTTAGCTCTGACCGTCCGCCGGGAAGCACTGCATTTGTTCCTGCGGCGGCAGGACTGATTCTTGCGGGAGAGGTTGTGAAAGATCTGGCAGGGGCAGGAAAAGCGGCTCCTAAAGCGCCTGTAAAATAAAATGACCACAGAACGGATGAAGGAGGGCTGGCATGTGGTACGACCAGAGTCCAACCATCCTTTTTCTAATGCAAACATAACGAAAACGAAATGGAAAAATCGGCAAAAATGCCAAAAATAAAGGGCTTAATTGACAAGAAAACTTGTGAATAGTATAATGTTATAAAAATAACGAAAACTGGTATGACCAGTAAAATTAGGTAAAGAAAGAGGGAATGAGAGATGTTATTTCAGATTTACGGAGAGAATGCCGGCTGGCAGTTACTTGGCTGGGTATTAGTATTTGCCGCCCTTGTTGTGCTGAATGAGATTGCCCGGCGGTCGAAGATTGGCGGAATTGTCTGCTTTCTTGCAGTTCCGGCAGCGCTGACGGTGTATTTTATTGCTATCTATGTATGTGCCGCCCAGGGAGCTGAGTGGGCGCTGAATAACGATACTTATGTACACATGAACAGCTGGTTCCATTATGCGAAGCTGTATGCGGCAACAGCAGGCTGTATCGGATTCATGATGTTGAAATATCACTGGGGCATTGGAAAGACCCATTGGTTTAAGGCATTTCCGTTTGTTATTGTTGCAATTAACATTCTGATTGCGGTAGCCAGTGATTTCGAGTCGGGTATCAGAGGCCTTATGGCGCTTCAGGAAACCGGGTCCAGATGGTGGCTGTCTTCCGAAAATGTATGGCTGTACGGAGGCTGGTGGAACTGGGTAAACGGGATTGCAGGCATTCTGAATATTCTTTGTATGACCGGCTGGTGGGGAATTTACTCCTCAAAGGATAAGAAGGATATGCTGTGGCCGGATATGACATGGTGCTTTATTATCGCATATGATTTGTGGAATTTTGAGTATACCTATAATAATCTGCCGACGCATACATGGTATTGCGGACTGGCGCTTCTCCTTGCGCCTACATTTGCAAATGCATTGTGGAACAAGGGCGGGTGGATCCAGAACCGGGCCAATACTCTGGCATTATGGTGCATGTTTGCGCAGGTATTTCCACTGTTCCAGGATGCAAGCAGGTTCTCGGTAATTCCGACTGTTTATGCAGATGGATTTATGGATGCGGCGGTCCATCCGGCAGCGGCTGACCCGACGATGCAGGGCGTGGTAGCAGTGCTCGCACTGGCGGCAAATGTAATCGTGCTTGCAGTTATTATCAAGCGTGCGAAGGAACAGCATAAGAATCCATACAAAGAAGAGATATTTACAGATCAGAGAGATTTTAAGCTGGCAATGGCAAGAGCAGAAAAGTAAGAATTATGGTTCGTGCCAGAGGAAGAATGATTTGTAGAGAGATGAGGGGCGGTTACCGCCCCTCTGCTGTTTTGACATACTATTTGTAATAAATCTCCCGGTCGCCTTGGATGCTCCGTCCAAGAAAGGTATGGATCCATTCGCAGGCGGCTTTTGTATCCCTGTCCCGCAGGCAGGTCCAAAGATGGTAAATATTGTCATACAATGCCGGAATCCCGTGGAGGATACAGAAATGCTCCCACAGGCTCAATACCGATATCCGAAAGGACTGATAGATCAGGGGGATCAGCACGTTGCCGGAAAGGAGAGCGAATTCATGCTCAAAGGCAAAGGCGGCTTCGGCAGCCTCATGGCCAGAGCCGGAGAGCCGGATTTTTTGGGCAAGCTGGTGAAGGATCTCTATATCTTCATCGGAAAGGCGTTTGATGCAGAGCCTTGCAGTCAGTGTGTCCAGAGATTCCCGCACCTCCAGTATGGCTCTGATTTCCTCGTTGCGAAGATGCCCGCCGTTATAGTTCATGATGGAAATCAGGGTATCAATGGTTCCTTTTCTGCGGTAATCAGCAACGTACGTGCCGCTCCGCGGCTTCACTTCAAGAAAACCCCGCTTCTCAAGCTCGGCGATACCGCCGTTTACTACGGCCCGGCTGACCTGCATAGACTGTGCAAGCTGGCGTTCCGGCGGAAGCTTCTCCCCGATCTTTAATTTGCCTGACAGGATCAGCTGTTCCAGCTGGTTGATAAATAAATCCTTCAGAGAAGGAGAGCTGATTTTCTGGAATTCCATAGTGTGTTCCTCCGGATGCTGTGTGAAAATATCATTGAATTTTATGGAAATTATACATCATTCCTTATGCTTTATCAAGTTACGGAAGCTACAGAAATATATGAAAGAAAGCCGTTTTCTATTTATGGCGGAAAGTCTATTGACGTGAAAAAAAAATAGTGTTATAGTAATCCTAATTAATAACATACTAAAACAGTAGGAAAGGTAGGGAATGAAGATGGCGGATATACATAAGGGTACTCTGGAGTTGATTGGAAACACACCGCTAGTTGAGGTGGCGAATATTGAGAGGGAGCTGGGACTTGAGGCGAGAGTGCTTGTGAAGCTTGAGTACCTGAATCCGGCAGGAAGTGTTAAGGATCGTGTGGCGAAGGCGATGATTGAGGATGCTGAGGCGAAAGGACTCCTAAAGGAAGGCTCTGTAATCATAGAACCTACATCCGGCAATACTGGAATTGGTCTTGCTTCTATTGCGGCAGTGAAGGGATACCGCATGATTCTTACTATGCCGGAGACTATGAGCGTGGAGAGGAGAAATATTTTGAAAGCATACGGGGCTGAGATTGTTTTAACAGAAGGAACAAAGGGAATGAAGGGTGCGATCGCGAAGGCCGAAGAGCTTGCGGCAGAGATTCCGGAAAGCTTTATACCAGGACAGTTTGATAATCCTGCCAATCCCGCTATGCATAAGAAAACTACGGGTCCGGAAATCTGGGAGGATACAGATGGAGGGGTTGATATCTTTATTGCCGGCGTGGGGACCGGCGGAACCCTTACCGGAGTCGGAGAATATCTGAAATCGAAAAATCCGGCAGTCCGGATTGTGGCATTGGAGCCAAAGGATTCTCCGGTGTTATCTGAGGGGCGCGGCGGAGCCCACAAGATCCAGGGAATCGGCGCAGGCTTTGTGCCAAAGATATTGAATACGGAAATTTACGATGAAGTGTATCAGGCAGAAGGAGAACAGGCTTTTGCGGCGGCGAAGCTTTTGGCAAAGAAAGAAGGCATTCTGGTTGGAATTTCTTCCGGTGCGGCGCTCCAGGGAGCTATCGAACTGGCAAAGCGTCCTGAAAATAAAGGAAAGACGATTGTGGCACTGCTTCCGGACAGCGGAGACAGATATTACTCAACCCCGATTTTTGTAGAATAAATCCGGGCAGGAAAAGTACAGCAGGATATAATACTGTGCCGTCCCTCTTGACCGGGAAAGGGAGTGTAGAGTACAATGAAAGCATGAATATTACAGATAAATTTATTAAAAACAATAATTTAACAAAAGAAGAATTTACGGAGCTGATCCGGCTTGCGGAAGCGGATGCTGAGGTACGGCGGAGCCTTACGGAGGAAGCAGTAAAGCTCCGCCGGAAGTATTACGGTATTGATGTATATACCCGGGGCTTGATAGAATTTACAAACTATTGCAGGAATGACTGCTATTACTGCGGTATCCGCAGAAGTAACCGGAATGCAGAGCGTTACCGCCTGACGAAAGAAGAGATTCTTGAGTGCTGCAGGAATGGCTATGGTCTGGGGTTTCGGACCTTTGTGCTGCAGGGCGGTGAGGATCCGTATTTTACCGATGAGCGTATGGCTGATATTGTCCGTGCAATCCGGGACGGATTTCCAGAGTGCGCCATTACCCTGTCGGTTGGCGAGCATTCTAAGGATACCTACCGGCTGTGGAAGGAGGCCGGGGCAGACAGGTATCTTCTGCGCCATGAGACGGCAGATGAGGCGCTATATGGCAGTCTTCATCCGAAAGAGATGGATTTTGCCCGGCGCAGGCAGTGTCTGTATGATCTAAAGGAGCTGGGATATCAGACCGGGGCTGGATTTATGGTGGGTTCTCCAGGGCAGAAGCTGGAGGATCTGGCTGAGGATCTGGTGTTTTTGAAGGAGCTGAATCCAAATATGGCAGGGATCGGTCCGTTTATTCCTCATCATGATACCCGGTATGCCGGTGAAGCGGCAGGAAGCGTGGAGAGAACGGTGTTGCTGCTGTCAATCATCCGTATTCTTCTGCCGAAGGTGCTGCTTCCGGCAACAACTGCTTTGGGAACCATGGATCCGCTGGGAAGAGAAAAGGGGCTGGCGGCAGGGGCTAATGTGGTTATGCCGAATTTGTCGCCCCTGAAGAACCGCAGGCAGTACGAACTATATGACAACAAGATCTGCACCGGGGAGGAGGCAGCTGAGTGCAGGATGTGTCTTGCGGGGAGAGTGGAGAGCGCAGGATACCGGCTGGTCATTGATAGGGGAGACTCGAAGTTATAAGTGAATAACGGATTATTTAGAGTCAAAAGCCTTGACTTTTATATCCTACACATGTAATATATTGAATAAAATAAAACAAAATTTTTTCGGCCAAAATATTACAAATGTAAGATGTGGGAGACAGGAGTGAACTACATATGATCAGGAAAAAAACGAAACATTTATGGATTATTTTTTTGTCTATTTTACTGGCAGGAGCAGGCATCATAGCTGTGTATGAAAAAAGAGCGGCAGACGGAAAAGCCGTGAAGAGCGGAGCCGGTATGGCGGAGGCAGAGCGGATTATGGAGCTGTACCATGACATTTATGAGCGGGCGGCGGAAGCAGAGACCCTAAATGATGTGACGGTGATGCGGCAGATAGTAGAACGTCTGGGAGAGCATGGATTTACAGCGGTTGATGGTGATAACCAGGTTGATATGGCGAATGCGGAGTGTGCAGAGGAGTTTATCAGGCGGCAGGAAAACGGGGAAAAAGGAAGCTTAAAGGTAATAAGGATGCTTTATGCAGATGGATTTGCCATATATGATATGGAGACAGAGGACGGGAAGGTGTCTATTGTCAGAGGTTATTATGAATATGAGGACGGCCGCTTGAAAAACGGAAGCGTTGACCAGTATGATACGGATTTCTGGGAATATACGGAGGAGGGATATCTGCTATTTGAGGGGAGATTATTTTCGGACGAGATGTATGCAATGGAACTGGGGGAGATGTCTGAGCATGCCGCACTGCGGGTAAAACCGCTGGACGAGAAATGCAGAGATTTGAACCGGCGCTATATTCTGCCGGTAGGATACGGACGGAATAATCTCTTTCTTTTTGATTGGAACGAGAAGGATTTTGAAGGGATCGACTTCCAGGATATGTTTGATATCTTTTATCCTAAGGTATATGGAAAGAGAAATCCTTATGCGGAGAAGGGGATTGGGACAGGAGAAATGGCTCATGTTCCAGAAGAAGAATTTGAGCATGTGATTCAGTCCTATTTTAAAATAGAAAGCGGTACACTGCGAACGACAGCGGCTTACTTTCCAGAGGATGAGAGCTATGGCTTCCAGACACGGGGGATGGATGAGCTGGAGACTCCGCAGATTCCATATCCGGAGGTAGTAAGGCATGTGAAAAACAGTGATGGAACACTTACATTAACGGTCAATGCAGTTTATCCAGATAAGAATCTCTCAAAGGCATATTCCCATGAGGTAACCGTCCGTCCGCTGCCAGAGAACGGAGTGCAGTATGTGTCGAATCATATTATTCCTTCAGAAAATAACGACGCCGGGTCATGGCACAAGGACCGTCTGGCGGAGGCTGGAACGCCTGTGCTGTGGGTGCTTCCCCAGGCGGAGAAGTGCCTGCTCACAGAAGAAGAGAAGAAGGAGCTGCAGGCGATGGCATTGGAGGCAGGAGAGCAGGTGAAGGATGTGTACCGGGACATAGAGGTTATGGAGGGAGCGTCCTTCGGCTCGAATATCAGAGAATTTACGGAGGAGCAGAGAATAGAAGCGGCAGAGCTTTTGGGAAGGGCAGGATTTACAAGCGTTACGGAAGACCGTAATATGGAGAACCCAGAGAAGCTGGAGGAATTTTATTCGGCATACGAAAGGAAACAGAATGCTTTGGAGACAGTTGTCCGGGTCAATAAGGACGGGCTGCTGGGCATTATTACATTTGTATACAGAAACGGGAGCCTGCAGACCTATTATGTGGGAGTCCGGTGGAGAGAGGGTGGTATACCGGAGCTGAATGATACGTCGGTCAGCGACGTGGAGGAAATAAATCTGACAGAGAAGGGGTACTTCATTTATGCCTATAAAATAAAGGTCGAACACGCGGCTCTCCGGCAGTACTGGCGGGTAAAGCCGCTGTCTGATGAGCTGAGGAAGCTGACAGAGACTTACGTATCAGGCCTCAGTTATGTGAATTATAATATGCTTGTGAAAAACTGGGATGCAGGAAATGTGGAAGAGATTTTGAGGCCGGGGCTGTTTGATGATCTGTACCGCATGTATACAGGAGAATCATTTCAGCCGGAAAATGGCAGGATACCGGCTGAGACCTTCGAGAAAATCATGACGGCGTATCTGCCTGTATCGATAGAACAGCTGAGAACGGCATATGAATATGAGGAGGCTGGCGGCAGCTATTTATACGAACGGGTTTCCCCGAAGGCTCATCCCCCATTTGGAGAAGCCGTTGATTATTGGGAAAATCCGGATGGAACGCTCACGCTGATTGTTGACGGGTTATGGCCGGATTATAATTCGGACTGTGCTTTTACCAATCAGATTACCGTCCGGCCGTTTTCTGACGGGACATTCCGGTATCTGTCAAATTCCATTGAGCAGAAAGAGCTTCCACTGCCGCCGGCGGCAGGGCGGAGCGCCGGCTTCTCTCAGGCAGTTCTGGTACAGACTGCGGACTTCCGGGTTCTGCAGGGGAAGGGCAGACTGCGTCAGGGCGCGTAAGCGTACGAGTGATTTTACCATGAAGCGAAGCATTACCAGCATTCCGGCAACCCATACGACACATAAAAGGGAACCGATATGGCTGTGTGCGCTGATATTTACGGTAAAGTCAGGAAGCCGGCTTATGGAAGCGCCGGGTCTTTTATTGACTGCTTTTATAGCGGCAGTTCCTATATTAGAGGCGGAGAATGTGCCAAACCCTTTCAGCCATGGGAAAATCTGCGGAAGGACATCCATGTGGCAGACCAGGAAGGAAGGGAGCGGCCAGAGTACCTAGAAAAAGAAACCACAAACGATACTGCATGCGGGGAGACAGGCTGGAATGAAACAGCCATTTGAGCAGCAAAAGTATTCCAAGCATAACGCTGAGAAATAGATTGCTGATCAAAAAACGCAGCATGAAACCAGACATCTATTCACCCCCCTCTTTCTGCGGGTCAGAGAGAAGAGCGCGGAGGGAATCGATATCGTCTGTTGAGAGCCGGTCCTGTTCCAGATACGACGACAGCATGGCAGTGATATCACCATTGTAAAAGCGATTTAAGAAAGAGCTGCTTTCCTGTCCGATGTACTCATCCTGCTTTACCAAAGGAGTATAGACAAAGATCCGTCCCTGCCTCTCGTAGGTGAGCACGCCTTTATTTGTAAGGCGCTTGATCAGCGTATGTATGGTCTTAGGACTCCAGGCGGTGGTTCTTATCAGGTGTTCGGTAATCTCGTTCGTGTTGATTGGTGCATATTTCCATACAATTTTCATAACTTCAAATTCTGCTTCAGAAATCTGTGGTAAACTGCCCATATAAATCCCTCTCAATTCTTACGGATGTAGTAACATAAGTATAAATGCAGGATGTGGTATTGTCAACAGAGCATCATAATATAGTTGACGAAACAATACTCAGCTATTATTATATAGAATGGATTGTCCGGGGAAACAGGTGCGAATCCTGTACGAGCCCGTCGCCGTGAGGCATGCGTATTGGATGGAAATGGTCCGATAAGATAACTATTATTAACCTTACCCGAAGCCGCAGCAAGGGGAAAGGCCATTGGAATATATCTGAGAAGGCTGGTTAATAGGATGCCGAGTCGAAATATCCGGGCAGGAAAAACCTCCGATATATAACTGCGGGCGCCGGTTCTGGAGGAAATAAAAATCAAAGGAGATTAAGAAGATGCAGATGAAATGGAGTAAAAAATTATCGTCATTCATCCTTTGTGTGGTGCTTACTGCGGCTATGGCACTGTCTACATTTGGCTGTAATGGCAGACAGAATGATACGGCTTCTGAGGGAGCGAAGGCGGATGTGCAGGCGGAAGCGCAGGAAAAGGACCAGGCACAGGCCGATGACAACGTGCTTGGAACGGGAGATACCGGATTTTCGCTGAAGGTGGCAGACCAGGAAGGTGCGGAAACGGAGTTTGAGATCCGTACGGACAAGGAGACGGTGGGAGAAGCTCTGCTGGAGCTTGAACTGATCGAAGGAGACGAAAGCGAATACGGCCTGTACGTTAAGACTGTGAACGGGATTACTGCCGACTATGACGAGGACGGCACATACTGGGCGTTTTATATTGGCGGCGAGTATGCGCAGACAGGCGTGGATTCGACGCCTGTAACGGAGGGCGGAGAGTATTCTTTTAAGGTTGAAAAATAGCTATGAAGCTTACAACCAGAGAGGTTGCTGTGTTCGGGATGCTCGGGGCGCTGATGTATGCTTCCAAGACGCTTATGGAGATTGCGCCGAATGTCCATCTGATCGGTGTGTTTATTGTGTCATTTACGGTTGTCTACCGGAAAAAGGCCTTATACCCTATTTATATTTATGCAATTTTATGCGGTATTTCCGGCGGCTTTGCCGCATGGTGGATTCCGTATTTGTACGTGTGGACCGTTCTCTGGGGAGCAGTTATGCTTCTCCCGGAGAACCTTCCCGGTAAGGTTCGGCCTGTTATATATATGGCGGTCTGCGCGGCCCACGGTTTTCTGTTCGGGACGCTGTACGCTCCGGCGCAGGCGCTGCTGTTTGGATTGGATTTTCAGGGGATGACAGCGTGGATCATTGCGGGGCTTCCCTGGGACTGCATCCACGGAATCAGCAATTTCTTTTGTGGAATTTTAATCGTGCCAGTAATTTCCATATTAAAAAAGGTAGAAAATTTGGGGGAAAGCAGTTAAAATTCTCTTAAGGAAATCTTTCGGATTTCTTTCAAAATGGCAGTTTCATTAAGAAATATTTAAGCTGCTTTTCCGTTTCTTAAGCTGACGGGGATAGGAAAAAGCATAATTATGTGGTAAAATGTATTTATCACAAAAATAGAAAGGCATCTTTGGCTGTTTAGAAAAGGAACTACACATGAAAACGATTTATATTCTTTTAACAAAATCAGATTCTATATTATCCAGGATCATACATTTTATTACGATGGATTCTTATACCCATGTTTCCATTGCGTTTGATGAAAATCTGCAACAGATGTACAGCTCGTCCAGAAAGAATGGACGTACAGTTCTGCCGGCAGGACCCTGTATGGAACAGATTAGTTACGGATATTACCGGAAGCATGCTTCGAGGATTCCCTGCCTGCTCTATGAACTGGAGGTTGATGAGGAGACTTACATTCAGGCAAGAAAAGAAGTAGAGAGGATTATGGAAAATTCAGAGGAATATCATTATAATATATTCGGCCTGCTGCTGTGTCAGTTTAATATTCCATATCACAGGAAACGCCACTATTTTTGCTCGCAGTTTGTCAGCGAGGTACTGGTTAAGAGCAGTGCATTGAAGCTTCCGAAGGATGTGTCGCTTATGAAGCCCAGCGACTATATGTTCCTCCCGGAGCTGAGCTATCGGTTTCAGGGACAGCTGTGGGATCTGGTGATGAGACAGAGAACCATGGCAGTCATGTAAGAGAAACAGAGCGTGTTTTGTCACGCAACAGGATGAAGGGCAGGATAGTTCTATGCTGTTAGAAAAGCTGAAGGACGAAATAAAATTTACCAATAATGAGAAGGAGACGGCCCGCTACATATTGGAGAATCTGGATAAGGTTCCCGGCATGTCTTCCGCCGAGCTGGCGCGGGCGGCGTTTACCAGCAAGGCTGCGGTGGTGCGCTTAAGCCAAAAACTGGGTCTTACAGGATATCAGGAGTTCCGGCTGAAGCTGGTGGAGGAGATCAATCAGAAAAACCGGCTTTCCCCACTACAGGGGAAATGTCCAAGCGCTACGGCTTTATCTATGTGGATAAGGACGATGTGGGAAACGGAACACTGAAACGCTCACGGAAGAAATCCTTTGGCTGGTATAAGGAAGTCATTGCCTCAAACGGAGAAAATCTGAAGGAATAATAAAGATGGTTTTATTGACTGTAGAAGCCGATTGTTATAATATTGTATACAGACAGGAAGAGTTTCCTTAGAAAGGGGCATAAATTATGAAAATCGGTATTGGAAATGACCATGCGGCGGTAGATATGAAGAATGAGATTATGGCGTATTTGGAGGAGAAGGGCCATGAAGTAGTAAATTTTGGAACGGATTCCAATGAGAGCTGCAATTATCCAGAGTATGGCGAGAAGGTCGGTATTGCAGTTGCGGGCGGAGAGGTTGATCTGGGGATCTTGATCTGCGGTACCGGCGTGGGCATCTCTATTGCGGCGAATAAGGTAGAAGGCATCCGGGCGGTTGTCTGCAGCGAGCCGTATTCAGCAAAGCTTTCCAGAGAGCATAACAACAGCAATATCCTGGCGTTCGGTGCAAGAGTAATCGGTATTGAGACAGCCAAGATGATCGTAGATGCATGGCTGGACGCTGAATTTATGGGCGGCAAGCATGGCAAGAGAGTTGATATGATTATGGAGATCGAGCAGAGGAAGATCCACGGGAAATAAATCAGATATTGAGTCAGGGAGATAAACCCGGCCTGCCAGAGCATTTCCGGCGGCTGGGTTATTGTTGACTTTGCGGGAATTATTGGATATAATTATTTTCGCATAGAGGGTAATGCTTCTGGATGTTTGGAGAGTTATCGAAGCGGCCATAACGAACTGCACTCGAAATGCAGTTGTCCCGGTTTGGGGCACGTGGGTTCGAATCCCACACTCTCCGCTGGTAAAAAGAGCTTGGATTTTAGGGCTCTTTTTTCTTTTTACGCTTTATTCTGGAAATAAGGGCGGCGGCAAGGAGAATGAGCAGTATAATGCCGCCAGCGAGTATGCTTCTTTGGTTCAGCCGTTCTCTCGCCGCCTTCTGCGCTTTAAGTTCCGCCGCTTTTTTCTCCGCGGCTATCCGCTCTTCTACAAGCTTAGCTTCTTCGGAATGCTCTTCGTCAGAGGCGTCCGTGATCTGGACGATCTGCATATCCAGGGAAGACTCTATCAGATTGCGGATTAATTCCTGCCCCTGCTGGTCAGGATGAAGGCCGTCAGACTGGGTATGCTCTGCGATGTCAGAACTTAGCAGGTCTACGACCTGATAATCGTATTCTTCTGCATGCTCATAGATGATCTCATTCATTTTCGCAATAAGATTTTTGACAACAGCATTCAGCGTGCCCGGCAGTTCGGCATTTTCTACGGGATTGTAGATGGCCGTTACCGCCATCTGGCTGCCATCTTTCCGAAAATGATGGATAGTTTCAACGGCAAGCACCCACTGCTCTTCAAAAGAGTCATAATCCCAGCTGGTAATCGCGCTTGCTACATCGACGAGCAGGAGAGGATTGCCGGAGATTCCTTCCTGTAGAGCCTGCAGCGCTTCACCGGCGGTATGGAAGGAGGTCTGGGTGTCCAGGATTTCCCGGGATACCTTTTTAAATTCGTTCATGAGATCGTTAGCGCCGACGGTCAGGGTGATAATATCGGCTTTTGACAGCGCTTCCTGTTTTCCGGGCGGCGCCAGATACAGAGTGTTCAGCTTCTCAGTGGTCAGTCCGTTTTTGGTAAATTGGGAAAGCTCCGTATTTGTATGATTGACGGCCTGCAGGTCTTGGGCAATAAGAGAAGGATAGCTGATAAGCTCTGGGGTATCATCGGCACGGTAGCCGTTTGGGATGCTGTCTCCTAATGCCGTGTAATACAGAAGTTCCTCTTCGCGGCCGCCGGTATTTTCTGCGGAGGCTGTCAGGGAAGGGGAAACCAATACTGCTAAAGCAGTGATGGCTGTTAAAAGTAAGCGGGCGGGCCGATGGTTATGTCTGTAAGCTGATGGTTTCATTCTCTTCACCTTCCTTGGATAAAATATAAGGACGGATGGACGCCCTATGGATTTATTATGTTCCTGTTTATTATATTCTATCATGCCTGTATTATTTCTTCTAGTATGAACAGACCGTAATGATTGACTTTAATGCTTTAGAGGGTTAAGATGGACTATGATTGGAGGCATTGCCATGAACGGAAATAACAGATACGGGCAGGAGCTTATTGTGGCTGACAGCTACAAAGAATGCGCGGGAGGGGCGTTTGGTGCATTGGATGCCTGCGGTATTCTGCGGTACATGCTGGGCCGGGTCTACCACAGATTTTCCAGTAAGAAATATACACTGCTGGTGGTTGTGACGCTGTTCTTTATGCTGCTTGGAACCTTTGCGGGCTCCTTTGAAGAGGCGGTGCCTCTGGTGCCTTTGGCCGCGGCGCTGTCCTATGCCATGGGCTGGGATGCCCTTCTGGGGCTTGGGATGAGTGTGCTTGCAGTGTGCTGCGGATTTTCGTCCGCGATAGGAAATCCTTTTACGGTGGGAATCGCCCAGCAGCTTGCGGGGCTTCCGATGTTCTCCGGTATGTGGTACCGGGCAGTTGGATTCATTATCTTTTTTGCAGTCCTGCTGTTCTTTTTGATCTCCTATGCGAAGAAAATAGAGAAGGATCCGGCCGCATCTCCGGTATATGATCCGACAAAAGAGAAGGAGTGGAAAAGCCTCCAGCTTGACATTTCCAGGGAGAAACGGATGGATTATGCCCTGTATGCGTTCTGCGGATGCTTGGGCGCAGGGATTGGGGCGATACTTCTGTCGACCCTTGTGACGGCGCTGCAGGATTATCTGATGATCATTGTGGCGCTGGCATTTCTTCTTATGCCGCTGATTACGCCGGTTGCGCAGCTTTCCGGGATATCACTGCAGGTGGCGGTGCTTGCCTTTGCATTTGGCGACGGTTTTTCTAATACTTTTTATCCGACCAATCCGGTTCTGCTGATTTCATTGGGGTTATCCGGGGTCAGCTATGGAAAATG
>Ga0137306_100527_pt1 | contig 53021 bp, 40 predicted proteins | sample Inofroosms_March_FD_97187 | JGI IMG/M metagenome (GOLD analysis project Ga0137306, IMG submission 97187) | Mouse cecal microbial communities from Vienna, Austria - N-Acetylneuraminic and N-Acetylglucosamine D2O microcosms_March | ecosystem: Host-associated > Mammals > Digestive system > Large...
GAGCCGGAAGTGTTGTCACAAAAGATATACCGGAAAACTCATTGGCAGTGGGCAACCCCTGTCATGTAACACGGAAGATTAACGGAGAAAATATGTGATGTTTAAAATAGTTGCTTTTGATATGGACGGAACAATAGCCGATACTATCCCAATGTGTGTAGAGGCATTTCGCAATAGTATCTCTCCTTATACGGACCATGAACTAAGCACAGAGGAAATCCTGCATACCTTTGGGCTTAATGAAATCGGTATGGTAAAAGCGATTGTAGGTCAGAACTGGGAATCAGCGATTGAGGATTTTTATTGCCAATATGAATTGCTGCACAATGAGGTTGCAAGTGTATTTCCCGGAATATTAAAATTGATTACCTTTTTGAAAAAGAAGAATATCACCGTAGCATTGATTACCGGGAAAGGTAAAAAAAGCTGCACAATCACTTTGAAAAAGTTGGGTTTGTCAAAAATATTTGATGAAACACTGTATGGTTCGGAAATATTTCCGAATAAGAAAAAGAATATGGAATATCTCTTGAAAAAATATGCTGTCTCCAAAAAGGAATTTTGCTATATAGGGGATACTGTTCAGGATATAAAAGACTGTCAGGCTATAGGTGTGGTTTGCTTTTCGGCGGCATGGCAGAAATCCGTTCATGCCGATATTCTGGAAAAAGAGAATCCTGATTATGTGTTTTATCATGTAAATGACTTGTATGAATATTTTAACCGTAAATGATAATGGCAAAATCAACCTTAACGGCCAAAGGGCGATAGCCTAAAATGCTGCCGCCCTTTTAGATTATAAAAAGCAACCGTAAGGTAAACACCATCCCATGTTGTCATACGCTATCGGACGGGTGTTTTTGCCTCTATTTCTCCGCGGCCGTCCACACCATCACGCTTCTTGCCTGGATCGCGAAGGTGTTTTCGGTGAAAAAGGTGCCGGGTTTCTGTTCCGCTTCCCAGGTGTCGACGGCCAGCTCCCAGCGCATGTCGGCCGGCAGGTGGGGCAGACGGACATCCAGTTCTTCCCAGTAGGCGTTGGACGCCACATAGATAATCTGGGGAGTGCAGCCTTTTTCCTGTCCGGCAAACATAACGCCCACATATCGTTCGTGTCCTGCGAACTGGTTATGCCAGGGGGTGACGCCGTGGAAGCTGGTGTCTAAGAAACCGCAGGCACCGTCGCTTATGTTGGTGCGCAGAATCCGGTGTTCCTTGCGGAAGCGGATCATGTACTGGAAGAACCGGAACATATCCTGATTTTCTTCCAGAAGATTCCAGTCCAGCCAGGAGATGATATTGTCCTGACAGTAGGCATTGTTATTGCCGAACTGCGTGTTGCAGAATTCATCGCCGGCCAGGAACATGGGGATGCCGCGGCTGCACATCAGCAGGGCAAAGGCATTCCGCATCATTCTTCTTCTGAGATCGTTGATCAGTACGTTGCCGGTTTCGCCCTCGGCGCCGCAGTTCCAGCTTGCATTGTCGCCGGCGCCGTCCGTGTTGTCCCAGCCGTTTTTCTGGTTGTGTTTCTCGTTGTAAGAATACAGGTCATAGAGCGTGAAGCCGTCGTGGCAGGTAATAAAGTTTACGGAAGCGTTCGTCCGGTTGTTAGCGCTGTAAATGTCTTTGGAACCGGCGATCCGCATGGCGGCGGCCTGGGCTGTGCCATCGTCGCCTTTTAAATAGCGCCGCATATCGTCTCTGTACTTTCCGTTCCATTCCGCCCAGCGGTTCCATGCCGGGAAGGTGCCCACCTGGTACAGCCCGGCGGCGTCCCAGGCTTCCGCAATCAGTTTGACGTCTCCAAGTATCGGATCGAAAGCCAGTGACTGCAAAAGAGGCGGTTCGTTCATCGGGGTGCCGTCTTCGTTGCGTCCGAGGATGGAGGCCAGATCGAAGCGGAATCCGTTGACCCGGTAAGTGGTGGTCCAGTAGCGCAGACAGTCCAGAATCATCTGATGTACGACGGGATGATTGCAGTTTAAGGAGTTTCCGCATCCGCTGAAATTGTAGTATTTACCGTCAGGGGTCAGCATATAATAAATGTTGTTGTCGAAGCCTTTGAAAGAGAAAAAAGGACCGTTTTCATTTCCTTCCGCAGTATGGTTGAACACCACATCCAGAAAGACCTCGATGCCGTGCCGGTTGAATACCCGGATCAGGTTTTTCAGCTCATTGCCCTCGCGGTTGTATTCCGTGCTGGCAGTGTAGCTGGTGTTGGGGGAAAAGAAGCTGACCGTATTGTAGCCCCAGTAGTTGTACAGCTTTTCTCCGTCGATTTCCCGATAATCCTGCATCTCGTCGAATTCAAAAATCGGCATCAGTTCCACCACATTGACGCCCAGCTCCAGCAGATAGGGCAGTTTTTCCATCAAACCGGCGAAAGTGCCGGGAGCGAATACGCCGGAGGAGTCATGTCTGGTATAGCCTCTCACATGGAGTTCGTAGATAATCAGGTCTTCCACGGGAAGGAGGGGACTGGCCATATCGCCCCAGTCAAAGTCGTCTTTTACGACTCTGGCCCGGTAGTGCTGTCCCCAGGGAGAGGACATGCCCCACTGACTCTGGCCGGTAACGGCTTTTGCATAGGGATCAAGCAGATATTTATTTTTGTCAAAGAGCAGTCCCTTTTCCGGCTCATAAGGGCCGTCCACCCGATAGGCGTATTCGAATTCTTCTATATTCAGTTTAAAGACAATCATGGAATAGACATTGCCGATCCGATAATGTTTCGGAAAGGGGATGACTGCGAAGGGCTTGTCTTCTTTTCGATGGAACAGCAAAAGCTCAATGGCGGTGGCGCCTCTGGAATATACGGTGAAATTCACGCCGCCGGGAATAGCGGTGGCGCCGTTGATCTCATAGAATCCGGGGCGGATCTCAAAACCGTCCACGCAGTCCAGCGGAACCAGGTGGATCGTACGGGGGAGGGACAGCTTTGCTACGACAGCATTTGACGGTTCGGATGGTGTTTTTTGTTTCTGTGTATCTTGATTCATGAGAGATACCTCCTTGTATGATAAATGTACATGAAGAATTTTTTAGCATCCTGTCCCTGCTGATAACGGCCTGAGAATAAATTCCCTTTCAGGGCTTTGAGCATATGTATGCGGACGCATGTGAGACGTGGCACAGAGTTTGCCGTTATTATAAAAGGACTGCTGCACCTATGCAACAGTCCTTTATCAGTCATATATAAAGATCCGTTCGGAATGTATCGGCAGCACAGACGGCCGGTAGTGTCCATATAAGCTATGCTTTGACGTCAAATACAGCAAAGATGTCATTTGCTGAAAGCGGCGTTTCTGCCGTGCAGCTCTTTTCATAATTGGCTTTCGCTTTTGCCCGTTTTACCTTCATGGCTTCGGGAGAATACTCGGCCTCGGCACGGGAAGGAGCTTTCTGCCTGCCGGTTTGCTCTGCGGTTTTGTCAGTTCCGGCCACGGGCGTCTCTGCCTTTTTCGCGGCGTCTTTGTCTTCGCCGGCGGCGGCTTCCGGGGTCTGTCCGTCGCTCGTAGCTTCTTCCGAATCCTCCGGCCGCGAAAGGGATGCATCGTTTCGTTCGTTCCGTTCGTTCCGTTCTGCCTCCAGAGCTTCCTGCATCTCTTTTTCCGCTTTCTGCTGTTCCGCTTCCGTAGGCAGTTTACTGTAATGTCCTTCTTTTATAAATTGATTGGTGGCGTCTGCCACGGCATTCATCTTCTGGTTTTCCGCGGCGATAATTGCCAGCTTCTGACCTTTGGGGATATTCGGGTTATTTGCGGTGGAGTTTACCGTCTCCATAGACTGGGCGGTATAGGACATCTTCAACCGCTGTACGTCTTCTTTGGTCTTGCACCGCTTCAGTTCTTCCTGATATTTCTTCCGCGTCATCTCCAGCTCTTTGGCTTTCTGGTAGGTGGCCGGATCTTTTTCCTGCAAATATTTCATCTCGGCGGAAGACAGTTTTTTGCCGGCAGCCATTTTGGCTTTGATGGATTCTTTTGTTTTGGTCTCCGGATTATTGCTGTCTCTCAGATCTTCCAGTTGGCGTTTCAGGAGAGGATCGATGCCGCCGGAGGAAGCGGATTCCTGACTGTTGTTTTGGGAGGCATAATCGCTGTTTTGAACCCGGCGCTGCCATTTTTGTTCCATTTTCATATTTCTTGTGTACATATTAAGGGAAGTTATGGATGAAAAAATCATAGATGCTCAAAACACCTCCTCAATAATTCTGATGTGGGATACAAAGTGTCAAAATACCGATAAACAACATCATTTTATTAATATATATCGGCTTTTTTTACAAAATGTTTAGTTCTGATAAAGAAGTCATGAATTTTTGTGAAGTTTGATGAAATTGAAAATAAAAGGCAAAAAACCTTTACTTTTTCTTCGCATCGTCGTATGCTATAAAAGTAAGATAAGATGCTGTTTTATACAAAAAGGAGGATTTGTATGCAGTTAAATTCAGACGTGGGAATCAGACAGTATGCGCAGGCTCAGACTGTCCAGAATGCCAAAACTACGACTGCGACTGCGAATGTTGCTGCGCAGAAGGAAGGAGCCGAGAGCGTAGCTGCCAAAACTACCAGCCCTGATTTGGACAAGGCGGAATTCAGTAGTACGCGGGATGTCATGAAGATGAGCGATTCAGAGAGAGCTTCCCTGGTGTCAAGCCTGAAAGAAGATCTGGATAATCAGATGAACCGTTTCACCAGCATGATGATGCAGACGTTTAACAAACAGGGCATTACATCTGTTACGGCTAACAGCGACGACTTTTGGAAGATGATGGCCAGCGGTAATTTCACCGTGGATGCAAAGACAAAGGCCGAAGCTCAGGCCGCTATTTCGGAAGACGGTTTCTGGGGCGTGAAGCAGACTTCTCAGAGAATCTTTGATTTCGCCGCCGCTCTGGCAGGGGATGATGTGGAGAAGATGAAAGAGATGCAGGCTGCCGTAGAAAAAGGTTTTCAGCAGGCTACCGGCGCATGGGGCAAAGAGCTGCCTTCGATCTGTGGCGATACGCATGCTGCGGTGACTCAACTGTTTGACGAGTATTATGCGCAGCGTGAAGCGGCATAACTGTGATAAAAATTTTGCTTTGCGGGTGTATTCCCGCAGGGCATTTCATCCCGCGGAAAAGTCTGAAAAGCTTTCCCACGGGATGAAAGAATAATCGGGCCTGGATGTACTGCGGTCAGATTTGCCGGCGGCACATTTGGGGCTGATTTTTTGGCATCTTATCAGTATACTTTAAGAATTGGGGTATTCAGGGTATATTTTATGAGTGGAAAAGAATATAAGAATTCGAAGAAAATTTTAATCGTGGATGATTCGGAGATCAACAGATCACTGTTATCAGATATGCTTTCCAATGAATACGAGATTCTGGAAGCAGAAAACGGTATGGAAGCGGCGGCTGTTATGCACTCCCAGGAGCATGAGATTGCTCTGATGCTTCTGGATATTGTGATGCCGGTTATGGATGGCTTTGAGACGCTGGTGATGATGAATGAGAATGACTGGATCAAAAGCATTCCCGTGATTATGATTTCGGCGGAGACGGTGCCTTCTTATATAGACAGGGCTTATGATCTGGGCGTTTTGGATTATATCAGCAGGCCCTTTGACGAACGGACGGTGCGCCGCAGGGTAATCAGCACCATTATGCTGTCTGCCAAGCAGAAAGAACTGGAACATATGGTGGCGGATCAGATTCTGAAAAAAGAGAAGGACAATAAGCTGATGGTAGAGATATTGTCCAATATCGTAGAATTCCGTAACGGTGAAAGCGGTCTTCACGTGGTTCATATCCGGGCGCTGACAGAACTGCTGCTCAGAAGCCTGATGGGAAAGACGGATCAGTATAAGATTACGCCCAGGGATATTCCGCTGATCTGCAATGCTGCGGCGCTGCATGATATCGGAAAGATTACCATACCGTCGAAGATTCTGAATAAACCGGGGCGTCTTACCGATGAAGAATTTGCGGTGATGAAAACCCATGCGGCGGAGGGTGCCCGGATGCTGCAGAATATTGCTCTGAGCGAGGAGGAGCCGCTGGTTAAGGTGGCGTATCAGATCTGCCGGTGGCATCATGAGCGATACGACGGCAGAGGCTATCCGGACGGTCTGAAAGGAGAGGATATTCCTATTGCGGCTCAGGTGGTGGCGATGGCTGACGTGTATGACGCGCTGACCAGCGATCGGGTGTATAAAAAAGCCTTTTCCCATAAAAAGACGATGGAGATGATTCAGAATGGAGAGTGCGGCGCATTTAACCCGCTTTTGCTGGAGTGCCTGACCGATATTTCCGATATGTTGGAAAAGGGTCTGGACACGGCGCGGCCTTCCAAAAACACCCAGGAAGAAATGATCGACATGGTAGAAGATCTGATGGGACAGGGAACGATGGATGCATCGGAACGCACCCTCAGACTTTTGGAGCATGAACGGACAAGATACCAGTTCTTCTCGGAGCTGTCCCAGGAGATTCAGTTTGAATATACGGCGGTGCCTGAGATGCTGATTTTGTCAGAGTGGGGTGCCAAATATCTGCGTATGCCGGAGACTATTTTAAATCCCAGAGGGGATGCTTTCGGAAAACGGGTGTTTACGGAAAATGATTTTACCAGCCTTTTGGAGCAATTGGAGCATACGACGCCGGACAGTCCGGTGGTAGAGTCCAATTATCTGCTTGATATCAACGGTCAGGAGCGGTGGAGCAAGGTGATTGCCAGATCTATGTGGATGGACGGGGAACCGCCTGTTTATTCCGGCGCTATCGGAAAAATTGTGGATATTCATGAGGATATGGAAAAGCTGAACCGGCTGGAGGTGATGGCGGATCATGATTCTCTGACCGGTCTTTATAACCACAGGGCGGCGAAGGCCCGGATTATGCCTCTTTTATCAGGAAAGAGAGAGGGAGATCAGAACTATATTCTGGTATTGTTTGATCTGGATCATTTTAAGCAGGCGAACGACCAGTATGGCCACCAGTTCGGAGACGAGGTCTTAAAATATGTGGCAAATACAGTGAAAAACGGAATCCGCGGCGCGGATATTGCGGCCCGGACCGGCGGAGATGAATTTTTGATTTTCATGGAATATAAAACGGTGATTGAGCCCCAGGTGAAACGTATTTTTGAGTTGCTGTGCGGTTCTTACGGGGAGTTTACCATCAGCGTCAGCATGGGAGTGGCCAATGCGAAAGACTGCCGGGGAGATTACGAAGGTCTGTTCCAGCGGGCGGATCAGGCGCTGTATGCCGCCAAGCGGGGCGGACGGGGCAGGTATTGTTTTTACAATGATATCGCCGAATCAGAATGATAAATGATTTACAGATCAGGAGGAGAGGGAATGACTGTCAAAGAATGTTACGATGCAATTGGAGCAGATTATGACGATGTTTTTTCAAGATTGAGAAAGGATGACCGGATTCGGAAATTTCTTCTTAAAGTGCTGGATGACAAGAGTTATGAATTGTTATTGAATTCCGTTGCATCCAGGGATATGGCCGAAGCTTTCCGGGCCGCCCATACGTTAAAGGGCGTTTGCCAGAATCTGTCTTTGACCCGGCTGTATAAGTCATCCAGCCGGCTGTCAGATGTGCTGAGGGACCGTCAGGAATACGGTGAAGATATCGCCGAGGCTTTGGAGCCGGTTAAAGAAGACTATACCCAGATGATAGAATATATCGGCAAACTGGCGGAAGAATAAAGGATAAGGAGTCTGGCTGTGCTGAGCAATGAGAAGATTAAATGGATGACCCGCGCGGCCTTGTATGAAAAAAAAGAGGGCAAGGGGAGTATCCGTATTAACCGTTTTCGGAAAGGCGATTACATCAGTTGGAATATGATTAAAAGTATTCTGGGGATAACGGTGGGGTATGCTCTGGTGATTCTGCTGTATCTGCTCGGTATTTCCGAGTCGATGCTGGACGAACTTACGCTGCCCTTTGTGATTGATATGGCTACGAGGTTTCTGTTTGTTTATCTGGTGCTTCTCGTTTTTACGGGCTTTGTCTCTTTTCTGATTTATTATGGCAGGTATCAGCAGGCGCAGAAGAAAATGAAGATGTATGCGCAGTATCTGAAAAAGATCAGTCATATTTATCAGAAGGAGGGCGAAGGAGCAAAGGGGGACTATTTATCATGATGCAGTTTTACCTGATGAGAGAAGGAATCATGGATTTTTACGGAAAATATGCCATGTATCTGACGCCGTTGATCCGGTTTATGACGGCGCTTACGGGTCTGCTTTTGATGGACTGGAACATGGGTTATGCAAACCGTCTGGGGAGCATACCGGTGATGCTGGGCGTGGCGGTGATCTGTGGTTTTCTTCCATGGGGCGGCATGACTCTGGTGCTGGGCGTTTGTCTTTTGTATCAGTTTTTATCTGTCTCGGTGGAGGTGTTTGCCATTGGGCTGGTGCTGTTCTTTTTTATCTGGATCATCCATATGGTTTTGCTGCCGGAGGGCAGATTTGCCGTGGCACTGGTTCCGATTTTATTTTGTTTCGATATACCCTATGTGGTTCCGGTCCTGATGGCACTGGGCGGTACGCTGACCGGGATCGCGCCGGTTTCTTTCGGTGTAGTGGTTTATTATCTGATCAGGACAGTGATTGACAGCGCTTCCACGCTGACGGGCGGAGGTACTCTCAACATGCTGCAGCGCTTTCTGCAGGTACTGACGGCTCTGCGGGATAATAAGGTGATGTATGTTATGCTGGCGGCTTTTGTGGCAGTGTATCTGATCGTTTACCTGATCCGGCAGATGTCCGTGGATTATTCCCGGATGATCGGAATCGTTACGGGAACGGTGACGGGAGCCCTTGTTCTCCTGCTGGGAGAGCTGGCGCTTCAGATTGATTTCCGGACACTGTCTATCACTTCGATTGTGGTGGGCACCCTGGTGTCGGGGGTGATCGCCGCAATTTTGGATTTCTTTATATTTGCGGTAGACTATAACCGTACCGAGTATGTGCAGTTTGAAGACGACGATTATTATTATTATGTGAAGGCGGTTCCCAAAATCGCCGTGACCGCGCCTGACAAACAGGTGAAAAAGATCAATACCAGAACGGCGAAGCGTCCGCAGCCGGAGCATTCCGGGCGGCGGGACATTCCGACGGATGAGTTCTGGAAATGACTTAGGAGACTTTGATGGAAACATTAGCGGAGTTTTTCAGAGGCCAGGTGATCCCGTCTGTTCCCTATATACGGATCAATGATGTGGTAGAGGTCATTATCATGGCGTTTTTGATCTATCAGCTTATTCTGTGGATCAAAAACACCAGGGCGTGGACTCTGCTGAAAGGAATCTGTATCCTGGCGGCTTTTTATGCGGCAGCCGTCCTGTTTCAACTGAACACCATCGTCTATCTGGTGGGACGGTCGCTGAATGTGGTGATTATCGCAGTTGTGGTAATTTTCCAGCCGGAGCTTAGACGGGCTTTGGAACAATTGGGCCGGAAAAACATGCTGTCCGGCGTATTCAGTCTGGATTCGGCCAGAGAGAGCGATGCTTTTACCGAACAGACGGCGAATGAAATCGTAAGGGCTTCCTGTGAGCTGGGCAAGGCCAGAACAGGGGCCCTGATTGTGATAGAAAATAAGATGGCGCTGACGGAGTATGAGCAGACCGGTATTGGTCTGGACGCGGTTTTGACCAGTCAGTTGCTGATTAATATATTTGAACATAATACCCCCCTCCATGACGGGGCGGTGGTTGTCCGGGGCAACCGGGTGACTTCGGCTACCTGCTATCTTCCTCTGTCTGATAATATGCTGATTAGCAAAGATCTGGGCACAAGACACCGGGCCGGCATCGGAATCAGCGAAGTGACGGACAGCCTGACCGTAATTGTGTCGGAGGAGACGGGGTACGTTTCCCTGGCCAGAGAGGGCAGGTTGATTCATGGGGTTGGTCCGGATGTTTTAAAAGCACAGCTTATGACGCTGTGCGGCGAGACTCCGGAGCGCAGGCCCTTTAAGCTGTGGAAAGGAAGGGGCAGGAATGAAAAAACTTCTGATCAATAACTGGATTTTGAAGCTGTTTGCCCTTCTTGCGGCTGTTGTCATGTGGCTGGTGGTCGTGAATGACAATGATCCTCAGATTCCCTATCCCATTTATAACGTTCCGGTTGAGATTGTGAACGATCAGGTGTTTGCCGAGAACGATATGGTGTACTGGGTGACGGAGGGCATGACGGTCAATATTAAGGTGAATGTGCGGCAGACTGTAGTCAAACAGTTGAAAGCCTCGGATTTTAAGCTGACGGCAGACTGCACGAACTGGCATCCGGGGTTTCCCACTATTCCCATTCAGGTGGAGGTGGTGAACAATAAATCGTATTATCAGTACAGCGATATTATCCTGAGCAGTTCATTTGTTAAAATTCAGGCGGAAAATCTCCGGACGAAAATGATGGACGTGGAGATTCAGACCATAGGCGAGCCGGCGGAGGGGTATACCCTGGGGGCGCTGACCTGTTCACCGGAGCAGGTGGAGGTAAAAGCGCCGGAATCTGTTATGAAACTCTTGAAAAAAGTAGTGGCTTATGTCAGAATAAAAGATGCCATGGGAGACGTGCAGGAGGTCAGCGAGCTGGTTCTCTATGACGGTAATAATGAGGTGATTACGCCGGAAGAAGCAAAAGTGATCCTTGGCGAAACCGAGGCTACGGTGTCTGCGGAGATTTTGAAGACAAAGACGATTCCTGTGGTGGTGACCAATATCACGGGTCAGCCGGCCAATGGGTTCCGTTTTACGGAGGCCAACTGCTCCATATCTTCCGTTACAATCGCCGGAACCAAATCTGCGATCAGCGGAATCACGGGAGTGATTCTGGACGCTCCTCAGTTAGATGTGGAAGGCGCCGCCGAGAACGTATATGTGGATCTGAATGTGGAAGATTTCCTTCCTGAGACGGTGCGGCTTGTAGATCTTGAGTCCAGTGTTGCTCAGATTGAGCTGGTGGTGGAACAATTGGGTGAAAAGAGATTTTTGATACCCAGCCGAAATGTGGTGATTCAGAATCAGGCGGAAGATACGGAGTATGAGTTTGCGGATGAATCTCTGGTCGTTACGGTTGAAGGGCTGACAGAAGATCTGGAGATTCTGGAGGATGGACAGCTTTCACTGTCCGTAGATGCGGATGGTCTGGAACCGGGCGAACAGGAAGTGACGGTGAATGTCGCACTGCCGGAAATTTATGAGTTAAAAGATAGAGTTAAGACAGTTCTGAAAGTTCGGGACATCAATGACGTTCAGGGTGAGTCGGAGTCAGAGTCAGAGACCGAGACCGAATCAAATGATGAATAAAATGCAAGGCTCCGGAAGGGGAGTTGCGGAATTATGATTTTGGAGGGGTTCAAAATGGTAAGTCAGAAGTTAACGATCAAAAATCCCACAGGCCTTCATCTGAGACCGGCCGGAGTTTTGTGTACGGTGGCGATGGAGTTCAGGTCTTCCATTACGTTCCAGTACAAACATATCACGGCGAATGCGAAAAGCGTTCTGAGCGTGCTTGGGGCGTGTGTCAAATATGGGGACGAGCTGGAGTTTTTCTGCGACGGCGAGGACGAGCAGGAAGCCCTGGCGGCTGTTGTGGCCGCCGTGGAAAACGGGCTGGGGGATAAGTAAATTCAAATGCAGGAGGACACAGATTCATGTTAAATTATCAGAGATACAAGCGGGTTCCCTTGATTGATCTGCCGGACAGACAGTGGCCGAACCGTCAGATTGAAAAAGCGCCCGTATGGTGCAGCGTGGATTTGAGAGACGGAAATCAGGCTTTGATTGAGCCGATGGTGGTGGAAGAAAAGATCGAGATGTTTAACCTGCTGGTGAAGCTGGGGTTTAAAGAGATTGAGATCGGATTTCCGGCGGCGTCTCAGATCGAGTATGATTTTCTGCGTCAGTTGGTGGAGCGGAAACTGATTCCCGACGATGTGGTTGTTCAGGTGCTGACCCAGTGCCGGGAGCATTTGCTTACCAGAACTTTTGAATCCCTGGAAGGGGTTAAACAGGCCATCGTCCATATTTATAATTCTACGTCTTCTCTGCAAAGAGACGTGGTGTTTCATATGAGCAAGGATGAGATTAAACAGATCGCTACGGACGGCGCAAAGATGGTGAAAGAATACACGGCGAAGTTTCCGGGTAAGATTTACATGGAATATTCTCCGGAGAGCTTTACCGGAACAGAGGTGGAATACGCCCTGGAAGTGTGTACCGCAGTGCAGGACGTATGGCAGCCGACGCCGGACAATAAACTGATTATCAACCTGCCCTCCACTGTGGAGATGACGACTCCGAACGGGTATGCGGACCGGATTGAGTGGATGAACCGGAATTTTAAAGACCGGGACTGCATCACATTAAGCATTCATCCTCACAATGACCGGGGAACCGGCGTGGCGTCCGCGGAACTGGCGCTGCTGGCAGGTGCGGACCGGGTTGAAGGAACGCTGTTCGGCAACGGTGAGCGGACCGGAAATGTGGACATTCTGAATATTGCATACAATATGTTCTCTCAGGGCATTAATCCGGAACTTGAGATCGAAAATATCAAAGAGATCAGCGAGGTTTATGAGCGGTGTACGAAGATGAATATTCATCCCCGTCATCCTTACGGCGGCAAACTGGTATTCACGGCTTTTTCCGGCTCTCATCAGGATGCCATCAATAAAGGCGTACATGCCATGCAGGAACGGGAAAGTCAGATCTGGGAAGTACCGTATCTGCCCGTCGATCCGTCGGATATCGGCAGAGAGTATGAGCCGGTGGTCCGGATCAACAGCCAGTCCGGCAAGGGCGGCGTCGCTTTTGTGCTGGACACCTTCTATGGCTTCAAGCTGCCTAAGGGAATGCATAAAGAGTTCGCCGACGTGATTCAGAAGATCGCCGAGGTACAGGGCGAGGTGGCGCCTGAGCAGATTATGGAGAACTTCAAAGCCAACTATCTGTCTTCCAAAGAACCCTTTAATTTTATCCGCTGTGAAACCATTGACGTGGGCGGCGAAGGCGGCGAGGCCGATACCAGGTGCAAGCTGACCTTCAAATATCACAGTTCCATTGAGGTGGTGGAGTCTGAGGGCAACGGTCCCATCGACGCGGTGCGCAACGGCATTTATAAGAGAACCGGCATCGACGTGAAGGTACTGGATTACTCGGAACATGCGTTAAGCTCCGGTTCCCATGCTTCCGCCGCAGCTTACGTGCATCTGATGGACAATGTGACGGGCCGCGCCACGTATGGCGTGGGTGTGAGCGCAAATATTACCCGTGCTTCCCACCGGGCAATTTTCAGCGCGCTGAACCGGCTGTTTGACTGAGTATGGAAATGAGGTTTGCCGTCTGCGGCTGCGGATGGCAGACAATATCTGATATAAGAAAGAAGAGGACAAAGCTTTGAGTAAAGTAGCGATCGTTACGGACAGCAACAGCGGAATCACCCAGTCTCAGGGAAAGGAGCTGGGCATTTCCGTGATTCCGATGCCATTTTATATCAACGGCGAGGCGTATCTTGAAGATATCAATCTGACGCAGGAGCAGTTTTATGAAAAGCTGACGGAAGGGGCGGAAATTTCTACCTCCATGCCCTCGGCCGGAGATGTGCTGGAGCTGTGGAACAACCTGCTGAAAGACTATGACCAGATCGTGCATATTCCCATGTCCAGCGGACTGAGCGGTTCCTGTCAGACGGCCATGATGCTGGCGGAAGATTTTGACGGCAAGGTTCAGGTGGTGGATAACCAGAGAATCTCCGTTACGCAGAAGCAGTCTGTTCTGGATGCCATTACCATGGCGGAGAGGGGAATGGATGCTGTTCAGATCAAAGAAGCTCTGCTGAAAACGAAATTTGATTCTACCATATATATTACACTGGCCACACTGAAATATCTGAAAAAGGGTGGAAGAATCACGCCTGCGGCTGCGGCTCTGGGCACGCTGCTGCGTATCAAACCGGTGCTTCAGATTCAGGGAGAAAAGCTGGACGCGTTTGCCAAAGCCCGCACGTTAAAGCAGGCAAAGACAATTATGATTGAGGCGGTTCAGGCGGACTGTAAGAACCGGTTCCATGCCGCAGAAGACGCGCATGATGTCTGGATTCATATGGCCTATACGGGAACCAGGGAGGAAATCGACCTGTTTAAAACCGAAGTACAGGCTGTGTGGCCGGAACATCAGATCACGGTGGATCCGCTGTCGTTAAGTGTTTCCTGCCATATCGGTCCGGGTGCCATTGCCGTTACGGCGACGAAGAAGATGGAATAGACAAAAATTTTAAGGTTCCACTCATTTTGAAATGAGATGGAACCTTACGTTTTAAATCCATCCGCCGTCCAGGGCGATAACCTGACCGGTGAGATAATTGCTCTTATAAGCCAGATGGTAGACTAAGTCGGCGACCTCCTCGGCTTTGCCGAGCCGGCCGGAGGGAATCTCGTCAATCAGGGCCAGCAGCTCATCGTCTTCCATCCATTGATTCATCTCCGTGTCGATGGCGCCGCAGGCCACGGCATTGACCTGGATGCCGCTGGGAGCCAATTCTTTGGCCAGCGCTTTTGTGAGGGCATTGACACCGCCTTTTGTGGCGGAGTAGGCCGCTTCACAGGAGGCTCCCGTATTGCCCCAGACGGAGGAGATGTTGATAAGCTTTCCGCTGTGTTTTCTCACCATACCGGGGATCGCCAGCTTACAGCAGTTGAAGACGGAGGTCAGGTTGGTGCGCAGGATTCTGTCCCAGTCTTCCGGTTTCATGTCCTGTAAAAGGCCGATGTAGGATATCCCCGCATTATTAACCAGCACGTCCGGGTCGCCGAACATTTTCTGAACTTTTGCAAACATTTCTTCGCATTTTTCGTAGATACCCATATCCCCCAGAAATGTCAGGCAGGGAACCTGATAGGATTCGATATCTTTTTTGACCTGCAAAAGCATGTCCTCATGGGCGGGATTGACGCAATTAATCGCCACCTGATATCCCTTTTTTGCAAATTTGACTGCGATTGCTTTCCCGATTCCACGGGAAGCGCCTGTTACGATAACCGTTTTTTTACTCATGGCTGTACCCCTTTCTATATATAGTTCCGCAACTCCCCTGCCAGCCCCCCCTGGTTCCGGAAGAATTTCCGGCCGCTGTGTGTCTGAAAATCTTTCCGTGGGCCTGTCTGGTCTGTTGCTGATTTTGTAATGGACATTTTTTTATGTAGTTCCAGTATACCACTTTTTCTGAAAAAATTATACATAAACCTGCGGGCCTGTGCTATACTGATTAATGGAATTACGAATGGAGGCTGAGATACAAATGGAAAATGAGAAGCAATATGATCTGATTATTATCGGTTCCGGGCCTGCGGGGCTTTCCGCAGCGATCTATGCCCAGAGAGCGAAACTTGAAACATTAATTATAGAGAAAGAAATGATGAGCGGCGGCCAGGTGGTCAACACCTATGAGGTGGATAATTACCCCGGACTGAAAGGCATGAACGGATTTGACATGGCAGTGAAGTTCCGCACCCATGCGGAAGAACTGGGCGCCGTTTTTGCGGAGGATGAGGTGACGGCTGTCGAAAAGCTGGAAACGGGATTCCGGGTAGTCTGCGCCGCCCGTACTTACGGGGCTAAGGCGCTGATTGCGGCCACCGGGGCGGCACACAGAAAGCTGGGCGTTCCGGGGGAGGAAACGTTTGCGGGGAAAGGGGTCAGCTACTGTGCCACCTGCGACGGCGCTTTTTTCCGTAATAAAACCGCAGCGGTAGTGGGCGGCGGAGATGTGGCGGTGGAAGATGCCATTTTTCTGGCAAGAATGTGTGAAAAGGTGTATGTGATCCACCGCCGCGATGAACTGCGGGCCGCAAAAATCCTGCAGGAGCGGCTGTTTGCGCTTCCGAATGTAGAGATGGTGTGGAACAGCACGGTGGAGCAGATCCATGGGACAAGTTCGGTGGAAGAACTGGAGGTTAAGAATAAGCTGACCGGGGAAACGACCCGGCTGAAAACCGACGGCGTTTTCATAGCGGTGGGCATTGTTCCTCACAGTGAGATATTCAAAGGTCTGGTGGAAATGGATGAACAGGGCTATCTCTGCGCCGGAGAAGACGGAGCTACCTCCGTACCGGGTATTTTTGCTGCGGGAGACGTGCGGACAAAGCAGTTAAGACAGATTGTGACCGCCGCCTCAGACGGCGCCAATGCGCTGGCATCCGTGGAGCGGTGGATGCTGGAGGGGTAGGGGTGTGACACATTTACGATTAGGAGAAAGATAAGACGGGACGATATGGATATGGACATTGAAGAAATGCTCAATGAATTTAATGACAGTACTGATGATGCCAAAAAACAACTCCGAACAATGTTTAAGGTGATTTCCAAAGGAAAAGTTCCAAAGGAATCTGATGTAGAAAGGCTGGGCAGCTCTATTGGGCGTTTACGCCAGGTATATGATGCGATTTATTCTTTGGCTGTGAAACAGGCAGCCGCAGAAGAAATGCCGGCAGAAGGCCTGTCTGTTGCTGAATATGTGCAGGTTATCAGAAACAGTGCTGCTGCGCTTTATAAAAAACAGTTAGAGGGCATAAGAGAAACATTGGAAAAATTTGTATCGGTGCGGTCTTTGGTGAGTCCCTATGCGGCAGCACTTCAGCCTTTTCAGAAGCAGACTGAGGAACTGATTTTTAGAATTAACAGTGATGAAAAGCCGGACATGGAAGACCTTGAGCGGGAGGCTGCAGGCCCGAGAGTGTTTCTGGAAATTTTGGCTTGTGATGATCTCGATTCGGATGAAGGAATCAATCTGCTGGATCAGGTGGGTGCGTTTTATTGTCCTCGTATACAGAATGGACTTGCGGCAGGAAAATATGGATTTTCCGAGAAATTAAATGAGTCTGATTCAAAGAGCGCCGGAGTGGAAGAGACCTCATGGACAGAAACACCGGAGAAAGATGAAACAGCCACTCAGTATACACAGAAGGAAGCTGAAATTGAAATATCCGATAGCGCTGCTGCCTCTGAACTGATAGAGCAAGAAGAAGTCTCTGAATTTGTACGAAAAGTTGTGGATTCCGGATTGCTTTTGGATGAGTCTGTGAATATTGGCTCTTTTTCCAGAGAGATAAGTCCAAATGAGGACAGAAAAATAACGGTAAGTATATTTCAGAATGATATCAGAAAAGGCAATGGGAAAGCTTTAAAGACTGTTTTAAAGGAAGTTGTCATTAAGAATCATATTTCGCCGAGATTGTTAAATTTAACGAAGAGGATGCCGGAGGATTTTGCCGGATCATTGCTGGATTATCTTCAGCGTAAGGGTTATTTGAGAAAATATACGCTTGTGCCAGGCGGAGAATTTTATTGTGCATCTCCAAGATTGAGGAAAGCATTGTCTTTCAGAGATGCGGCGAAAATGATTGATGTCCGTCAGCGCCCGGCCGAGGATTGGGAAGAAAACGACGAAGATAAAATGACGAGTGTTATATGCCGTATAGTTTATGAAAAGCTTTACTGTGATAGTGTGCAGCGTTTCGTAGATGCAGGATGCTTTTCATTTAGGGGAAGTTCCATTGCATTTTCAGATTGTTTCTTTTCAAGAATATATCCGTCGGACATGGAGGATATTAATTGTGACATCATTATCGGAGTGTTGTGGGACAATACGGAAGAATGCGCCGAATATTTTGAACAGATAAGGGAATATATGGAAAAAGAGGAGCCGACAGGTTCTGTGATCTTTGCGGCGCTGAATCAGGAAAAGGCAAAATGTCTGGCAGATATTATGTTGGATGAATTTAGAACGACAATATCATCCGGAACATTTTATTTATATAGTTTTTCAGACGATCGCTATTATACATATCCTGATGGAGACAAAGTAGAGGAAGGAGAAATCGGGCGCAAAACAAAAAATTTTGATGAGCCCTATGAGTCAGACGACAAAAATGAAACAGAAGATATGACAGATATATCCGAACCCGAAACGCCGGCGTCTGAAAATAATGATGAGGTGTCGAGATTTGAGAAGGCATCTGCTGAAATGGCTGTTTGCAGTCCGGAAAGAAAAAAGCAGAATAAACTGGTTTCCAAAACGGCACCGCCGGATCGGGAGATTTTTGAGGAGAATACGATCGGTTTGATTAATTCCGGGAAGTTATATGCGGCGATGGCTTATGTAAGGGCTTTTTCGCTGCAGTATCCGGAATATACACCATTCTGTAATCAGTTGGCATATGCGCTGAATGATCCGATGGGGCGGTGCAGTTATTCTACGAAAAATGCCTTTGAACTGATCGATAAAAAAGGTGAATTCGAGGATGCACTGGTAATTGCAACGGCTATCAGAACATTCTTCTCGAACCAGATTCGCTATGAGTATAATATCAAGTCGTATTACAGTGGCATAAAAGGGTATAGACTGCTGAGCGATTATCCTGTATTAAGTAAAGTGCTTTATTCTCTGATGGATTTTAAGGATAGTTATCAGACGGGAATGGATGCATATGCGGACTATCGTTTCAGAAATAAGGCAGAATTGGATCAGCGGCTGCGCAGGACCCGGCAGGAAGCCCAAAGTTTCTATGACAATTTTGTTATTGGCCAGAAGAAGGAAAACGCCAGTCAGAAAAGATTTCTGGAAACTAAGAAGTTGATTTTCTCGGCAGACAGCGATTTGGGGCAGTATATCAAAGCAATTGTGGATGATGATACTGGTTTTCAGCCGTTGGTACTGGAATTTCTTCGGGAGAATTTTTATAAAGAAGACAGCGCAATAGAGGAAGACACCATTGATGATGATAAGTTGTGGGGTTACATCACGGTCCATTGGGAAAAAGCCGGCAAATCTATGGTGTATAACAGACATGAAAATCTGATGAGTCATCTGAGAAATAATATTATCAGCACTACAACAAAGGCGGTACAATTGCTTGCGGTATGGTGCGACCTGGTATGCAGAATCAGCAATCATACGGAGGACGACGGAGAGCTGGCCTATAGAAAAATTCGAAAACCTTTGCTGGATAATCTTGAGACTGCCATTTATGAGATAAGAAAAGTCTGCGAAAATAGAGAGATATGTGTGCGGGAAGAGGCCGGACTGCGTATTTTGATTTATACACTGGAAGAAGTTCGGGAGTGTATCAATGGCTCTTATGTCCAAGGCAGCAAAAGATATTTCTATGTGCCTTTTTTGCTGACAGACGATTTGATGCTGGACGAAAATTATTTTCCGGATATGGATATGCATTCATCTGACCTGCAGTCTTTGTATCCGACGGTTCGTATTCTTGACCATGTTTGTAAGCTGCGGAATGAACAGCCGGATTTTACTGACCAACCGGCGGCGATTTTGGATAAAAAGGGAGATGATTATGGTGCGGCAAAGCTGATTGTTGATTATCTGATGGAAAAAAATCCGTCAGAACAATTGTCGGAGATTTCCTTGACCATTGATTCCTGTAAAGCGCGTGCAAAAGAGAAAGCAGATATCAATAAGGATGATTTTATCGGAAATCTTGAGCTTGCGCAGAGTTATGGACAGATTGATAATTCGGCCGAGGATAAGAAAGAGAAAATTTTACAGGTTGTTGACGAGTGGTATAAATGGTCGGTCGAGACTTCAAATTATGGTTTCTTCAAGCGTGTAATGGACAGTTACCTTATGGAAATTAAGGAGGAGGCAAAAGCAAGGGAGAAAGATCTTCTTGAACAGCTTGCGAGTTTCCGGGCCGCTGTCATTCCGGGGCTTTCGACTGAGGAGAAAGAGAAGCGCGCAGTACGGATTCAGCGGATGGTCAGCGAGCAGAATTATACGGTTGCCGAGGATCTGCTTGCCAGATCCGATGCTTTTGAGGAGGAATATGAGGAGGTTATAGAAGAAGATTTTCTGAAAGACTTTCTGGATAATTATGATGATTATTATCAGCCGGTTGCGGCACATAATGTTTCGTTTGCAGCTCTGGTGAGCGGCAGAACAAGAAACAAGGAACAGAGAGGCGCGAAAAAGCTGGCTGATAACTGGCTGCCGGGAGGAAGTGAACTGGGAGTCAGCCGGCTGGAAAATCTTTTGAACTGTTTCGGCTTTAAGGTGTCTGGTATTAAGCCTCAGAATGTGATTGGAAAGTTTGAGCATTTTTCGGTTTGTACCGCAAAAGCAAAAGGAGGGCAGCGTGACAACTATACACATCCGATTGCGGCATTTGGCTCAGGAGCGGCTTTGGATGGATTCCGCGTTGTCTGTATTAATGGTGCGTATGATGCGGATTCGTTAATTGAGATTATGAAGCAGGTTGGAAATGCTAAGCATACGATGGATAACGCGCTGCCGGTAAGCGAGCGCCGCAGGCTGGCGCGTAAGACCAAAAATGCACTGGGCGATAAATTATTCGGTATTGTTGACCGGACGGTTATGATGTTCCTGGTTCGTAATTATGATGAAACCAAGATGAATAAAATGCTGGTTTCCCTGATTACGCCATTTGGATATTATCAGCCCTATGTCTGGGAATCGGCGAATGTTATGCCGCCGGAAATCTTCATGGGAAGAAAACATGAGCTGGAGAAAATTAAATCTCCGACAGGCGTAAACATTGTTTATGGCGGACGTCAGCTTGGCAAATCCGCGCTTTTGAAAAAGGCAAAGGAAGATATTGACTATGACGAGAATGGAAATCGTGCCGTTCTGGTAGATATTAAAGGTTTGGACTATAAAAAAGCCGTGAAAAAGATCGCCCATGAGTTGTATGACGCCCATGTACTGGAGCAGGATATTGATACGGAAAACTGGGATGAACTGGCCCGCGCCGTAAGACAGCGTTTGCAGTCGGATAAAAACAGGATACCGTATTTGCTGTTGCTGCTTGATGAGGCCGATATATTTATTGAAAGCTGCGCGTCAGTTAATTATCAGCCTTTTGATGCATTGAAAGATATCCAGGGTATCGGAACGGGAAGATTTAAGTTTGTAATTGCCGGTTTGAGAAATATTGTTCGATTCAAAAGAGAAGCGCTTGGAAATAACAGTGTTCTTACACATCTTGAGTCGATGACAGTGAAACCTTTCAACGTATCTGAGGCACGGGAATTGATGGAAATTCCTCTGCACTATCTGGGGCTGAGGTTTTCCAAAGAGAAAGAATCTCTGATCACCCTGATTCTGGCAACAACGAATTATTTTCCGGGGCTGATTCAGATGTATTGCGCAAAGCTGATTGATGCTATGCGTAACAAGGATTATGCAAATTATAATGAGGTTGATACGCCGATTTATGAGGTCAGTGAGGAACATATTAAAAAGGTTCTGGCGGATCCTGAATTTACGAGGAAGATTCGTGAAAAGTATAACATTACGCTGGACCTGGATGAAGATAATTATTATTATTTGATCGCGCTTCTGATGGCGTTCCTGTATCACAATAATGGTTATAATGAAGGCTATTCCGCCGCAGATATCAAAAACGTAGGCGTTGAGTGGGAGATTGCCAAGATAGCCGATTTGGAAAATACCAAGCTGGAATCCCTGATGGAAGAAATGAAAGAACTGAATGTCCTGAGAAGTACGGATGAGACACATTATTTGTTTACGAGATTTACTTTCTTTCAGATGATGGGTACGCGTACTGAAGTTGATGATAAGTTAGAAGAATATATGGGTGAGTGATATGAAACAGATCTGGTGGGAACGCGTGCCAAATGCTTTGGCGTTTGCGTCGGATATCGTTGACAATCTTCTGAATGAAAAGAGTATTATCCTTAACTGCTCAAAAGGCTTCCCCTGGTATTCTCACCTGGCAATGAATATAAAAGAATCGGTAAAACGGCAGAATTCATCCAAACGGTTTGAACATGTGTCTGATGAGTCAGACCCTGGTGCGTATCTGCTGCGGGAATTTTGCAAGCCGGGGAAAAGAGCGGATTACAGACCGACAAAATCATACGCACAGTTTTTTGCGGAAAGCGATGATATTGTTCTTCATGAAAGATATATGTGGGTCAAAATCGGATCAAAGGAGCAGTTGGATTCCTGGACCGGTTTTGTATCGGAGTATGTGAAGAAACGTGGCAGGAACAGAGATATTGCGGTTTTTATTTTGGAATGGGCCGGCGAGGGCAATATACAGACGAAAAAAGGTATTAAGGTATGTTCTTTTGATGAATATGTCAGTGAATATGATCGTATTGTGTTCTGCACCCTTGCGGCTTCTGCCGTAAGAGAACGTCCTTTTATCAAAAATTATCTGACGGAATTAACAGCGAATGTGGCGGGTAATGATATTGAATTATGCGCATTGTGTCTTGAGAATTACAGTGAATTTCTGGCGGATCCGTATATGGCAATTGATAAAATAATTGTTTCTAAAGTCAGGAGTGACGGCGGTGAATTTCATTTTGAAAAATCGCAGGCAGAAGTCGATCGTTTGATTTGGCTGGCTCAGATCAGAACGGTATATCCTGCCCTGGAAGAATACCGGGAAGGTTTTGTTCATCATTATGCATCGGTAATAGCGAAGCAGCTTCCGATAACTTCCTCTTGCGGAGAGGTCTACCGTAATCCGGAAGAAGTTGAATTGGGAACCTTGAAATATATGGCAGATAACGGTTGGCTTAACCTGAATCAGAAGGAGTATGACAGACTGAAATTAAATAAGAATGTAAGAAATAAATTGTCACACCTGACACCGTTGATGCTTGACGAAGTGAAACAACTGGAACTGTAATTTTAAACAGCAAACCGAAAAGATGTGCCGGCTGCGCCGTATCTTGATATACGGCAGCGGCCGGCGTTTATGACTTTCGAGGTTTTGCAGATTATCAATCAAGGGATAAAATTTTTACGAAAAACTTAAGATTTCATGGTAATTCGTCCCATTAAAGTTTAAGCGGTTGACAAGGAAAAATTCATTTGTTATAATGACGGAGGAAAAGTTAACAATTTTGTAACAATTTAGCTGATAATGTCATATAATACTTGAAAACACGGCACACCATAACTGTAATTGGAGGTACCAATGAAATATAACAATAATAAAAAGGCAGTGATCGCTGCCTGCGCATATGCAACAGCAGCCCTTACCATTGCGACTGCGCTGCCGATGTCTGCCAGGGCGGCATCCGTATCCATCCTTCCGGTGGATTCGGCCCTTGCCGGGATTTCGGTTCCCATGAACAACTATTATGCCAGCAGCCTGACGCCGGAGAAGGAGCTGAAAGAGTTCCTGGAGACAAAGGTTTCTGCAAATACGATTTCTGAGACAGAGAGCCAGGAGCCATCCTCAGAGGCGCAGGAAACCACAACGGCGGCCCACACGGAGCCTCATTCCGATGAAGGACTGGCCGGCGGCGCTGCCGTTCAGAAGACAACGGAAGCAGCGACGAAAGAAGCAGAGACAAAAGAGACAGAAGTAAAAGAAACGGAAGCGAAGGAGACAGAAGCCAAAGAGACGGAAACCAGCGAGACAGCCACATCCGCCGCTGCCGGCGAGGGACTGGCTGGTGCCGCGGCCCTTCAAAAAGAGACTGCGGCCGAGACAGAAGCGCCGACCGAGACTCCTACAGAGACGCAAGCACCCTCTCCTTATGATAATATCGCGATTACCCAGGTAAGCAATTACGTGAATATCCGCGACACGGCCAGCACGGAAGGCGAAGTTGTCGGCAAGATTTATGATAAGGCCGCCGCTACGATCCTGGATACGGTGGACGGTGAGGACGGCCAGTGGTATTACATAGAATCCGGTAATGTAAAGGGATATATGAAAGCGGAGTTTTTCGTGACCGGAGAGGAAGCGGAACGCATCGCAAAAGAAGTGGGTACGGTATGGGCGAGAACCACGGCGGTTACGTTAAAGCTCAGACAGGAACCCAGCACGGAAAGTCTGGTTATGACACTTCTGGCTCAGGGCGAGACTTATCTGGTAAGAGAAGAAAATATTATTAATGAGGCCGGTGAAAACTTTATTGAAATTCTGGTAAGCGCCGGCGAGACGGAAGACGACAGTCTGATCGGTTATATTTCCAGCGATTATGCGGATGTTTACGTAGAGTTTGAGGAAGCGATTTCCAAAGAGGAAGAAGAAGCGGAGCTGGCCCGGATTCAGCAGTTGAAGGAAGAAGAAGAAGCTGCCAGAAGACGGATTGAAGAAGAAGAAAGGGCGGCAGCGGAAGCAGCGGCCCGGCAGACGACGGCCGCACCTGCGACCACGGCGCCTGTTCAGACAGAACCTTCCGGAGACAGCGCGGCCACAGGGGAAGCGCCCACCGCACCCGCCGAAACCCAGGCACCTACGGAAGCCCCCACGGAGGCTCCGGTACAGGCTCCTCCGGCTGATTCCGGTAACGGCGCTATCAGAGATGCAATTGTAGCCAGAGCGAAGCAGTACGCAGGAAATCTGTCCTATGTCTATGGCGGCACCAGCTTAAGCTCCGGTGTAGACTGCTCCGGTTTCACCCAGGCGATTTATCGGGAATATGGAATCTCCATTCCCAGAGATGCCGCCAGCCAGGCTTACGGCGGCACCCGTATCAGCAGAGGCGATCTGCAGCCGGGTGATCTGGTATTCTACTCCAACGGCGGCGGAATCAACCATGTAGGTATGTATATCGGCGGCGGACAGATTGTCCATGCGGCCAACAGGGCCACCGGCGTAAAGATTTCCAGCATGGATTATTCGACACCGGTGGGATACGGAAGGTATACGCCGTAAAGGGGCCGTTTAATCCTGGCTGAGGCAGGAAAGAGCTGCCGGCAGGGAGACTGTTCTGTCAGGCCCTTCCGCAATAATAAAAACCGGAGCATTTCTGTTCATTTTCATACAGAGATGCTCCGGTTTTATATCAATCTTTACGATTTACTTTTTACTATAATATTAAGAAAGAGTAAAAGTTTTTATTTTTTCATTTCTATTACATTTGAACGACCGATCCTTGAAAGCTCTTAGAACTCCGGTTCAATCAGCCCGAAAGTATTCCCTTTTCTCTTATAAACCACATTCACTTCTTCGGTTTTGGCATTCCGGAATACGAAGAAGCTGTGTCCCAGAAGATCCATCTGTACGCAGGCTTCTTCGGGATCCATGGGCTTGACGGCGAACCGTTTGCAGCGGACAATTTTGATATCTTCCGGATCGTCAAATTCTTCTTCTACATAAGCCTGGCTGAAGGAAGCCGCATTCTGCTTGGAATCAATCAGCTTGGTCTTATATTTTTTCAGTTGACGCTCAATCACCTCTTCCACCAGGTCGATGGAAACATACATGTCGTTGCTGACCTGCTCCGAGCGGATAATGTTCCCTTTTACGGGAATCGTGACCTCGATTTTCTGTCTGTCTTTTTCAACGCTTAACGTGACAATTACTTCGGTGTCGGGTTTAAAATAGCGTTCCAGCTTCCCGATTTTTTCTTCTACGGCTGCTCTCAGTCCGTCAGTGACAGTGATATTCCTGCCTGTGATCGTATAACGCATAAAGTCACTCCTTTGACTATCCGAGATTTGCGGAACGGATAAATTTACAGTTTATTTAACTGTCCGCATTGGAATAGTCTATTAATATTATAGCATATTTGTAAAATTTGGCAAGCATAATGTGAGGATAAATATGAAAAACCTAAATATCAGAAATAAGGTACTGAACCGTCACCGGAATCATCACAGGGAAAAGTTCGAAAGATTTTCCCATGATATAAAAAGACAGGCTCCCTGCCCGAAAGCAGCAGAGCCTGTCCTGTGTAACGGATGTAACCCGCCGCGATGGATCCGGCACGGATTAGATCGGATGACCTGCCTGTGATTATTTGAACATCTCCTTGCTCATCTTGTCAATGGCGGCGGAGGTGGCCTCGTATACGCCGGGGAATGTACTCATGGCAAGTCCCTGGGAAGCGCCGGGAATAAAGTACTTGGTTCCGCATTCGGTACAGGCTTTTCTCACTTCGGCTTCCACCACTTCGTCTGTCCAGCCTTCATAGTCGATTCTGGCGCTGTCTACGCCGCCCATAAAGGAAATCTGGCCGCCGTATTTTTGAATCAGCTCAGGAATATTGTTGGAGGTCATTACGCCCTGCCAGATGTCGATGCCCATGTCGATCATGTAAGGAACCAGGGTGGCGGCATAGGAATCGGAGTGGTGTACAACCAGCTCTACGCCGTGATCTTTGTAATATCCGTAGATCTTTTTGTAAGCGGGCAGATAGAATTCTTCAAACATGGCGGGAGAGATAAACGTAGATGTCTGGCTGCCCCAGTCGTCATGATGGAATAATGCGTCGGGTTTTAAGTGCTTGCAGAGCTGCTCCGCGTACTGCAGCTCGAATTCGGTAATGCAGTCGATCAGCTCATGCATGCATTCCGGCTCCTCATAAAAATTCATCAGACAGTTCTGAATCTCCAGCAGGTAATGGCACTGCTCAAATACGCCGGGTGCTACAAAAACAGTGGCAAAATATTCGTTCCGGTCAATTTTTTCCACTTCTTTAATAAAGGGCTCCCAGGCGGCATCGTCAAACATGACGCTGGGTGCTTTGACATAATCTTTCCAATGGGTAATATCTTTGCAGACAATGTGCTCCTCATCGTGAATGGGGAACGCGCCCGGAGTGCCGGCCGGCCAGCATTTGGTAACGCCCCATTTGTCCACAACGGCGGGACCGCCCATCTGCGGTCTGGGATTGCCGGCGGAATAAGGATTTCCGATAATCATGGAAAATGCCTCGTACTGGTTTACAAAACGGTCGGGAGTTCCGCCCTTAATGGTTTCCAGTAAATTCTGTCTTTTTGTTAACATAACAAATCCTCCATTCTTAACCTTTTCTTTTACCATAAGTATATCAAAAAAAACAAAATATTTAAAGTAAATATGAATACGAATTTTGGGTATTGTAGGCGGCTTTTTCGTAATCTGACATACTGTTTCGGTCTGCTGAAAAATTATACAAAAAATATGGTGAAATATGGAAAATTACAATGAAGCCTGTTAGTCCTGTGAATAACTGCCGCAGCTTATCCACAGATCAGGGGATAAGATTTTGTTGAAAAATCAAGTTATGCACAAAGTTATCCACATTATCCACAATTTTTTCTCTTTTTGCTGTGGATAGGATTGTGATTAAAATAAACGGATGTTTTGTGCATATTGATAGAATTTGCCTGTTGGGAGAAAAAGAGGAGAAAATATATTGACACAAAATATTGTATCGGAGCAGAGGGCAGGCACTAAAGCCTCCGGACAGGCAAAAGAAAGGCAAATAAATGCGGGAATTCGAAAACATGTTGAATAAACAGCATAGAGGTGATACAATAAAAGGGTTATTCGGTAACTGATTATGCCATTTGCAGCTTATTCCCGCAGGTTTTTATCCGCGGGGGAAATAAGATTAGGAGCGTATAGCAATGGGACTTTTGCAGAAAATATTCGGCAGCTACAGTGAGAAGGAAGTGAAGCGGATTCAGCCGATCGTGGACCGGGTGCTGGCGCTGAAACCAGAGATGACGGACCTTTCCGATGAGGAACTGGCCGGCAAGACAAAGGAGTTCAAAGAGCGGCTGGCGGCAGGGGAAACACTGGACGACATTATGCCGGAAGCGTTTGCCGCGGTGCGGGAGGCTGCCCGCAGAGTACGGGATATGGAGCATTATCCGGTACAGATTATGGGCGGGATTATCCTGCATCAGGGCCGTATTGCCGAGATGAAGACCGGCGAAGGAAAAACGCTGGTATCGACCCTTCCGGCCTATCTGAACGCGCTGGAGGGACGGGGCGTTCATGTGGTTACGGTCAATGATTATCTGGCTGCCCGTGACGCGGAATGGATGGGCGCGATTCACAGAGCGCTGGGCCTGACGGTAGGCGTGGTGTTAAATGGCATGACCAGTGAAGAACGCCGGGAAGCCTATGCCTGCGATATTACCTATGTGACCAACAATGAACTGGGGTTCGACTACCTGCGTGACAACATGGTGCTCTATAAAAATAATCTGGTGCTGCGGGAGCTTCATTATGCCATTATCGACGAGGTGGACTCCGTACTGATCGACGAGGCCAGAACCCCTCTGATTATCTCCGGCCAGGGCAGCAAAAGCACGCTGCTCTATGAACAGTGCGACCGTCTGGCCCGCAGAATGCGAAGGGGTCAGGACCGTCCGGAGCTCAGCAAGATGGATTTGATTCTGAGCGACGGAGATATCGAGGAGGACGGCGATTTTATAGTCAATGAGAAAGACAAGATCGTTACCCTGACCGCCCAGGGCGTAAAGATGGTAGAGCAGTACTTTACGATCGAGAATCTGGCGGATCCGGAAAATGCCGAGATTCAGCATAATATTATCCTGGCCCTGCGGGCCCATAATCTGATGCATGAAGGGCATGATTATGTGGTGCAGGAAGATCAGGTGCTGATCGTGGACGAGTTTACCGGGCGTATTATGCCGGGGCGGCGCTATTCCGACGGTCTGCATCAGGCCATCGAGGCAAAGGAAGGGGTGAAGGTAAAGCGGGAGAGCAAGACCATCGCCACCATCACCTTCCAGAATTTCTTTAATAAGTTTGACAAAAAGGCCGGCATGACCGGTACGGCCAAGACCGAAGAAAAAGAGTTCCGCAGCATTTACGACATGGATGTGGTAGAGATTCCCACCAATGTTCCGGTAGTCCGCAAAGATCTGGAGGATGCTGTTTACAAGACGAAAAAGGAAAAGTATGAGGCCGTAGTGGATGCGGTGATTGAGGCGCACCGGAAAGGGCAGCCTGTTCTGGTGGGCACCATCACGATTCAGGCCAGTGAACTTCTTCATAAGATGCTGAAACACAAAGGCATTATGTCGGAAGTGCTGAATGCCAAGCTCCATGAGCAGGAAGCCAGGATTATTGCGAATGCCGGACTTCACGGCGTCGTTACCATCGCCACCAACATGGCCGGCCGTGGTACGGATATCAAGCTGGACGAGGAAGCCAGAAAGGCGGGCGGCTTAAAGATTATCGGCACCGAGCGCCATGAATCACGGCGGATTGACAATCAGCTGAGAGGGCGTTCCGGGCGGCAGGGCGATCCCGGTGAGTCGAAGTTCTATATTTCATTGGAAGATGATCTGATGCGTCTGTTCGGTTCCGACCGGCTGATGTCCATGTTCAACGCGCTGGGCGTGCCGGAAGGACAGGAGATCGAGCACAAGGCGCTGACCGGCGCCATTCAGCGGGCCCAGGAAAAGATTGAGAACAACAACTTCGGCATCCGTAAAAATCTGCTGGAATATGACCAGGTGATGAATGAGCAGCGCGAGGTGATCTACGGAGAGCGCCGGAAGGTGCTGGACGGCATCAATATGCGGGATTCTATCCTGAAAATGATCACGGACACGGTGGAGAACTGTGTGGATTTGTGCATTGCCGACGATCAGCCTCCGGAAGAATGGAATATGACGGAGCTGGCGGTGGTTGTGGCGAGGACGATACCGTTCAAACTGCAGATCACCGATGAGCAGTTGAAAACCTTTGACAAGCAGAAGCTGAAACATGTCTATAAAGAGGGGGCCGTCAAGCTCTATGAGATGCGGGAGGCGGAATTTGCCGAGAGCGAGCAGTTAAGGGAAATCGAACGAGTGTTCCTGCTGCGGTCCATTGACCGGAAGTGGATGGATCATCTGGACGATATGGAGCAGCTGCGTCAGGGAATTGGGCTGCAGGCTTATGCCCAGAAGGATCCGCTGATTGAGTATAAGATGGCGGCCTTTGGGATGTTTGAGGATCTGATTGTGAATATCCAGGCGGAGACGATTCGTCAGTTGTTCAGCGTCCGCCCGAAACAGCGGGTGGAGAGAGAACAGGTGGCGAAAGTGACCGGAACCAATAAAGACGGCGGTTCTTCCGTTACGGTGCGCCATACGGAGAAAAAAGTATACCCCAATGATCCCTGTCCCTGCGGGTCGGGAAAGAAATACAAAGCCTGCTGCGGCAGAAAGTAAATTTTATATTTTGAAAGAAAAAATAACGTGGAAAAGAAGGTGAAAGAATGGTTGAACTGGATCAGTTCAAATATACGCTGTCAACCTTTGAAAAACCATTGCTGGAAGTAAGGGATTCACTTTAACTTAGCAGCAAAGAAACGAAGGATTGACGAACTGGAACGAACGATGGAGGAGCCGGAATTCTGGAATGACGCGGACCGCTCCGCAAAGATTATGAAGGAACTGAAAAATTTAAAAGACACCGCCGAAAAGTATCATGCCATGGAGACGTCTTTTGAGGAAATTCAGATTCTGATCGACATGGGCTATGAGGAAAATGATCCTGCCGTGATTCCGGAGATTCAGGAAGCCATAGAGGCGCTTACCCATGACCTGGAAGAAATGCGGATCAACACCCTGTTGTCGGAGGAATATGACAAGTGCAACGCCATCCTGACCCTCCATGCGGGCGCAGGCGGCACTGAGTCCTGCGACTGGGCGGGGATGCTGTACCGGATGTATACCCGCTGGGCCGATAAGAAAGGATTTACGGCGGAGGAACTGGATTTTCTGGAGGGAGACGAGGCGGGCGTCAAATCTGTCACGGTGCAGATCAACGGAGAGAATGCTTTCGGCTATCTGAAATCCGAGCGGGGCGTCCACCGGCTTGTGCGGATTTCCCCCTTTAATGCGGCCGGGAAACGGCAGACCTCTTTTGTGTCCTGTGATGTGATGCCGGATATCGAAGAAGATCTGGATATCGAGATCAATGAGGACGAACTGCGCATTGATACCTACCGTTCCAGCGGCGCAGGCGGTCAGCATATCAACAAGACCTCGTCTGCCATCCGCATTACCCACCTGCCCACCAATATTGTGGTGCAGTGCCAGAACGAGCGGTCCCAGCATCAGAACAAAGCGAAGGCCATGCAGATGCTAAAGGCCAAGCTGTTTTTGTTAAAGCAGCAGGAGAATGCGGAGAAACTGTCTGATATCCGGGGCGATGTCAAGGAGATCGGATGGGGCAGCCAGATTCGTTCCTATGTGATGCAGCCCTACACGATGGTAAAGGATCACCGGACCGGCGCCGAGACAGGCAATGTGGACAGCGTGATGGACGGAAATCTGGATCACTTTATCAGCGAATATCTGAAATGGAGACGTCTGGGCGGAATAGAGGAAGAAAACCAGGAATAGTAAGCATACAAAAAAGCCACAACAGAAATAAAACTGTTGCGGCTTTTTTTGTATGTTCGAAAAGTCTTTTGTCCTGGAAACATGCCTGCGCGGAAGACGCGCCAGGAGCATTTCCCGGATGGTTTTTTGTTCCACAGGATATTTTTCATATTTACGTTGACATTAATAAATGGAGAAGATATAATAATGCTAACACTAAAACTTGTAGTGCAACATTGTATTAAAAATATGATAAGTCGCACAACATGAAAAGAGAAGGGAGATGCAGGATGAAGAGACGAATGATTTTATTATCGCTGGTTCTATCCGTATCGCTGCTGACCGCATGCGGAACCGGCAGAGGTAAAACAGAGACTTCCTCCAAAGCGGAGACACAGCAGGGGACAGAACAGGCCGCCCGGACGGAAACCGAGCGGAAGCAGACTGAGGAGGCCGTTACGGAAAGCCTGTCAGGAACTGCGGACGGCAAGTGGGACAAGTACGAAAAATTTGATGTAACGCCCAATGAGAAATACACCTTTGTGTATGCCAACTGGTCTGCGGCGAATTCTTTTTCCGTTCAGGTACAGGAAGGATTTGTGGCAGCCTGTGATTATTATGGCGTAGAGCTGGTATGTCTGGATAATCTGGTTGACCCTATTCAGGCGAATGCCAACTGTGATACGGCGATTACCATGGGTGCCGATTTCTATTTCCAGTATAACCAGGATGAGGAAATTAATAATGCCATCGGTGAAAAGCTTTATGAAGCGGGAATAGCCGGAATTGCCATTCAGGTGCCTATGGCGGCAGAGTCTTATCAGTTCCCATCATATTGTATTGACAATTATAATACGGGGCTGATGGCCGGTGATATGCTGGCGGACGCGGCGATAGAGAAATGGGGCGCAGACGAGGAATATATTCTGTTTGCCATGGGATATCCGGAGTCCGGTGTTATGTTTCAGCAGCGTGCCCAGGGTGGCATTGAGGGCGTAAAGGCGAAGCTGAGTCAGGTAGAAGTTTTTGAAAATTCTACGGAAGGTGATACGGAGGTGGCCAGACAGAGAATGACAGATTTTCTGACGGCCCATCCGGAAGGGAAGATTCTGGTCTGGACCAATGCGGATCATGTGGCGCTGGGTGAGCTGGCGGCCATTGAGGCAGCAGGAAGACAGGATGATGTGCTTCTGGTAAGCAATGCGCTGGATATCTCCGCGCTGACCACATTAAGAGATCCTGATTCCGTGTTTGTGGGAACTATTGATTTTAATGCCTATAACTGGGGCTGGGAGCTGGTTCCCAAAGCCATCGAATGGCTGAATACCGGCGTTGAGTGCGATAAGGAGATGTCGCCTTCCAGCGTGGCGCTGACAAAAGAGATGGTGAAAGAATATTATCCGGAATAAAGCAGAAACATATATGTTGCGCGGGAATTTCATCTGAGTAACGGATATGTGTATCCAAAATTCCGCCGTGCCCGCCGTTACGACCGTGCGGGTACGGCAGGATTTTTAAGATCTGTCAGGCCTGGGCGGCGTCAGGTGATTGTTTGGACGGCAACGGACCGGATTAACTAAGATTGGAAGCGGCTAAAGAACAGATCCTGAGTGGTCATGGGGATGGCAGGGGAGTCGCGAAACTATGAGAGGAGGGAAAAGAATGGCCAGCATATTGTCCGCTCATAAAATCTGCAAGTCTTTCAGCGGCGTTCAGGTTTTGAAGGATGTGGAGTTTGACCTGAGAGAAGGGGAGATTCACGGTCTGGTCGGGGAGAACGGGGCCGGGAAGTCGACACTGATGAAGATTATCGCCGGCGACTATAAACTGGATTCCGGGGAATTAAGGTTTGAAGGCAGTCCGATCAGGCTGAAAGACCCCACAGACTCGCTGAACTACGGCATTCGTATTATTTATCAGGAATTTAATCTTGTAAAAACATTGAGTGTGGCTGAGAACATATGTATTGGAGATTATCCCAGAAATCGATTCGGGACCATCGACAGGAAAGCGATGAACGCAGAGGCCCGGAGAATCCTGGAGCAGCTTGGGGAGGATATTGACGTAAACAGACGGGCTTCGGATATCTCTGTGGCGCAGCAGCAGATCGTAGAAATCGCGAAGACCATGCGGAAAAACTGCCGGGTGCTGATTATGGACGAACCCACAGCCGCTCTCAATGATCAGGAGACTGTGAAATTGTTTCAACTGATCCGTAGAATGAGGGATAACGGCGCTTCCATCATTATTATTTCACATCGGCTGTCCGAACAGTTTGAACTGACGGATCGGATCACGGTGCTTCGGGGTGGCTGTACGGTGGGAACCGTGAATACCAAAGAGGTTTCCAATGACCGGCTGGTGGAGATGATGGTGGGGCGAGAACTGACAGAGATGTATGTTCACAGCAAGCATATGCCCGGAGAGGTGCTGCTGGAGACAAAGAATTTGTGTGTGGATGAGCAGGTACGTCATATCAGTCTGAAAGTGCGCAGAGGCGAGGTTGTCTCCGTTTACGGGCTGATGGGCGCTGGACAGTCCCAGTTGGCGGATGCCCTGTTTGGCAGTCTCCGTATCAGGTCGGGAGAAATCTGTTATAAAGGCCAAACCCTGCGGATGAAGGCGCCGGCGGATGCCTGCCGGGCGGGGATTGGCTATATTACCGAGGACAGAAAAGCAGACGGGTTGTTCGGGAATCTGAATGTGATGGAGAATGTTTCTGCGGTCAGCCTGAAACGTTACGCAGGTCCCGCGGGCGTTATGAGCAAACGGAAAGAGCGGGAAGCTTTTGATAAATGGGTAAAAAAGCTGAATGTGAGATTTGGAAGAGTGGAGCAGAGGATTTCTTCGCTGAGCGGCGGTAATCAGCAGAAGGTGCTGATCGCGCGCTGGCTCAGCAACGACGTGGATCTGCTGATTATGAATCTGCCTACCAGGGGCATTGATATCGGTGCAAAGGCGGAAATCTACGCACTGCTGGACGAGCTGTGCGCGGGAGGGATGGGCGTGCTGGTATTCTCACTGGAAATGCCGGAAATCCTGGGAATCTCAGACCGTATTTATGTGATGTGCGACGGCGAAATCACCGGCGAGGCGACATCTGAGGAAGCGACCCAGACGCTGTTAATGAAATATGCCGTAGCCAAATATCTGAAATAATTATTTTTGGGGAAGGAGTATTAATATGGAACAGAACAAATCCGGCACAATGACAAAACTGAAAGGCTTCCTGAACGACGGAAGCTTACTGTTGGTGATTGTGATCCTCTGTATGTATTTCAGCGTAAAATCTCCGTATTTTTTCAGCTTTAAAAATATGATGAATATGCTGATCTCCGTGTCTGTAATCGGGATCGCGGCTACCGGGTTTACCTGTACCCTGATCGCCAGGGGGCCTGATCTGACGACGGGCGCCATGATGGCGCTGTCCAGTTGTATGGCGGCGTTATTGGTGTCTCATTATGATATGGCCTGGTATGCGGCCGTTCTGGTGGCGCTTGGGACCGGCGCGTTGTTCGGGCTGGCTAACGGACTGCTGATCACGAAATTTCAGATCGCACCGATTGTAGTTACACTGGGAATGATGAGCGTGGTCAGGGGAATCGCGTTTATTTTTACCAACGGCATCACGATTTTTATCACGGAGCCCCATTTGAAATGGTTTGGCAGCGGAAAGATCTTCGGTATTAACGCAGCTGTGATTATTATGATCCTGTGTTTTCTTTTGTTATCTTTTGTCACGAGAAATACGATTTTCGGGCGGAAAATCTATGCCTGCGGCAGTAATCCGGCAGCCAGCCGCCTGGCGGGAATTAAGGTAAACGGTATTGTTACGGTGCTGTTTACCCTGTCAGGTTTTCTGTCCGCGCTGGCCGGACTGGTGCTGGCCGGGATCAGTTCGGCGGCTCTTCCGTCTGCTGCGGATACCTATAATATGGATGTGATGACGGCGGTGCTGTTAGGCGGAACTGCGCTGACCGGCGGGGAAGGATCCGTAGTAAAAACGCTGCTGGGGCTTTTGATCATCGGTATTATCAATAACGGCATGGCGCTGTTGAATGTGCCCAGCTACTGGCAGACGCTGGCCAAAGGGGCGCTGCTGATCATTGCCGTCGTATATGACCGGATCAGGAGGATGATGCAGGCAACAGCCTGAGCATGCACGGAAAAGAGGAGAAATGGATCGTAAAATATATCAGGAACGTCTGGAAAAGAGCATTCGGGGAGAAAAATTGGAAAAGCATCCGTTTTTTCTTTTCATCGACGCCCCTTTTTGCAGCAGTGTGACAGGCGTATCTATGACAGAGTACTATGGCAGTGCTGCTACGATGATGGAATGCCAACTGCAGGCTTATGACAGGATCGGCGGTTATGGTTTTCTGTATGCGGATTTTGGCGTGGTAGCCGAGGGAACGGCTTATGGGGCGGAGCTGAAAAGGGATTCCATGGGCGCGCTTTCTTTAAAGCCGTCGGGAATAGAAACGCTGGAGGAAGCTTTGGCTTTGCCTCCGGCCGACATCTTCGGGAACAATCTGATGGGGGAGAGTCTGCGGGTGATGGAATATATGTCCACTCATAAGCCGGCCGATTATGAACTGGAGACGACCCGTGTCATTGCGCCCTTTACCGCGGCGGCCATGGTCAGGGGGATCTCTGACCTGTGCGCGGATATTTACGAGGATCCGGAACTGGTGCTGGCGCTGATGGACCGGATCTGTGAGGACAGTATCCGGTATGTGAAGGAACAGGAGCGGATTATGGGGCATGAGGCCGGATATATCATGCTGGCTGACGACCTTTCCAGTTTTTTGAGCAGGGAGATGTTTGATACTTATATCAGGCCCACGTATGATAAATTTTATCAGGCTTTCCCCAATGCCAGGAGATGGCTTCATAACGATGCCAATGCGGCCCATATCGCGGAAGGGATCGCGGATGCCGGATTTTCGCTGTGGCATGCGGGGGATTGTATCGACGTGTATCAGGCGATGGCCGATACGCGGAATGAGGTCAGTATCGCGGGGAATCTGTCTCCGGTTCGTGTGCTCCGAAACGGGACGCCGGATACGGTTTATCAGAATACCTGTGATTTTATCAGAGCCTGCGGCGGCAACACAAAGCATATAATCAGCGCGGGAGGCTATGTCTCCTGGGATACCCCGGTGGAAAATATCAAAGCCGCGATGCGGGCCGTGGAGGACTGTGCGCTGTGAGTGAATAAATATTATATTGTCATGTACGCTCGGAATCTCATGGAAACAGGCGTAGCGAGACTTCGAGGGTATACTGCCAGGAAATGGAGGATATGGTTTGGCAGAGGTTCTGGAAGCGTTAATGGTAATTTGCTTCGGCATCTCCTGGCCGCTTAACATTCGGAAGTCTTACCTTGCCGGAACGGCAAAGGGAAAGAGCCTTTCTTTTGTGATTCTGATCTTTTCGGGGTATGTTTTTGGCATTCTGTCAAAAATAATTATGCTGGGAGCGCATCAGAAAGTAAGCGTCTGGGTACTGGCCGTGTATGTTTTGAATGCGGTAATGGTATTTATCGATTTCGTTTTGTATTTCAGAAATAAAAAGCTGGACAGGATGAACGGCATAGGTTCGTGAGCTTTGTCAGGCGCTGCGGGGAAATGGCGGCGCCTGTTTGCGCGGCATGAAAGAGCGCTGAACAGGCAGAAGAAATATTTTACGGTTTGATTGCCAGAAAAGGTATTTTTTAGTATGATAGATTCATGGTTATCAAATACAAAGGAGCGTATCGAAATGGAACATCCAAACAGCAATGTGGGAATTTCTGAAAAGGTGTACGGACAGATTCTGGAAATGATTACCAGCGGTCAGTGCAAGCCGGGAGATAAGATTCCGTCGGAAAACGAACTGAAGGACATGTTTTCGGCCAGCCGGAATACGATCAGGATTGTCTTAAACCGTCTGCGCACGCTGGGCATTATTGACACCCGCCATGGCGGCGGCAGTTATGTCAGGGAGATTGGGTCGGATGTATATCTGAATATGCTGATTCCCACGGTTCTTTTTGAGAAAAATGATTTGATTGACATATTGGAATTCCGCAAGGCCATTGAGGTACAGGCTGTCGGGCTGGCAGCTCAGAACGCGGATGAAAACGCAATCAGCCAGTTGAAAGCGGCCAGCAGGCGGTTTAAGCAGAGCGCCTCTGACCCGGAAAAACAGTGGATGATGAATACAACTCTTCACATGGAACTGGTCAGAGCATCCAAAAACCGGCTGTTTATCACGATGGAAGAGCTGATTCAGAATATTCTGACCAATGAAATGAAAACGTTCCTGATCAGCCAGGGAGAGGATATCGATTCCAATTTTTACCACGGTGCCATCATTGAATGCATTATCCGCCATAAATCGGAGGAGGCTTCTTTTCTGATGGATAAGCATGATACGCTGGTAATTGAACGAGTGCGGGAGTTTAACCGGAAAAATACCCCGGAGGATTAAAAATATCCGGGATATTTCTCGCGGATCGCAGCCGCGTCTACCTGACAACGGCTTAAATGCAGTTTCATCAGCTCCCGGGCCTCCTGGGGCCGGTTATCCCGGATGGCATTCAGGATCGCGGAGTGGTCCTCTACGATTTTCAGTTCTTTTACGCTTTCCAGTGCCATTCTGCGCACGCGGTCGAAATGAATTGAGAAATTTTGTAGCAGCGCGTATAGCTGGGGTTTTTGGGCCATGTCGAAAAGCATACGGTGAAACTGGTCGTCCATCAGCATCAGTTGTTCGGAAACGCTGTGTTCCAGATAGAAAAGCTGCAGCCGGATTGTCTCCTCCAGCCGTCGGATATCCTGAGGGGAAGCCATCCGGCAGACCAGCTCCACCACGGCACATTCCAGTATTTCCCGCAGAAAGCGAGCCTCTTCCACCAGACCGTAATCGATGCGGGCGATCATACTGGGCTTCTGAGGGGTGATCTCCACAATTCTTACTTTTGACAGCTCAATCAGCGCTTCCCGGACGGGCGTTCTGGACAGCCCCAGCTCCGCGGCCAGTTCGCTCTCACTGACCAGGCTGCCCGGAGCCAGGTCCAGGCTGATGATATTTTCTTTTAATATGCGCAGCGCGTAATCCCGGCCGCTTTCTCTGGGCAAACGATCTGACAAGCGCAATGTCATATATCCTCCCGAAAATGTATAAGAATCTTGCTTCGCCTTGAGTATACAGGATTGAAGGGTAAACGTCAATAGGAAGCCGACCGGACGGTTTTTCAACTGCCCGGAGGGTAAGTTCCGGAGGTCACTGACGCGGAAATGGTGTGTTATGTGGCGTCTGTCGTCCGTGACTTGCTGACGGCTTCCCACAGGCCGTTTAAGTAGGCGGCGCCCAGCGCCCTGTCATACAGTCCGTAGCCCGGGCGTCCGATTTCACCCCAGATCATTCTGCCGTGGTCAGGGCGGATGTAGGTATCGGGACAGGTGTCATGGACGGCTTTTATGATCTCGAATAAATCCAGATCGCCTGCGCAAGACAGGTGAGCGGCTTCCCGAAATCTATGGTGCCCCAGATGTTTGATATTGCGGATATGGAGACAGCCGACGCGGTTCATTTTGCCGAAATGCCGGATCATGGCCGGAATGTCATTGGCGGGGTTGGAGCCGAGAGAGCCGGCGCACAGGCAGAGGCGGTTGCAAGTAGAGTCGTGAAGCCGTATGATTTTGTCAAGTCCTTCCCTGCTGTGAGCAATCCGGGGGAGTCCGAAAATGGGCCAGGCCGGATCGTCGGGATGACAGGCCATGATTACGCCGCATTCCCCGCAGACGGGCATGATGCCTTCCAGAAAATATTTTAAATTTTTCAGCAGGTCGTCAGGAGAGACAGAATGATATCGGGCCAGGGTAGCTTCCAGTTCTTCCAGTCTTTCCGGTTCCCAGCCGGGTAGCGAGAACCCGTTGGTATTTTCCATTGTGTTTCTGACAATGTCCAGCGGGCCTAAGTCTCTCAGCTCTGCCTCATCGAAATACAGGCTGTTCGAACCGTCCTCAGGAATTTCCCTGGCCAGATCGGTGCGCAGCCAGTCAAAAACGGGCATAAAATTGTAGACAATGACTTTTACGCCGTATTTGGACAGGTTGCGGATGGTTACGCGGTAATTTTCGATATATTGATCCCGGGAGGGCAATCCCAGTTTAATGTTTTCGTGAACATTAACCGATTCGATCACTTCACATTCCAGACCGGCGCTGTGAACCTCATGCATATAGGCGCTGATTTCCCTTTCACTCCATACTTCTCCGGCCGCCTTATCATTTAAAACACCCATCAGCCCGCTGATACCGGGAATCTGCCGGATTTGGTTCAGTGTGACGCTGTCGCTTTCGGAGCCATACCAACGGAATGTCATTTTCATAGACTCATTTCCTCCTGTGTCGCAGAATATATGTTTTCTGTCAATCGTGGTGAATTGTGTGTGTTTACTCTTAACATGATAATACTATATCACATTTTTAATCAACAAGTCTACTAGTATACTAGAAAATTCAAAAAAATATTTTTTTGGAGAAATTTCCGTCAGTAACCACCCGTTTCCCAATATAAAACAAGATTGATATTAGATAAATTATATAAAAAAATATATTATTTTTATTTAGTTTGCCTAATTGTATTCTAGTATACTAGTAGTATAATAAAAACGGAATACTCTTAACGAATATTATTTGCTGATTGTCAGGAGGAATAGGGCTATGAATGAAATTCTGCGAACCATATCCAATATCGGTATCATTCCGGTAATCGCGATTGACGACGCTGACAAAGCGGTTCCTTTAGCCAGGGCTCTGGCCCGGGGAGGACTGCCGGCCGCTGAAATTACATTTCGCACCGAAGCCGCCGGGGAGGCTATTCGGGCTGTCGCGGACAAGGTCCCTGAGATGCTGGTGGGAGCCGGCACTGTTCTGACGCCGGAACAGCTTGACAGTGCGCTGGATGCCGGCGCCCGGTTTATCGTCAGCCCCGGATTTAATCCTGATATGGTGAAGTACGGCCTGTCCAAAGGTGCGCTGATGCTTCCCGGGACTGCCACAGGCGGAGAGATGGAGCAGGCGATGGCGCTGGGGCTGGAGGCGGTAAAGTTTTTTCCGGCAGAACAGAGCGGCGGTACGGCAAAGCTCAAAGCGCTGGCCGGACCATATAAGAATCTGAAATGGCTGCCTACCGGCGGCATCAACGATGAAAATCTGACAAATTATCTTTCCCTTCCTCAGGTAGTGGCATGCGGCGGCAGTTGGATGGTGAAAAAGGAGTTGATTGAGAACGAACGATGGGAGGAGATTACCGCGATCTGCAAAGAGGCGGTTCGGCGTATGCTGGGTTTTTCTCTGGCTCATGTGGGAATAAACTGTGCTGATGAACAGGACGCCCGTTTGATTGCCGATATGCTGTGTAAGCTTTTTGGGTTCGAGCGCAGAACGGGGCCTTCTTCTGTTTTCGCGCAGGACGCGGTGGAGTGCGTGAAGACGCCTTACCGGGGGAAAAACGGTCATATTGCCATCGGTACAAACAGCATTGACCGGGCGGTTTATCATATGGGGCTTAACGGCGTGGAATTTGACGAGTCAACCCGCAAGCCCGGAACCATTTACCTGAAACACGAGGTGGGAGGTTTTGCCCTTCATCTGATCAAGAAATAAAGATGCAGACCCTAAATGCTCACCGCGAAGTATTGGGGGCTTGGAAGGGGAGCTGCGGAATTTCAAATAGGAGGTTGTTTTTATGGGAAAAATCGTTACCTTCGGCGAGCTGATGATTCGGCTGCAGCCCTGTAATTACCAGCGCTTTGTTCAGACTGACCGGCTGGAGTTTACCTTTGGCGGCGGCGAGGCCAATGTGGCTGTCTCTCTGGCGAATTATGGGCTGGAGGCGGTCTTTGTCACGAAGCTTCCCGCCCATGCCGTCGGCCAGGCGGCGGTTAATTCTCTGCGGCGGTACGGTGTGGATACCGGGAAAATCGTTCGGGGCGGCGAACGAGTCGGGATTTACTTTAATGAGAAGGGCGCTTCTCAGCGGGGCTCCGTATGTATTTATGACCGGGCCCATTCCGCAATTCAGGAGGCGTTACCCGCCGACTTCGACTGGGATGTTATCCTGGAGGGCGCGGACTGGTTTCACTTTACCGGCATCACGCCGGCTTTGGGGCCGAATCTGGTAGAGATCTGCAGGGAAGCCTGTGAGACGGCCAGAGCGAAAGGCGTCAAAATTTCCTGTGATTTGAATTACCGGGGTAAGCTGTGGAGCCGTCAGCAGGCCAGGGAGGCGATGACCGTCCTGTGCGGCTATGTGGACGTATGTGTTTCTAATGAGGAGGATGCCAGGGACGTGTTCGATATAGAGGCCGAGGCCACGGATATTACCGCCGGCAAACTGAACCGGGAGGGATATCGGTCGGTAGCGAGGCAGCTGGCGGAACGGTTTGGATTCGAGAAAGTTGCTGTTACGCTGCGGGAGTCTTATTCCGCTTCCGACAACGGATGGAGCGCCATGCTCTATGACACGGCCGGCGGCGAATACTGTTTTTCGAGGAAGTACCCGCTGCATATCGTTGACCGGGTGGGCGGCGGAGACAGCTTCGGAGGCGGACTGATTTACGCGCTGATGGCGGGTAAGTCTGCCCAGGATGCGGTGGAGTTTGCTGCTGCAGCTTCCGCGCTGAAACATTCGATTGAGGGGGATTATAATATGGTCACTTTAGCCGAGGTGGAAAAGCTGGCGGCAGGGGACGGCTCCGGCCGTATCCAGCGATAGAGAAAGAACGGGCAATTGAATATGGTTATCCGGATATTCCGGAAGAAAAGGCTCCGCTGTCCGGCGGGGCCTTTTTATATATCGCGGGGAAACAGGCTTTGTTCCTGATGTGAAAATTTGAAAAGGGATGGGAAAGCCTATTGACAAATGAAGAACATCTGATTATAATAAAGATAACTTGTAGTACATATTATAAAAATATTTAAACATGTAGTACATGTTTGGAGAGGGGGAGGAAATGCTCAAGCATATTGTATTATGGAAAATCCATAAAGATGGAACGAAGGAACAAAAGCTGGAAAGCTATCAGGCTTTTAAAGAAAAAACCAGATATCTGCAAACGGTGATCCCGGAGATCGTGAAAGCGGAGGTGGCTTATAATCTGAATGAGGACGGATTTGATATCTGCATTGATTCTGTTTTCGGAAGCCGGGAGGATTTGGAACGGTATATCATGCACCCGGAGCATTTGAAGGTCAGGGCTTTTCTGGATGAGATTCAGTATGAAAAGACCTCCTTTGATTATGAATATTAACAGACGCCGTATCATTTGACTTGTCTTAAAGGGCTGGCGTCAAATGATTTATAGCGGACAGCAGCGGATCGTACTGGCCCGGTTCAGAGGGGTTTGGGAGAGGCGTTGCGGAGCCTGAATAGAAAGGAGAGAAGCGTGATGATGAAAAAAGAGATTCCTGCCCATATGCGGGCAATGGTTTTAACCGCCCCCGGTCAGTATGAGATTAAGACGATACCGGTGCCTGTTCCGGGTCCGGGCGAAGCGCTGTGTCAGATCGGCGCCGTAGCGATCTGCGGCAGTGATCCGGAAATTTTCCGCGGGGATATCGCGGGAGACTGGCCTCCCTCTTATCCGTTTATTGCGGGGCATGAATGGGCCGGAAAGATTGTGGCGCTGGGAGAAGGAGTGACGGGGTTTCAGGTGGGAGACCGTGTGGCCGGAGAGGCGCATAAAGGCTGCGGTTACTGCCGCAATTGTATGGAAGGACGCTACACGATTTGTCTGAATTACGGGAAACCGGAGACGGGACACCGCCACTACGGATTCAAAACCTTCGGCGCTTATGCCCAGTATCAGGTGTTTCATACGGAAACGCTGACACCGCTGCCGGATTGTGTCTCCTTTGGGGAGGGGGCTATGGCGGATACCGCCGGTGTGGCGCTCCACGGCATTGAGCGGGGCGGACTCTGCCCAGGAGCGACTGCGGTGATTGTCGGTCCGGGGCCCATCGGCATGATGACGCTGAAACTGGCGCGGGCGCTTGGGGCTGCGCGTATCATTGTCATAGGCCGTAATCCGCGGCTGGAGCGCGCCGTGGAGATGGGATGCGATGATGCCGTTGATTTTACGCTGTGCGATCCGGTGGAGCGGGTAAGAGAGCTGACCGGAGGCGTGGGCGCGGATATCTGCTATGAATGTTCCGGCAGCAAGGGCTCTGTCAGCCAGGGAATCCGCATGGTGCGAAAAGGGGGTCATGTGGTGATGTTGGGCGTGGCACCGGACACCGTGATCGAGGAGATTCCATTTAAATATACAACGGCCAATGAGATCACGATCTTCGGCTCAAAAGCGAACCCGAACACGGGATGGAAATATCTGGAGCTTCTGAAAAACAAACGTGTTTATGTAAAAGATATGATAACGCATACCTTTTCTCTGGAGGAAATGACTCAGGCTGTGGACACGTTTGTTCACAGAAAGGAGGGTGCCATGAAAGTGGTTGTTTATCCCAACGGCGGAGAGGATATTTAAAGTGTACATATAAAACCGGAACAGAGAGATTTCGGGAGTACATACAGAATGGAGCGGAGGAAATTTTGGTATAGTATATAAGGGAGAGGCGGCGGACAGGATGACGGAAAGCAGAGATACGGTACTGATTATCGGGAGTGGAATGATGGGGGCCGGCATCGCGGCCAAGAGCGCTGCGGCCGGACGCAGGACCGTGCTCGCCGATACCGCTTTGGACTATGCGCAGCGGGGTGTTGAGACGGCGAAAGAAAAGCTTGCCTATCTGCGGGAGAAGGAGCTGCTTTCGGATGGGGACCTAAAGCGGGGAGAAGGGCTTCTGGAGGCAACGGCAGACTACAGGGCGGAGAGGGAACGTACGTTTCTGGTGATTGAGGCGGTTACGGAGGATCTGAACTTAAAGAGGAAGATCTTCGCGGGTCTGGATCTGGTATTTCCCGAGGATATACCCATTGCCAGCAATACGTCAGGGCTTCGGATTACGGATATTGCCCGGGATATGAAACATCCCCGGAGGGCCATAACGACCCATTTCTGGTTTCCCGCCCATCTGGTTCCGCTGGTGGAAGTGGTGATCGGTGATCAGACCCTGCCCGCTCTTGCGAAACAGGTAAAGGAGGAGCTGCTCCTTTGGGGCAAGGCTCCGGTTATTGTTAAAAAGGATCTGCCCGGCCAGCTGGCGAACCGGATTTTACAGGCGGTAATCAGAGAAGCGGTGAATATTGTGGAGATGGATCTGGCTTCCGCCGAGGATGTGGATACCGCGGTTAAAATGGGGATGGGTATTCGTTTTCCGGTCTGGGGTCCGCTGGAGCATGTGGACGCGGTGGGTCTGGACTTATGTAAAAATGTACAGGATACGGTGCTGCCGGCTATCAGCCGGTCTACGGCCGCTTCCCCCCGGTTTGAAAAATTGATTGGGGAAGACTGTGTGGGCGTGAAAACGGGACGGGGTTTTTATGACTGGCAGGTTAAGGATCATGAAAGACTCCGAACGCTGCGGGATGATTTTATTGTTGAGGCGGTACGGTTTCTCAAAAAAGAGGCAGCGCCAAGTGTCCCGACGGAAAATAGCAGCGAACCGGACTGTAAAAGCGAGGAAGGATAGCAATGGGAACTGTTGAGAGGTTAAAAACAGACGACGCCGCGCATCGTTTTTTCGTGGGAACATACACGCTGCCGATCCGATTTGGAACCGGTCAGATACTGGAGGGAAATGGCAAAGGAATTTACCGGATTGCTCTGGACGAGGAAAATGGCGTTTTGTATATGGAAGGTGTCTGTGAAAATATTGACAATCCTTCCTATCTGGCATTGGCGCCGGACCGGCGGCATTTATACGCGGTGAATGAATTAAAAGAATATCAGGGGCATGCCGGCGGTTCGGTTTCCGCTTTTCGGATCGACGGGAACAGCCTGTGTCTGCTGAATACGCTGCCGACCCGGGGAACAGATCCCTGCCATGTTGCCGTGGATGCGTCGGGACAGAATCTGTATGTGGCAAATTTTATGAGCGGAAGTATAGCGGCCTACGGGCTGAATGAGGATGGTTCGCTGCAAAAGATGCACGGATTTTTCCAGCATGAGGGGAGCGGGCCTCATGAGAGACGGCAGACCGGCCCCCATGCCCATTCCGTTATACTGACGCCGGACGGCAGGCTGGCACTGGCACCGGATCTTGGAACGGACCGTCTGATGGCTTACCGTGTGGGAAACGGCGGAAGGCTGGAACCGGACGACAGCCGCGGCCGCAGCCTTCCGCCTGGCTCCGGTCCCCGGTATTGCGCGTTTTCGGCTGACGGCCGGTTTTGTTATTTGATCAATGAGCTGGCCTGTTCCGTTACGGTATTTGACTGTGACGGAGATTTATATATGCGTCCGATTCAGACCATAGCATCCGTTCCGGATCAGCCTGAAAACGATGACAATCTTTGCGCCCACCTGGCTCTGACGCCCGACGGCCGGTTTCTTTACAGCTCCAACCGGGGGCATAACAGTATTTCCGCCTTCCGCGTGGAGATGGATGGAAGGCTTACGTTTCTGGGAAATCAGAGCTGCGGCGGGAAAACGCCGAGGCATTTTTGTATCGTTCCTTCCGGCAGATATCTGCTGTGCGCGAATCAGGATTCTGACAGCATTGTCTGTTTTTCTGTTTGCGGAGACGGGAGGCTGGAATACAGAACAAAGCTGCATGTACCGACGCCGGTATGCGTCCTGGCGGAAAGATGAAAGATATCGTTCGATTCATGACAGGCAGCGCGTTTCGCAGAGCAATGGCGTTTGAGCCGTAATGTGAAGACGCTATGGGGGAGGGCCGGCGCCGCCTTGTCACTGCTTCTGCATGACAAAAAAAACTTGCGCAACCATCCAATTTATGTTAGTATTTTTTAAGTGAATACAAGTGTTCTTGCGGTGGAGACAAATCCTGTTTTCACCGCTTATTTTAAATGTAAAATCCAGCAAAAGGGAGTGAACGGACGATGAAGATAGCAGTGATGGGATATGGTACAATCGGATCAGGCGTGGTGGAAGCACTTTCCATGAACCAGGAGAGTATCTCAAAAAAAGTAGGGCAGCCCGTTGAGGTGAAATATGTTTTGGATCTTCGGGATTTTCCGGGAGATCCTGTTCAGGAGAAGATTGTTCATGACGTTTCGATTATTGAAAAGGACCCGGAAGTAGGGATTGTGGTAGAGACGATGGGAGGCACAAAGCCGGCTTATGACTTTGTAAAAGCCATGATTCTGGCGGGAAAAAGCGTGGCCACTTCCAATAAAGCGCTGGTGGCCGCTCACGGCACGGAGCTTCTGCATCTGGCCAGGGAAAAAGGCGTAAACTTTCTGTTTGAGGCCAGCGTAGGCGGCGGTATCCCGATTATCCGTCCGATGAATACTTCCATGACCGGAGACAAGGTGGAGGAGATTTCCGGAATTTTTAACGGCACCACCAATTTTATCCTGACCAAAATGGCCCAGGAGGGAACGACTTTTGACGCGGCGCTGAAAGAAGCCCAGGAGCTGGGCTATGCGGAGCGTGACCCTTCCGCGGACGTGGAGGGGCAGGATACCTGCCGGAAGATTGCCATCCTCACTTCCGTGGCTTATAATCATGAGGTGGATTACACCGATATCTACACGGAAGGTATCACGAAGATTACGGATATGGACGTGCGTTACGCGAAGGAGCTGGGGCGCTCCATCAAACTGCTGGCCATCAGCAGAAAGACGGAGGACAGGTATTTTGCCATTGTGGCGCCCTTTATGATCTCTCCGGAGCATCCCATGTTCGGTGTGAACGGGGTGTTCAATTCCATTATGGTTAAGGGAAATGTCAGCGGTCCTCTGATGTTTTACGGCAGCGGCGCGGGAAAACTGCCTACCGCCGGCGCCGTGATTGCCGATGTAATTGCCGCCACCCGGAATATGGGCAGAGGCGTTATGTCGATCTGGGACGGCACGAAGCTTCCCGTAGAGGATAAAGGGGAGCTGGTCAGCCGGTTCTTCCTGCGCGTAAGCGGCAGCAGGGCTTCCAAAGAAGAAAATCTGCGGAAACTGTTTGAGATCGAAACCGTGGCAGAGCTTCCGGGAGCGGATGAGTTTGGCGTTGTTACCGGACCGATGACGGAGGCGGCGTTTGCCGGAAAGCTGACATCGCTGAAAGATGTACTGAGTGTCATCCGGGTCGGCGAGTAAGAGAACAGCAGAAGAAAATAGGAAAATCCATGTACTCCCGGAATCTGACCGCGGCTTAGAGGGCAGGAAGTTTTGGGAGTACATGTCATTGTAAGGGGTATATAGAAACGATGGATATTATTAAGGTTCTTACGGAAGAACTGGGCATCCGTCAGGGACAGACGGATGCGGCGGTAAAACTGATCGACGAGGGAAATACCATTCCTTTTATCGCCAGATACCGGAAGGAGGTTACAGGCTCTCTGGATGACGAGACCCTTCGGAATCTGGATGAGCGGCTCAGATATTTAAGAGGGCTTGAGGAAAAGAAGGCCCAGGTTTTGTCCACCATTGAGGAACAGGGCAAGCTGACGGCGGAACTGAAAAAAGCCATAGAAGACGCAAAGACGCTGGTGGCGGTGGAAGATCTTTACCGTCCCTACCGGCCGAAGCGGCGCACCCGGGCCATGATGGCAAAGGAAAAAGGACTGGAGCCGCTGGCGGAGATTATCTGCCGGCAGGAACTTTCCCGGCCGCTGGAGACGGAGGCTGCCGGCTTTGTGGACCCGGAGAAGGGTGTGGAAACTGTGTGCGACGCCATACAGGGGGCCCAGGATATTATTGCCGAGCAGATTTCCGACGAGGCTTCTTACCGTACCTTTATCCGCCGGCTGACCGCCCAGGAGGGCAGGCTTGTGTCGGAGGCGAAAGATCCGGAGGTGGATTCTGTGTACGGCATGTATTATGATTTCAGCGAGCCGGTGAAAAAACTGGCGGAGCACAGGATTCTTGCCATTAACAGAGGGGAGGACCAGAAGTTTCTGTCGGTGAAGATTGAAGCGCCGGAAGACCAGATTCTCAGCTATTTGGGCAATAAGATTCTGACCGGCAGTAATCCCCATACGACGCCGGTTCTGAAAGCGGCGATAGCGGACAGCTATAAACGGCTGATCGGACCAGCCATTGAGCGGGAGATCAGAAATGAGCTGACCGAGCGGGCGGAGGATGCTTCGATTAAGGTGTTTGGCCAGAATCTGACCCAGCTTCTTTTGCAGCCGCCGATTACGGGACAGATCGTGCTGGGCTGGGATCCGGGTTTTCGGACGGGCTGCAAGCTGGCTGTTGTGGATGCTACGGGTAAGGTGCTGGACACTGCGGTGGTGTTTGCCACGGCGGGATCGAAGCGGCAGGCGGAAGAATCAAAACGGATTTTAAAGGATATGATCCGCAAATATCATGTGACGCTGATCTCCGTGGGAAACGGAACGGCGTCCAGAGAGTCGGAGCAGGTGATTGTGGAGCTGTTAAAAGAGCTGGATGAGCCGGTGCAGTATATGATTACCAATGAAGCGGGCGCATCCGTCTATTCGGCCAGCAAGCTGGCGGCGGAGGAATTTCCGGATTATGACGTGGCCCAGAGAAGCGCGGTATCTATCGCAAGGCGCCTTCAGGATCCTCTGGCGGAGCTGGTGAAAATTGATCCCAAATCCATCGGTGTGGGGCAGTATCAGCACGATATGAACCAGAAAAAGCTGGGAGAAGCGCTGAACGGCGTGGTGGAAGACTGTGTGAACCGGGTGGGCGTGGACCTGAACACGGCGTCTGCCTCGCTTTTGGAATATGTTTCGGGCATCACGAAGGTGATCGCCAAAAATATCGTGGGATACCGGGAGGAGAACGGCCGGTTTGTGAACCGGAAGCAGCTTTTAAAGGTGGCGAAGCTGGGCCCCAAGGCTTATGAGCAGTGTGCCGGTTTTCTGCGCATCTCGGAGGGAGAGAACCCTCTGGATGCCACGGCGGTGCATCCGGAAAGCTATGAGACGGCGGCCGCTCTGATGAAGCGGCTGGGCTACAGCCCCGAAGACCTGCGTTTGGGCGGATTAAAAGAGATCGGAAAGAAAGCCCGCAGCACCGGCGGTCTGGCCGAGGCGCTCGGCGTAGGGAAAATCACGCTGGATGATCTGGTAAAGGAACTGGAAAAACCTTCCAGAGATCCGCGGGATGAGATGCCAAAGCCGATTCTGCGCACGGACGTGATGGAGATGGAAGATTTAAAGCCGGGGATGACATTAAAAGGGACGGTTCGGAATGTCATTGATTTCGGCGCCTTTGTGGATATCGGCGTTCATCAGGACGGTCTGGTGCATATTTCCCAGATGGCGGACCATTATGTAAAGCATCCGCTGGATGTGGTCAGTGTGGGAGATATCGTGGAGGTTAAGGTGATGTCGGTGGACCCGGTGAAGAAGCGGATCCAGCTTACGATGAAGCTGTGAAACACGCTGACCGTGAAAGGATCATTTTTATGGGACAGGACAGGCCGGTTATGAAAATGTCCGTGCGGGATCTGGTGGAATTTGTTTTTAAGTCAGGGGATATCGACCGCCGCCGCCGGGGAAAAGAGGCGGATGCCATGGCGGCGGGAAGCCGGATTCACAGGAAGCTGCAGCGCGGCATGGGCGGAGATTACCAGGCGGAGGTTTCCCTGAAAGCAGAGGAGGAGCTGGGGCCCGGACTTTTTCGCCTGGAAGGACGGGCGGACGGCATTTTCCGGGAAGAAGGACAGGTCTGGATCGATGAGATCAAAGGGATGTACCGGGATGTGGCCAGGATGGAGGAACCTGTCTTTGTCCATAAGGCCCAGGCCATGTGTTATGCCTATATTTACGGAAAGCAGCATGGCCTGGAACAGATCGGGGTTCAGATGACGTATGTGAATCTGGAGACGGAGATCAGAAAATATTTTCGGGAGCTGTTTACTGTCGGGCAGCTTACCGAATGGTTTGAGGGTGTAAAAGCGGCCTATGAGAAATGGGCCGTATTTCTGTGGGAGCATCAGGAGGCGAGAGACCGGACGATCAAAGAGGCTGTCTTTCCCTATCCTTACAGAGACGGGCAGCGCAGGCTGGCGGCGGCGGTTTACCGGTCCATCGCCGATAAGCGAAATCTGATGATTCAGGCGGCTACCGGCATCGGCAAGACGCTGGCGGTAATGTTTCCGGCGGTGAAAGCCATGGGCGAAGGACTCGGAGACAAACTCTTTTATATGACGGCGAAAACGATTACCCGGACCGTGGCGGAGCAGGCGCTGGGGATTCTCTGCCGGAACGGTCTGTGGCTTTCTTCGGTGACTTTGACTGCCAGGGAAAAGATATGTCCTTTTGAACAGGCGGAGTGTAATCCTGTGGTGTGCGAAAGAGCCAGAGGGCATTTTGACCGGGTGAATGAGGCGGTCTATGATCTGATTCTGCATGAAAATTTTGCGGACAGGCAGACGGTGACGGACTACGGTGAGAAGCATCAGGTCTGTCCGTTTGAACTGTCTCTGGATGCAGCCTGCTGGACGGATATGATAATCTGCGATTATAATTATGTATTTGATCCGGACGCATATCTGAGGCGTTTTTTTGGGGAGGGCGCGTCGGGAAACTATCTGTTTCTGGTGGACGAGGCCCATAATCTGGCGGACCGGGCCAGGGAGATGTACAGCGCTTCCATTGATAAAGAGGATTTTCTTGAGACGAGAAGGATATTCAAAGAAAAATATCCTAAAATTTCCAGAATGCTGAACCGCTGTAATCAGCTTCTTTTGGAGCTGAAACGGGAATGCGACGATTATGCGGTGCAGGAACAGTTAAGCCAGTTGGTTATTCCTTTTACGGCGCTGTATACGGAATTGGAGGTTTATCTGGAAGAACACGGAGAATTTGCGGAGCCGGCAGCGCTGGACTTTTATTTTAAGCTGCGGTCGTTTTTGAATATCTATGATCTTGCGGATGAAAACTATCGGTTTTATACGGCCCACAGAGAGGACGGGCGGTTTATGGTGAAGCTGCTCTGCATTAATCCGGCAAAAAATCTGCAGGATCGGCTTTCGAAAGGCGTCAGCGCCGTCTTTTTTTCAGCCACCCTTTTGCCGGTGGGCTATTATAAGGAACTGCTGACCGGGAATCAGGAAGAATATGCCATTTATGCAGAATCGCCTTTTCCGGCAGAGAACCGGCTGGTCTGCGTGGCGGAGGATGTGAGCAGCAGGTATGCCAGACGGGGGAAGCATTCTTATGAGAGAGTCTGGCGTTATGTGGAGGAGACGGTAAAGGCAAAGCCGGGGAATTATCTGGTGTTTTTTCCTTCTTATCAGTTTATGGAGCAGGTGGCGGCCTGCAAAGCCAAAAGGGAGGAGGCGCAGAGCGGAACTGACAGTGGAATGAGGACTGATGGGGATGCCTTCCGGCTGATTTTGCAGTCAGGAAATATGGATGAGAAAAAGCGGGAAGCATTTCTGGAGAATTTCCGGTCAGATGTTCAGGAAAGCGTCGTGGGGTTCTGCGTTATGGGCGGAATCTTCTCAGAGGGGATTGATTTGAAAGGAGAAGCGCTGATCGGCGCGCTGATTGTGGGAACCGGACTTCCGCTGGTCTGCGCGGAGCGGGAGATTATCCGGCAGCATTATGATACGGGGGCAGACAGCCATGAAGCGGCAGCCGTCCGCGATACTGCCCGAAAACAGACAGGTTTTGATTACGCCTACCGTTTTCCGGGAATGAATAAAGTCCTGCAGGCGGCCGGAAGAGTGATCCGGACCGCCAAGGACAAAGGTGTGATTCTTCTTTTGGACGACCGTTTTACCCTTGGTGAAAACAGAATGCTGTTTCCGAGAGAGTGGGAGCATATGTACAGAGTCAACGTGGGCAATGTGGGCAATGTTATCCGGCGGTTCTGGGAGTCTTAAGCAGCAGGCGTTCCGGTCCGGAACATTTGAGCGCCCGGATTTGTTCCTGTCGGTGTGCGCCGGCTTTAGTAGAGCAGCAGGCTGAAATAAGTGACAATATTGCAGCCGCAGTCATAATTCATTTCTTTCAGAGCCGCCATTTGCATAATCAGGATGCCGTGGCTTTCGATGGTGGAAAACCGTCTCTCCGGGTGGCGGCAGGGTTCGTCGGGGTAAGCGCATTTGTCGCAGATCATACAGCCGGTGGTCAGCGTCAGCACGTCGGGGAAGTGCGCCTTAAACGCCTGGGTAATCTGGTAGGATACCTCCTCGTGGTCCCGGCGGGCATCCAGACAGCCTTCCATATCAAAGGAATCCGCCACGTCCGTAACGGTGGAGAAAAGAAACGCGTGCTGATAATGCTGGCAGCGTTCGATACATTCTTCGATGGTGCCCACCACGGGAGGGCAGGCCCAGGAATGGCCGTAGCGCTTGCAGTCTGTCTGACAGATGGTGCGCACATGGGGGGAGAAGATCAGGTCTTCCCGCTCCAGAAAACGATATTCGCAGATCGGATAATCCAAGATAAAGCTTTCGATAATCTCTTGATGGTTTTCGGGTACGGACATGATATGTATTTCCTTTCTATATTAAATGTAGGTTTGTTTTGTCTTTTGCTGTTGTTCATCATATCATAAATGCTCTTTGTTGGCAAGCAACGGGGGAGCGGGGCGAAAGGGTCCGGTTCCATGCACAAAATTTCATACATCAAATCACACCCGGAAAAACCGGAAAAAAATTCTTGCATTTCCTGAAAACATCGTGTATACTTGTAAATGCTGTGACATGATAGCGGTGAAGCGCGAGGTTGCTGCCTCTTAAAAATCAGTTGAGAAGGCAGGTTTTCCGTGGAGCGAATGTCAAGTTAGGAAACTGGCGACAAGTCACTGTACAGATTAGAAGGTACTGCGAACAGCAGGGAAATACGTGTGAAGGG
>Ga0137306_100531_pt1 | contig 52375 bp, 41 predicted proteins | sample Inofroosms_March_FD_97187 | JGI IMG/M metagenome (GOLD analysis project Ga0137306, IMG submission 97187) | Mouse cecal microbial communities from Vienna, Austria - N-Acetylneuraminic and N-Acetylglucosamine D2O microcosms_March | ecosystem: Host-associated > Mammals > Digestive system > Large...
GCCTTATCCGGGTACAATATGGTTTGTAGCTATGATTATATTCTTCAATTTTTTAACTCAAATCATTGCCTTATCGAAAAGACATAGAAAAGTTACATTAATTGTATGTATTGAACTGGCATTGGTTTTGTTGTCAGCATGTCGAATGATTGATTTAAGATTGGCATACTATTTTCCGTCATATGTTCTTGGTATGCTGATAAGAAGTGCAGTAGATGACGGGGAAAATGATATTTTTGATTTAATTAACAATATAATACGGGTCGAAAAAGCCGGTTCTGTTTTTTTGAAATTAATTTTTATTACAATAATTTATCTCTTTGTTTGCAACGGTATTGGAAAGGAGTTAACCATAGTTTCATGCATGACATCTTTGGTTCTTCTTTTTCTTTTGTTATCGGTAGGAGCATTTTTGACAAGAACAATAAAATCCTGGCTGTTATTAAAAGTAATCATTCGTTTAAGCGAGTCAACAATGAGTATCTATTTATTCCATCGCCTGATATTTCAAATGGCGGTAAATCTGTCAGGAAAAAAACTGACTGTGATTACCGCATGTTTTGTTGTCTCTCCGATAGCAGTGGCAATGTGTTATTATTTTCAATGGGGTTACAGCATTTTATATAAAAAAATATTTAAAACAGGAATATTGTGAATCAAATTACAGAATAACAACTATAAGAATATTTAAAATCAGTAAATGTGAAGGAGACCAGATATGGGATATCAAAATATAGAATTTCCTAAAAACAGTATGTTTTTAGTTACCGGAGGAGCGGGATTTATCGGCTCGAATCTGTGCGAAGCAATATTGGATCTTGGGTATCAGGTGCGCTGTCTGGATGATTTTTCTACCGGAAAACAGGAGAATGTGGATATGTTTCTTGGCAATCCTAATTATGAGTTTGTCAAGGGCGACATAAAGAATCTGGACACATGTATGAAAGTTTGCGAAGGCGTAGATTATGTTTTGAATCAGGCCGCGTGGGGATCGGTTCCCAGATCCATAGAAATGCCCTTGTTTTATTGTGCAAATAATATAATAGGGACATTAAACATGATGGAGGCTGCACGTCAAAATGGTATAAAGAAGTTTATTTACGCGAGCAGCTCATCTGTTTATGGCGATGAACCAAATCTTCCAAAGAAAGAGGGACGTGAGGGAAATCTCCTTAGTCCTTATGCGGTTTCAAAAAGAGCTGATGAGGAATGGGCAAAGCAATACACGAAACATTACGGACTCGATACATATGGTCTTCGTTATTTTAATGTATTTGGGAGGCGTCAGGACCCGAATGGTGCATATGCAGCGGTTATACCAAAGTTTATTAAACAGCTTATAAGGGGAGAGGTTCCGACAATTAATGGAGACGGGAAGCAGAGCAGAGACTTTACATATATAGAAAATGTCATAGAAGCAAACCTGAAAGCATGTATAGCCGGTCATGAAGCTGCCGGAGAAGTATTTAATATAGCTTATGGTGGTCGTGAATACCTTTTGGATATTTATTATGGACTTACCGATGCTTTAGGAGTTGATGTCGAGCCTCGATTTGGTCAGGAGCGTGCCGGTGATATTAAACACAGTAATGCGGATATCAGCAAGGCAAAGGAAATGTTAGGTTATAATCCTGACTGGAGCTTTGATAGAGGAATTAAAGCGGCTATTGAATGGTATAAAGAGAATTTGTGAGATATTTCATGATTGCTGGATGGTGAGTGCCAGATTTTCCTCACCCTTTTTCTATTTGCTATTTCCTTCCATTTCCGTTATAATAGCAACATATATTTACAGAACTATGTCCTTTGTAGGAGTGTTTTGATTTTGCAGAGAAGATTCAGCAGGATTTCGGAAATACGAATTTAAAAATGGAGACGTCTATGAAAATAACGCTTGTAACAGTGGGAAAAATCAAAGAAGCCTATCTGGAAGCCGGAATCAAGGAATATGTCAAGCGGCTGAGCCGCTACTGCAAGCTGGAGATCCTGGAAGTGGCCGATGAGAAAACACCGGACGGGGCCTCGGAAAATCTGGAGCGGCAGATCAGGGAAAAGGAAGGAAAAAGACTGCTGAATCTGATCAGGCCGGAAGCTTACGTGATTACCCTGGAAATTCAGGGAAAACAATTAAGCTCACCGGAACTGGCACGGAAGCTGGAACGGCTGGGCGTGGAAGGGGTCAGCCATATCACGGTGGTGATCGGCGGATCTTTAGGCCTGTCCGACGAGGTGATCGGGCGGGCGGATTTTCATCTCAGCTTTTCCGCAATGACGTTTCCCCATCAGATGATGCGGATGATTTTGCTGGAGCAGCTTTATCGGTGTTATCGGATTATCAATGGGGAACCCTATCATAAATAAATTCCGCAACTATACGGTTAATTTCTTTAATTCCTTTCGATAAAAGTAAACCGACAGCATCATGGCGGCGGTCCATCCGATCGGCCATGCGCACCATATGCCTGTGGCTGACCGGGTCCATCCGGAAAGAAGGAATGCCAGTACCACCCGCAGGATCAGGTCTGTGAAAGTGGCGGCCATAAACTGTCTCATAGCGCTGACGCCCCGGAGGATGCCGTCTGCCGCTAATTTTGCCGCCACCACAAAATAAAACGGGGAGAGGATCTGCAAAAATCGTATGCCGGTTGTCAGTGCCGCAGCAGATTCCTGTTTCATAAACAGAAGCAGCAGGTACTTCCCGCAGAAAAGATAAAGGGCGCAAAAAGGAATGCACAGACACCAGACCATTTTTAAGCCGGCCCGGAAGCCCTCGCCGATTCGTTCGTATTTGTGAGCGCCCAGGTTTTGAGCCGAGAAATTTGAGATTCCGTTTCCGATTGTGGTGAAGGATGTGGTGATCATGTTGTTCAGCTTTACGGCGGCGGAATATCCTGCCATCACGGAGGAACCAAATCCGTTGATTACACTTTGAATCAGAATATTTCCCACAGAGATAAAACTTTGCTGCAAAATACTGGGAACTGCGATGACTGCGATTTTTTTCAGGATCTGGAAGTCAAACAGCGCCGGTTTTTCTTCCACTCTGATTTTCTTTAATCTGATTCCCAGGGTGATAACAGCCAGAAAGCAACTGATTCCCTGGCAGAGAAAGGTAGCCCAGGCTACGCCGGCCACACCCATCTGAAAATATTTTACAAACAGGATGTCCACGGCAATATTTGCGGTGGAGGAGACGGCCAGGAAGGAAAAAGGTGTTTTGGAATCTCCCAGTGCGGAGAAAATTCCGTTTGCGATATTGTAAAAGAATACAAAGGGGAGCCCCCAGATATAAATATCCAGATACAGCCGGGAGTCGGCAAAAACTTCCTCCGGCGTGCGGACCAGACGCAGCAGCGGACCGCATCCGGGGATACCGGCCAGCATCAGCATTCCGCAGAGCGTTCCGCTGAACAGGCAGGCCGTCGTCACGGCGGTTTTCAGTCTGGCGTAATCCTTTGCACCGAACAACTGGGAGACGACCACGGAACAGCCGATGTTGCAGCCGAATGCAAAAGCGATAAAAATCAGAGTGATTTCGTAACTGTTTCCCACGGCGGCCAGCGCCTGTTCACCGATAAATTTGCCGGCCACCAGGGAGTCCGCGATATTATAAAGCTGCTGAAAGATAATGCTGCCGAACAGCGGGAGGCAGAATCGCCGCAGCACCGTTTCCGCTTTTCCTTCTGTCAGATCTGTATTCATAAAATCATATCCCTTCTTACGCTGTTTACTTATTTTTTAAAAAGTATTATAATCCTTTTGATACAATATGAAAAATATATATAATACATATAAGAAATATAAAATTAATATGGATATCAATTTCGAATATTACAAGATTTTTTATTTTGTGGGGAAGTACGGAAACATCACAAAGGCTGCCGCCGCGCTGGGAAGCAATCAGCCCAATGTGACACGGGTGATGAAGCTTTTGGAAACGCAGTTGAACTGCAGGCTGTTTGTTCGTGAAGCCAGAGGGGTCAGTCTGACGGAGGAAGGGCGGCTTTTGTACGCACATGCGGAAATTGCATACAGAAATTTAATGAATGCCCAGGAAGAAATATGCCGGCAGGATTCTCCGGATTTTTTAAAAGGCGGAACGATAGAGATCGGCGCCACGGAAACAGCCCTTCATTTGTTTCTGTTAAATATGCTGCGCGGGTTTAAAATGGAATATCCCGGACTCAGAATTAAAATTCATAACCATACGACGCCGGAGACGATCAGGCGTCTGATCGGCGGAGAACTGGATTTTGCAGTGGTGACAACACCGTTTGAGACGCCGAAAACAGTATCCTGTTTAACGGTACTGGATTTTGAGGAAATCCTGGCAGGCGGGATGATGTATCAGGAACTTGGAAAACGGGCATTGGCGCCGGAGGAGATTAAGAATTATCCGCTGGTGGGGCTGGGACGGGGAACGGCTACTTACGAGCTGTATAAAAATTTTTTTGTGGCACATAAAACAGACATGGAGCTGGATATGGAGGTGGCTACTTCCGATCTGCTGCTGCCGCTGCTGGAAAATAATTTCGGAATCGGATTCGTGCCAAAGAAACTGGCGCTGCCGCTGATTGAGCAGAGGAAGCTGGTTCAGATTCCCGTAAACGGCAATATTCCGAAACGTTCGGTGCAGGTGGTTTCCGACAGAGGACGGGGAAAAAGCCTGGCGGCAAATGTATTTTACAGGGCAGTTTCCAAAGGGCGGTAACGAAAGGGGATCCGCTGCAAAATGAAAAAAGGATTCCGTCCCCGAAGCGGTCCGCCGCAGGCGGAGAATCCCGCAGAGCAGGATTCCCCTTGCGTTTTTTCTATAACAGTACGATTCCGATCAGCCGCACAAGCAGGGCTGCCGCATAAGCGACGGCACACTGTCCGATGACCACGGCAAAGGCCCACTTGCCGCCCAGTTCCTGTTTGACAGAGGCAATGGCCGCCACACAGGGCGTATACAGAAGACAGAATACCAGCAGACAGGCCGCCGACAAAGGCGAGACGGCGGTTAACAGGGCGTCTGTGGTGCCGAACAGAATGGACAGGGTGGAAACCACGCTTTCCTTTGCCATAAAGCCGCTGATCAGAGCGGTGGAGATTCTCCAGTCTCCCAGACCCAGGGGTTTCAGGATGGGTGCAATCAGTCCGGCCGCCATGGCCAGAATACTGTCGTGGGAATCCTCCACCATGTTTAATCCGAAGTCAAAGGTCTGTAAAAACCAGATGGCGATGGTGGCGATAAAGATAATGGTAAAAGCTCTCTGCAAAAAATCTTTTGCCTTATCCCAGAGCAGATGTCCCACGTTTTTTGCGCCCGGCATCCTGTAGTTGGGCAGTTCCAGAACGAAGGGAACGGCTTCTCCTTTAAATGCGGTTCCTTTCATTACCAGCGCGCTTAAAATGCCGAACAGAATTCCCAGAAGATACAGTCCGATCATAATGACGGCTCCATGACCCGGAAAAAATGTCGCCGTAAAAAAGCCGTAGATAGGCAGCTTGGCGGAGCAGCTCATAAAAGGAGTCAGCAGAATCGTCATTTTTCTGTCCCGCTCGGAGGGCAGGGTTCTGGTGGCCATAACGCCGGGGACCGTGCAGCCGAAGCCGATCAGCATCGGTACGATGCTGCGGCCGGACAGGCCGATTTTCCTCAGCAGTTTATCCATGACAAAAGCGACACGGGCGATATACCCGCTGTCTTCCATAAGAGACAGGAAGAAAAACAGGGTCACGATAATGGGTAGAAAGCTTAAAACGCTGCCTACGCCGTTAAAAATTCCGTCGATCACCAGGGCATGGAGAGCGCTGTTTACGTGGGCGGCCGCCATGGCGGCATCCGCAGCGTCGGAGAGCCATGTGATCGCCGTCTCCATAAGCCCCTGGAGCCAGGCGCCGATTACATTAAAAGTAAGCCAGAATACCAGCCCCATAATACCGATAAATGCGGGGATCGCCGTATACTTTCCGGTCAGAACGCTGTCGATTCTGGCGCTGCGGATATGTTCTTTGCTTTCCCTGGGCTTTACCACCGTCCTGCGGCACAGATCATGAATAAAGGAAAAACGCATATCCGCAATGGCCGCCGACCGGTCCAGCCCGCTTTCCTTTTCCATCTGGCAGATAATGTGCTCCAGAGCTTCCTGTTCGTTCCGGTCCAGGTTCAGGCTTTTCAGAATCTGCTCATCTCCTTCGGCCAGCTTGCTGGCGGCAAACCGGATGGGGATGCCGGCCTGTGCGGCATGATCCTCGATCAGATGCATAATCGCATGGAGACATCTATGTACGGCGCCGTTTTTAATGCCGCTGCAGAAATCCACCCGCCCCGGACTTTCCTGATATTTGGTTACATGGAGCGCATGACTGACCAGCTCGTCGATTCCTTCGTTGTTGACTGCGGAGATGGGAACCACGGGGATGCCAAGCATCCGCTCCATCTCATTGATATGGATGGAGCCGCCGTTCCCCCGCACCTCGTCCATCATGTTCAGCGCCAGGACCATGGGAATATTCAGTTCCATCAATTGTAAAGTAAGATAAAGATTTCGCTCAATATTAGAGGCATCCACAATATTGATGACGCCTTTGGGGTGTTCGTCCAGCAGGAAGCTGCGGGTTACCATTTCCTCACTGGAATAAGGGGACATGGAATAAATGCCGGGAAGGTCCGTAATCAGGGTGTCGTCGTGTCCTCTGATCGCCCCGTCTTTCCGGTCCACGGTAACGCCGGGGAAATTCCCTACGTGCTGGTTTGATCCGGTCAATTGGTTGAACAGGGTGGTCTTGCCGCAGTTCTGGTTGCCGGCCAGGGCAAAGGTCAGGACCGTGCCTTCCGGCAGCGGATGTTCTCCGGATTTCTGGTGATATTTTCCGCCTTCTCCCAGACCGGGATGATTGGTGGAAGAAGGGACAATGTCGTCGCCGTATAATTCCGGCGCATAATCCCGGACGTCCCTGATCCGGACTTTTTCCGCATCGGCGATGCGCAGCGTCAGTTCATAGCCATGGATACGGAATTCCATGGGGTCGCCCAGGGGCGCATATTTTACCAGCATGATGTCCGAATTGGGGATCACCCCCATATCAAGAAAATGCTGCCGTAAAGCGCCTTCCCCGCCGACAGCGGTGATGGTCGCTTCTTTTCCCACTGGTAATTCACTTAGTTTCATCTTGCAGGTCTCCCTTTACAGTTTAATTTCGTGCCATTATGTGTTAGTTTTGCCTTACCCATCTCCGCAATGATTCCCTTCATATTATAAAAAGGTTTTTGCGGCCGGCAGACAGCCGGGCTTACATGGATTATGTTTGGAGCAATAACCGCGTCAGGTCAAACAGGTCCTGGGTGGGCATATCCGCAACCCTGTCTCCGAGGACGCCGGTCAGCCGGCAATTTTCCATCATCTCCGAAAGCAGTGCTTTTGCTCTGGCGGAAGCCGTAATCCAGTCGGAATGCTGGCGGTACATCTGGCGGCCGTATTCCTTCCATTCTTCTTCCTTCTGTTTCTTTCTGCTCAGTTCCCGGAAATAGCGGTTTCGCTCGATACGCACCTGCCACCAGTCCACGAATGCGGTTTCGTTTTTGGAAAATGTGATCTCCGGATGGCTGAAGGACTGGGCATTGATGATATTGCCGTCCTCGCCGATGGCCACGCAGCGGGAGCTTCTGGCGGTGATGCCGGGCATGATCGCCTCGTTGCGCAGTATGTCAAACCGGAACCATGCCTCGATTCTGTCCATAATCACCCGGGCATATTCCGGGTCTTCTTCCATCTGTTTCTGTACGGCCGGGTGGATGATGACCGCCGTTTGTCCGGCAGGGATCCGGCTCAGGGCACGGATGGCGGCTGATGACGAATATTCCGGGTTCGGGCCGTCAGGAGTCCAGTTTTCCAGAAAATCCGTGTCGGCATTTTCCTGATAAATCAGATAATGGGGGTAATCGTTTCTCGTTCGCCAGTAGCTGCTGCCGGCGTCGAATACATGGTAGATCAGCCCCGGATATTTTGCCCGCAGCATATCTTCCAGGGAGGCAGGCTGAGTCCGGGCAGTTTCGGTTACGGCGGTTTCCGGGAAGCCGGCGCTGCGTCCGTTCCGGCTGGTTTTCAAAGCCATTGTAAGAAAATTCAGGTTCTGTCCTGCGGCTGCCGGGCTTTCCGGCAGATCGAAGGAAACACCGCTGCCGCCTGCGGTATAATTTGACTGGATTGCGCTGTTCGTCATAGTGACTCCTTTTTTTGTTTGGGTTTATGTGATCCGCCCGTTCTGTCCGCCAAAAGGGCAAAAGGGGCGCTGAAATGCCGTGAACTGATGGAACATATTGATTATATCATATATCATTATATTCAGAAAGAATAATTCATGAAATAATCGGAAAATATCGGAGACAGCCGTAAAAATATTTCTTGCACAACCGGGCCGGGTGTGTTATACTGGTGAAGTTGAGAAAACACCTGCGTTTATTTTTGAAAGGGTGCCGTCTTCGGGCGGTCTTTGAAAAAGCTGAAACCGCAGGGAAGACTAACCAAATGGAGGGAAGAAAATGAGCGTTATTTCAATGAAACAGTTGCTGGAGGCCGGCGTACATTTCGGACATCAGACCAGAAGATGGAACCCGAAAATGGCTCCTTACATCTACACCGAGAGAAACGGCATCTACATCATCGACCTGCAGAAATCCGTAGTGATGGCCGACGTGGCTTATAACGCGGTTGCCGATATCGTGGCAAACGGCGGAACCATTCTGTTCGTGGGTACCAAGAAGCAGGCCCAGGACGCGATCCAGTTAGAGGCAGAGCGCTGCGGCATGTATTATGTAAACCAGAGATGGCTGGGCGGTATGCTGACCAACTTCAAGACCATCCAGAGCAGAATCGCAAGACTGAAAAAGATTGAAGAAATGCAGGAAGACGGAACCTTCGATGTTCTGCCGAAGAAAGAAGTAATCGCGCTGAAGAAGGAGCAGGAGAAGCTGGAGAAGAACCTGGGCGGTATTAAGAATATGAAGAAACTGCCTGACGCCATCTTCGTTGTTGATCCTAAAAAAGAGAGAATCTGTGTTCAGGAAGCCCATACGCTGGGGATTCCGCTGATCGGCATCGCAGATACCAACTGTGACCCCGAGGAACTGGACTATGTTATTCCCGGCAATGATGACGCCATCAGAGCCGTTAAATTAATCGTATCCAAGATGGCTGATGCCGTAGTGGAAGCAAGCCAGGGCGAAGCCTTCGGCGAGGAAGCTGCGGAAGATGCGGTGGAAGAAGCAGCAGAAGCATAAGTTTGGAAAGAGATTTCCGGCAAATATGCCGATAAGGAGGAAATTATGGCAGCAGTTACTGCAGCAATGGTAAAAGAATTAAGAGAGATGACAGGCGCCGGCATGATGGACTGCAAGAAGGCGCTGGCATCTACCGACGGTGATATGGAAAAGGCAGTAGACTTCCTGAGAGAAAAAGGACTGGCTACCGCTCAGAAGAAGGCAGGCAGAATCGCCGCCGAGGGCATCGTTACCACCTGTGTGGTAGACGGCGGCAAGAAAGCGGTTGTGGTAGAGGTAAACGCAGAGACTGATTTCGTGGCAAAGAACGAGAAGTTCAGAACCTACGTGGATCAGGTGGCTCAGCAGGCCGTTGCCACGACGGCTGCGGATATCGACGCATTTATGGCAGAGCCCTGGGCGCTGGATACTTCCGTAACCGTAAAGGAAGCCCTGGCCGCACAGATCGCAGTGATCGGCGAGAACATGAACATCAGAAGATTCAAGCAGGTAAAAGAGGACAATGGTTTTATCGCTTCTTATATCCATGCCGGCGGCAAGATCGGCGTTCTGATCGACGTGGAGACCGACGTGGTCAATGCTGACGTGGAAGAAATGGCAAAGAACGTGGCCATGCAGGCCGCAGCCCTGAAGCCTCTGTACACCAACAGAGACGAAGTGGACGCCGAGTATATCGAGAAGGAAAAAGAAATCCTGGCCGTTGCGGCAAGAAATGAAAAGCCCGACGCAAACGATAAGATCATTGACGGCATGGTAATGGGCCGTATCAACAAAGAGCTGAAAGAAATCTGCCTGATGGATCAGGTATACGTAAAGGCAGAGGACGGCAAGCAGACCGTGGCCAAGTATGTGGAGCAGGTTGCGAAAGCCAACAATGCGAAGATTAAGATCAAAGCGTTTGTTCGGTTCGAGACCGGCGAAGGTCTGGAGAAGAAGAACGAAGATTTTGCGGCTGAGGTTGCGGCGCAGATCAAATAAATGTATAACGTAAAATCTGCATGATTGTTAAGAATGATGAAACCCCTGTAAGCGGCGTTTATACGTTGCCGGCAGGGGTTTTTATATGTTTTTCATAATGAAATTGAAGAGAACCGTCATTTCATTGATAAATCAATACAGATTAAGGAAACGAAAAGAAAAATTTTGCATACACTTCAATATAGAAGGGCGTTTTTTTATGATAAATAAGGGGTACACAAAAAACGGATATCGAATGAAAATTTCAACGAAAATATTGTATATAATAAAAAGGTGGAGTATAATCATAAAAGATGCTAAACGGGCAGAACTTTTTAGCGATACGGCAGAAAAGACAGCGCGTGTATTGTGAAAAATAAAGGCGATTTGACAAGCTCAAATAGAAATGGAGATTCACATGAGAACAAATGGGGACAAGGGAGGAAAAAATAAAGGTTTTTCTTTGCTTCTTCCTATTATACTGGTTTTTTGCATTTTGGCCGGAGTGGTATTTTCGGTGTCATTGAAAATATCCCGCGAGATGTCAGCATCGGCGATTCAAAATCTGAGTGAGAGCCTGGATCTTTTGCAGTGTACGATAGAAGCTATTTTAAATAAAGAATCGGAATTTCAGCAGTTGATGGCGCAGGAGATTGCCGCATCGGACAATCCGGAAGAATATATCCGTTCCTATCGGAAAAATCAGACGATGGTAAAAATTTCACTGATCCGTACCGGTGAAACGGAGGGAATTTCCAATACAGGGGAGATTTTTACCGAAGCGGAATTGAATTTTTCTGCCGGAGGTATGGTGGACGGACTGCATGTCTCTCAGTCATACTTAAATTATATGGGTGCATGGGCCTACACGATCAAATGTCCTGTGGAGAAAAAGGGACAGGAGATCGGGTCTCTGTATGTCGAATATATTTATGATTCTCTGGATCGTTCTCTGCCGGAAGGTTTTTATAACGGAAATGCCATGCTGTATATTATGGATGCCGAGAGTGAGCGGCTGGTGTTAAAGCCGAAAGGTATGGGAGAGCGGAATGCAGGGCATTTGAATCTGGAGGATTTTTACCGGGCAAATAATATCTGGGAACAGGACCTCAGAGAAGAAGTTTCCGAATGTCTGGAAAACGGAAATAATATTATGTTTTATCATGATGTTTGGGGCAGAAGCGCGCTGAACTTTATGTGGTCGGTGAATGGCGGAACGATTTATCTGATCGGTTATGTGCCTGTGGAAGCGATTCAGCAGGAGGGAAAGACGGTTAATCAAAATATTCTTATCGTTGTCGCCGTAATGCTGATTGCTTTCCTTGCATGCTGCGCGTTGTTTTTCGTGAATCAGAGACAGCAGAACAAAATCAGAAAGGAGCGGGAGGCCGAGCGGGAGATACATAACCGGCAGTTGGCAGAAGCTTTGCAGGCGGCCCAAGCGGCCAGCAGTTCCAAAACTACGTTTCTTTCCAATATGTCTCATGATATCCGGACGCCGATGAACGCGGTGCTTGGTTTTACCACTTTGCTGGCCAGAGACGCGGAAAATCCGGATAAGGTGAGGGAGTATACGAAAAAAATCATGGCATCCGGCCAGCATCTGCTCAGCCTGATCAATGATATTCTGGATGTTTCCAAAATTGAAAGCGGAAAGGTTGTGCTGAATTTAAACAAATTTACGTTAAGTGATCTGGTGGTATCTGTGGATGCGATTGTCCGGCCTATGGCCCAGGCAAAAAAACAGCATTTTCATGTGGAAGTAACAGACATTCAGCATGAATATTTGCTGGGTGATATGATGCGAATCAATCAGATTCTGCTTAATCTTCTTTCCAATGCCGTGAAATATACTCAGGAGGGCGGAGAAATCTGGTTTCGTATCATCGGCCTAAAACAGCGTTCCAGCCAGTATGAACATATCCAAATCGAGGTGGAGGATAACGGTTATGGTATGACGCAGGAGTATTTGAAGACAATTTTTGACGCTTTTACCCGGGCGGAGAACAGTACGACGAACAAGGTACAGGGCACCGGACTGGGCATGGCGATCACAAAGAATATTGTTGAACTGATGGGCGGTACGATAGAAGTTTTTAGTGAGGTAGACAGAGGAAGCCTGTTCCGGGTTGAGCTGGAATTTCGCATACCGGAGGAACAGGTGGATCAGCAATTCTGGGAGACAAGCGGAATTAAGCGGATTCTGGCTGTGGATGACGACGCAAAGATCTGTGAGGGGATTCGGTTTCTTATGAAGGAGACGGGTGTTCAGGTGGACACTGTTTTCAGTGCGGAAGAAGCGGTTTCTCTGCTTGGAAGGGAGGACAGCGCAGAAGAGGGGTATCATCTGCTTCTTTTAGATGGTGCGATGGAAGGCAGCCTGCAAACTGTCAAACGGCTTCGCGGAATCATGGCGGATACGGCGCTGGTTCTGCTTTTGGCAGATGTTGTTACGGATGAGATGGAGGAAATTTCATGCATGGAAAATACGGGAATCCTTCTGAAACCTTTCTTTGTTTCTTCATTAAAGGAAAAGATTCTGGAGTTTCGGGAGGAACAAAGAGAGGAACAATTGTTAGAGAGAGAAGATGACGCTCTGAAAGGGATGCATTTCCTGGCTGCCGAGGACAATGAAATCAATGCGGAGATCCTAGCGGAAATTCTGGAGATGGAGGGAGCTGTCTGCAAAATTGTAGAAAACGGCCGGCTGGCTGTGGAGCTTTTTAAAAATTCTGCGAAGGGGGAATTTGACGCGATTTTAATGGATGTACAGATGCCTGTGATGAACGGCTATGAGGCTGCCAGGGCGATCAGGGCGCTGGAGCGGGAGGATGCGGGGAGCATACCGATTATAGCCATGACGGCAAACGCGTTTGCGGAGGACGAAAAGGATGCGCTGGATGCCGGAATGGATGTTCATGTGCCGAAGCCGATTGATATGGAGTTGTTAAAAAAAGCGATCAGACAGTGTTGTATACAGCGAAAAGTATGAGAAAGGAATGTGGAATTGAAAAAAAGCTGTAATAAGTATCTGGAAAAGAATTTCGGTGTGGTTCCTTTACGTTTGCTGTTTTTTTGTCTTGCAGGTCTGATGGTACTGCAGCTGACAGCGTGCCTCAGCAGAGAGAAGCCCGGGAAAAATCTGCTTACGACAGAGACAGAGGAGGTACGGATTGTAAATCTGTTTGGTCCGATGGAAAAGACAAGACCGGGAGGAGAGAATGCGGCAAGAAACGCATTTGACAAGACTATTTTCATGGCTGAGGAAAAGCTGGGCGTGAGGGTGGACTATATTACTTATACGGCGGAGGATTATCAGGATAAAACGTATGATGAAGTAGCTCTCGACAGAGCAAGGAATGATATGGATGATATCTATCTTTTGAATCCCGATGTGATTCGGAAACTGGCCTCAGAAGGAAAGCTGGCAGATTTATCAGAGCTGGACGGCGTGGAAAACCTGAGAGAAGTGGTGAAGACAGCCAATGTGGTGGACGGCAAGCTGGTGGGGATTCCTCAGGAGGTTGTGGTATACGGCCTGTTTATCAATGAAGATATTTTTAAAGAATGCGGCCTTAAGATGCCCGAGACGCCGGAGGAATTTTTAGAGTGCTGCCGGGTGCTGAAGGAAAAAGGTTATGAAACGCCGGTGGGAGCCAACCGCTGGTGGCTGGAGACGTTTGTGTTTGCCCAGGCTTATGCGGATTTGTATAACGGAGGGAATACGGAAGCGGAGATTGCGGCTCTGAACAGCGGCGAGAAAAAATACAGCGATTATATGCGTTCCGGTTTTGAATTCCTGCAGGAGCTGATCGACAAAGGGTATATTGATGCGGAGAAAGCATATAAAAGCGAGGCGATTGACGGTGAAGGACCGGATTTTCTGGATCAGAAGACGCCGATTGTCATGGCATACTGGAGTGCGGCGAATGCGGATACTGCTTACGGGAAACCGGATTTCAACATGACGGTCATCGGTTTTCCCAGCAGCCGGGGACAGATGCCGGTGGTGTCTATGACGGGGCTGTGTGTCGGTATCAATGCGGAACATAAAGAAGATGCGCTGGATACCTTGAATGTGGTGCTTTCCGACGAGGCATTTCAGGTTTATGCGGAAGTAAACCGGGTGATTTCTCCGTCAAAAAGTGTTGAGACGGATTGTATTCCCGCCCTGAAACCGCTGAATGACAGAATCGAGGAAGGCGTTTATGTGCTTGGAACCAATGCGGGCATGGATTTGGAGCAGTGGGGAAATGTCTGTCTGGTGGTGCGGGAATTGTTAGGCGGCGCCACAGTGGATGCATGTATGGCGGAGCTTGACAGGCTTCAGAAAGAAGCGCTGAGGAAATAAACAGACGGAAGTGTATGTTTTTTTATACAAATATTATCCCCCCGGGAGGCTTGTAAAGGGCGGAAGAAACGGATATAATAAAAGCACATTCGAACATTCAATTACATTTTTACCTTCTTCTTTTCATTATTATAAATGAAAACTTTACTACCTCTAACGAACGAATGGTTCCGGGCCGGCGGGTCTGGAACCATTCGTTCGTTAGAAGAAGCCGTCCAGCGGGGTCTGGACGGCTTCTTCTATTATGGAAGGAATCACGGCGACTCCTCCCCAGACTATATTCAGTTGTTATCGCCGAGATGCGGCGTTATGATTACATATTTGTTGAAAAGCTGTGAAGCTTACGCGATTCGGCGGCCGGTATCCGGCATCAGATGTGCCCGGGTCACTGCTTCCTGGAACGCTTTGACGATCACGAAGATCAGTACCGTATCCACGATCAGAAGACTGACACATTTGGGAAGTCTTGTGATCAGCCGCTCCGGATAGTTCTGTCCGTTGCTGTACATCAGCACCAGCCAGTAGGTCGTGATAAATACGGAGATCAGAAATTCCACCATGGAGGCCAGAAAGCCCCGCAGAGGGGTGATCTTCTGCCCGTAGAGCACCATGCCGCATAAAAATCCCATCAGTGCGTAGGAAAACGTAAAGCCGGGGAAAAGCGGGCCGCTGGCGGAAGCGCCTGCCAGATAGCTCAGAATATCTCCTGCGGCGCCGACCACAGCGCCCATGATGGGGCCGCCGTAAAAGCCGGAGATGGCCAGGATAATCGGGCCGAAACGTATCTCAAGGGTAGGCGTGATCCTGATGTTAAAGGTTGAGATGGCAACATACAGAGCCATGAAAAGACCGCAGAGCACCAGCGCTCTCAGATCTTTGAAGATGGCGGCCTGGCCCCTGAAATCAAAGGCCTTTTTGCTGAAAAGCTGCATAAAAAATACACCTCCTCATCCTTGCTACACAACATGGGAAATGTATTCTCAAATTGTAGCAACGGGATGCGAACGACATACCGTAGTCTTCCGCATAAAGGTTTGCGGAACCTATCGTTCCCGTGACATCTCCCCGTTCACAGGACACTTGACGCATATCATTCTACTTTGCTGATATGATTGCGCAGCGCTTTTGAAGCCGCGCGATTACGCCTCTTATTATATATCCACAATAAATGCCTTGTCAAGCTGGAAAGATTTATAGAGATTCGTCATATCTGATTATCAAATATGGCTATTATGTATACTTTTTGACAAAAAAAAAGTACCGTTGTTGTATGATACAGAAAATGACTCGTTATTAATGGTGATTTTAGGTAGTTTTTCCTATTGTGTTTTGTTCAATTTTATTATATTATAGTACCAACGGAAAGGGTTGACGGGGATTTATTTCAGATTACATATCGGAGTTTATCTCATCAGAGATTGTCTATAAAATAACATTCCCGGACTAATGTGTCAACTGATTCCAGCAATTTTACGTTATGACATTCAGTCATAAGGAAATGGACGTGTTTCCGGAAGCTGACTGAACGGTCACCAGATTTTTTTCATTTATCTATTGAGGAGGGAAAGAACAATGGGATTCAAATCAGACATTGAAATCGCACAGGAAGCAGTCCCCCAGGACATCAGGGAGATCGCAAAGAAACTGAACTTGACGGAGGACGATCTTGAGCTTTATGGAAAATATAAAGCAAAAGTAGACTACAACCTCATGACAAGCAAGCCCGGTTCAGGAAAGAAAGCAAAACTGATCCTGACCACCGCGATCAACCCTACTCCTGCCGGAGAAGGAAAGACCACAACAACCGTAGGCGTTGGCGATGCTCTGGCTAAATTGGGCAAGAATGTGGTACTGGCTTTAAGAGAGCCTTCTCTTGGTCCGGTATTCGGTGTAAAAGGCGGCGCTGCAGGCGGCGGCTACGCACAGGTTATTCCTATGGAAGATATTAACCTGCATTTCACCGGCGACTTCCATGCAATTGGCGCTGCAAACAACCTTCTGGCAGCTATGATTGATAACCATATCTATCAGGGCAATGCACTGGATATTGATCCCAGAAGAGTGATCTGGAGACGCTGCGTGGATATGAACGACCGTCAGCTTCGTAATGTAGTAGATGGCCTGGGCGGAAAAGCACAGGGATTCCCCAGAGAGGACGGATTTGATATTACTGTTGCTTCCGAAGTAATGGCTGCTTTCTGTCTGGCTAACAGCCTGGACGACTTAAAGGCAAGATTCTCCAGAATTCTAGTTGCTTACACCAGAAGCGGAGAGCCTGTAACTGCCGGACAGTTAAACGCACAGGGCGCTATGACCGCTCTGTTAAAGGATGCGTTAAAGCCGAACCTGGTTCAGACCCTGGAAGGAACTCCTTGTTTCATCCACGGCGGCCCGTTCGCAAACATCGCACACGGCTGTAACTCCGTAATCGCTACGAAGATGGCTATGCATTTCGGCGATTATGTAGTAACCGAGGCTGGATTCGGTGCTGACCTGGGTGCTGAGAAGTTCCTGGATATCAAGTGCCGTCTGGCTGAGCTGGAGCCCGATGCGGTTATTATCGTAGCAACGATCAAGGCTCTGAAATACAACGGCGGCGTTCCGAAGGCGGACGTTACCAAAGAGAATCTGGAAGCTCTTGAAAAAGGTCTGCCGAACCTGTTAAAGCATGTTGAGAACATCACTCAGGTATTTGGTCTGCCCGCAGTAGTAGCTCTGAACCGTTTCGTAACCGATACCGACGCCGAGATCGAACTGGTTACGAGAAAATGTAAAGAACTGGGCGTTAACGTTAAGATGTCAGAAGTATGGGGCAAAGGCGGAGAAGGCGGCATCGAGCTGGCTGAAGAAGTAATCCGTCTGTGCGAAGAAGGAAAGAAAGATTTCCGTTTCTCCTACGACCTCAACCTGCCGCTTAAAGAGAAGATCACCCAGATCGCTACAAAGATCTATGGCGCTGACGGCGTAGACTTCCTGGCTGCTGCTGACGCTGAGATCCAGAACCTGGAGCGTCTTGGATACGGCAACGTACCGATCTGTATGGCTAAGACCCAGTACTCCCTGACCGATGATGAGAAGAAGCTGGGAAGACCTCAGGGCTTCCGCATCACCATCAGACAGGTAAGCCTGAGCGCAGGCGCAGGATTCATGGTTGCCATCACCGGCGCTATCATGAAGATGCCCGGTCTGCCTAAGGTTCCGGCTGCCGAGAAGATCGACGTATCCTCCGACGGCAAGATTACAGGACTGTTCTAAATCGAAATTTGACTTGACCTTTGGCCATGGGGGCTGCCTTGGCAGCCTCCATGCGCCATATTGCAAAATATCCGGTGAAGTGTGCCTGTAACGCATCCTGCCGGATACCGGATCATCCGGCAGGATGCGTTACAGGCGCAACTGATCGGAGTAAAATATATCAGAACGATTTGCGGAGGCTATTTACATATGAATTATGCCGAATTAACCTGTACAAAATTTGTAGACGAAACATTTTCCAAAGCCCCGGTACCCGGCGGCGGCGGCGTGGCCTCCCTGGTAGGCGCATTGGGCGTGGCGCTGGGCGGCATGGTTTGCAATCTGACGACAGGAAAGAAGAAATATGCTCAGTATGAGGAAGATATTCAGCGGATTATGAAAGAAGCTGAAGAATTAAAGACGACGATGATGGGGATGATCGATCAGGATGCCCAGAATTTCCTGCCTCTGTCCAAAGCATATGGTCTGCCTACCTCTACTGACGAAGAAAAGAAATATAAAGAAGAAACGATGCAGGCTGCATTGAAGGTGGCGATTCAGGTTCCCGTGGATATCGTAAAGGTATCCTACAAAGCGATCAAGCTTCATGAGGAGCTGGTGAATAAGGGTTCCAAGCTGGCGATCTCCGACGTAGGCTGCGGCGTCCTCTGTTTAAAGGGCGCTATGATGAGCGGCTGGTTGAACGTAGTGATTAATCTAAGCAGCATAACGGACGAAGCATATGTGGCACAGCTCAAAGGCGAACTTGTTCCCATGCTGGAAGAGGGACAGAAGATCTGTGACGACGTATATGAGAAGGTATTAAATATTTTGAATTCATAATGGGATTTATTCTCATTTAAGATAAGATAAATTTAAGGAGGTTCAGTAACATGAGCGCACAAGTATTGGATTGTAAACTGGTTGCCCAGTCGATTTCAGAGCAGTGTAAGAAAGAAGCTGACGCACTGAAGGCAAAGGGCATCGTTCCCAAGCTGGGGATTTTCCGCGTAGGCGAAAAAGGTCCCGACCTTTCCTATGAGAAAGGCGCTACCAAGAGCATGAACGAAGCCGGCATCGAAGTAGAAGTTTTCGCACTGCCCGCAGAAGTATCTCAGGAAGAGTATATTGAGAAATTCAAAGCCGTTAACGCTGATCCCGCAATCCACGGCATCCTAGCTTTCCGTCCTCTGGACAACATCGACGAGAACGTTGCCATCGGCGAGAATATTTCTCCGCTGAAGGATGTTGACGCCTGCACCAGCGCAAACATGGGCAAACTGGTTATCAACGATCCTACCGGCCTGTATCCCTGTACCGCAAGTGCGATTATGGAAGTAATCGACTACTACGGAGAGCAGATCAAGGCTGTTGCAAGACCGAAATTCGGCCCGAACCCTCTGGCTAAGCCTGAGCAGGATGCCGATGTTTGCTGTGGACTGGATGTCTGCATCATCAACAACTCCAACGTTATCGGCAAACCGGTTTCCATGATGCTGACAAACCGTTTCGCCAGCGTATCCATCGTTCATCATCTGACTCATCCGGAAATTAAGAATGAGTATACACAGAAAGCTGACGTAGTAATCTGTGCAGTTCCTTTCAAGGATTCCGTAACGGCAGATATGATCAAAGAAGGCGCAGTTGTAATCGACGCAGCCGTTATCAGAGAGAAAGCTTTCGACGCTGACGGCCAGCCGATCATGAACGAGAAGACCGGCAAGCAGAAAATCGTTACCCTTGGCTGCTGCGCAGCAGACGTTGAGGAAAAAGCAAGCTGGAAAACTCCGGTTCCCGGCGTAGGCGCAATTACTTCCGCTATCCTGGCCAAGAATCTGATCAAGGCCTGCAAGTTACAGAATAACATTCAGTAATTTATAAACGACTAAATTGGGAGGAAAAAGTATATGATTATCACTCAGAAAAAGCCGATTGAAGAGTTGATGGCAATGCTGGAAGGCACGACAAAAGTTGGCCTGATCGGCTGCGGCAACTGCGCAACTGCATGTCAGACCGGCGGCGAGAAGGATTTGGCTGAAATGAAAGAGTACCTGGAGGCTCACGGCAAGCAGGTTGTAGGCACCGCCATTCCTGACGAGTGCTGCCAGAAGCTGCTGGTAAAGAAAGAGGTTAAGGTATTCAAGGACAGCGGTGCGGAAGCAATCGTATGTATGGCCTGCGGTGACGGCGCTCAGACTGTTGCGGCAAACCTGAAGCTTCCGGTATATCCGTCCAACAATACGATGTTCTTAGGACAGGTTGAGCGTGTAGGCGTATTCAACGAAGCATGTCGTATGTGCGGCGACTGTGTGGTTGGTTCCACCGGCGGCATCTGCCCGATTACCCAGTGTGCGAAGTCTCTTGTAAACGGCCCCTGCGGCGGTCAGAAAGACGGCAAGTGCGAAGTGAATCCTGACAATGACTGCGCATGGATTAAGATTTACAACAGACTGGTAGAGCTGGGCCAGGAAGACAAGATCCTGGAAGTACGTCCTGATAAAGGCTATGGAGCATTCTCCTACCCCAGAAAAATCAGCTTAAAGGAGGAAAAATAAATGAGTTTATTACAGCAGGCATTTGAAGCAGGAAAATTTGGTGTAACTGCCGAGATGGCGCCTCCGAAAGGCTATGATTTTTCCGTACAGATGGAAGATGCGGAATATCTGAGAGGCCGTGTACACGGCGTAAACGTTACCGATATGCAGTCCGCATGTATCAAGGCTTCTTCTCTGGGTCTTTGTATCAAATTAAAACAGGCAGGCATCGAGCCGATTCTGCAGATGACCGGCCGTGACAGAAGCCGTATCGCCATCATCGGCGAGTATCTGACCGCAGCATCTTTCGGCATCGACACGACTCTGGCGCTGACCGGCGACCACACCGTAGTTGGTGACTGTAAGGATTCCAAGCCCGTATTCGATCTGGATTCCTGCGGTATCCTGAAACTGTTAAGCGATATGGAAGCAAGCGGCAAAGACTGCGGCGGAAACGATCTGGAAGGCGGCGCACCGAAGTTCTACAAAGGCGCTTCCGTAACCCCCGTATATGAGCCCATGGTTCTGCAGATCAACAAACTGAAAAAGAAAGTAGACTGCGGCGCTATGTACGTACAGACCCAGGGTATCTTCGAGCTTGAGCCTCTGAAGAGATTCATGGACGCTGTTGACAAAGCGAACATCAAGGTTCATGTAATGGCAGGTATCATTCCGTTAAAGGCTGCAGGCATGGCAAAATACATGAATGCAAGCGTTCCCGGAATCGATGTTCCTGAATATCAGATCAAGAGACTGACCGATGCTGCCGCAGAAGGCAAGGAAAAAGGCATCAAGGGTCTGCCCGGCAAGGTTGGTATCGAGATGGCAGCTGAGCTGATTCAGAAGATCAAAGAAGAGAAGATCTGCGACGGTATCCATCTGATGACCATCGGCGCTGAGAAAAACATTCCTACGATCCTGGATATGGCAGGCGTGAACATCAACGCATAAATCTGTTTCTTATTTATATGGAGCCGCAGGCCCGCAGACTGTGGGGCTGCGGCATTATAAAATATGCGGAACTGATATAAAACAGCAACGGACCGAATAAGCCCCCGGGAGGATTTACGGACGGTTTGGCGGCCGGAAATTCTCCCAGTTCAAGGGGGGCTTAGTAGGGGAGTTGCGGAACTGATTTGGAGGAAAGCAATACTATGAAAATAACAATCATCGGCGCCGGCCCCGGCGGATATGAGGCAGCTCTTTACGCAGCGAAAAAGGGTGCGGAAGTAGTTCTGGTGGAGAAGGACAAATTAGGCGGAACCTGCCTGAACAGAGGCTGTATCCCCACAAAGGCATTCCTGGCTTCTTATGACACTCTGGAGACCGTAGAGAACGCCAAATCCTTTGGTATCAATGTTTCTGGCGAAGCGGAAGTGGACTATCCTGCGATCCTGGCCAGAAAGAACAAGGTTATGGAATCTCTGGTAAAAGGTATCCAGTTCCTGATGAATAAGAACAAAGTGACCGTAATCAACGGTTTCGGCAGCCTGGTGGATAAGAACACCGTTAAGGTTGTAAAGGAAGACGGAACAGAAGAACTGGTTCAGACAGATTATGTACTGCTGGCTACGGGCTCCGTGCCGATTGCACCGCCGGTATTCAAATATGACGGCAAGCGGGTAATCACCAGCGACGAGATCCTTGACTTTGAGCATGCGCCCAAGTCTCTGATTCTGGTAGGCGGCGGTGTAATCGGCTGCGAGATCGGTCAGTTCCTGGCTGCCATGGGCACCGAAGTAACCGTAGTTGAGGCTCTGCCCAGACTGCTGGCGACGATGGATGAGGACGTGAGCAAACAGTTGGCACGTCAGTTCAAGAAGGACAAGATCAAAGTGGTATGCGGCGACGGAATCGCCGAGGTAAATCCTGCCGAGGATCATGTGGACGTAACCCTTGCAAGCGGCAAGACCCTTTCCGCAGAGTACGTTCTGGTTGCCATCGGACGTGCGCCTTTCACCAAGGGCGTTGGCCTGGAGAATGCAGGCGTAGAGATGGGCGACAGAGGCAGAGTTGCTGTTGATGACCATATGAAGACAAACGTAGATAACATCTACGCAATCGGCGATATCGTTAACACGCCGTTCCTGGCACATGTGGCCACCAAGGAAGGCTTTATTGCCATCGACAATATGATGGGCGGCGACAAGGCTGCTACCTATCATGCCGTTCCCGGCTGCGTATTTACCACTCCTGAAATCGCCAATGTCGGCAAGATGGAATGGCAGCTGCAGAAGGAAGGCAAGGAGCTTGGCAAAGATTACAGAACCGGAACCTTTGATTTCAAGGCGCTGGGCAAGGCACAGGCATCCGGCCATATCGCAGGCTTCGTAAAGGTGATCGCTGATATGGACGATACCCTGATCGGCGCTGAGATCGTAGGCGCAAGAGCATCCGATATGCTTCAGGTACTGACCACGGGCGTACAGTTAAAGATGAAAGTGGAAGAACTGGCAGACTGCATCTTCCCTCATCCTACGATGTGCGAAGCTGTTATGGAAGCCCTTCACGACGTTCACGGCATGAGCACGATGAAAGTTTGATCAGTGCGGAGTGAATCGTAACCGTCAATCGTAAAATAATAGAAATTTAAGGCATAATGGGATTGCAAAATCTTTGAAAGTATGCTATAAACCATATAAGCGGAGCGATTGAAAGACAGTCGCATATGGTTACGCAATATTTATTTATGTAAAGGAGACAGTATTATGACATATCCATCAGAATTGAAGTACACCAGCGAGCATGTTTGGGTGAAGGTTGAAGGCGATACCGTTAAATTAGGCATCACTGAGTTTGCACAGGATCAGTTGGGCGATATTCTGTTCGTTGATCTTCCCGAAGTAGGCGCTACTTTCTCAGCCGGCGACGTATTCACCGAGATCGAGTCTTCCAAGACTGCTTCTGAGGTACCGATTCCGGTAAGCGGCGAGGTTGTTGCCGTGAACGAAGAACTGGATGATTCACCGGAAAACATCAACGAAGATGCTTATGCCGCATGGATCGTAGAAGTAAAGATGAACGACGAGAGCGAGCTGGATGAGCTGCTTTCCGCATCTGCTTATGAAGGCGGACTGGACGCTTAATCTTTTGGAGAAAGCCGACAGAAACGTGATTCGAAAGCCGGATGGTAAAAAGAGAATAACGGATTGAATCAGACCGGCGTCTTTTGCGGAGCATTGCTTCGGGAGGGACGCCGGTTTTTGCATCATAGGATTCTTATTGGTCTTGATTTACGGAAAATAATTTTTTATAATGGTTACAGGAGATGCCATGGATGCTGCCGGGAATGGGGAAAATATTGAATATGGCGTTTGAGAGGAATGTTGAGCGGTTATGGCAAAAAATTTTAACACTACGGGTTTGTGTGTTCCGGAAAAACATTATATGGCGGATATCAGCGCAAAACTACGCTCGATTCGCAGAATGGTTGACAGAGGCGATTATTTTTCCATTAACTGCGGAAGACAATATGGAAAAACCACTTTGCTGTACGCGCTGGCTTCACGACTGAGAGGGGAATATATTGTGCTCAGCCTGGATTTTCAGGAACTGGGCCATGCTTCTTTTGAGACGGAAAATATTTTTTGCCTGGCATTCGCGGAAATGTTTCTGGAAGAATTTCAGTTGGCAGGAAAAACTGCGGCGGATTATCGGAAAATTTCAGAGCGGCTGACGGCGGCTGTGGACGCGAACGATGATAAGCTGCGCCTGCAAAAGCTGTTCCGGTATCTGACAGAGATCTGTCAGGCGTCCGAACGGCCTGTTGTGTTGATGATCGATGAGGTGGACAGCGCTTCAAACAATCAGGTGTTTTTGGATTTTCTTGCCCAATTGCGTTATTATTATCTGAAAAGGGAACAGGGGAGGACGAAAACATTTCAGTCCGTTATTTTGGCAGGCGTTTATGATATCAGAAATCTGAAAAATAAAATAAGGCCGGAGGATACGCATAAGATTAACAGTCCATGGAATATCGCAGCGGATTTTGACGTGGATATGAGCCTGTCGAAAAAGGAAATCGCGGGAATGCTTGCGGAATATGAGGCGGATTATCAGACGGGAATGAATGTTGGCGAAATGGTCGGCCTTTTATATGACTACACGTCCGGCTATCCGTATCTGGTGTCACGGCTGTGTAAATTGATTGATGAAAAAGTGAGTAATCTTTCTTCATTTTCCACGAACCGGAAAGCGGCATGGACGAAAGCCGGATTTCTGGAAGCGGAGCGGATGCTGCTGGCAGAACGGAATCCTTTGTTTGAGTCGTTGATCGGGAGGCTGCAGATCTATCCGGAGCTGTATGAGATTCTTCGGGATATATTGTTTGAAGGAAAACGGATTGCCTACAATTCGCTGAATGCCGCGATTGATATCGCGGGCATGTTTGGCTTTGTGAAAAATAACAGAGGCTTTGTTGAGCCGGCCAACCGTATTTTTGAGATCATATTATATAATTATTTTCTGTCTGAGCAGGAGCTGCGGGCGCTGCATATTGCAGGGGCAGCGCAGCGGGATCAAAATCAGTTTGTGACAGGCGGACATCTGAATATGAGACTGGTTCTGGAAAAGTTTGTGGAACATTTTCATGATCTGTATGGAAATCAGCCGGATGCTTTTATCGAGGAGGTCGGCAGGAAATATTTCCTTCTGTATCTGCGTCCGATTATCAACGGCACAGGAAATTATTATGTGGAAAGCCAGACACGAGACTTGCTGCGGACGGATGTAATCGTGGATTATCATGGAGAGCAGTTTGTGATCGAAATTAAGATCTGGCATGGGGATGCGTATCACAAAAGGGGAGAAAAACAGCTGTTTGGTTATCTGGACGCTTATCATCAGGACACCGGCTATATGCTGAGTTTTAATTTTAACAAGAAAAAGAAAATCGGCGTGCGGGAGATCGTTCTGGAAGGGAAGAAAATAATAGAGGCAGTCGTGTGAGCGGCTGGCCTCTATAGTCATTTTTCTAAAGACTTGACAAAAGCGTTATATCGCCGACCGCAGAAGCTCCTTCACATCTTCCGCCATCCCTCTATGTTCTTCTGTCCGGCAGCATTCCTCTACCAGCCTGGCCAGTGTGTCATAGGAGAAGGAATTTCCTTCCAGCTTATCGCCGATGGAACGGATAAAGGCCTCGTCATTGGCATCGGAGTAGAGGGCGGCCGCAGCGATTTTGCCTTGTTCCACATTCAGGCGCAGATCGAAATCGCCCCAGGCAAAGCGGCGGCTGATCTGGTAGCTGAAATCGATTTTTCGGCCGTAGAGCCACTGATCGGATTCAAAAAATGTCTGGGTCTTTTGCAGTTCTTCCGAAGCCGTGGCCGCATCCAGGTCATAGGGGGCGGCTTTCAGGCCATAGACCGTTTCAAAAGCCGCAATCATCTTTTCCTTCATTATGTCGATGGTCAGATCAGGCCGGAACTCCGTCAGGTTGGCTACACGGGAGCGGACGGAGCTGACACCTTTGGAGGCCAGCTTTTGTCTGTCCACGTTCAGATAGGCGGACATGCTGCCCGTATCCACGCTGATCAGAAGGGTTCCATGGTGGTATTTTCGTCCGCCTGAAGAATAGAAAGCATTGCCGGAAAATTTTCGTCCGTCCACCGTAATATCGTTTCTTCCTGTTTTTTCCACATGAATGTCCAGATCTCTGCATGCCTGGATAATCACCTGTAGCTGGCGGTCCACGTCATAGTTGTCCTTTTTTACGAGAAAGGTAAAATTCAGGTTTCCTTTGTCATGGAATACGGCACCGCCGCCGGAGAGCCGCCGTACCGGATGACCGCCGTCCTCCAGCAGATGGGTGACATTGCATTCTTTCCACAGGTTCTGATTTCTGCCGCAGACCACGGTCCGTTCATTTTGCCACAGATAGAGGATGATTTCATTGTCATCCACATGATCAAACAGATATTTCTCCAATGCCAGGTTATAATACGGGTAAAATCCAGGGCTGACTACCTGGCTGATTTTCTGAATCATTTTTTTCTCCTGTTATTTATGATGGGCGTCGGAAAAGCCGACATAAGCGTTTTTTGATGTCTCAGGATAAAGGGTCCGGCAAAAGGCGGTTGCAAACGTCACTTGCCGGATTGCCGTGCTGTTATTTACCTATCAGTTTTTATTCGATCAAAACACACCCTACATAAGTGAGCGTACCGGGCCCATAGTAGTAGGGAATATCGTTTCTTGCGCAGACGTCGCTGACCACCATGCCAAGGGCTTCCATGGCGGAGGACATTTTCTCGGGGAAACGGCAGGGCTCGTCGGGATATGTACAGGTTTTGCACCGCTTGCACTGGCCGTCGCCGATGATCAGCGCGTCGGGATACTGCTTGCGGATCTGGTCGCAGTATGCGTCCATATGTTTTCCGTGTTCCTCGGCGATTTCCATCATGGTTTCAAAATCCAGGGAGTCTTCCAGTGCTCCGGTGGTCTGGACAATCAGACCTTTTTTGAATTTGTGAATCCGTTCGCCGCATTCCTCCAGCGTTCCGCATGCGGGGGGACAGGCCCAGTTTTTGTCGTAGGCCTGGCACTTGTTGGCCGCGCAGGATTCCCGCACTTCGGGGCGTACCTCAATGGTATCCGCGTCAAGATCACCCACATGGGAAAATCCGCAGGACAGGGCCAGTTCTTTTAAAGCATTAAAATCTGCCATTATTTTTTCTCCTTATTTGTATTCCGGGAATTCCAGTTCGTCCACATAGCAGTCCTGGAAATCCGGATGGGTCGCCAGCTCCAGGAATTCTGTCTGCCGGGCCATCTGATTGCAGTGGTGGAATTCTTTCTTATTTAAAGCAGCAATTTTTGAGCCTTCGCCGGCCGCGTTGCCGATGGGTTCGATCCGGTCTCTCAGCTCCTGCGGCAAAAGGCCGATGGCACAGGCGCTGTCAGGAGACATATAGTTGCCGAACGCCCCGGCGATCATAATCTTTTTGATATCTTCCTGTCTGATTTTCAGCGTGTCGGACATCAGGAGAATACCGGCGGCCATGGCGCTTTTGGCTAACTGCACCTCCCGGATGTCTTTCTGGCTCAAAAAAATCTTTTTTCCGGTACCGCTTTCCCTTTCATCCGCCAGGACGAAGGAAAGGAAGTTGTCGATCTTTTCGATTCGGTGGGCGTTGGCTTTTCCGATTTCGCCGGTCAGCGCTTCCGGTTTTTCCAGACGGCCGCTGGAAGCGATAATGCCTGCCTTTAACAGCTCCGCGATAATGTCCATCAGGCCGGAACCACAGATTCCCACAGGCTTCGCGTTTCCGATGGTAGAGTAAACCAGTTGATTGTTTTCAAAATGTACATGGTCGATGGCGCCTTCGGCCCCTCTCATGCCGCACTGAATTTTCGCGCCCTCGAAAGCGGGGCCGGCGGCTGTGGAACAGGCGATCATATGGTCCTTATTGCCCAGAACCATCTCGCCGTTGGTTCCGATATCAATGACCAGAGTCAGGTCTTCCAGTGTGTCAAACTGGGTGGCTAGCAGCACGCCGACGGTATCGGCGCCTACAAAGCCGGCGATATTGGGCAGCAGCATAATCTTCCCATGCGGATGAATCCTGATGCCGTACTGAGCGGCAGGCAGCATCATGGACTCGCTGACGCTGGGATTGTAGGGAGAATGAACCAGCGCTCCGGGCATGATTCCGGCGAACAGGTGGTGCATACAGGTGTTTCCCACCACGGTGATCATGTAAATTTCTTCCGCGGTGATGCCGGCCTGAAAAGCCGCCTGCGCGGCCAGATCGTTCAGTGCTTTTCTCACGCAGGAACTCAGCTCCTCCACGCCTTCCGCCAGCGCATGGTTGCTTCTTTGGATCACGTCCGCACCAAACTGGGACTGGGGATTTAACATGCTGCTGACCGCCAGCTCCCTGCCTGTGCGGGCGTTCAGCAGATAGCCTACGATCGTGGTGGTGCCGATGTCGTAGGCCATAACATACAGCGGCTTTTCGCCGTCTGCCAGGTCGATAATCTCATTTTCGCACATGATGACGTCGGCCTCGAAATTGTGGGCCAGCAGATAGTCGTAGAGGCCGGAGATCACCGGCAGGGAAACCGGAATCTCCTCCGCGGGGATGTCGGATGCCTGCGATACCGCCTCTTTTAATCTTGCCCAGTCGGAACGGCTGTCGCCGATCAGACATTTTTCCACCGCCACATGATATCCCTTGATGGCCGGGTCAATGACGATGTTTCTCTTAGCGCCTTCCAGCAGAATGCTGTGTTTTAAAGATTCCGCTTTCAGCTCTACTTCCATGTCCTCATGAACCTCGGTCACGCAGGCTTTCTGAATGCCCGCAGGGCCTCCCGAAAGGATGTTCACCAGACATTTGCCGCAGGTGCCTTTTCCGCCGCAGGGTGCATCGGGATGAAGCTGCGCCTTGATCTGGGCATCCAGCAGGCTGGTTCCTTCATCCACCGTGACGGTTACGTCTTGAGGCAGGAAATGTACTTTAAACTGTCCCATAAATACCTCCTAATTTAGTTCCGCAGTTCCGCAACTATTTTGTATTTTATTTTGCAGTCATTCTTGCCATGCTGCACAGACTGTGTATGTATGAAAAAACAATCTGCATCTATTTTAGCAAAAATGCGGGAAAGTTGCAATGTAAATAATTGAGATGAAACAGGAGAAAACAGGAGGACGGCTTATACGTTCAAAGCATAAGCCGCCCCGGTTTTTGTCTTATGGAAACGCAGGTTTATGGGACAGACAGGTTATTTTTTGTAGTTATAGTGATATTTGAGTTCCTCCACAAATCCTGAAATACGCATCATATTCCGGATAAATTCCATCGGATCCGGATTGTTTTAATAATAATAGTCTCTGTGAGAAACCTCCCGGAATCCTTCCTTTTGATACAGTTCGAAAGCGGCTTCGTTCAGGCTTCCGACCTGGAGAGACAGCAGGGTATGTCCCGGTTTTAAGCAGGAAGAGACGGCGTGAAGCAGTGCCGTTCCCAGTCCCCGGCCCTGCTGCCTGGGCAGGATGCCGAAACCGGACAGATAAGTGCCGGATTCCCATTCCGTCAGATGAAAGATGCCGACCGGCTGTTCCTGATCGTATGCCAGGTAGGTGTCGGTCAGGGGTGTGCCGAACATTTCTTTGATAAAACTTTCCGAGGCGGAACGGCCGTCGCAGAAAATGGCTTCATGGATGTCGGCACACTGCTTCAAAGTCTGGTCCGAGGGCTGAACCGGCCGCAGCGTTAAAGCGGCGGTTTGACAGCCGGCAGGATTGCTCTGCGATTTTTTTACTGTTTCTGCTGCCTGTGACATGTCTGCTTCTGACTTCATGTCCTTTTCCAGAATATACTCCGAATACTGATATTCCCCTTCCATGGCATCCAGCGCCGCCTGCGCGTCGGCGCTGTTTCCGTCAGTGACAAACAAAAGCTCCATATCTTCTATATAATCATCCAGTTTCATCAACGCTTCATTCCACAAATGTTTGAAATAGCCTCTCTGCCGGGCCATAGGGTGGGTGAAGCCCATCGCTTCGCCGTAATACTGATCGGGGAGAAATAAGGACAGAAAGCTGACCAGCTCATTGTTCTCATAAAGCAGGTAAAAACAGGGAAGATCCGCATCAAAACAGCTCTCCGCCGTCAGAGACGGCGTCAGTGTCACCGGTTCATAATCCCGGCAGGCGTTCAGCAAGGAACGCACCTTTTTTAATTGTTTTTCGTACAGGCGGTTTAAAATCTGTATTTTCATATGATAGAAGTCCTCCAAAGTGTGGTATGCATGCCTTGAATCTCGTAAAATCAGGGGCTGCAAGATGTCGGAGTCACATTGAGATCTGAGGGGTATTGTCTGTGTTCCTATATTACAACTATACGACAATTCCAACAATTTTTCAACTTTATGATAGTGTAACTTAACCTGGGGATCTATATAGGCAGACTTTCTCCATTACCAGTTTTGACCTTCTCTTACCCACAAATCCCCGTTATCACTCTTTGGAAATATCCCTTCATTCCGATCTGGCTGCTTACATTCGCCCGCAGCGCTTCTATATATTTTTCGTTTCGTTTTTGATTTACTCTTTCCCGGTCAATCATCTTCTGCGCGCTGAAACATTTTCCTGTGGTGGAAATAATCCGTTGCACGGCACGCTTTTGGGAAAAGTATTCCTTTGCCAAATACGATGCCCTGCGTGCAGCCGCAGAAGTGCCAACATGCAAAAATCAGGTACAATTAACTGTTTAGAAAATATTAAGAAAATACTAGAAAACCTTTTTCATTTTATCTGTTAAAATATATATGAATATTTTATATGTCTTTTTTATACTATATCCGGAACATAAGGAGAGCCAAATGGAACAGTACAGGATTTTGATCGTGGAGGATGACAGGGAAATCGGGGCGGGCATCGCCATTTACATGAGGAATCAGGGGTATCAGGTATTTCAGGCCTGCAATGGCCTGGAAGGGCTGAAAATTCTTGAGACGGAGGAAATTCATCTGGCCATCGTGGATGTGATGATGCCGGTGATGGACGGAATCACCATGACGATGAAGCTGCGGGAGCGGTATGATTTTCCGGTAATCATGCTGACGGCCAAATCAGAGGAAATCGACAAGGTGACAGGCCTGAACATCGGCGCTGACGACTATGTGACAAAGCCCTTTGCCCCCATGGAGCTGGTGGCCCGGGTGAATTCCCAGTTAAGGCGCTATGCCAAATATCTGGCGGTGCTGGGCAGTGAAAAGTCCGACCATGTTTATACGGTGGGCGGCCTGGAGCTGAACGAGGATACGGTGCAGGTATTCGTGGACGGCGTGCAGGTGAAGATGACGCCGCTGGAATTCCGTATTCTGGCGCTGCTGATCAAAAATCCGGGACGGGTTTATTCCGCAGACGAGATTTATGAGCGGGTGTGGAACGAACGTGCGGTCAATACGGACACCATTATGGTTCACGTGAGAAAAATCCGGGAAAAAATTGAAGTAAACCCGAAAGAGCCGAAATATTTAAAGGTGGTGTGGGGTGTTGGATACAAAATTGAAAAGCAATAGCAATCTGAAAAACGTGGCCATGGTCTGGCTGTTTCTGACCGTAATGGCCGTGATTACCATGTCTCTTTATCCCGTGGTGCATGCAAGGCTGAAAAAACAGGATGAATTGCAGATGCAGGCATCGGAAAAACAGATGGATAATTTTCTGGCCATGATGTATGCGGGAAGCATCGGCCTATATTGGGATTATGTGAATTCTTATCAGAATGAACAACTGCCGCCTTCCCGGCTTTATTTCCCCCGGCCGACGGAGGAGGAAAGACAGGAGACGGAGACGGCGCCGAAGCCGGATGCCGCCGAAACAGATCTGAGTCCGGATGCCTCCCTTGGAGAAGTGTGGGAAAATACGGAGACGGAAGCGATATCCGGGGCCGAATTTTCAGAAGACGGAGAATACATCGAATCCGAGAAACGTTCCAGACGTTTCTGCGCAGATGGGTTCCGGCGTATGAGCTGGAATATGAGATTTATTCCGGCGCGGGGACAGGACGGGGTAATGCGGTCAGCGATTTAAAGCGGCTGGAGGAACCCGAAAACAACGAAGTAAAGAACAAGTATGCCTTTTATGCGGTGTTCCGCTATGACAGTGTGGGCAATCTTTCGGTTCCCTCTTTTAAAGGGATAGAGGAACGGTATCTGAACCGCTTTATCAGTGAATTTCAGGACAGAAACCGATTGTTCAGCCTGGCAGAAATGGAAGGATTTACAGGTTCTTCCGAATTAATCGGCCGGGGGCCGGAGGACGTGGTGATTATTTTCGCTTCGGCCAGGGATAAATTTTATATGGACAAAGAGACGGAGGATTATTTTAAATATTCTTCCGAATACCGGTTTGGCAAGGCAGGATTTACCGGCTTTTTAACGCTGGCGCTGGCCTTTGTGGCACTGATCGGCATCGGGCTGCCTTTTATGGTGAAAGAGGACGGCGGTTCCCGGTTTGTCATAAAGCGGCGCATTCCCATGGAGCTGGTGGGAGCGGGTGTTCTGGCGCTGTTTTTCCTCTATGGACCGCTGTCCTCCATGGGCTATTATACGGCTACCAATTCCCTGTTTGCCACTTTTCTGGGCAGGGGACAGTCTGCGGTGAATACTTTTGCAGATTATCTGTTTAATTACAGTGTGTGGATTCTCTATTACGGTTCGGCCCTTGTTCTGGCGCTGGCAGTTCATCCGCTGTTTATTCTGGGGCCGGCCTGTTACCTGAATGAATATTCTTACTGCGGACATTTTCTGTTAAAATGGGGCATGCGGATCAAAGGTGTGTTCAGGCAGCTTTTGGGCCAGCTAAAGACGGTGGATTTAAAGGACGCCGCTGACCGGCAGCTTCTGACCCTTCTGGGCATTAATTTCGTGGTGCTGACCATCCTCTGCTGCGCGTGGGTGGCCGGCGTGGCAGGATTATTTGTCTATACCATCGTTCTGTTTCTGCTGCTCAGAAGAAAATATGAGCGGGTGCGGGAGGATTACTGCGACCTGCTGCTGGGGGTTCAGGAGATGGCCGACGGAAATCTGGAGATCAGGCTTCCGGAGGATCTGGGCGTGTTCAATTCGGTAAAGGAAGAACTGCTGGAGATTCAGACCGGCTTTAAAAAGGCGGTGGAGGAAGAAATCAAAAGCCAGCGGATGCGGTCGGAATTGATTACCAACGTGTCCCACGATCTGAAAACGCCGCTGACCTCCATTATCACCTATACCAACCTGCTGAAAGAGGAGGGGATTACCGAGGAACAGCGCCGGGAATATATCGAGACGCTGGACCAGAAGTCCCAGAGGCTGAAACGGCTGATCGAGGATCTGTTTGTGATCAGCAAAGCCAGCAGCAACAATATTGTATTAAACCCGGTAAATCTGGATCTGACGGCGCTGATCAAACAGGTGATGTTTGAGCTGGACGACAGGATTAAAGACTCGGAGATCGAATTCCGCTGTTCCTTCCATCCGGATAAGCTGCTGGCCTATCTGGACTGTGACAAGACGTACCGGATTTTTGAGAATCTGGTGGTCAATATTCTGAAATACGGAATGCCCCGTTCCAGAGCCTTTATCACAGGAGAGAAAATTCAGAATGAGATCTGGATTACTTTGAAAAATACTTCCGAACAGGAGCTGACCTTCCAGTCGGAGGAAATCACCGAACGGTTCGTCAGAGGCGACCAGTCCCGAAATACGGAAGGGTCCGGGCTTGGCCTGGCTATCGCGAAAAGCTTTACCACGATTCAGGGAGGGACCTTTGACGTGGTGCTGGACGGGGATTTGTTTAAGGTGATACTGAAATGGAGGGCCAATGAATAAGGGGGATAGATCATGTTCAAAAGAGGGTTGCAGGGCCCTCTTTTTGTTATCCTCCAATATTCTGTTCAGTCCCGCTTCGGGCAGGTAGACCGATATATTAAATTCATGGGAAAGAGCTTTCGGCGTTCAATCTGTTTTTTGTTTTTCAAATCAATCAGCATCAAAAGTGCGGTTGAAATCATTTCATTAACCGGAATATCCAGGGTCGTAATCAAATCGCCGTCTCCCGGCAGGCTGTCAATCGGATTGATAGAAATAATTTCCATTTCCTGAGGAACCTCAATTTTTCTGCTCTGCAGCTCCTGAAGGATTCCGAGAGCGATCTGATAAGAGGTGGTATATACCGCGGTTGCGCCGCAGCGGATCAGCTGATCCACACTGCGCTGTCCTCCTTCGCGTGAATACTCACAGAAAAATACACTTGCCGTTTCTACATTGTTAGAGGCGCAGCCGTTGGCAAAACCAAGCAGGTGACGATTGAAGCCGCCTGCGTCGATAAGGGGCGTGACCATAGAAACATTGCTGTGTCCCCTGGATACAAAAAGATTGACAATGCCGGCGGAGGACTGGGAATCATCACAGATCACCTGAGGAAATTCATCGGATTCGCAGTTGAAAAGTATGATGGGAATTTCTGTATCTAACTGTTCCAGAAAAGAAATATCTGCCTGATTCATTCCTGAAATAATCAGCCCGTCGCAAAATTCCCCTTTCAGCGTATTGCATTCGGACAGCTTTCCCGGAAAATAAGCCTGCATACTGATCTCCACCGGACAGTCCAGATCGTACTGCGCATTCTGTAAGCTGGCAAAAAAGGAGCCGTAGTGGGAAAGAGAGCTTCGGATGGCCACAAGCATTACGATCCGCATAAGAAAGGATTGATTTTGCGCGGGGACATTTTTTTTGCTGACCTTGTATCCAAGGGTGTTAGCCGCGTCAAATACTCTCTGCTGCGTGGCTTTTGAAATGCGGAACTCGTCCCCTTTGCCGTTGATCACAAAAGATACCGTGCTTAAAGAGACATTGGCAAGCTTTGCGACATCTTTAATTATGGTGGTCACATCCCTGTTTATTCCTTTTGTCTCTAAGCTGGTGAAAGGCGGACGGAATACGACCATATTAGGCGTGACCTGGTATGGCCTGTGCTTTGTATTCGCTTATTTCTTCGGAAAAACGGATGTCAGTTTTACGGCGATTATGGTGGCCGCGTATGTCGGATATTCGCTGTTCCATGGTGTCGGACAGGCCGTATTCTCTTCCGTGGCGGAATATACCGAATGGAAGACCGGGAAAGATATGAAAGGCTTTATCATGGGCTTTAGCTCGATTGCCGCGAAGTTTTCCAGCGCGGTCGGAGGGCTGGTGGTAGGAATCGGTTTGACGGCAATCGGTTTTAACGCGGAAGCCATCACCCCGGAGGTGACAAACGGTATCCGGGCCCTGATGAGCCTGCTGCCCGCCGTTGTCTGTGCCGTGTCCGTAGGGCTGACCTTCCTCTGTCCTCTGACTGACAAAAATATCAAAAGGATTCAGCAGGAGCTGGAAGAGCGGAGACAGGAAAAAGACGCGAAATGTGCTGCGGAGTAAAAGCAGGGAAGTTGCGGAATTTTAAATAGGAGGTGTGTTGCATGAAGAACAAAAATCTGACGCCCCGTGAAAATATGCTGCTGGCATATTCTCACAAGTGTCCGGAGTGGATTCCGAATTTTCGGACGGATGTATGCGGAAGACTGCCCGCGGAGGTGCTGGAACGCGCCCCCGGCGGTCCCCAGGGCGGAACCGGAACCGACTGGTTTGGCGTTCACTGGCGTACCGTACCCGGTATTGCGGGGGCGACCGTGGATACCACCGTTCCGCCGGTATTAAAAGATGTAACGGAATGGGAACGGACGGTGCGGTTTCCGGATCTTGATGCGGTTGACTGGAAAGCCGCGGCCCGGAGGGATGCTTCTCTCTATGATGAGAAAAAGGTTCGGTATATGTCGATTTTTAACGGACCTTTTGAAAGGCTGCATGCGTTGATGGGGATGGTCGGGGCAAACTGCGCGATTCTGGAAGAACCGGAGGCAACGTACGCATTGCTGACAGCGATTACGGATTATAAGATTGCCCTGATCGACCGGCTGACTGATTATTATCCGCTGGACCTGGTGAATTTACATGATGACTGGGGGCACAATACCAGCACATTTCTGTCACCGGATACATGGAGAAGTATGATAAAGCCTCATATAAAAAGAATCGTTGATTTTGTTCATGACAAAGGGCTGTATTTTGATATTCACTCCTGCGGATATATTGAACCCCTGCTGCCGGATATGGTTGAAATCGGAATTGACGGATGGTCATCCGTTCAGTGCGTCAATAATGTCAGGGATATTATATGCAGATACGGGGACAAAATCTGCTTGACCGGCGGCATGGACAATCGGGAGGTGCGCAGGGCAGACCTGACGGCAGAGGAGGTACATGACCTGACAGGACAGCGGATGGATGATCTGTGCCGTGGCGGGGCATTGTTTCCCTTTGGCAATACAAATGCCAATATCCCTTATCTGTTAGACGCGATTCATACGTGCCTTTCGGAGAGGGCGGAATTTTTCAGTGATCCGGGAAATAGGACACTTCCGAAACTTTCCCTTACATAGACTTCCGTTGTCCGCAATGAGTATAGAAAGAGGTGGTATTTTTGACTGCAAAAGATAATATGCTGATGTTTCTGCGCCACGAGATACCGGAGTGGATTCCCAATTACAGACAGGATGTCCAGGTATATGCGCCTCCTGAGGTGCTGGAACGGTCTTCCTGTAAAGAAGGGGGACCGGACTGGTTTGGCGTACGGTGGGCGTATGAACCCACCGTACGCGGGTTTATGCCGGATACGCGGTGCGCTCCTTTTCTTCCCGATATTACAGGGTGGAGAGAGCAGGTACGGTTCCCGGATCTGAACGCGGTTGACTGGACCGGAATGGCTGAACGCGACGCGGACAAATTAGATCCGGATAAAGTGATGGTGGTACAGATTGTGTGCGGATTATTTGAACGGCTGGCCGCGATGATGGGAATGGCGGAAGCGAATATCGCCCTGGTGGAGGAGCCGGAGGCCTGCCGTGATTTTCTGTGCGGGGTGGCTGATTTCCATATTGAAAAAATGACAAGATTGCTGGAGTATTTCCCGCAGATTGCCATGTTTGAAATCCATGACGACTGGGGAACGCAAATCAGTTCTTTTATGTCTCCCGAAACCTGGAAGCAGGTGATCGGCCCGGCAGTCTCAAAAGTGACGGCATTTTTGAAAGAGCGGGGAAAATATCTTCACCTTCATTCCTGCGGGCGGGTAGAAGGGCTGATTCCGGGTATGATAGAAGCAGGGATAGAGCACTGGACTTCGGCTCAGTCCATGAATGATCTGCCCGAAATTCTGCGGACATACGGCCCCGGCCGAACCTTTACGGTGATGGGAGGATTTGATATCCCCGCGTGGCGGGCGCCGGAGATGACGAAGGAAAAGCTGATGCCTCTGGTAGAGGCGCGTATAGACCGGCTGTGCCGCGGCGGCGCATGCCTGCCGTATGTGGCGCTGCGGGTGCCTTTTGTCAGTATGTTTCACCTATATGATCCCTGCCGGAGAGTTTGCGCCGGGCTCCGGCGGGGAGGTGTCTTCGGACAGTTTTGTGTGGACAGAAAAAAGGCCGGTCAGTCTGTCGGCCTTACCGGAACTGATTGTACAAAGCTTTCTGGAAAATGCGACGGTTATTTTCACGTTCTTTTTTGTGGGCGGTTCCGTGGGGATTATGGTTCAGACAGGGGCGATGCAGAAGCTGGTGTCCTGGCTGTTAAAGAAAGCAAAGGGGCGGCATTTTCTGATGATTGCCGGATTTACCGGTATCTTTACTTTTTTGAGTTTAAATATTGCCGCCAGATATCTGGTTTCTTTTGTTCCTTTTATAATCGCCTTTTTTGTAACCCTGGGGTATGATGCCATTACGGGGCTGGCAGTGGTTTTGCTGGGCAGCGCCATGTCTTATTGTACGTCACCGACAGGCCTTATGACTTTGACAGCGCAGTCTTATGTGAATTTACCGCCCTTATCCGGAGCGGGGTTTCGCTGGGTCTGCCTGTTGGTCTTATGGGCGCTAACTGTCGGTTATATTTATATTTACGCGGAAAAAGTCCGGAAAAAGAAAATCGAAGGCTATCCGCCGCAGGAGGAGCTGCCGAAGCCGGACGACAGCGGTGCGGGGAGTTCCTGGCGGGACTGGGCGATCATAGGGATTTATCTGGTGACAATCGGATTCTGCGTTTATTATGGTTCCCAGGGCGCTTTGTCGGCGGTACGGATGTCGGCGGTATTTATGGTATCGGCGGTGACGATTGCGCTTGTGGATAAGACATCTCCCAATCATGTTGTGGATCTGTATATACAGTCAGCGGGGTTTCTTATCGCGCCTGGTGGCAGTTTATCCGGAAACTGTTCGTGATCTGGATTGCTGCGGCGTTTTTTCTGATGTATGTCTCTGCCATTGTGTGGAAATAAATAAGCAGTTTTCCCACATCACGCCGCTGCTTTGTGGGATAAAATGATGCGAAATAATTTAGATTGTCTATGGCGCTCAAATTGGTGTTAATCACATCTATGGGTAAACGCCGGTGAATGATGATTGAAAGATTGTCATTCACCGGCATTTTTTTAGAAAATTCATAAAAAAATTCCGAATAGTACACAAAAAAACAGAAAATATACCATAAAATACAAGAATAAAGTTTATATAATTGATAATATGGATAAAAGGAGATAGGGATGGACAGGTTAGAACAGATAATCGCCCGGGTTTTGACGGAGGATTCCATAAAGCTGGAAATCCGGAACGCCGGTGTGTTCCGTTTTTTGGCCAGCTATCGTTTCGAGCGGCATAATCACAGAGAGATTGAGATTATCTACATCAAATCAGGCCATTGCATTGTGGGCACCGACGAAAGCTTTTTGCCGTTTCGTGAGGGGGACTGCATGATTTTGCACAAGGGGGTGCCCCACTGGTTTCTTGTGGATAAAAAGGAAACCTGCCAGATCGCGCAGTTGGAATTTGATTTGGAGATCCCGGACTATTTCAGGGATGCTTTTATCTTTTTCGGGGCAAAAAGATTTCAGAAGCTTTCCGGCTGCGAAATGGTGGGAGAACTGCTGGAAAGCATCGGTCGGCGCCATCGTCTGACAGGGAATTCTTCTTATGACAATCTTCAGATGAAGCTGTTATTTTTTCAACTGTTTGCCGAGCTTTCCGCAAAGACGGAAGAAAAGGACAGAATGGCGGGAGGCGGTAAAATTGAGAAAATAATCAGTTATATTAATCAGAATTATGAGGACGATCTGAGTGTGGAAAAGCTTGCGGACCGGTTCGGAATCAGTTCCAGATATCTCAGAAAGTGTTTTAAAGAGGAGACGGGGATCACCTGCGTTCAGTATGTCACTTCCCTCCGAATGGAGAAAGCGAAAGAACTTTTGTGGCTGTCCGGGAAAAGCGTAACGGAGATCGCGTCCCTGACAGGTTTTAACAGCTCTCAGTATTTCAGCCGGATATTCCGGCAGTATACCGGGCAGACGCCGATGGAGTACAGAAACCGCTGGGAAGGGCGCAGGGCGGAGGAACGGTGTGTGATAGAAGAGCAAGGGGAGTTGCGGAACTGAATATCAGCAACGGACCGTACAAGCCCCGGAAGGATTTACAGACGCGGAAAGCGGCTGTAAATTCTTCCAGGTGAAGGGGGCTTGGCAGGGGAGTTGCGGAACTGATAATAGGAGGAAAACAGAAATGACCAACAGAGAAAACTTTTTATCAATGCTGCGAAGAACAGGCTATGAACGGGTTCCCGTGGAATTTGTATTATGCCCTCATCAGCAGGAAGTGTGCCGCAGGGAGCTGGGCGCCGAAGATTATGAAGCATATTTCGGCATGCCCTGGCGGCGGGTGGAGGATCTGCGGCTGGTAAATCATGACGTGAATCAATACAGAAAGTATTTTAAAGACGAACCGCTGAAAGAAGGAGCGGAAATTGATGTCTGGGGTGTGGGACATGAAAAATACCCTACGTCCATGCACATGACTCGTATGCGTTATCCGCTTCTGCGTATGGAAACATTGGAGGAAATGCAGGCCTATCCCTTCCCTGATTACAAAAAAGCAGATGGCTCTCACCAGGCGGAGCAGGCGAAAAAGATTAAGGAACAGGATCTGATCGCTCTGGGGGATATGCAGATGACCATCTGGGAATGCGCCTGGTATATGCGCGGTATGGAACAGTTGTTCTGCGATATGATGACGGAGGATGAAAAAGCGGAATTCCTTTTGGATAAAGTGACCGAGCAGTCTCTGATCCGGGCGCTGTCTTATGCGAAAGCCGGCGTGGACGTACTGTTTCTGGGAGACGATATCGGCACCCAGCGCGCGATTATGATGAGCGAAGCGTTGTACGGCAGATGGCTGAAGCCCCGTCTGAAAAAGATTATTGACGAAGTGAAAAAAGTGAATCCGGATATTTTGATTTTTTATCATTCCTGCGGACTGATTGAGCCGCTGATTCCCCAACTGATCGAAGCGGGGATCGATGTGCTGAATCCGATCCAGTGCGAGTGTATGGATTTTGAGGAGATTCACCGAAAATACGGCAATCAGATATCCTTCCATGGAACCATCGGCACCCAGACGGTGATGCCCCACGGAACGCCGGAGGAAGTAAAACAGGCGGTATGGAAAAACCTGGACATCGCGGGAGCAGCAGGCGGATTGTTTGTGGCCCCCACCCATATGGTGGAGCCAGAAGTGCCCCTGGAGAATATTCTGGCATATGTGGAAGCCTGCCGGATATACCGGAAAGCATGATTTCAAAATTAAAGGGCAAAAAACCTTAATGAATCCGATGTAAATATCAAGTATGATAAAACAAAATCCGAAAATAAAAACGTAAATGCAGGGGGGAGGGTAACCGCATGGCAGGAATGTTGGAATTTCAGCATATATGCAAATATTTTCCGGGCGTGAAAGCATTGGATGACGTATCATTTCAGGCACATGCCGGCGAATAAGTTCGGTATCATCGATACCGGTAAGGCAAATGAGATGGCGGCGAAGATTATCGAGGATTTCGGCCTGCCCATCCATCCGGCTATGAAGGTAAAGGATCTGAGTATCGCCTATCAGCAGATGGTGGAGATTATGAAGGCTTATTCCAGAGAGAACCTGAAGGTGATCTGTTTCGATGCGCCGACAGCGTCCCTTTCGGATTCGGAAATCGAGATGCTGTTTAAGATTATCGTCAAGCTGAAAGCGGAAGGGAAAATTATTATCTATGTATCACACCGTATGGACGAGATTCAGCGGATTACGGACAAGGTGGCGATTTTCAAGGACGGTCATTATGTGGATACGGTGAAAACCGGCGTGGTTCCGGAGGATGAGATGATCCGCATGATGGTAGGACGCGATCTGGGCGATATCTATAAAGATCTCGACCGGGATAAGGAAATCGGCGATGTGCTTCTGGAGGTGAAAAACGTATCCTCCGATTATGTGAAGGAGAACTCTTTTGTCCTTCATAAAGGAGAAGTGCTTGGCTTTTCCGGCCTGGTAGGTGCGGGCCGTACCGAGCTGATGCGGGCCATTATCGGGGCGGATGCGATGAGAACCGGGGAAGTGTTTCTGGAAGGAAAAAGTATCCTGAACCGTTCTCCTCACGAGGCCATGGAGCACGGTATCGTCCTGGTGCCGGAGGACCGGAAGATGCAGGGCATTCTGGCGAATTTAAGCGTCAGTGACAATATCAATATTTCTCTGCTGGACCAGAATTCCGATAAGCTGGGATTTGTGAGCAGAGAGAAGGAAGCAAAGGCGGCGGAAGAAGGAATTCGAAACTTCAAGATTAAAACGCCGTCCCCTGATAAAAAGATTGTGGAGCTTTCCGGCGGCAATCAGCAGAAGTGCATCGTGGCCAGGTGGATCAGCACAAATCCCAAGGTTCTGATCCTGGACGAGCCCACCAAGGGAATCGACGTGGGAGCGAAATCGGAATTTTGCCAGATGATCTGTCAGTTCGCGAAACAGGGGCTGGGGGTCATCCTGATCTCTTCGGAGCTGCCGGAGGTGATCGGGCTTTCAGACAGGATCATCGTGATGAAATCGCTTAAGATCGTGGGAGAGGTGGACGGAGCGGAAGCGACGGAAAGCAAACTGTTAAGTCTTGGTATGATTGGGGAGGTACGGGAGGCATGAATACGGAAAAGAAATTCAGGATACATATCAGCGGCGACAAGCTGGTGCTGCTTGCGGCCAACGTGGCGGTGTTTATTCTGTTTACAGCGTTAAATAAAAATTTCCTTACGGTGGCGAATATGATCAACATTCTGATCGCGGCGTCCTTGGTGGGACTGGTAGCAGTCGGACATACCTATCTGATCATTGCGGGACAGAACGATCTGTCGCCCGGTTCTCTGGCAGCGTTTTCCGGCGTATTGGCGGCCCTTCTGGTCAGCAAGGGGATCCCCTTTTTCGCGGCAGTGCTTCTGACTATTATGTGCGGTGTCCTGGTAGGCGCTTTTAACGCTTTTATGGTGAATAAAATTCGTCTGGAAGCGTTTATCGCGACGTTGGTAACCCAGTCTATTATCCGTGGCTTCGCCTTTATTATCTGCGGCGGAAAGCCGGTTTCCGTCAGTGATAAGACTTTTGTGGCGCTGGGGAAGGCGAGGGTATTTTATGTGCCGGTGGCCGTGTGGATTATGATTATCTGCATCGTGATTTTCGGTATTATTTTGGCGAAAACCAAATTCGGCCGGAGTATTTATGCCATCGGCGGAAATCAGGACGCGGCCAGGCTGGCCGGCCTGAATCCCCAGCGGATTATCACGATCTGTTATACGATGATGGGCGTCCCGTGTTCGATCGGCGGTATTATCTTCGCGGCCCGTATGAATTCCGGACAGCCGTCGGCCAATGTCAACCTGGAGTTTGACGCCATCACTGCCGTAATCTTAGGCGGCGTGTCCTTTGTGGGCGGAGTCGGCGATATGGGCGGTACGGTTCTGGGCATCATCCTGATTCAGGCTTTTAATACCGGCCTGATTATGGTCAATGTCCCTACCTTCTGGCATTATGTGGCCAGAGGCGGCCTGCTTTTATTCGCGCTGACCAGCGACTATATGAGAAAGCAGAAGAGAGAGAAAGATCTGCTGGCGGCGTCCATGAAGAACCTGTAATAGTATCCGTACGGACGGCCCTGGCCGGAGGGGAAGCGGCCGCGGCCTGCCGTATTGATAGAGCAGCATGAAACGAAATCATGTAAAAGTAAAAAGGAGGATGAGCAACATGAAAAAATTAACAGCATTGTTCCTGGCAGGGGCTATGACTTTCAGTCTGGCGGCATGTGGCGGTTCAGGGGACGGCGCGAAGGACACGACCGCGGCTCCTGCCCAGACCGAGGCACAGGGTGAGGACACCACGACAGCGGCAGCGGGAACCGAAGCGGCAGGAACCGAAGCGGCAGGAACCGAAGCGTCCGCGTCCGGAGAAGCGGGCGTGGTTTACGGCATCTACAAGGCGGGCGACCAGACCTGGTTTATCGATGAGGGCGCGGCGGCTCAGGCGGCCGTAGAGGCAAAAGGCGACGAGTTTATCTTCGTAGACGCGAAGATGAGTCCGGAAGAGTACCTGAAAGCGATCGACAATGCCATCGCGAACAAAGCAAAAGGTATCGTAACCTGTATTCCTGACCAGACTATGTCTTAGGCAGTTGTTGACAAGTGCAAAGAGGCAAACATCCCGATCGTGGCAGCCGATGATGCTTTGCAGACCGACGCGGGCGATAAGATCGCTCCCTGGGTAGGCATCAACGCATATGTAATCGGCCAGGCAAACGGCGACTGGCTGGCGGCTTACGCGAAAGACAATAACCTGGTAACCGACGAAGAGTGCGGCCTTCTGATTATGACCATGGATACCGTATCTTCCTGCGTACCTCGTGCAGAGGGTGAGTATGACAACTTCACCGCGGCATGCCCTGAATTTGACACTGCCCGTATTTTCAAGGCGGACTATGACGGAACGACTGACAAAGGCAACACTGCCGCGACCGCGGTGATCACCGCTCATCCGGAGATCAAAAAGTGGCTGGTAACCGGCGCTAACGAAGAGGGAACCATCGGCGCGGTACGTGCTCTTGAGACCGCTGGTCTGGATAAAGACGCGTGCGTGGTTGGCCTTGGCGCGTACATGGCGAAAGACGAGTGGAACGACAAGGGCGCTGACGGCACCTGCATGAAGGCTTCCGCGTACTTCTCCGCCGATTCAGTAGGCGCGGGTTCCGTGGAAGTGCTGTACGACATTATTGCAGGCAATGAGCCCGCGATGGAAACTGCCGTAGACGCGGTGGTTGTTACTCCCGAAACTTACAAAGAAGTAATGGGTAAGGCAGCGGAATAAGGACTGTGTGTTGGACAGCGAATTGCTGTTTGATAACATCAGTTGACCGTAACGCGAAAAAGGCGGCTCGAAATGGCAGCTACGCATAAAACAGTATCAACCAACAAACTGAAATAGGGTAGCTGCCATACAGGGATGCAGAAAAAGGCGAGTAGGAAACAAAGCGTTTCTTATTCGCTTTTTTCATGCTCTTTGTTACGCAGTAGAACGCCCGACAATCAAAGCTGTTTTTGGAAAAAAACGGATGATTTTCTTGTGAATTCCCGTGAAGTCTTAGATGATTTTTCTGTTAAAAGGCACGGGTTTCTGCTATAATGAATACAGGGGATGGGAAGGGGCATGTAAATAGTGCCTCTATCCCTGAATGTGCCATTTTAGTGATGCCTAAAAAAGGCTGCCGGAGCAAAAGCAGTCGGCTGATAAAGGGAGAATAATTCTGATGGAAGACATGTTTTTAATGAAACCAAAAATAGATTATGCTTTTAAAGAGATCATGATGGATGAAAATGCCCGGACAGGTTTCCTGTCCGCTATACTGAAACTGGAACCATCAGAGATCAAAGAGACAAGGATATTGAATACGAATCTGCGGAAACTGAACGCAGATGAGAAGCAGGGTATCCTCGATGTGCGGGTATTGTTGAATAACGCCGTGGAAATAGATATAGAGATTCAGCTTGCTATGATGAACGCCTGGGCGGACCGTGCCTTATTTTACTTATCAAAGATGTATACGGAGCAGATCCACCCGGGGCAGAATTATACGGTATTTAAAAAGTGTGTGAGCATCAGCATCCTGGACTTTGAACTATTCAAAGGAGAAACAGATTTTTACTCCAGTTTCCATATCAGGGAAGACAGCCGCCATATCCTTTACACGGATAAGATGGAGTTTCATGTGCTGGAGCTTCCAAAACTGCCAAAGGAGTTAAAAGAGGATGGCGGCGATATTCTGTTATGGGCGAAATTTATCAACGCGGAACGTAAGGAGGAGTTTGACATGTTGGCGCAGAAAAATCCTTATATCAGCAGCGCGTACCAACAGCTGCAGACAATCAGCCGGGATAGTGAAAAACGTTTGGAATATGAAGCCAGAGAAAAGGCAGTTTTAGATTATAACCAGATGATGTATGAATCTGAGCAGAGAGGTCTTGAACGTGGCCTTGAGCGTGGTGAACTGTATCAATTGATACGCATGGTAAAACGGAAAATGGAGAAAGACAAAACAGCGGAACAGATCGCAGCAGAACTGGATGAGGAATTGACCCTGGTGGAGAAAATCTGTGATGCGGTAAATGCGGGACATCCGGATGATGGCTGTGAAAAGATTTATGATCTTCTTTGCAACCAAGATTTGATGAGTTCAGCAAATAGAAAAAAATGAGGATAATATGGATCAGATGAAAGGAAGTATGGAGATATTGAGCGCCATGCAGATTACGGCAGACATAATAACATAGAAATCCCCTTCTGGGAAGATAACTGGTAGAACCAGAATCTTTTCAGGAGGGGATTTTTTATATGTTGTTTGCTGCAGGTTATTTCCGGGCCTGTTTTCGATATTCCGAAGGCGTAACGCCCGTTTCTTTTTTGAAACAGGTGCAAAAGTTGCTTTCGCCGGTAAATCCTGTGCTGAAACAGATATGTTTAATGGACGCGTCGGAGGAACGAAGCAGGAATTTGGCGTTGCTTATGCGGGTGGTGATAATATAGTTGTGGGGGGAAAATCCGGTTTCCTTTTTAAACAACCTGCTGAAATAAAAAGGGCTTAAAGAGGCCTGAGCGGCCAGCTTGTCCAGGGAAAGAGGGTCTGTCAGGTGTTCGTTGATATAAGCGATGCTGTCGGAAATAAGATCGGAGGAAGTCATGCCGGGGTTTGCGGTCTCCTGGCTGACCAGCAGTTCCGTTAAAATATTAACGATATAATTGTTCAACAGCGCTTCTCTTACGGAAGGGCTGTCTTTAAACTGCAGATATATTTTATGAAGATATTTTTCAAAACGGTATGTGTTTTTCAGCGTGATGACAGGGCATGTGCCTGTCAGGATGGCGTCATAATAGCCTCTTGCGCCGTTCCCGTCGAAATGAAGCCATTCCGCCTCCCATCCTTCGGAGGAATAATAGGAGTGAGGGGAATAGCAGTCCAGCAGTACGATCTGATTTTCGCATGCCTGGTAGTGGCGGTCCGCGAAATCAATTTCACATTGACCTTTTTTCATATACATGATCAGAAAGCTGTCCAGAGAGGTCCGTTTCAGGCAATAGCCAGGAAGATAGCGGAAATATCCCGTGATAACCGGATAGAGGAACAGGCTTCTGGCCTGGGTGCTGGGGGTATAGATATAGTAATCGGAGCCGGGAGCGACGCCCTGTTCTTTTGAAAGCATGATACATTCTCCTGGTAACAGATCAGCAGATGTTTTTCCTGTTTTTTATTATAATATGTCGATGGATATCAGTCAACAGAATGAGAGCAACTTTTCGAAATGATATGGCAACTGATATGAATGAAAATCCGATTAAATCTCTATATAGTGTAGACAAGAAGTAAAAAGATAAGACCAGAGGAGAAGGCCTTGGGCTTTCCTATAAAAAACAGGAGGAGACAGGTATGACTTCAAGAGAAAGAGTAATCGCGGCGATTAATCATAAGCAGCCGGACCGCTGCCCTATCGATCTGGGCAGCAACGGACAGACAGGAATGAATGTGAGCACGGTATACAAGCTGAGAAAGGCGCTGGGTCTGGATGAGCACCGGCTGAAGGTGATAGAGCCTTTGCAGATGCTGGGGGAAATCGAGGAAGATCTGCTGAAGGCTGTTCACAGCGATATGGTAGGGCTGTGGAACGTGGGAAATATGATGGGATTCCGCCAGGAAAACTGGAAGCCTTTCGACATGGATGACGGGACGCCTACTTACATGGGCGGAGGCTTTGCGTATGATGTGAACGAAAAAGGAGACACGATGGCTTATCTGTGTGGTGACCGCGGCGCAAAGTATGGGTACTGCATGGTAAAGAACGGTTCTTTTTTTGATAATCTCGACCATTTTGAAGAACCTTTTGACTGGGATCTGGACGAGGAGGACCTGACGCCCCTTGAGGATTACAAAGATGATTTCCAGGTTTGCTCCGAAGAGGATGCCAGATACTGGGAGAAGGAATCCATACGGCTGTATAAAGAGACAGAGTACGGAATTATGGGCGTGCTGGGCGGCGCGGGTCTGGGCGACGCGGCCTGGATACCCGGTCCGACAGTGAAAAACCCGAAAGGAATCCGCACGGTTCAGGACTGGCTGACCGCTCACCTGATGTATCCTGATTATGTCGACGCGGTTTTTGATTTGCAGACAGAGGTTATGCTGAAAAATCTGGAGATCTACAAGCAGGCGGTAGGAGACCGGATCCAGGTGATCTGGATTTCCGGAACGGATTTCGGTACCCAGAAAGGGCTGTTTATGGGCCTTGACACCTTCCGCAGTCTGTATAAGCCACATTATAAGAAGATCAATGACTGGGTGCATCAGAATACGAACTGGAAAACGTTCTATTATACCTGCGGCTGCGTCAATGATTTGCTGGACGACCTGTGGGAGATGGGCGTGGACTGCCTGAATCCCGTACAGTTCAGCGCGATGGAGCCGAACGGGATGTCCCCTCAGAGATTGAAAGCGGAGTATGGGGATAAGTTTACCTTCTGGGGCGGCGGCGTGGACACCCAAAAGGCACTGCCGTTTGGCACGCCGGAAGAAGTGCGCGCCCAGGTGAAAGAGCGTGTAGACATTTTAAACCAGGGGGGGCGGTTATATTTTTAACCCGATTCACAATGTGGTGTCAGGGGTGCCGGCGGAGAATCTGATCGCCATGTATGAGACGGTGATCGGGAAGAAAATCCGCTGAGACTGTCCGTTTGGAGGGCAGTGAAAACGGGGCGGGACATGATCTGACCGCCAGGCTTGAATGAGAATATGTTAGATTGATACAGGGTGGAAAACCGAATTGAGATGTGGTTTTCCGCTTTGTTTTTCTTTACCCTTGAAACTTGTTATATGTCCATAACAAAGTTTCAATGAATACCGGATTCCGAAACGCTTGTGAATTAGCCTGTTTCATGATAAACTGTTATGAATGGTACAGTACACTGTTTTTAGCTGGCAAGGTCTGAAAACAGTAAATAGCGTTTTTAAGGAGAATGTGTATGGACAAAAAAGTAAAAATCACCCCGTTTAAAAAGGTGCTGGTGGCAAACAGGGGGGAGATTGCCATCCGTGTGTTCCGGGCTCTGAATGAACTTGGGATTACCACGGTCAGCATCTATTCCAAGGAAGACCGCTACGCCCTGTTCCGTTCCAAATCCGACGAGTCTTATCCGCTGGATACCCGAAAGGGTCCGGTGGACGCCTATCTGGACATTGACACCATTATTAAAATCGCCCAGGCGGCGAATGTGGACGCGATTCATCCGGGCTATGGGTTTCTGTCCGAGAATCCGGATTTCGTGGATGCCTGCGAGAAAAGCGGCATCGTGTTTATCGGGCCTTCCAGCAGGGTGATGAATATGATGGGAGATAAGATTTCCTCCAAACAGATCGCGATCCAGTCCAAGGTGCCGATTATTCCGGGTGTGGACCATGCCATCAAGGAATATGAGGAAGCTGCCAAGATCGCCAAAGAGGTAGGCTACCCCATTATGTTAAAGGCTTCTAACGGCGGCGGCGGCCGGGGAATGCGAATCGTGGACCGGGCCGAGGATCTGAAACGGGAATTTGAGGAGGCGAAGAACGAATCCAAAAAGGCATTCGGCGACGATAAGCTGTTTATTGAGAAATACCTGCGAAGCCCCAAGCATGTGGAGGTGCAGATTCTGGGCGACCGCTATGGAAACGTGGTTCACCTGTTTGACCGTGACTGTTCGGTGCAGCGGCGTCATCAGAAGGTGGTGGAGTATGCGCCGGCTTTCTCCGTACCCGACGAGACACGGAATATTATATTTGGTTCCGCCATCCGGCTGGCAAAAAAAGTGGGCTATGAGAACGCGGGAACGCTGGAGTTTTTGGTGGACGATGAGAGCAATCCCTATTTTATCGAGATGAACCCCCGTATCCAGGTGGAACATACCATCAGCGAGATGGTGACAAACGTGGATCTGGTGCAGTCTCAGATACTGATCGCGGAAGGTTATCCGCTGGATTCTGACGAGATCAATATCCGATCTCAGGAGAGCGTGAAATGCAACGGCTATTCCATCCAGACCCGTGTCACCACCGAGGACCCGGCCAACAATTTCCTGCCCGACACCGGCGAGATCACCGTGTACCGTACCGGCGCCGGCAACGGTATCCGCGTGGACGGCGGAAACGCCTATATGGGAGCGGTGATCGCTCCTTATTATGACAGTCTTCTTGTAAAAGTGATTTCCCACAGCCGTACCTTCTCCGGCGCCATAAGCAAGTCGATCCGCGCCCTGCAGGAGATGCGGATCAGAGGCGTGAAAACCAACACGCCGTTTCTGATTAATGTGCTGAACCATCCCACCTTCCGGGACGGGAAATGCTATACCACCTTTATCGAGGACAAGCCGGAGCTGTTCCAGATGACTCAGAGCCAGGACAGAGCCACGAAGATTATCGAATTTCTGGGTGACCGTATCGTCAATTCCAATATCGGCGAGAAAAAACAGTATGAAAACCGTGTGCTTCCGGAGGTGGACCGCTCCAAACCTGTTCACGGCGCCAGAGATCTGTTCCTGGAGCTGGGAGCGGAAGGGCTGATGCAGAAGATTTTAAAGGAGAAGAAGCTGTATGTCACCGACACCACCATGCGTGACGCCCAGCAGTCTCTGCTGGCTACCCGTATGCGGAGCAAGGATCTGTGCGGCGCGGCCTATGCCACCAACGCCTATATGCAGAACGCCTTTTCCGTGGAATGCTGGGGCGGCGCCACTTATGACACCGCTTACCGGTTCCTGAAAGAATCTCCCTGGAAACGGCTTTCTCTGTTAAGAGAGCGTATGCCGAACACGCTGATTCAGATGCTTCTGCGGGCTTCAAACGCCGTGGGCTACAGCAATTATCCGGACAATGTGGTGCAGGAATTTATCCGGATTTCCGCGGAGCGGGGCGTGGACGTATTCCGGATCTTCGACAGCCTGAACTGGGTGGAAAATATGAAGATGCCGGTAGAAGAGGCATTGAAGACCAGGAAGATCGTAGAGGGAACTATCTGTTATACCGGCGATGTGTCCAGCCCCGCGGAGAAAAAATATACGCTGGATTACTATGTAAAGATGGCGCTGGAGCTGGAAGCGCTGGGCTGCCATGCTATCGCCATCAAAGATATGGCCGGCCTTTTGAAACCGCTGGCGGCTCAGCAGTTGGTGGCGGCGCTGAAAAAAGAACTGCATGTGCCGCTCCACTTACATACCCATGATTCCACCGGCAACGGCGTCAGCACCGTTCTGATGGCGGCTCAGGCCGGCGTGGATATCGTGGATCTGGCCGTAGAGTCCATGTCCTCCCTGACCAGCCAGCCTTCCATGAACGCAATTGTGGAGGCCCTCAGAGGCACGGAGCGGGATACCGGCCTCGTATTTGAGGAATTAGATATTTTAAGCCGTTACTATGGCCGTATCCGTAAGGTATACGAAAGCTTTGAGAGCGATATGAAAGCGCCCAATGCGGAAATCTATAAATACGAAATTCCCGGCGGACAGTATTCCAACCTGCTGGCCCAGGTCAGCAGCATGGGTTCCGCGGATGATTTTGAGTCTATCAAAGGACTGTATAAGGACGCGAATGAGCTGCTGGGAAATATCGTAAAGGTGACACCCAGCTCCAAAGCGGTGGGCGACCTGGCTATCTTTATGTTTAAGAACGGTCTGACCAAGGACAATATTCTGAAAGAAGGCGTGGGCCTGTCCTATCCGGATTCCGTGGTGTCTTACTTCCAGGGCATGATGGGACAGCCGTACGGGGGATTCCCGAAGAAGCTGCAGAAAATGGTTCTGAAAGATATCCAGCCGCTGACCGAACGCCCCGGCAAGGCACTGCCGCCCATGGATCTGGAGGCCGTGAAGAAATATCTGGTGGATAAATATCACTATGAGGATAAGTCAGACGAGGTGATGGCCCAGAAAGCCATCAGCTATGCCCTGTATCCCAAGGTATACGAGGATTACTGCGAGCACTTTAATATGTACAACGACGTGACCCGTCTGGAAAGCCATGTGTATTTCTTCGGTCTGCGCAAAGGAGAGGAAACCTATCTGCGCATTGATGAGGGAAAAGAGCTGCTGATTAAATATATCGAGGCCGGCGACCCGGACGAAGAGGGAATCCGCACCCTGACTTTCCAGGTGAATGGTTCTTTACGTCATGTGAAGATTCAGGATAAAAGCCTGAAAGTGAATTCTGACCGGAGGCTGAAAGCGGATAAAAGCAATCCTCAGCATCTGGGTTCCTTTATTCCGGGCACAGTCAGCAAGGTATTTGTCAAAGAAGGCGATCCGGTGAAGGAAAACATGCCGCTGATGACCGTGGAAGCCATGAAGATGGAGACGACTGTGGTGTCCAAGGTAAACGGCTCTGTGGATAAGATTTATGTTAAGGAAGGAGACGCCGTACATCAGGACGATCTGCTGATTTCCTTCCATCTGGCGAAAGAAGAGAAGAAAGCGTAATTGAGGGACTACGAGGTGTTGAAGGGGATGGCAAACTGCGGAATATGATGCAATAATAAGGGCGGCAGGTGTTATCCTGCCGCCTGTTGCACTTTTGGGAGAGTGTCGGGGCGGCGTTCTTATCAGGTAAAGCATAGTCTATTCTGGACTGCTGCCATTTATAGTGATTGTATTTTTGTCAGCAGAGCATCTTGCAGTACCTTTGAAAAATTGATGCTTTTTTCTTCACAAAGAGTATTCAGCCACATGGGGATGCTTAAAGTCTTTTTTACTGCCTTGTCGCTGTGCTGCCTTGCGTATTCGGTCATATCCACCAGTACCATATTGACGAAAGCACTTTCCGCGGCGGATTCCATTTCAAAATCTTTCAGGATGGCAGCAGGATTGATTTCACTTAATGAACTGGCAGCCGGGAGGGGATCGCCGTCACGCAGAGCGGTAAACAGATGCAGGCCGCAGATATCCTGGGCCATGCGCATAGCGTCCGCCACATTATCCCCGAAAGTTGCGAGGTTTCCCAAGTCGGGGAAAATGACTGATATTTTGTCATCTTCCTCATAGAAAA
>Ga0137306_100533_pt1 | contig 52125 bp, 43 predicted proteins | sample Inofroosms_March_FD_97187 | JGI IMG/M metagenome (GOLD analysis project Ga0137306, IMG submission 97187) | Mouse cecal microbial communities from Vienna, Austria - N-Acetylneuraminic and N-Acetylglucosamine D2O microcosms_March | ecosystem: Host-associated > Mammals > Digestive system > Large...
TATCATGGCCCGTTGGTCAAGTGGTTAAGACACCGCCCTTTCACGGCGGTAACATGGGTTCAAATCCCGTACGGGTCATCATTATTTTGCCGGTTTAGCTCAGTTGGTAGAGCATCGGTATCGTAAACCGAGGGTCACAGGTTCGAATCCTGCAACCGGCAGTAGGTTTTACAAGGTAAGAGATCTAGGAAAATTCCTAGGTCTTTTTTTGTATAAGAACACTTAAGTATCTGAATAACATGAGTTTTCTGAGAAAATTTCTTAAATAACTTAACTTGATCAGGTGAATTAGTGTGAAATAAGACATTTGAGAAAAAATGTTGGAATTTAAGTTAAATAGCGTATTTTATCCATTGTTTTAACTATTTATGCAAAAAATCATGATATAATAATGTAATTATTCTTAGTTAAGGGGCATTTCCAGTAAATTTATTCTAATATTGATTTGACGTATCATTTTTTGAAACTTATAATAGTACTGTTATACATTGCATTTTTCTTATTATTTGTTCAATGTATTGTAATTGTGTAACGAACAATTAATGTCTTGTGGCATTGTTTGGAGGAATTTAAATGACAGATAAAACACAGGAGCCCACTTTTTTAGGGCATCCACGGGGTTTATCAACGCTCTTCTTCACAGAAATGTGGGAAAGATTTAGTTACTATGGTATGCGTGCCATCTTACTTTACTATATGTATTATTCCGTCTCACAAGGCGGTCTTGGTTTTGATAAGACGACAGCAGCTTCAATTATGTCGATCTATGGTTCGCTTGTTTACTTATCAAGTGTGATCGGTGGTTTTGTCAGTGACCGTATCTGGGGAAGCCGGAAAACAGTCTTTATCGGTGGGGTCTTGATCATGTTAGGGCATATCGTTTTAGCGACTCCATTTGGCAAAATGGCGCTCTTCTTATCGATCGCTTTGATCGTGATCGGGACAGGGCTACTTAAACCAAATGTTTCTGAAATGGTCGGTGGCTTGTATACCCCTGAAGATACGAGAAGAGATTCAGGTTTTAGTATCTTTGTCTTTGGGATCAACATGGGTGCATTCATCGCACCGCTAACAGTTGGTTGGTTAGGTCAACAAGTCAACTTCCACCTTGGCTTTTCACTAGCAGCGATCGGGATGTTCTTTGGTTTGATCCAATACTTGATCGATGGTCGGAAGTATCTTTCTAAAGAAAGCTTATATCCAACTGATCCACTTGAACCAGATGAAATGAAGAGTTTGGGTAGAAAGACTGCTGTTTGGAGCGTCTTGATTGCCTTGATCATTGCCTTGATGTTGCTCTTTAATATGTTTACGATCATGAACATCATCAACTTATTGACGATCTTTGCGGTATGTATTCCGGTTTATTACTTCGTTAAGATCTTGGCAAGTAACAAGATCGATAAAGTTGAACGTTCACGTGTATTAGCCTATATCCCATTGTTCATCGCATCTGTGCTTTTCTGGTCGATCGAAGAACAAGGCTCAGTTGTTTTAGCATTATTTGCCAACGAACAAACACGGTTATCATTATTTGGCTTTAACTTCCCATCAAGCTGGTTCCAAAGTATGAACCCACTTTTCATCATGCTGTATGTTCCATTCTTTGCCAAATTATGGACTAAATTAGGGAAGAAACAACCATCATCACCAATGAAGTTCTCCTTTGGTCTGTTCTTTGCTGGGGTTTCCTTTATCTGGATGATGTTACCAGGGCTTTTATTTGGAACCGATACTAAAGTCAGTCCATTATGGTTGGTCATGAGTTGGGCTTTAGTTATCATCGGGGAAATGTTGATCTCACCGATCGGCCTTTCTGTGACGACTAAATTAGCTCCTAAAGCTTTCCAAGCTCAAATGATGAGTATTTGGTTCTTAGGTGACGCGGTGGCCCAAGCCTTCAATGCACAGATCGTACGTCTCTACAATGATGGAACTGAAGTAGTATACTTTGGAACGATCGGAATCGTTACCGTAGTCTTTGGTGGATTACTTTTAGTTTTAACACCACGTATCAAAAAACTAATGGAAAACGTTAATTAACATTTGACTGTATCGCAGATCACTTCAGATCAGCGGTACAGTTTTTTTATTGGAGATTAGTTTAAAGTTTTAAAAAGGGTCAGAAAAAAATTATTTAAAAAAGTTTTCAAAAAGTGTTGCATTTTGATCCTAAACAGGGTATTATAATTAAGTCGGATGCGTTAAGTCATCTGATATGAGATATGGAATACGGAAGGGTAGCGAAGTCTGGCTAAACGCGGCGGACTGTAAATCCGCTCCTTCGGGTTCGGTGGTTCGAATCCACTCCCTTCCACCATATTGGGCTATAGCCAAGCGGTAAGGCAACGGTTTTTGGTACCGTCATGCGCTGGTTCGAATCCAGCTAGCCCAATGACTGATAGGTCACGACTTAATTAGGTCGTGACCTTTTTTTAATTTAAAAAAGCAGGTGAGCAAATGAAATTAGGATTTATCGGTGCTGGAAATATGGCACGGGCAATTATCAATGGCTGGTCAAGTCAAGGGCAAAAAGCTGAGATCTATCTCCACAGCGCCCATAAAGCAAGCTATGAACCATATGCTAAAGAACATGGACTACACGCTTGTACTAGCAATACAGAGGTCGTTTCAAAGGCAGACATTATTTTCTTAGCAGTCAAACCGCTTGTGTTAGCTGAGGTCTTACACGAGATCAAAGAAACCGTCCAAGCCAAAAAGCCAGTCGTCGTTTCGATGGTGACGGGAGTATCTATCGCAGAGATCGCAGATTTGTTAGAGCTGACACCTAAAGAGCTAGAGGTCATTAGGATCATGCCAAATGTCAATGCAGAGATCGCAGCAGGAATGACAGCTTTGAATGCAAGTCCTGCTGTGACTGAGACTAATTTTTTACGCGTCAAAGGACTCTTTGAAATGATCGGCCAAACTGAGATCTTACCCGAAAAAGATTTTAGTACCTTTGTAGCTTTAGCGGGTAGTTCGCCAGCTTATGTTTACTTTTTCATTGATGCGATGTCACGAGCTGGAGTCAAATATGGCTTGAAAAAAGACCAAGCGACCAAGATCGCAGCCCAAGCTGTTTTAGGGAGTGCACAAAAAGTTTTAGCTGATCAAAAGACACCGATGCAACTAGTTGATGATGTTTGTTCACCTGGTGGGACGACGATCGCTGGCTTACTTGCCATGGAAGAAGCGGGCTTTATGACAGCTGTGATCAAGGGCATGGATGCGACGATCAATAAAGATCAAGGAAAATAAGCGTTTGTGCTTGTAATTTTGGTCTATACCTATTACTATTAAGATGTAATTAAAATAAGAAAGCGGGTCCAATTATGAGCAAAGTTATCAAGCATGCTGTTGTTTACACTGGGGAAGATAAGATAGATGACGCCTATATTCGATTTGATGAGCAGATCGAGGCGATCGGTCCAATGAGTGAGTATCGAGTTTCACCAGCTGATCAAGAGGTGATCGATGTTGAAGGTAAGCTCATCGTGCCGGGTTTTATCGATGTACATAGTCACGGTGGCTATAATTTTGATGCCATGGATGGTAATGCAAAAGAATTGAGTGAAATGGTCGATGATATGGTCTATGAAGGTGTCACGACTTATTTTCCAACGACAATGACCCAATCACCAGAAAATATTGCCCATGCGATGACAGCGATCAAAGAAGCGGCGGCTAAGAATCCAGTTATTCAAGGTATCCACTTAGAAGGTCCTTTTGTTTCACCAGTTTTTAAGGGAGCCCAACCAGAAGAATATATCCAAGCTCCAGATACAAAATTATTTGATCATTGGAACGAATTATCCGGTAATATGATCAAATTAGTGACCTATGCACCTGAGCATGAAACTTCGCCGGAATTTGAGCAATACTGTTTAGAACATGGGATCGTTCCTTCTGTTGGACACAGTAATGCGACTCGAGAACAGATGAAGCATTCTCGTGCCAGTCACGTAACGCATTTGTATAACGCACAACGCGAATTCAAACATCGTGAACCTGGTGTGACAGGTCACGCTTTGCTCGAAGATAATATCTATTGTGAATTGATCGCTGATGGTTTCCATGTGTGCCCTGATATGATCAAATTAGCGTATGAATTGAAGGGACCAGATAAGATCGAATTAGTAACTGATTCGATGCGAGCTAAGGGCATGCCAGAAGGAGTCTCTGAATTAGGTGGTCAAAAAGTTATCGTTAAAGACAAACAAGCTCGCCTTGAGAGTGGTAATTTGGCCGGAAGTGTTTTACAATATAAGGACGCTTTTGTAAATATTATGAAGTTTACTGGGTGTTCACTAGAAGATGCGATCAAGATGACTTCCTTAAATCAAGCCAAAGAGTTTGGTTTGACTCAAAAAGGTGTGTTAGCAGTGGGAAAAGATGCTGATTTTAACGTCTTTGATCATGAGCTTGATCTAGTCGAAACATATAGTTTTGGACGCCGATTCAAAAAATAATTCCAAATATGGAAGGTGGTAGTCATGGGTTCACCAATTTACATTCAGATCCATAACAAAATCAAACAAGAGATCGAAGCCAATCGCTGGGCGGTCGGTGATCGGATCCCCTCAGAGCGTGATCTAGCGGTGCAGTTTGGTGTCAGTCGAATGACCTTGCGTCAAGCGATCCAGACTTTAGTTGAAGAAGGGATCTTAGAGCGCCATATCGGGTCAGGCACTTATGTAGCGCGCAAAAAGGTCCAAGAAAAGATGTCTGGAGTCACGAGTTTTACGGAGTTGACAGAAGCGCAAGGAAAGACGCCTTCCAGTAAGACGGTCTCTTATTTGGTGACTGCCCCTTCGCTTAGTGAAAGTGAGCATTTAAAGTTAAAGCCTGGTCAAAAAGTCTTGCGAATGGAGCGGATCAGATATGCCGATGAAGTTCCGATCTGTTTTGAAGTGGCGACTTTGCCATATGATCTGATCAAAGATTATGCAAGAAAACAGATCACTAACTCACTTTACGGAACGCTACAAGAAAATGGCTTGACGATCGGCCATGCGCAACAAACGGTCAGCTCGATGTTGGCTTCTGAAAAGATCGCCGAATATCTTGACTTAAAACGTGGTTCAGCGATCTTGCGGTTGCGTCAGATCACTAGATTAGGGGATGGACGTCCCTTTGAATATGTTCGGACCCAGTATGCTGGTGAGCGGTTTGAATTTTATTTAGAAAAATAAAAAAGCGACGTACAGGCTAAGCTTGTACGTCGTTTAATTTTTTTAGGCAGTAAAAAGTTGGCGCTTTTTGAGCGCTGAAACGATCAGTAAGACCAAGTAAAAAGTCAACAGCCGGTCTAAATAATCAGTTCCTAGCTGAACTAAAAAGATCGCTAAAGCTTTTTGTAGTCCCAAACCACTTAAGAGTTGGACCAACATGCTAGAACCTGAACTAGTGATACCGTTAAATAAGAAGTAAGTGATCGCGGTACTCGTCAAAGTTCCAGGTAAAGAGATCACACCAGCTACGCTTAAGATCTGCCATTTTTTAGGGGAACGGAGATATTTGAAAAGCAGACCAACGATCGCCCCGATCAATAATTGGATCGGCGAATAATACAAGGAAAAGACATCAGTAGTCAGGCCAACAAAAAGGGCGGTACTTGCGCCAACAAGCATGCCTAAGAGTGGGCCAAGCAAAGCGGCACAAAGCATTGTTCCTAGGGTATCAAGGTAAAGTGGTAGATGTAAAAATAAGGCTAGATTACTACCAACGATATTTAAAGCGATCCCGAAAGCACAGAGCGTCAATGTTTTTGGTGTCATTTTTTTAAGCATTATTTTCCCTCCAGACTTGTGATCTGTGGTAAGACCTGGGCTAACATTTCAGGATCTAACCCACAAGTGCGTGCTAAAAAGAGTTGCATCGCTTTTAAGGCGTCGACTTTTACTAAGACGTGACTGTTAGGAGAACGGTGCCAAAAATTTTTCTCATCAACGATGCTTTGCCCAAGTGCGATCCCTGAAGTAACGATCTGAGTATTAGCATCAAAGCCAGCACAAAGCTCAGGAAAGATCGTATAGAGGACAGCTAAAGGATCATTTATGACACAACCGATGACTTTTTCATATTGCCAATGAAAATCAAAATAAAAGCGCGTGATTTTTTGAATGAATTCAGCTTCCTTAGGTGCATTTTGGTAGATCAATTCAAGTATGTTGGGGGTAAAAAGCATTTTGCGAGTAACGTCAAGGCCGATCATTTCGAGCTTGACAGGTAAGTGCTCAAAACAATAAGCCGCTGCCTCAGGATCACACCAATAATTGTATTCAGCTACGGGAGAACAATTGCCAAAGCTTTTAAAATTTCCCCCCATGGACACGAACCGCGTGCAATTTTGCCAAGCTTTAGGGTCTTTTTGGTGGGCTAAAGCGATATTGGTCAAAGGACCAAGTGCAATGAGCGTTACATCTTGCTCTTTTCTAAGCGTTTCATTGATAAATTCACAAGCATTTGAGTGATAGTTTTTATGTATTTCAGGCAGTTTGCTTTGACCTAAACCATCATTTCCATGGGTATCTTGGGCACTGACATAGTCACGCTTTAAAGGTCGATCTGCACCACGATAAACGGGGATCTTTAATTGATGACAATGAGCTAAAATTTTGAGTGCATTTTTAGCACCTAGATCTGAAGGGACATTACCAGCGACTGTGGTGATCCCGAGAACATCAAGTTCAGGCGATGCGAGCGCTAGCATCAAAGCTAGGCTATCATCGATACCAGGGTCACAGTCGATAATGACTTTTTTGCGAAGAGTTGCATTCATATTTCCTACCTCCTTATGAGATTCTTGGTTTTTTATCCTGGGAAGTTTACGAACCAGTCCAAGTTATCCTTGATTTTTATAAATGCATTTTCCATTATATAAAAAAATAAGCCGTTAAACAACAGCTAACGGCTCTAAAGCTCAATACTTAAGATATTTTTTGCGATAGACTAATAAGAGATATTTAGGCAAAGCCAACATGCGAAAAAAACGGCTCGGTTCTTTTAATAAACGATAAGCCCATTCGAGATGGTGATCGATCCACCATTTAGGCGCGCGCTTAGTTTGACCAGATAAAACATCAAAGCTTCCCCCCACGCCCATCCAGATCGCAGAAGCAAGGTCTTGGTATTTAGCGATAAAGAACTCTTGTTTAGGAAAACCTAAAGCGACAAAAACAAAGTCAGGCTCAGCTTGTTTGATCTGCTCAGCAACTTTGGCTTCATCTTTAAAGTAGCCATCACAACTTCCAGAGATCACTAGATTTGGATAGTTGGTAGCTACTTTAGTTAAAACTTGTTGTAAGACAGCTGGCCTAGCACCTAAGAAAAAGACGCGTTTTTGATGTTTGTTGGCAAAAGAAAGTAAGGCGACCAGCGTGTCGTAGCCAGTCACACGCTCAGGTAAAGGCTCACCTAAGATCTTAGCCCCTTTGATGATCCCGATCCCATCAGCTGTGACATAATCGGCACTACGAATAGTTTTAGCGTAGGCAAAATCAGCTTTAGCTGCTAAGACGATCTCAGGGTTAGCAGTCACGATAAAACGGTTAGCTTTAGTTTGGCTATCGCGTTTTAGTTGTTCCAAAAATTCAGTTTGGGTGGCTTTGATAAAATCAAGCCCCAAAACATTTACAGTCTCAAAATTATTTTGCATGATATACCTCATTTAACTCTAAGGATCTGTTATTATTATAGCAGTTAGATTGGTGTTTTGGCTCAAAAGTGATAAAATTAGACTCATATAGTCAAATCCGCTAAAAAATTTTCGGAAAAACAATTGATTAATGAAGAGGAAAGAAATGGTTAAATTATATCCAGACGACAGTTATACATTGCATACTGATGCTTATCAGATCAATATGATGCAGACATATTGGCGCCAGGGTCTGGCAGAGCGTAAGGCAATTTTTGAAGTTTATTTTCGTAAGCTGCCGTTTCAAAATGGGTATGCGATTTTTGCAGGCTTAGAGCGTATTGTTGATTATATTCAAAATTTGCGCTTTACAAAACATGATCTCGCCTACTTAAAAGAGATCGGCGACTATCCGGATGATTTTATCGAATATCTCCGCAATTTTAAATTTAAAGCGACGATCCGTTCAGTTGTTGAAGGGGAAGTCGTCTTCAACAATGAACCTTTGCTCCAAGTGGAAGGCCCGTTGGTAGATTGCCAATTAGTCGAAACAGCGATCTTGAATATCGTTAATTATCAAACTTTGATCGCAACCAAAGCAGCCCGTGTCCGTTCAGCTTGTGGGGATGATGCCTTGCTTGAATTTGGAACACGGCGCGCACAAGAATTTGATGCAGCTTTGTGGGGGACGCGGGCAGCCTATATTGGAGGCTTTGATGCGACCAGCAATGTACGGGCAGCTAAGATCTTTGGGATCCCAGCTAGTGGAACACATGCTCATGCCTTAGTGCAAGCTTACCGCAATGATTATGATGCTTTTATGGCATATGCTAAAACGCATAAAGATTGTGTCTTTTTAGTTGATACTTATGACACTTTGCGTTCAGGTGTGCCAAATGCGATCAAAGTAGCTAAAGAACTAGGCGATCAGATCAATTTCTTAGGGGTCCGGATCGATTCTGGCGACATGGCTTATATTTCAAAACGTGTTCGGGAACAACTAGATGAAGCAGGTTTTCCTAATGCTAAGATCTATGCGTCAAACGATCTAGATGAAAAGACGATCACCAACTTGAAGATGCAAGGGGCTAAGATCGACGTTTGGGGTGTGGGCACTAAGCTTATCACGGCCTATGATCAACCTGCTTTAGGTGCGGTCTACAAGATGGTAGCGATCGAGGACGAAAATGGTGTGTTAGAAGATACGATCAAGATCTCAAGTAATGCCGAAAAAGTATCGACTCCAGGACGTAAGCAAGTCTGGCGGATCACTAAAAAGACCGATGGTAAATCTGAAGGTGATTACATTACGATCGGGGATGAAGATCCGCGCAAGGAAAAATCACTGTATATGTTCCATCCACAATATACCTATATCAATAAAGATGTGACTGATTTTAATGCACGACCTTTATTGCGTGATATTTTCAAAGCAGGTGAGTTAGTCTATGAGCTGCCGACTTTAGAGAAGATCAAAGAATATTCCAAATTGCATTTAGATAGTCTTTGGGAAGAATATAAGCGCGATCTAAACCCGCAAGATTATCCAGTCGACCTTTCACAGAAATGTTACGACAATAAGATGAAGATCATTAAAGCGGTTCGTGAAAGTATCAATCAAAAACTTGAAAAGTAAGAAGGTCAAAGTTAATGAGAACATTACAACAAGAGATCATTACTGAATTAAAAGTCCAACCAACGATCGATCCTGAAGTTGAGATCAGACGCTCGATCGATTTTATAAAAGCTTACCTGTGCAAGCATCCATTTTTAAAGACCCTTGTATTAGGGATCTCTGGGGGCCAAGATTCAACGTTATGTGGCAAGTTATGTCAAATGGCGATCACTGAATTGCGTGAAAAGACAGGTGATGACAGTTATAAATTTATCGCTGTGCGCTTACCTTATGGGACCCAGGCCGATGAAAGTGATGCTTTGGATGCGATCGAATTTATGCAAGCTGATGAAATGATGCGAGTCAACATCAAAGAAGCTGCCGATGCAATGGTAGCAGCAGTTCAAGCTAATGATGTGACGGTAAGTGACTTTAACAAGGGTAATATCAAGGCACGCCAACGCATGATCGCCCAATATGCGATCGCAGGTGCAAACAGTGGGGCGGTTGTAGGTACTGACCACGCTGCTGAAGCGATCACTGGCTTTTACACCAAATTTGGGGATGGCGGTGCTGATATCATGCCATTATGGCGGTTAAACAAACGCCAAGGTAGAGCAATGCTAGAAGTCTTAGGTGCGCCTGAACATCTTTATCAAAAGACACCGACAGCTGATCTAGAAGAAGATCGTCCAGCTTTACCAGATGAAGTAGCCTTAGGTGTGACCTATGATGACATCGATGACTATTTAGAGGGTAAAGAAGTGCGTGCTGATGCGGCTGAAAAGATCGAAAATTGGTTTGTCAAGACAAGACATAAACGCCATTTGCCGATCACGGTCTACGATACATTTTGGAAATGAGCTTAAATAAATATGCGCAGACAAAAAAGACTGTGATATTTAGCAGATAACAAAAATCCATCGAGATGCAAAAAACATCTTGATGGATTTTTGTTATTTGTACGAAATTACTCGAGCTGTTTGTCATGCTTATATTCTTTGATGGCGTCTAAAAAGATCGTCCCGTATTTTTCAAGTTTACTATGCCCGACACCTTTGACTTCTAAGAATTCCATCTCATTTGACGGTAAGAGCACACACATGTCTTGTAAGGCCTGATCGGAGAAGATGACAAATGGTGGTACATGTTGGGCTTCAGCCAGCTGACGGCGCAACTTACGGAGATGTTCAAATAAGCCACTTTCCACTCGTTGTTTGCTGTTGCGCTCAGCTTTTTCGCTGCGTGCGTAAACTTTTGCTTGGTTGCGTAAGACGGCTAGCCCTGTTTGGGTCACATGGAGCGTGGGGAATTGCCCACTGCTTGTTTTGAGATAACCACTGGCAGTCAAAAAGTCGATCAAAGTTTCGATCTCTTTAGTTTTTTGGTGCATGATACCATAAGTTGAAAGCTGATCGAAATTTAATTCAAGGATCCGTTTAGCCTTAGAACCGGCTAAAACTTGGGCAACGATCTTTTTGCCAAAGCGCGATTGCATCCGCACGATACACGACATGATCATCTGAGCTTCTTTAGTGATGTCTTGTTTTTCACGGGTATCAGTACAGTTTGTACATTTTTGACAATCAGGACAATCTTGGCCGAAGTATTGGACTAAGAAGCGTTGTAAACATTCTTCGGTATTAGCATAGCGGGTCAAGGCTTGGAGTTTTTGGTAATCAAATTCACGGTGTTGTTCGTCGGCTTGGGAATTGTCGATAAAGAAACGTTGGACTTGCAAGTCAGCATCTTTGTAAAATAAGATCGCTTCGCTTGGTAGTCCGTCACGTCCGGCGCGACCAGCTTCTTGATAATAGGCCTCTAGACTACCGGGAACTTGGGCATGGATCACAAAGCGTACGTTACTTTTATCGATCCCCATTCCAAAAGCATTGGTAGCGACCATGATGGGGGTACGATCGTAAAGAAAATCTTCTTGGCTTTCACGCCGTTGTAATTCACTTAAGCCTGCATGGTAAATGCCCGCTTTGATCCCCATTTTATTTAACATGATGCCTAACTGTTCGACTTTTTTGCGAGTCGAGGCGTAGATGATACCAGAATCATTGGGATTTTGTTTGAGATAGCTGAGAAGATAATGTTCAAAATCAGTGCCTTTGATAAGCTTGAAGGTCAAATTATCGCGGGCAAAGCTCGTTTTGACTTCATTTTCAGCGGGGATCATAAGTAATTCTTTGATATCTTGGGCAACTTGTGGGGTAGCCGTAGCGGTCAAGGCAACTAGCGTAGGAGAGACCGGCAGTTGAGCTAATAAAGCTGGTAATTTTAAATAACTGGGACGAAAATCATGGCCCCATTGAGAGATACAGTGTGCTTCATCAACTGCGACTAAAGAAACCGGTAAGGTCTGTAGTAACTCTAAGAAAAATTGATTTTCTAAGCGCTCAGGAGCGATATAGAGCAATTTTAATTCATGCCGGCGGGCTCTTGTTAAGACCGCTTTAGCAGTTTCAAATTCCTGGGAACTGTTGATAAAGGCAGCGGGGATCCCATTTTGTTGTAAACTATCGACTTGGTCTTTCATCAGTGAGATCAAAGGTGAGATGACTAAGGTCAAACCATCTTCTAAGAGTGCCGGGATCTGATAGCACAGAGATTTCCCACCCCCAGTTGGTAAGAGTGCAAGAGTATTTTTATGTTCTAAGAGTAAGTCGATCACTTTTTTTTGGCCGGCTTTAAATTCGGTATAACCAAAGTAATGTTTAAGTGCTGCTTTCGGTGTCAAAAAATGCTGCCCCCTTAAAATAGTGTCACGTATGATTTTAGTCTTTTATTGACCGAAGCGCAAACTTGTTCATTTATCAAAAAATCACTATAATCTAGTTAAATCATAGAATGTGAGGGGAAAAATGTGGAAGCAGATTACTTACAATTAGTTGAGCAACAGTTAGCCTATCGTCCTGATCAGATCAAGCAAGTTCTAAAATTAGTTGAAGAGGGCAATACGATCCCATTTATCGCCCGTTATCGTAAAGAAGCAACGGGAAGCTTAGATGAAGTTCAATTGCGTGAGATCACCGCGACTTACCAGCAGGTTGAAAAACTTGAAAAAAGACGAGCTGATGTTACAGCTAAAATAGCTGAGCAAAAGAAATTAACACCTAAACTAGAGCAACAGTTAGCTCAAGCCAAAACATTACAACAGCTCGAAGACCTTTACCTACCGTTCAAGCAAAAACGGCAGACAAAAGCTCGGATCGCACGTCAACGAGGTTTAGAAGGTCTAGCTAAATTTTTACTGACAGATAGCCCAGAAGATGTTATTAGCCAAGCTCAAAAATATGTCGATCCCAAAAAAGGGCTCAAGACGCCAAAAGAAGCTTTGGCAGGTGCGCATGAGATCTTAGCTGAAGCTTTTGGTGAGGATGCAAGTCTACGGGCTTGGGTCAGAAAGCATGCTCAAACTAAAGGAAAGTTAGTAGCAAAAGTCAAAGATGAAAGTTTAGATGAAAAGGGGATCTATCAGGACTATTATAGTTTTGAAGAAGGGCTCAAAACGATCTTAGACCATCGGATCTTGGCCCTTGACCGGGGAGAAAAGGAAAAGATCTTACAAGTCAAAGTCAAACTCGATGATGAGTATGTACTGCGCTATTTTCATGCACGGATCATCGGGCAAAAGTCAGGGCCAAGTATGCAATACGTGGAACAAGCGTATACCGATGCCTATCGCCGCTTTATCCGGCCAGCGATCGAACGCGAATTGCGTAAAGAACTAACAGCGCGGGCGGCTGCTAGTGCGATCGCAGTCTTTGGTGATAATCTTTACCACTTATTGATGCAAGCGCCTTTGAAAGGTAAGACTGTTTTAGGACTTGATCCTGCTTTTAGAACAGGGTGTAAATTAGCTATCGTTGATCCAACTGGAAAATTTTTAGCTAAAGCAGTGATCTATCCCCATGAAAAAGCTAAAGGCAAGCGCCCAGATCCTAAAAAACGAGCTCAAGCAAAGCAAATTTTGCTTGAATTACTTGAAAAATATCAAGTTGAAATGATCGCGATCGGTAATGGGACAGCGAGTCGGGAATCGGAAAGTTTTGTGGCCGAAGTTTTAAGCGAGCTAAAGCACAAGCAAGTCTATTATGTGATCGTCAACGAAGCTGGAGCATCAGTTTATTCTGCCAGTGCCCAAGCGCGTGAAGAATTTCCTGACTTTAATGTCGAAGAGCGTTCAGCGGTAAGTATTGCTCGGCGGTTACAAGATCCGTTAGCGGAATTGATCAAGATCGATCCTAAAGCGATCGGGGTCGGTCAATATCAACACGATCTGCCCGAAAAAGAATTAGATGATAAACTCCAAACGGTGATCGAAACTGGGGTCAATCAAGCCGGGGTCAATTTGAATACCGCTAGTGCCGCTTTATTGCAACATATTTCGGGACTAAATAAGACGACTGCCAAAAATATCGTCGCTTATCGGGATGAAAATGGGCGCTTTACCACGCGGACCCAGCTCAAAAAAGTTGCCCGATTAGGCCAAAAAGCCTACGAGCAAGCTGCTGGTTTCTTGCGGATCATTGGGGGAAAAAATGTTTTTGATAACACTGATATTCACCCGGAAAGCTATCCTTTAGCGAAAGCGATCTTAGCTAAAGTAAAGATCGACCCAGCTCAGATCGGGACTACTTGGGCGGAAGAAAAGTTAGCACACTTTGATGCTAAAGATTTTGCTAAAGCCAATCAAGCGGGACTAGCCACGGTCAAAGATATCGTAGCAAGCTTAAAGAAACCGGGCCGTACCTTACGTGATTCCATGCCAGCACCACTACTAAAAGCCGATGTCTTACACTTAGAAGATCTTAAGGTAGGGATGAATTTACAGGGGACGGTGCGTAATGTGGTCGATTTTGGCGCTTTTGTAGATATTGGGGTCAAGCAAGATGGTTTAGTTCACGTCTCTAAGATGAGTCAAAAATTTATCAAACATCCAAGTCAAGTCGTCGCTGTCGGTGATATCGTTGATGTTTATGTGACGGATGTCGATCTTAAGCGTGGGCGCATCCAGTTGAGCATGTTAGCACCAGCTGATGAATGATCAACAACTTCAAGCATTAGTCGAAGAGCTCTCATTGCGGTATTTCAAACGTCCTTTTATCCACCGCGCTTACTTCAATCGACGTTTGAAAACCACTGGGGGCCGTTATTTATTGATGAGTCATGACATCGAGATCAATGAAAAGATGTTGACTAAACATGGCAAAGCTACCCTTATCGGAACGATCAAGCATGAGCTTTGTCACTACCATCTACATTTAACAGGACAGGGATATCGGCATCGTGATCAGGATTTTAAACAATTATTGCGTCAGGTCGGAGGTTTACGGTATGCCCCAGCTAGTAGTAAGAATTACCGATACACTTACTGTTGTCAAAAGTGCGGGCAAAGTTATCTACGCCAACGTCAAATCGATATCAAACGTTTTGTCTGTAGTCGCTGTCACGGAAAGTTGCGCCTTTTGAAAAAAGTCTAAAAAAATGGTTGCAGGGGTCTGGTTTGTCTGCTATAATTAATTCTGTTGTCGCGGGTATGGCGGAATTGGCAGACGCGTCAGACTAAGGATCTGGTGAGCAATTGAGCTCGTGATGGTTCGAATCCATTTACCCGCATCACTAAGCAGGGCTGTGAATATTCACAGTCCTGCTTTTTCATTTGTGGATAAAAGCTAAAGAGGTAGTTTATCCACAAAGCGATATGTTATCATAAAGCTAATGATAAATCTTTTGAAAAGAGGGCCTACTATGACAGCCGTAAAAATTACCGCAAGTGCGGGATATCTTCCTGAAAAGGTAGTGACTAATGATGAATTGAGTCAGTTGATGGATACGTCCGATGAATGGATCGTGTCCCATACTGGGATCAAAAAAAGGCACTATGCGATCGCTGAAAATACGTCAGATCTAGCTACAAAGGTCGCCCAAAAGTTATTACAGCAAGCTAAGTTAGATGCGACAAAAATCGATCTGATCATCGTATCAACGATCACCCCCGATGCTTTAACACCCGCGACAGCTGCGATCGTCCAAAAAAATATCCAAGCTAGCAATGCTTTTGCGTATGACTTATCCGCCGCATGTGCGGGCTTTATCTTTGCGCTGGCAACTGCTGAAAAATTTATCCACAGTGGGATGTATCAGCGGGCAATGGTCATCAGTGCGGAAACTAATTCCAAGATGATGGACTTTACCGATCGGACCTCAGCAGTCTTTTTTGGAGATGGTGCTGCGGGGGTGATCTTAGAAAAAAGTGCCGGCAATACAGCGTATTTAGCGGAAAAGATCGCCACCCAAGGTAACACTGAAGTTATCCACAGTGGACGGGTGGCACCGCTACAAAAAGTGGCTGCCGATAATTATCCACAATTGGATGCATTCTACCAAGATGGACGGGCAGTTTACAATTTTGTAACAAATGACGTTAATGCTCATATCGCTGAATTTTTGGCAGATAATGGTGTCAAACCAACTGACCTTGATCTTGTGATCACGCACCAAGCTAATTTGCGGTTGATCGAAAATATCGCGCAACATTTGACTTTGGATATCGACAAGTTTGCGATCAATGTCATGGAAGCGGGAAACACTTCATCAGTAGGGATCCCGTTAGCTTTGGCACAAGCTTTAGAGCAAGGAAAACGACCGAAAAAAGTCTTGTTGACCGGTTTTGGTGCCGGGTTAGCCTATGGTAGTATTTTGTTAGATCTAAGTGAATTTGGAAAATAAAATATAATTTGTCCCGTGGATGTAAGTGTTACAAACACGGTTTTTTCGTATTTCTAAGTAACATACCTAGATAAATAAGTACAAATATGTAATTTAAGAGTAACATTTTTGTAATCTTACTAGTGTATACTATGAAAAGTAAATAAATCGACGAGGTATCCAAATTATGTTTTTAAAGAAAATGATCACAAGTACAGTCGCACTTAGTATGTTGGCTGTATCTGTTTTAAATACAACAACAGCAGTGAGTGCAGACGCTGTATCTGATACTCAAAATGCGATCAATACTAATAAAAGTGAAACAGATAAATTATTAAAAGATATCGCCTCAGCAAACGCTGATAACATTAAATTACAAGAACAAATTTCTGATAACACTGAAAAGATCGAAAAATTGAAGACTGATATCGACCAATCAAATGAAAAAATCGACAAGTTAAATGGGCAGATCGAAGGTGCTAAGGTCGAAGTTGAAAAACGCACCGAAGCACTTAAGGGGCAATTAGTTGCTCTACAAAAGAAATCTGGTGATACAGTTAGTGGTAACATCTACCTTGATTTCGTGATTAACTCAGAAAACTTCTCTGACTTGGTCTCACGTACTTTTGCGGTCAATAAGTTGAACCAAGCTAATAAAGAAGCTTTGAATGATGTTAAAGAAGCTAAAGATCAATATACATCATTATTGAATGAACAAGAAAAGACAAAAGCTAACTTGCAATCAGATAAATCTGAGCTTGAAACAAAGCAAAATGATTTAAAATCAATGAAAGAAAAATCAGATCAACAACAAGCTGATCTGAACAAGAAGATCGAAGATAATAAGGCTACTTTAGTTGCTTTACAATCTCAATATGAAGAAGCTGCAAATGCAGTTAAACTTGCTCAAGATAAAGCAAATGCAGCTGCACAAGTTGCTGACGCTAAAAAAGAGAACAAAAATGATAATAAAGCTACTGAAAACAAAACAACATCAGAAGCCACAAGTTCTTCTAACGCTGGTAGCATCAGCCAAGGTGATGGTAGCGCACATGGTATCGTAGCAGGTAACACATATCCATGGGGTCAATGTACATGGTACGTAAAACAAGTTGCTCCTTGGGCTGGTAATAACTGGGGGAATGGTGGCCAATGGGGTTCCTCTGCAGCAGCTGCTGGCTTTAGAGTAGACCATTCACCAGCTGCGGGTTCGATCATCGTCTTCTTACCAGGTCAATCCGTTGGTGGTCAATGGACAGCTGATGGTGCTTACGGACACGTTGCTTATGTTGAATCTGTTAATGGCAACTCTGTAACGATCAGCCAAGGCGGTATGGGCTTTAGCAATCCAGCTGGTCCTAACACCCAAACTATTTCTGGTGCAGGTAGCTACATCTACATCCATCGTTAAGATAAGTTTCAAAAGCTCATTGAAGATGACAAGTTCATTTTCAATGAGCTTTTTTATTCTGAGAATAATAGTACTGATCTAGAATGTGTCTTACAGCATAAAAGCTTGTATGCAGATGGCTATCATTTTAAAAACATATAAAAAAGACATGCCAATTAAGGAAAGAAACTTATCAACTGATCACTAGTTAATAACGCTTCTCCAACGAAAAATGTAGAAATCCGACAAGCATCCGCGCAAAGACTTGAAACTATGAGAAATGATATTGATAAAGCTCACCACAAGGGAAGATCTCTTAGGCGAAGTTACAACACTTGAGCCGATAGCCCAAAAAGCCACGTTTAGTAAGTTCACCAGCAAATTTTAAGTTTACTCCGTTTTAATGCTGAAATAAACCCCCTAAGTTAGCTTCTTTTGTCCAACTTAGGGGGTACTTTAGTAATTTAGCGTGTCTTTATTATATTAATAAGCATAATTTCCAGTATGATCGGAAGTGCCGTCATAGTCAGGAGTATAGGTATTTGTTTTATCATCAGTGGTCTGATAAGTAGAGCCACCAGTTGGATCAGTGAGTGACGAGTCATCGTCAAAGCTCTTAGTTGAAGCATCTAAGCCAAGTTGCTTACGGATCGCATCTGAGACTTTTTTCTTTTCAGAAGCAGATGCGACTTGGTATGAAAGCCCATCTAGCAAAGTATCTTGTCCTTGTAGCACGTTAGATTCGATCGTTTGCCCAGCATCTTTGTAGCTAGTTGCGATCGTGATCATATCACCATAAGTTAGGTCGGTCTGCATGTTGCTTCCGATCGATTTAAGTAATTTTTGATAGTTAGAAACTGCAGAAACAGAAAGTGATTTATTAACGATCGCTTCGATAACTTGCTTTTGCCGTTTTTGCCGACCGTAATCGCCTTCTGGATCATCATAACGCATTCGTGAGTAGGATAAGGCTTGCTTTCCATTCATCGTTACGGTTTTGTCTTTAGTCACATCGGCATCTTCGTACTTGAAGGTAAGTAGCGGTTTGATCGTGATTCCCCCCACAGCATCAACTATCTGTGTTAAACCACGCATATTGACTAGCACGTAGTAATCGATCGGAATATCAAGTGTATCTTGGATCGTTTCGATCGCAGTTGAGACACCACCGATCGTATAGGCTGAGTTGACTTTATCATATGAATTGACCGAGTCTGGAACTTTGACTTTAGTATCGCGTGGGATACTTGTTAGCGTAGTTGTCTTAGTTTCTGGATTTAAAGTGGCGACAATGATCGTATCGGTTCGCCCAGTATCATCGCGCCCTAGATCACCTGTATCGGTCCCAAGCAGTAAGATCGAGATCGGACGCTTATCTTTTAGGACGGAGGAAACGTTGCGACTCTTAGTTATATTTGAACCGTTGTAGGTCTTGTCTAACGTATCTTTAGCTGAATTTAGAATGTGATGTATGTACGTTCCAACTCCCCAAAAAACGATCAAGGTGAGTGCCAGTAAAGTCCAACAGATGCGTTTGCGTAATTTGGGGTCACGCTTTTTGACATGCGAGGGCGAACTTTTTCTTGATCGCGGTTCATTTTCATTATTCATATATGGTGCTCCTTATTTTTATGCTCTCTTATTGAATTATACACGTTTGGACATGAAATATAAGGTTTAGGAAGGAATTTTAATTTAAATTAAGATTTAAGTCAAATATTTCTTTTCGTAAAAAGCCCGAAAATACAGGGATTTTGTGCTATAATCGGTAATGTTACATATTGTTTACAAAACCGTAAAAATAACACGGTAATTTATATTGATAGTTTGGAGGCAAAAATGGAACAGCAGAAAAATTTTAGTAAGAAAGCTACTAAAAGAAAACGTGCGCCATTATCCAAGCATCACCATATGACTATCCGATGGGACGAATTTATCGGAGATGCCGGCGATGAATTGGCAATTGATGCAAGTTTAAAGGAGCGAGCAGCGATCGTTGGACGGATCGGGATCTTGATGCTTGCCTGTGGAACTGGAGCTTGGCGCGTTAGAAATTCAATGAATAGTATTGCCCGAGTTCTAGGCTTGACCTGTACGGCTGATGTTGGGTTAGTCTCGATCGAATACACTTGTGTCGAACTTGATGAAAGTTACACCCAAACTTTGGCATTAGCGACTTCAGGGGTCAATACGAGTAAGTTGACTGATCTTGAGTGGTTTGTGCGCGAATTTGAACGCCACGGCCGGCAGATGACGATCTCAGATATCCATTATTTGATCGATCAGATCCGAGCTAAATCAGGCTTATATAAACCGCCTGTTTTAGGTTTAGCAGCTGCCCTTGCTTGCAGTGCTTTTGTTTTTTTGCTCGGTGGTGGTTTGATCGAAATGATCTGTGCCTTTATAGGGGCGGGCTTTGGTAATTATGTGCGCGCTAAGATGAATCAGCACAAGATCACATTATTTGCAGGGATCTTCGTCAGTGTGGCGGTAGCCTGTTTGATGTATATGGTCTCTTTTCGGGGACTCGAAGCATTATTTTTGGTTTCTAGTCGACACGAAGCAGGCTATATAGGGGCGATGTTATTTGTGATCCCAGGTTTTCCATTTATCACGAGTGGATTAGATATCGCTAAACTTGATATGCGTTCAGGATTGGAACGCATGGCACATGCCTTGATGATCATCATCGTTGCTACTATGGTCGGCTGGTTGACTGCGATGAGCATCAACTTCAAGCCTGAAGATTTTATCCCCTTACAACTGACTTCTTGGCAGTTGCTTGCTTTAAGGTTACCAGCTAGTTTTTGTGGTGTCTTTGGCTTTTCTTTGATGTTCAATAGCTCACCTAAACTAGCTTCAACAGCAGGAGTTATCGGTGCGTTGGCAAATACGTTACGTTTGGAATTGGTCGATTTTACCAATGTTCCCCCTGTAGCCGCCGCGTTTGTTGGCGCCTTGTTGGCGGGGTTATTGGCTTCGATCTTAGGGAGAAAAGCCGGTTACCCCCGCATTTCTTTGACAGTACCTGCGATCGTGATCATGGTTCCTGGGCTTTATATGTATCGGGCGGTGTACAACATTGGTTTAAATTCTATCAGTGTGGGGGCATATTGGTTGACCCAAGCAACATTGATCGTCTTGGCTTTACCTTTGGGCTTGATCGCAGCTCGGATCTTGACGGATCCAAAATGGCGGTATAGTGATTGATATTTTAATAAAAAAGAAGCGACAGACCTTTTTTGACGCTTCTTTTTTCGTTATAGTAGTAGAAGTAAGAGCAATTGGAAAGGAAACGACGGATGACAAAGTTAGTATTGATCCGGCACGGCCAAAGTTTAGCTAATCAAGAAAATGAATATACTGGCTGGTCGGATTCGCCTTTGACCGCTCAGGGTATCAGAGAAGCTAAAATAGCTGGTGAAAAATTACGTCAAACAGGGATCGTGTTTGAGCACGTACATACATCAGTTTTGCAACGTGCGATCAAAACAGCCGATATCGTGTTAGCTGAGTTAGGGCAAGAGTATTTACCGCTCATCAAAACTTGGCGGTTAAATGAACGACATTATGGCGCATTGCGGGGACTAAATAAAGACTATACCCGTAAACTTTATGGTAAAAAGCAAGTGGCTTTGTGGCGCCGGTCATTTGAAGCCGTCCCACCTTTGTTGGAAAAACCACAAAGCGATCGCCGTTATCAAAAGTATCCTAAAACGATCGTTCCACGAGCCGAGAGCTTAAAACAGGCTTCAGCTCGGATCATCCCTTACTGGGTCGATCAGGTCGCTCCAAAAGTACTGCAAGGAAAAGCGCAGTTGATCGTAGCCCATGGTAGTACTTTACGGGCGTTGATCAAATACTTAGAAGCGATCTCAGATACAGGGATCGATGGGGTCGAAGTTGCTAATGCAGCGCCGATCATCTATGAATTAGACGAGAAATTACAGATCATCTCTAAAACAACATTATAAAAAAATCTCACTGAAGTTATCAAACCTCAGTGAGATTTTTTATGATGTCAAGCTAACGAACCCATAGGATCCCAAGGTGCTAGGACTGTAGGTTCTTCTTTTAGAACTTCTTTTAATTCATCAGGTAAGAAGTTCTTGTTGATAACGATCTGGTAGCAGTATTCATTCATCCAGTCATCTGTCATCACAAAGAAGCCCTTTGTCCCGACTTTATCACCCCAAGAGTTTTCAACTTTCCATTTCGTAGGTTGCCCGTCAAGAAGATCGACCCCGGTCAAGACCATGGCATGTGTCATCAAGCTTTCGCCGTAATCTAAGCGTTCTGCTTTTGACATTGAAAGATCAACATCAAAGAGTTGATCGCGGTGATAGAGTTCAGTATCCATGATCCCTTGTTTGCGGTCAGAAGCTTGGCCAACATCACACCCAAACCAAACGCTTTCGCCCGCTTCTAATTGCTTGATAGCTAATTTTTTGAAGGTGTCCATATCAACGTTTAGATGTCGAACTTCACGCCCACCAACGACATTGCCTAACATATCAACTGTATACATGTGGTTGAAAGGCTTATCATCTGTTGGGCCGTTGATCACGGAGATGTAATCCTTGGTTTCCCAACCGAGATATTTATCGAAGAATTCTTTTGGTGTCAAGTTACGATCAAGGTGATAATTGTTAGCTTGATCACGATATTCAAAATCAAATGTTGCCGGTGGTTCACCAAAGCTGTAAGCTGCCATGCGATAAACTTCAGCTAACATTTTTTCTTTTTTGGCTTCGATCTGAGCTTTGGTTGCCTTATTTTGAACTAATTCGCGCAACAAAACGGCATCTTTACGCAATTTAAGGTTCAAAAGTGAGTTGAATTCACTTGAAGCTGAGGAGTTGTGGGTCTCTGGCATAGCCGACTTAGGCACAACGCCATATTTTTCGATCAAGCCCATGATCATATCCCATTGTCCACCATCTTGTTGTGGAGTTGCTAACAACCATGAAACTTTCCGGTCAGAAGTTGGGAAGTCAGCTGTTTGTAAGATGTTTTCATAAAAATAATTTGCTTTTTCGAGTTTATCCCAGAAGAATGTAAAGTTTTGTGATAACTCAAACTCATCTGGTAGATTTAAGCGATTGCGTAGATCGTGACGCAAAGTGTTCAAGGCTGCAAACATCCAGCAACGCCCGGATCGTTTTTGGTCAGCGACCTTACCTGTATCAAGATCGATCGAGAAAACAGGTGTTGTGTTTACTTTTGCACGATAGTCACAGCTGGAAGCTAAGATCCCATTTTGGGTCACAGTCCGTTCAAGAACACGGTGATCATTACGTTTTTCAAGTAAATTTTTAAAATTTTTGAGTTGTGCAGTGCTGATTGATTTAGTCACTGAAAATCATCCCCCTTTAATGAACTACTAATAGTGTAGTCCTCTTTTAGCTATAAGTAAATAATGAATTAGTTTTAAATTATTAAATCTATTTTTTTAAATATTAGTCTATGGTGATAAAAGTTACAAGTTTTGGCTAATTACGAGCATGTAAGACTACAGGCCCAACTTGTTTGCCGACGATCACATCGTTTACCATGTCTAAGAAAAGACCGTGTTCAACGACTCCGACTTGGTGGATGAGATATTCGGCTAAAGCATGTGGATCATCGATCTGTTCGAGGTGAAGATCGATGATGTAATTATCTGAGTCGGTCAATAAGAGACTACCATTTTCTTGTTTGCGGAAAGTGGGATTTAAGCCCTTAGCGGCAAAACGGTCAAATAATTTCTGGCTACCATATGGGATGACCTCAACTGGTAATGGGAAAGCGCCTAATTTATCGACCATCTTGCTTTCATCCACGATCCAGAGAACTTTAGTGGAGTTGACGGCAACGATCTTTTCAAATAAAAGAGCAGCGCCACCACCCTTGATACCTTGAAAATCGCTTGAGATCTCATCGGCACCGTCGATCACGATATCGATATGATCAGCCTCATCGACTGAGATCAAAGGAATGCCTAACGCTTCAGCTTGTTTAGCCGTAACACTTGAAGTAGTTACGCCAGTTATTTGGAGATCTTCTTCAGCGATCCGGCGTCCCAAAGCATCGACCATATAGCGGACTGTCGAGCCGGTACCTAAGCCGACGATCATCCAATTTTTGACCCATTCAACTGATTTTTCGCCTACCAGACGTTTTAGTTCATTTTGATTCATGTAAAAGACCCTTTCAGATTTAACTTATTTATTTTGCTTGAATAATAAGTGTTCAAGTTCAGGATTGGCTGCAAAATATTTTTGCGTGTAAGAGCACAGAGGCAGGATCGTCTTATTTTGCGCCTTTGCGTGCTCTAAAAAGAAGACGGTCATCTTTTTTGCAAGTCCTTGGCCGCGTGCTTGTTCAGCGACAAAAGTACGTTCGATAACATAAGTTTGGTCATTATTGATCATTTTAAAGCCAATATTACCGAGCATTTCTTGCTGCTCGTTTTGACAAATTAGCTGGTCGTCTTGCCAGATGAAATCCATATCTATCACCCCAAATTAAATAATTATCAGCGGTAAAAAACATAACATTAAATAATGTGAAATGCTGTTTGCCTTCAAAATTAATGGTATCATAAATATAGTACTGACAACTACTAAAATGAATGGGGTTTGAGAAATGAAAAGAGGATTTGAGATCGTTTCAAAATATCAAGGTGAGGACTTGACGTTGCCAGTTAGAGCAACACAAAATGCAGCGGGCTATGATTTTTGTGCCGCTAAAGATTTTGTCTTGCCAAGTATTTGGAAGCGTAACTTTTTGCAGATCTTACATGCATTACGTAAACAAAAAGAGCACACAGCTAAAGAGTTAGTAGCTGCTAATAAGGTCTTAAAACCATACCTTGTACCGACGGGGATCAAGGCTTATATGCAACCGGATGAGTTCTTGATGCTGGCTAACCGTTCTAGCAATCCGCTAAAACACGGCTTGATCTTACCAAATGGGGTCGGGATCGTTGATGCTGATTATTATGGAAATGATAATAATGAAGGTGAGATCTTTTTCCAATTGGTCAATTTTGGGCTAACGGACAAAGTGATCAAAAAAGGTGAAAGATTAGGCCAAGGCATCTTTTTACCATACCTTTTGGCTGATGATGAAGCCACGCCTCTAGCTAAGAGAACCGGTGGTTTTGGCTCATCAGGACGTTAGGAATTTAAAGATATCTTATAAATTTTTTTAATAATTTTCGGGTATACTTATATTTTATAAGTAGAGGGGGGCAATTATGGCAAAAGTCAAAACTAGATATGTATGTCAAAATTGTGGCTATGTATCACCACGTTATTTGGGGCGGTGTCCTAACTGTAGCGAATGGAACACTTTAGTTGAAGAAGTTGAACAAAAAAGTGCAGCGGTTAAAGCTACCCCACGCGTTACTTTGACAGGAACAACGAATGCCCCACAAAAGATCGATACGATCAAGATCTCACAAACACCTAGAGTCGATACGAAAAATGGTGAATTGAATCGGGTCTTAGGTGGGGGCGTTGTTCCTGGTTCAATGGTCTTGATCGGGGGCGATCCTGGGATCGGTAAATCAACGTTACTTTTACAAGTTTCGGGAAGTTTATCAGATCAAGGGGGAAAGTTGCTCTACGTTTCGGGTGAAGAAAGTGCAAACCAGATCAAGATGCGGGCCCAACGCTTGGGAGTCTCAGGCAGTGAATTTTACCTTTACCCTGAGACCGATATGGGCAGTATTTTACAAAATATCGAAGACTTAAAACCAGACTATGTCATCATTGACTCAGTTCAAACGATGCAGATGCCAGAAGTTACTTCGGCGGTCGGAAGTGTGGCGCAGATCCGCGAGGTGACTGCTGCTTTGATGCAAGTTGCTAAGACCAATGGGATCACGATCTTTATCGTTGGTCATGTGACCAAAGGTGGCGCGATCGCTGGGCCCAAGATCTTAGAGCATATGGTCGATACGGTGTTGTACTTTGAAGGTGACATGCATCGCACCTACCGGATCTTACGTGCAGTCAAAAATCGTTTTGGTTCGACCAATGAGATCGGCGTGTTTGAGATGCGAGATGGCGGGCTAGTTGAAGTTCCTAATCCATCTGAGATCTTCTTAGAAGAGCGTTTAAGTGGTGCGACCGGTTCGGCTGTCGTGGTCTCAATGGAAGGAACACGGCCGATCTTAGCAGAGATCCAAGCGTTAGTCACCCCAACAGCCTTTGGCAACGCTAAGCGAACAACAACGGGACTAGATCACAATCGGGTCTCGTTGATCATGGCAGTGCTTGAAAAGCGGGCGGGGCTACTTTTACAAAATCAAGATGCTTACTTAAAAGCTGCTGGGGGCGTTAAATTAGACGAACCAGCGATCGATCTAGCGATCGCGATGAGTTTGGTATCGAGTTATCGTGACCAACAAACCGCACCAGATGACTGTTTTATCGGTGAATTAGGTTTGACCGGTGAGATCAGACGGGTGACTCGGATCGACCAAAGAATAGCTGAAGCAGCTAAATTAGGCTTTAAACGGGTCTTTATCCCCCAAAATAATTTAAATGGTCTGGAATTGCCAACTAATATCGATGTAGTTGGCGTTAAGACGATCAGTGAAGCTTTACGGCATGTTTTTTAAGAAAGGGGTCATTAATACATGCGCAAACGAATAATCCAATTGATCTTTGCGTTCCTTGGTATCGGGGGGGGGTATTCCTTTTTACCCGGTCTGTGGAACCTATTAAACATCCAATTACAAGTTTTATATAATCCGATCGTAAATATGTTTATCGGGTTAGTTTTAATGATGCTATGCTCATTTATTTTAGCGGAACCACTTGAAGGTGCGCTAAAAAAAGTCGAAGAGACACTGGCTAAACAAAAGACCGAAGCGATCATTTCTGAGAGTATTGCAATTATTGTGTCACTTGTGATCGCAGTCTTGATCTCAACGCTTTTCTGGCAATCATCACTGTTCTTTATCAATACGATCTTGCCAGTGATCGTGATGATCTTATTTGCCTATCTCGGCTGGTTCGTAGGCCGGACGCGTTTGGGTGATCTGCCTAAGTTGTTTTCGGTGCGGTCTAAGAAAAAAGAAGTCGAAGAAAATAACGTTTTAGAACGTAAAGTAGGCGACAATTTCTATAAATATAAATTGTTAGATACTAACATTTTGATCGATGGTCGGATCTATGATCTCGCTAAGACTGGTTTTTTAGAAGGGACCTTAGTCGTACCTAACTTTGTCTTGTATGAATTGCAATATATCGCTGATTCAGGTGATAGTATCAAACGTGTTCGCGGGCGCCGTGGACTGGATATTTTGAATAAGTTGCAAAATGAAAAGATTGTACCAGTTGAGATGTATGAAGGCGATTTTGATGACATCCAAGAAGTTGATTCAAAATTGATCAAGCTCGCTAAGATGTTAGATGCAGTGATCGTAACTAATGACTATAATTTGAATAAAGTCAGCGAATTTCAAAATGTGAAGGTCTTAAACGTCAATGCTTTGGCTAAATCCCTCAAGCCTCGAGTGATCCCTGGTGAACGCTTGAACGTCATGGTGATCAAGAACGGGACTGAGCGGCAACAAGGGGTCGCTTATCTTGATGATGGCACGATGATCGTGGTTGAAGATGGGCGTTATTACATGAATAAGACGCTCGAAGTTGAAGTTACTTCAGCGATCCAGACCGATGCGGGGCGGATGATCTTTGCGAAACCCTATCATTCTAAGAAGAAGTTACGGGAAAAAAACTAAGGAATTAGCCTAGAGTAGTTTATTTTTTACCTTATTCATTGTAAAATTGTAGGGTATGTAAAGTAATAACAAGAAAGAGGCGCTTAAATTGGCAAAAGATAAGATTCGCGTTCGTTATGCACCAAGTCCAACGGGGCATTTGCATATCGGTAATGCACGAACCGCGTTATTTAACTATTTATTTGCACGTCACAATAAAGGGACATTCGTTTTACGAATTGAAGATACGGATACTAAACGTAATATTGCAGACGGCGAAAAAAGCCAGCTCGACAACCTTAAATGGTTAGGGATCGACTGGGATGAAGGTCCAGATAAACCAGGTAAATATGGTCCTTACCGTCAATCTGAACGTAAAGATATCTACCAACCATTGATCCAAGAATTATTGGACAAGGGTCTAGCGTATGAATCTTATATGACAGAAGAAGAATTACAAGCGCAACGTGAAGAACAAAAAGCTAACGGTGAAGCACCACGTTATATCTACGAATACGAAGGTATGACAGCTGATCAGATCAAGGCTTCACAAGAAGAAGCTAAAGCAAAAGGCTTAAAACCAGTTATCCGGATCCGTTTACCACATGATAAGGTCTACGAATGGGATGATATCGTTAAAGGTAAAGTTAGCTTCAATTCCGACACTATCGGGGGCGACTTTGTGATCCAAAAACGCGATGGGATGCCAACTTACAATTTTGCGGTAGTTGTAGATGATCATTTGATGAACATCACACACGTTTTACGTGGGGATGATCACGTGGCTAACACACCAAAACAATTGGCGGTTTACGATGCTTTTGGCTGGGAAGCGCCAGTCTTTGGGCATATGTCACTTATCATCAACTCCGAAACAGGTAAGAAGCTTTCCAAGCGTGATGAATCTGTCTTGCAATTTATCGAACAATATCGTTCATTAGGTTACTTGCCAGAAGCAATGTTTAACTTCATCACCCTGCTTGGCTGGTCGCCAGTGGGTGAATCTGAGATCTTCTCACAAAAAGACTTTGTCAAGATGTTTGATCCAAAACGTTTAAGTAAATCACCAGCAGCTTTTGATGGTAAGAAACTTGAATGGATCAACAACCAATATGTCAAATCAGCTGATAGTGATGAGATCACAGATTCATCTTTGAAGCAATTGATCAAAGCAGGCAAGATCAAAGCAGATCCAGATACGCTGAAGATCCAATGGGTCCGCCAATTAGTTAACTTGTATAAGCGTCAAATGTCTTATACGGGTCAATTAGCTGAAATGGCTGAGATCTTCTTCACTGAACCACCACTGCTAGATGAAGAAGCTAAAGCCGAATTAGCAGATGAGTCAGCAACGATCGTGCTAGAAGAATTTGCTAAGCAAGCAAAGCAATTACCGATTTTTGATGCTGTCTCGATCCAAAACATGATCCGTCAGATCCAAAAAGATACTGGTGTGCGTGGGCGTAAGCTTTACATGCCTATCCGGATCGCAACGACGCGTGAAATGCACGGACCAGAATTAGCTCCTTCGATCGAGCTTTTAGGTCGCCAAAAAGTTTTGGAACATTTGGATAAGACTTTAGCTGAAATGAAAGCTTAGAATATAATAACAAGCTGCGATAAAAAGACATTAGTCTGCGCAAAGGCAGCTTAATCAGGGCTGTGACAAAAGTTGCAGCCCTTTTGTTTACATCCTTTGCGCCTAATAACGTGTTACGCAAGTTTAAGGCTAGTGAATAACAGTGCTTTAAGCCAGATGCAAAAAGCGCATCAGCCTTAAAGCGCAGTTATTCATACGCCTTAACCCAACTTGCTCCACACTCAAGATAACGTGTTGCGCAAGTTTAAGGCTAGTGAATAACAGTGCTTCAAGTCAGATGCAAAAAGCGCATCAGCCTTAAAGCGCAGTTGTTCATACGCCTTAGCCCAACTTGCTCCACACTCAAGATAAAAGGGGGTTTACAAGATGATCCAGATCTATAATACTTTAACAAAAGAAAAAGAAGCATTTGAACCGCTTGTTGCAGGTAAAGTCAGCATGTATGTCTGCGGGCCAACTGTCTATAATTATATTCATATCGGTAATGCCCGCTCAGCGATCGCTTTTGATACTGTTCGACGCTACCTTGAATATCGAGGATATGAAGTAAATTATGTTTCTAACTTTACCGATGTTGATGATAAGATCATCAAAGCTAGTCAAGAAACGGGGCTGTCGGTTCAAGAAGTAACAACTAAATTTATTGCGGCTTTTTATGAAGATATTGCTGCATTGAACATCAAAAAGGCAAGCAAAAATCCGCGAGTCATGGAAAATATGCCAGAGATAATCGATTTTATCGCTACTTTAGTGGATAAAGGCTATGCCTATGAGGCGCAAGGTGACGTCTATTACCGTGCTCGTAAATTTAAAGACTACGGAAAACTTTCGGGTCAATCGATCGATGCCTTAGAACAAGGGGCTAGTGAACGTGTCCAAGCAAGTGATCAAGGCAAAAAAGAAGATCCATTAGATTTTGCCCTTTGGAAGAGTGCTAAGCCTGGGGAGATCGCTTGGGATTCTCCTTGGGGTAAAGGGCGTCCTGGGTGGCATATCGAATGTTCTGTGATGGCTGGTAAATATCTCGGTAAGACGATCGATATTCACGCTGGCGGTCAAGACCTGGAATTTCCCCACCATGAAAATGAGATCGCTCAAAGTGAGGCTAAAAATGGTCAAAAATTTGCCAACTATTGGATGCACAATGGCTTTGTGACGATCGGTCAAGACGATGAAAAGATGAGTAAGTCACTAGGCAATTTCGTAACAGTCCATGAATTAGTCAAAAAACTCGATCCGCAGATCGTCCGCTTTTTGATGGCAACGACACAATACCGCCATCCGATCCGCTATAGCCAAGCTAATTTAGATGATGCTAAGACTAACTTGAACAAACTAAAGACAGCGGCGCAAAATGTGCGCTATCGCTTGGAAGATGCTGGAGAGGGTGCGCTCGAAACTTGGGTCCAAACCAAGGTCGAAGCATTAGTGGCGAAATTCAAAGTAGCGATGGATGATGACTTCAATACGCAAAATGGGATCACAGTGGTCTATGAATTAGCACGTGAATTAAATGTTTATGCAGCTAGAGAAGAGGTCAACCGTGCAACTTTGGAATATCTTTTACAAAATTTTGCAACTTTAGTCGAAATTTTTGGGATCGAATTTGAAAATGAAGAGCTCGGTGATGAAAAAATCGAAGCGTTGATCAAAAAACGTGATGAAGCACGAGCAAACCGTGATTTTGCCACAAGTGATGAGATCAGAGATACTTTGAAAGATCAAGGTATCATTTTAGAAGATACCCCACAAGGGACACGATGGAAGAGAGGCTAAAATGGCAGATTACAAACAAGTAAATGGGATCGCACTTGCTTATATGGGAGATGCGATCTATGAAGTCTATATCAGAAAGCATTTATTAGATGAAGGGATGACTAAACCAACACGTTTGCATCATCGCGCAACGCATTATGTGTCGGCTAAAGCCCAAGCAATGCTCATCAAGAAAATGGAAGAACAAGAACTGTTGACCCCAGAAGAACAAGAGTATTTCCGCCGCGGGAGAAATGCGAAGAGTTATACTTCGGCTAAGAACACTTCCGTTGTGACTTATCGGATCTCGACTGGTTTTGAAGCTTTGTTTGGTTATCTTTATCTAAGTGGACAGACAAAGCGTCTAGATGAATTAGCAGCTTGGTGTATCAAAACAGTTGAAGCGGAGGGGAAATAATGGCAACAAATGAAGATTTTGTGATCGGACGCCACCCAGCTGTGGCAGCTTTGAAGAGCAAACAAGCGGTCAATAAGGTATTTTTGCAAGCAGGTTTAAAAGCTGATGCCTTAAAAGAAGTGGCTAGTTTGGCCAAGAAAAAAGGTGTGATCGTCAACCAAGTTCCAAAAGCTAAGTTAGATCTATTAGCTGATGGCCAAAACCACCAAGGAGTCGTATTGGCGGTAGCGGCTTATGAATATGCGAGTTTAGATGATCTATTTGCTAAAGCCCAAGCTAAAGCTGAAGATCCATTTTTCATCATCTTAGATGGTATCGAAGACCCGCATAATTTAGGATCGATCATGCGAACGGCTGATGCTGCGGGAGTACATGGGATCATTATTCCTAAGCGACGTGCTGTGCAATTGACTTCGACAGTAGCCAAGACCTCAACTGGCGCGATCGAATATGTGCCAGTATGTCGCGTGACTAATCTCGTGCAAACGGTCGAAGAGCTTAAAAAACGTGGTGTTTGGGTCTTTGGAACTGATATGCATGGGACTGATTTTAGAAAGTGGAGTGCCAAGGGGCCGACTGCTTTGGTGATCGGCAATGAAGGTAAAGGGATCGCACCATTACTTAAGAAAAATTGTGATGAGATGTTGACGATCCCAATGGTCGGACATGTTCAAAGTTTAAATGCTAGTGTTGCCGCAAGTCTTTTGATCTACCAAGGCTTTACTTCACGGGGCAACTAACGATGAAGAAGCGAATTTTGATCGTTGATGCCTACAATATGATCGGGCATTGGCCAGAATTAGAGAAGTTAAAAAAGGCCGATCGTTTAGAAGAAGCCCGTGATAAACTATTATATATTCTCTCAGATTATTATAAGCAAAGTAATGCAGAGATCATCGTAGTTTTTGATGCGATGTATGTGCCAGGATTATCAAAAAGTTATGAACAGTACGGTCTGCAAGTTGTTTGGACTGATGAAGGTCAAACAGCTGATAGTTATATTGAAGCTTTAGCTGGAAAATTACAGACACGTTTGACCCAAGTAGAAGTTGCGACCAGCGATGGGGCTGAACAGTGGACGATCTTTTCCCAAGGTGCTTTGCGCAAGCCCGCTTGGGAATTGTACCAAGATATAAAACGCGCCAAGCGTGAAGTGCACGTGGCCGCAAGACAATATCAAGATCAAGCGTTAGTTAGACGCTCGCCGTTTAGTGATGAGCAGTTGGATGCTTTAGCTAAGTTGCGTGATGATCTTTCTAAATAAGCGTTATACAAGAAGACCACCCGAATTTTTGGAAAAATTCGAGTGGTCTTTTTGTAAATAGAAACTTTTGTATCAATCGACCAAAGTAGCTGATTGCTGATAGTGTTTTGGTGTCTTGCCCACGATCTTTTTAAAGACCCGTGAGAAGTGGGATGCATCTGCAAAACCAAGAGTATAGGCTGCTTCATTAGTTGTAACGTTTGACTTGAGCATGAGTTTTGCTTCTTCGATTTTACGCTCGATGATATAATCTTGGACTGTTGAGCCTAATTCAGTCTTAAAGAGTGTCCGCAGTTTAGATTCACTGATATTAAAATGACTAGCTAACTCTTTGACTTTCAAAGGGCGATACATATTAGTGTTGATATATTGAATGATCGAAGTTGTCAGTGGTGACAAGTGTAAGGTGATGACCTTATTTACTTCGCTCGTGTAATAAACGATCGCCGAATCTCTGACCTGCAAGATCTCATCTAAAGTATTACTTAGTTCAGTCTTTTTGATAAAAAGATCACGACTACCATAAGCAGTGATGATATCCATGCCTAACTCGATCCCAGCCTGAGATAGTTTTTCAAAAACCACGATCGAATAATTTTTTTCTGAACGTAGGGTATCACCTGTAACCGCAGGGATGACACCATTGCTTAGTTTGAAGACCATATCGCGTAATTTGTTGACATCGCCACTACGGACATAGTCCAATATCTTGTGTTCATAGAGATAGAGATACATATTTGAATCGAAGTTTTGAGAAACCAAATATTCGATCCGTTCATCGGTGATCTCAGTTGAGTATTTCTTTGTTTCAAGGTGGATCTTATCAGACATTAGATCTTTTATTTCACCAGAAAAGAAGTAGTGGACCATGATCAAAATATCACGGAGATCACTAGTTGAAAATAACGGTAGGTCATTTAAATAACTATAGAGGATCTCTTGATCTTTAGCGTTGATCTTTAAAACTTTCATTTCTTTATAGAAGAAAGTTTTGTCAACGATATTGCATTTAAAGGGACCAAATAGGATATGAAAATTCTCAAAATTATAGAGTAAAAACATGTCGTTTAGTTTCCCGCTAATGAAACTGAATAATTCGTGTGAATTCAAAGCTTCATTTAGGATATTTTCATAGTCGTTAAAGAGCACCGGTGTCTGATTAGAACGATACTCTTCGATGATCTCTAGATTTTCGTCAAAGACAATAATGGGAAGTCTAAGGCAAACATGCAGAGATTTTATCATTTTTAGCCTTTTCATATAAATCGTGACCTCTTTACATAATATAAATTAAAATAGATACATAAACTTTTTAATAATTTATCAACTCAATTATCATTATAACTTTTTTCAGTCTAATCTAGTCAAGAGATAGAACACTTTTACAAATTTTATTGAAAAATACAATTATTTATATAAAATTCATAACGTTTTTTACAATTTTTATTGAATTGTCCATTTCTAAAATATTGAACAGTATTTATAATCAATAGAGTTCTAAAATTTAAGTTAAAGGAGAGAAACCTAGACAATGGTCTCAAGAAATAACCGAGATCTATATTTGCGAAAATCTGCTAACAAAGTCTCCAAATATACGATCAAAAAGCTCAGTGTAGGTGTAACATCAGTTTTAGTAGGTACGGCCTTCTTCCTTGGGCAAGCCACAGGTGCTAGTGCAGCTGAACAAAATACTAATACTGATAAGCAACCAGAGATCGTGACCCAAGATGACTCTTCCACAAATATCAACGGGCACACGGTCAAGTTGAACGCTACATCAGCGATTTCTTCCACTAATGATGTAACGACAGCTACTGATACTTCTGAAACAGCAGAAGCTAACGAAAATACTCAAACACAAGCATCAGCTTCTACTTCCACCAACGATGCTACAACAGCAATAACTTCCTCCACTAAAGAAGAACAAAATACGCAAGTAGACAACAGTAAACAAGAAAATTCAGTAACAAACGAATCAACAAAAGAATCTACATTATCCAATAATGATGAAACAAAAACAGCTGTAAGTCAAGTAAATGAAGAAACAGCAGCTGATAAAGCTCAAGTTGTTGAAACAAATCCTGTTTTCCGCGCTGCAACAACAGCCGATGACAACAGTACGTCTATCACTGTCAACAACTGGATGGGGCTTGTCAATGCTTTAAATAGCTCACAATATGATACGATCAACGTTAACGGGATGATCACAGCTGGTTCAGGTTCAGTTTATGCTAACAGACGCAACGTTGTGATCAAAGGGACTAACAATAATTCTGGTATCAACTTTGGTACTAACCCATTAAAAGTAAATGGTAACTTGAACCTTACTTTTGACAATTTGAACTTGATCACTTCAAGTGCAAATGGTGCGGTAACATTTACAGGTAATAGCTCAACAGTTACTTTTAAAAATGTAAGACATTCCGGTGCTTCCCTTTACGGTGGTAGCGGAAATGGTGATGTTGTGATCGATGGTGCGACGACATCGACAGTTTCAACTTCAAGCAAACCAACAGTTAACACCTATAAAGCTAACGGTAACGATGCTAACATTTGGGGTGCTAAGTCAGTAACTGTTAAGGATGGGGCTAACTTTACCCTTAACCGTTCTGCGATCGGTGATGGTATCAACTTACCAGACGGTTCCACGGTTCGTGTTGGTGACAATGCTACAATGACGATCAACATGAACACTAACAATGCAACTGATAGTGCTCGTTATCATGATGCCGGGATCTTCATGTTAAATGGTGGTAATTTCTTAACAGGTAAGAACTCCACTGTCAATATGAACACAAGCATCGGTCAAGCTGTTTCGATCGGGGCAACTCGTCCAGCGATCGGGATCACAGATAGAGATCGCTTTGGTGGTTATACGACAGCTCGATCACGTAATGCTGGCCCTACAACCGTAACATTCGGGGATTATTCAAACTTCAATTTCGCCGGTCGTGATGGTTTTATCTTAGGTAACAACGCTAATTTTACTTCCGGTGAATATTCAAATGTTCATTTCCAAAATAAAGGTCGGGGTGTGGCGTTAGATCTAGCAAATAACTCAAACATCTTGATCTCTAAGCATTCCAATACATTGTTTGAATCAAATGGTAAGACTGGGGTATCTGGTAGTTATGATGTTTATAACTATATCGGGGTCAATGAAGGCGGTAATATCACGATCGATGAATACGCTACTTTCCGCGTTATTTTGACCGGTCGTGGAGATAATCCGTGGGATGACGTTATTTCTTTAGATTCACAAAATGCTAACACACATGCAGCCTTTACATCTAAGAAAGGTGCCGTTGTTGATATCCGTGATGACAACACGAACTTCTACGCTGAATTGATCTCATTTCCGTTAGGTGCAGCACAATCGGTGATCGACATTCAAGATCCGTTGTACCTTAACTTGCAACGTTACTCTGCTGGCGGTGCCACAACAGGTTGGATGCCTGTTGGTGGTGTAAGTATCAATACTACAAATGAAAAGTACACGGCTAACTTGATCTACATGGGAGGCACAAAAGGTGTACTTAAGATCGGTGGTACAGATTACGTTGTTTACCAACAGATCAAGTCTGATAGCGCACAGCAAATTTGGTTGAACGTTAACTCAGTAGAATTTGATAAAAATGGATTTGCAGCTAAAAATATTTGGGATAACGGTGCAAATCCTGATTCATCGATCAGTGGTATAGGATTAACAGCTGGTGTTCTTGCAAATGATATCAAGGATAATCAGACTTCTCCAACAGTCAAAGGTGCAAAAGGTACAGCACCATATTATGGTATCTCTACGATGCGTGCTTCCCACCAGATCTGGTTCCCACACTCAACAGAAACACAAGCATCTGGACAACATCAAAATGTGATCAAGTATGTTTATGAAGATGGCACTGAAGCTGCTCCAACAGTTACACAAACAGTTGATGTAACTCGTGATCTCATCCTTGATCTAACGGCTGATCAGATCAATGAAGTTAAGGCTTATGCAGCTAGACACACAGCTGATCAGATTTTAGATTACATCAAAAGCTTATATGTAGTTACTAAAGATTCAGGTTGGAAAGTCGTTAATGGCTCTAACACTAAGACAGCTTATGATGCAGTAGCAACACCAGAGATCGCTGGTTATACTGCAAGTATCAAATCAACTAATGCAAATGGTGTGACAGTCGGGGGTAATGCTGCTTCGATCCACGCTACTTTAGATATGCCAAATGATACTGTCGTTAAAAATGGTAAGTTGACTGAAGCTTTCAAAAATAATAACGGTGTGGCACCAATGCCAGCTAACTACGAAACAGTTATTGTTTATAAGAAGGTAGTTCAACAACAACCTGTAACGATCATTTATCAAGACAAGACAGAAAACAACAAGGTTCTTGAAACTAAAGAACTTAAGGGGACACCAGGTGATTCTTTAGGATATACGACTAAAGATACGATCGCTAGCTATGTTGCTAAGGGTTACAAATTAGTCAGTGATGGTGTACCAGCAAATGCTACATTTGGTGATGCACCAGAAACATACTATGTAACATTAGAACATGATACTGCTCCAGTTGGACCAACAGACCCACATGAACCGGGCACACCGATCAACCCTAATGATCCAGATGGTCCAAAATGGCCTGAAAAAGACAATTATGAAAAGGAATATACTTCAACCGTTGAATTTGTTGATGAACAAGGCAATAAGATGCCTAATATTCCTGATGATAAGCAAACATCTACTTGGACACGTACTTTAAATGTAGATAAAGTTACAGGCGAGATCTTAAATCCAAATGAAGCTTGGACTCCAGATAAGCCAAATTACTCTAAAGTAAACGTTCCAGTAGTTCCAGGGTACTATGCTGACAAGTCAGTTGTTCCTGAAAAGCCAACTGAACAAAAAAATCTGGTCGAAAAAGTTGTTTACAAGCCAATGGGTAAGGTAACACCAGTTGATCCAGAAGGAAATCCAATTCCAAATGCACCAACGCCACAATATCCAAATGATCCAACAGATCCAACCAAGGGTGGAAAAACGCCAGTACCTGATATCCCAGGATGGCATGTCGTACCAAATCAAGATACACCAGGTTTGACACCAGATGGTAACACGGTCGTTCCAAATAAACCAGGTGAAGATACACCAGTTAAATACGAAAAAGACGAAGTTGCCAAGTATAGCTTAGTTGAAAAATTTGTTGACGAAGATGGTAAAGAACTAGCACCAAACGTAACAAAGGGTACGGATTATGAAGCAGGATCTGCTTACGATGTAACAGGCGACGCTAAAGTGATCGATGGCTACTACTTGAAGACTGTTTCTGATAACGCTAAAGGGACATTTGGTAAGGACAACGTAACTGTAACGTTCACTTACGCTAAGTTAGGCAAGATCATTCCAGTTGATCCAGAAGGAAATCCAATTCCAGATGCACCAACGCCACAATATCCAAATGATCCAACAGATCCAACCAAGGGTGGAAAAACGCCAGTACCAGATATCCCAGGATGGCATGTCGTACCAAATCAAGATACACCAGGTTTGACACCAGATGGTAACACGGTCGTTCCAAATAAACCAGGTGAAGATACACCAGTTAAATACGAAAAAGACGAAGTTGCCAAGTATAGCTTAGTTGAAAAATTTGTTGACGAAGATGGTAAAGAACTAGCACCAAACGTAACAAAGGGTACGGATTATGAAGCAGGATCTGCTTACGATGTAACAGGCGACGCTAAAGTGATCGATGGCTACTACTTGAAGACTGTTTCCGATAACGCTAAAGGGACATTTGGTAAGGATAACGTAACTGTAACGTTCACTTACGCTAAGTTAGGCAAGATCATTCCAGTTGATCCAGAAGGAAACCCAATTCCAGATGCGCCAACACCACAATATCCAAATGATCCAACAGATCCAAGTAAGACGACACCAGACCAACCAGTACCAGAGATCCCAGGAATGACACCAGAAGTACCAAGTGTCACACCAACAGATCCGGGTAAGGATACAGAGGTCGTTTACAACTATGATGATCAAAAAGCAACGATCAACTATATCGATGAAACGACGGGTCAAACGATCACGTCTGATAATGTGACAGGTAAGAGTTCAACTAAGATCGCTTATTCGACGGCAGCTAAGATCAAAGAATTGACTGACAAGGGTTATGTCTTGGTAAGTGATGGTTTCCCAGCTGATGCAACATTTGATAACGATAAGAACACCGACCAAGTCTTTGACGTTATCTTAAAGCACGGTGAAAAACCAGTTGGTCCAACAGACCCACATGAACCAGACACACCGATCAATCCTAATGATCCAGATGGTCCAAAATGGCCAGCTAAAGATCAATACAGTAAGGATTACACATCAACGATCACATATGTTGATGATAAAGGTAATAAAGTTGCTGATGACAATGTTCAAACATCTACTTGGACACGGACATTGCTTGTTGATACAGTAACTGGTGAAGTTAAGAATCCTAATGAAGCTTGGACAGCGGATAAGGCACAATACGATGCTGTAAAATCACCACTTGTAGATGGTTATTATGCTGATAAGGCAACTGTTGCAGCTAAGGATACAAAACAAGAAAACTTGACTGAAGAAGTTGTTTACCGTCCATTAGGCAAGATCATTCCAGTTGATCCAGAAGGAAATCCAATTCCAGATGCACCAACGCCACAATATCCAAATGATCCAACAGATCCAACCAAGGGTGGAAAAACGCCAGTACCAGAGATCCCAGGATGGCATGTCGTACCAAATCAAGATACACCAGGTTTGACACCAGATGGTAACACGGTCGTTCCAGATAAACCAGGTGAAGATACGCCAGTTAAATACGAAAAAGACGAAGTTGCCAAGTATAGCTTAGTTGAAAAATTTGTTGACGAAGATGGTAAAGAGCTAGCACCAAACGTAACAAAGGGTACGGATTATGAAGCCGGATCTGCTTACGATGTAACAGGTGACGCTAAAGTGATCGATGGCTACTACTTGAAGGCTGTTTCTGATAACGCTAAAGGAAAATTTGGTAAGGATAACGTAACTGTAACGTTCACTTACGCTAAGTTAGGTAAGATCATTCCAGTTGATCCAGAAGGAAACCCAATTCCAGATGCACCAACACCACAGTATCCAAATGATCCAACAGATCCAGGTAAGACGACACCAGATCAACCAGTACCAGAGATCCCAGGCTACCGTCCAGAAGTACCAAGTGTGACACCAACAGATCCAGGTAAAGACACACCAGTCAAATATGTACCGATCGAAAACGCTAAGTACACCTTGACTGAACGTTTCGTAGATGAAGAAGGTAATGAAATTTCACCATCAGTCGTTAAGGGTACAGACTACGAAGAAGGTTCTGAATATGATGTAACAGGCGACGCTAAAGTGATCGATGGTTACTATTTGAAAGAAACTTCAAATACAACAGGTAAGTTTGGTAAGGGCGACATGACAGCAACGTTCACTTACGCTAAGTTAGGTAAGATCATTCCAGTTGATCCAGAAGGAAACCCAATTCCAGATGCACCAACACCACAGTATCCAAATGATCCAACAGATCCAGGTAAGACGACACCAGATCAACCAGTACCAGAGATCCCAGGCTACCGTCCAGAAGTACCAAGTGTGACACCAACAGATCCAGGTGAAGATACACCAGTTAAATATGTTCCAGTAACACCTGAAAAGCATGTGCAAACAGCTAAGATCGTTTATGTTGATACTAAGACAGGCACAACGATCGAATCTGATTCCGTGACAGGTAATGTTGGTGACAAGATCGATTACTCGACTACATCTCGGATCACTGAATTGACCAAGAAGGGCTATGTCTTGATCGAAGATGGGTTTACTAATGCTGGTACTCCAGTCTACAATGACAACGGAACAGAACAAGTCTTTGTTGTTAAATTAGGTCATGGTACTGAACCAGTTGGGCCAAATAACCCACATGAACCAGGTACACCGATCAATCCAGATGATCCAAATGGTCCAAAATGGCCAACTAAGGATGATTACACGAAACAATATACTTCAACTGTTCACTTTGTTGACGGTAACGGTAATAAGTTACGTGATGATGACATCCAAACATCTACTTGGACACGCACATTGATCGTTGATAAGGTAACTGGCGAAGTCTTGAATCCAAGTGAACCATGGAAGTCTGATATCGATGACTATGCAACAGTCAAAGTTCCAGTTATCGAAGGCTACTATGCAGATCGTGCAACTGTACCTGGTGAAACTGCACAACAACGTGATCTTGAGACAACAGTGACCTACAACAAGATCGGTAAGATCGTTCCAGTTGATCCAAATGGAAATCCAATTCCAAATGTTCCAACACCTCAATACAGAAACGATCCAAACGATCCAACTAAGGTGATCGTGACAGATACACCTGATATTCCTGGTATGATCCCTGAAACAAGAAGTGTGACACCAGTGGTCAATGATCCAGTTCAAACCCCAGCAACTGAATTACCACAAACTGGTGATAAGCAAGGCAATGCGTTAGCAGCTGTCGGAGCTTCGATCGTTGCAAGTATGTTAGGTTTGATAGGCTTTACAAAGAAAAAGAAAGATGAAAAAGATTTCTAATCTAGTAAGGTAAAAAAGAAGAGTCGTTAAGGCTCTTCTTTTTTGTATACCTGAATTGTCAAACTAGTTAGGATATGGGGATACTAGCGTTGACGGTAGTAAATAAAATTAGGAAAGGAAAAGCTATATTTCTTTCTCAAATGTAATCATTCGACATGTTTGATTGCATTTGTTCATATTTTATATAGCAGGTGAGGAATAAAATTGAAAGCAGATAGTATCCACCTCTTTGATTTCCTCGAAAATGGGAAGACCATCTTTGAAATTCCGATTTTTTAACGAAACTACGAATGGGATGAGTAGCAATGTAGCCAGCTGTTTAAGGATCTGACCATTGCCGCTGAGGATGATCAAGATCATTTTATTGGGGGCAATTGTCTATGTTGCTGAAACGGGTCGGAAGCTGAGTCATATTTACCGAATCATTGATGGTCAACAACGGTTAATGAGTTTAATGCTTCTTTTGAAGTCCTTAGCTGATGTAAATGATCAAGTGCGGGCAGAGATTCAAGAGCAGTATTTGACCAACAAATATCTGGAAGAAAATAATCACCTCAAGTTGAAACCCGTTGCTCATGATATGGAAGCCTTTGAGGCCGTGATGAATGACTGACTCGATCAGTATAATGAGCCTTCTAAGGTAGTCAAAAACTATCAATATTTCAAAAAGCGGATCCAACAATCCGAATTCTCAAGTATGGAACTCTATGAGGCCTTGAACCATTTCAATATGGTTTATATAGAGCTGACTAATGATGTGCAAGATGAGAATCCGCAGGTGATTTTTGAAAGTTTGAACTCGACGGGGGTATCCTTGTCTGCATCCGACTTGGTGCGTAACTTTCTATTAATGAAGCTAGATTCAGATAAGCAATCTCGCCTATACCAAGAATACTGGGTTAAAATGGAGAGAATTTTCACAACCAATACCTTTGCAGATTTCATCAGATTTTACTTAACGACGAAGAGGCACAAGATGATTAATAAAGCTAAAATCTATCCGCTTTATAAGGAGTTTTACCATGGACAGGGGTTGGACTCTGAAGAAGCCCTAGCCGATCTGTACCGGTTTGCCATTTTTTATGATCAATTGATCCATGCTGAGACCGGAATTCAGGAGTTAAATCCAATATTGCGTCATATTAATGCCATGGACAGTCGAGTGGTTTATCCTTACTTTTTCATGATGCTGGAGATGGCTTCACGGGTGAAGTTAGTCAGGATAATGTGGTTGAAGTTGCTCGGATCATGGAAAGCTATCTTTTCCGACTGAAGGTCTGTCAACTCCCTACTAATGGGTTAAATCGCATGGTAATTGCCTTATGTGATAAGACAAAGGCAGCTGGCGATTATCGGGCAAGGTTAGTTTCATTACTGAATGCTTCCTTCCCGGATAATAAAAAATTTACAGACAGCTTGATGAATGTTAACTTGTACAGTCTACGAAATAATCTAGCTAAATTGGCATTAGTGGTTCTAGAAGAATCGCGAACTAAGGAAACCATCGACTTTGATGATGCTCAGGTTGAACACATTATGCCACAACGGCTAAACAATGACTGGCGAATTGAACTCCCCAATGCTAACCGGATTAATGAAGAAATAGGTGGGGTAATTGGGAACTTAACGTTAACTAAATATAATCAGGAAATGGGAAATAAGGTATTCAGTGAAAAACGAGAGGTTTATCGAACATCCAATGTCAGCCTAACCAGAGAAATTGCCACTGATTATTCAGTTTGGAATAAGGATAGCATTGTTAAACGGACGGAACAGCTTACCCAAGAATTGATTGCAATCTTCCCGAAACCAGTTGATACACTTCAAATTGAAAGTATGACTGGCGAACATGTAATCACGGAATCAATTGATATTACTGGTAAAAAGCCAACTAGATTAACCATTAACGATGAAGATATTCCGTTAGACTCTTGGCGTAAGATGTTGATTAGTTTCATGGAGTATATTTGGCGATTAGATAGTCGTAACTATGAGAAGATTAAAGGTGACAGTTCTTTGAATAAGATGCTGTTTGCTAGTCAACGGTCGCCAGAAATATTGGATAATGGAACCAGTATTGAAACCAACTTCTCAGCTAATGTGGTTTTAGCCTTGATTTCTAAGATAGCTGAAATCTTTGATATCGCCGATGAAGTATCATATACGATTAAGTGAGGTGCTTAGATATATGGCTGAGATTATTGAAAAAATGACACCAGAAAAATTTGCTGATAGATTTAGTGAGTTGATGATGGATCAAAGGGTCCATAATATTTGGGTGAGGGGATACTTTGATGATGATAAAGTATTATTAACTTTCGAAATTTTCAATGATTTGCCACATTATAAAAAATGGAACATTAGTAATAGGCAATACGCGAGTTCAAGATGAAAAAATTTTTTTGGAACGTGGACTTCGTAAGATATTACCTCGTCTTAATTTAAGAGATATTTTTAAAATTTACGGATTGAACATTCAATTTACACAATGGAAAAAGCATAGGGACTTTCGATTTAATGACAATAAGGATTTTGCAATCTTTCATCCAGTTCAAAAAGCGATAAGTGATATTTCAGAACGGGATAAATTTAGAAAAGTATTGGCGAACTCAAAGGCTAGAAAGAACATTTTGATAACCACCAATGATTTCAATAATGATCCGGAAAAAATATATGATATTGTTAACGCAGTGCTAATTTTGGATACAACAGCTGTAAATGAAGAGAATAAACAAATCTATGCCACTATAAAAGCTAATTTAGCAGCTGATGGTAAAGAAGAGCCATATTGAGTGTGGTAAGTCTTACTAATTATTTTAGACATGAAACAAAAATCAGGGTAGTTATTTGTATTTGCTACTGATGGCAGATTATTAATGTACAGAGAAAAGTGAGCCGCATACAGGCGATGGCTTGGTTACTTAGTCGATAAAAGGTCGTCCGCAACAGGATCGTTAGCGGTACGGTCTTTTATTCCCCTCCGAAACATGAAAATAATGATTGGCAAGGCAACGTTGATAGCCGCAATTGTCATTATCATCATGAGTGCCTGGTAGATATTCATGATGATAGCCAGGATTTAAGCCATTGTTCTTACGCACTCGACAGGTACCACGTACGCTATAATATAGTAGCGTTCATTGAGTTCCCATTAGTTGATGAAATGCTAAAATAGTGAGATTGTTCGAGATTGGGTAAGATAAGCAAACACTTATCTTAGTTAAATTGCTATAGAAATTCATCCCTAGAAAGCTGCAACAAACCGCACTATCTCGGCGTTTGAGGCAATGTATGATTAGGATAGGTAGGACGCCACATGTTTAAAGCGTGACGGTGTTGGAACGGGTAGAAAAGTAATCAAAATATACTATTTTAAAAGTTACAACATCTCCATGTCAAAAATTCAACATTTAATGTTGTTTATTTGCTATAATTATAAAAAAACAACAGGTGATCAAACATGAAAAAAAGTGAGAGATTGGAAGAGATCACACGGCTTGTCAACCAGAAGGGAACGATCCGGGTCTCAGATATCGTTAAATTATTAAATGTAACTGATATGACAGTCCGGCGCGATCTAGTCGAACTTGAAGAACAAGGAGTTTTGACAAAGATCCACGGAGGTGCCCGAAGCAATAAAGCTTTCCAATACCGTGAGTACTCACATGCAGAAAAACATATCCAAAATAAAGAAGCAAAACAAGCGATCGCTAGCAAAGCTGCCCAGTTGATCGAAGATGGAGATACTATCTTTTTAGGACCAGGGACGACGGTGGCATTTTTAGCAGAAGCGCTAAATAATCAGCGCTTGACGGTCATTACCAATTGTATGCCGGTCTTTACGCTTTTGATGGCTAAAAAGACGGAAGATTTTCAAGTCTTTTTACTAGGAGGCGAATACCGGCAAGTGACTGAAGCTTTTGTCGGTGAGATTACAAATACGAGTCTAGAAAAGTTACGTTTTAGTAAAATGTTCTTTTCAGGTAATGGCGTTAGAGATGGTGAGGTGATGACCTCGACTTTAGCCGAGGCGTACACACAAAATTTAGCCCTCAAACATTCGCTTGAAAAATATCTATTGCTGGATTCCTCGAAGATCGGAAAAGATGATTTTACATCATTTTGTAAGCTTCGCGATCTAACAGCACTCATTACCGATGTAAAGACTGAAGACGAAAATTATCGCTCACTCGAACCTGAGATCGAGATCATCAATTAGATAAACAAAGAGCCCAACAGTTAATGTTGGGTTTTTATTTATAAAATGCAATTATGAACATTTTATAAACAAAAAATGTTGACTTTGTGTTTATTTGATTATATAATTTAAACATAGAAAAGCGAAAACGCTTTTTTAAAATTGGCAGTACGGTAATGTGTTTGATTTCGCTAGGGGGAATGGTAATGATCATCATTGGAGCTGATCCAGCAGGAGAGCAACTGAAAGAAGAGCTTAAAAATCATTTAATTGAGAAAGCTTATGCCGTTAAAGATGTTAGTTCTGAAAGCGATTTCGTCGATACAACACTAGCAGTCGTAGCTGAAGTAACTCAAAATGAAACTAATTTAGGGATCGTAATCGATGCATTTGGCGTTGGACCATTTATGACTGCGACCAAGATCAAAGGAATGATCGCAGCTGAAGTTTCAGATGAACGTTCAGCTTATATGACAAGAGAGCACAACAATGCACGTCTCATCACACTGGGAAGTGAGATCGTCGGTGTTGGAGTCGCTAAAAATATCGTCGAAGGTTTTGTGACTGGGAAATACGCTGGTGGACGGCATCAGATCCGAGTCGATATGTTGAACAAGATGTGTTGAAAAGGGGGCAAAAAATGAAGATCGCAATCGGATGTGACCACATCGTGACTTATGAAAAGATCGCGGTGGTCGATCATTTGAAAAATAAAGGGCACGAAGTTTTAGACTTCGGAACTTATGATAATGTTCGTACGCATTATCCGCTCTATGGAAAAAAAGTCGGGCAAGCAGTTGCTAGTGGCCAAGCTGAGCTGGGGATCTGTCTTTGTGGGACTGGTGTGGGGATCAACAATGCAGTCAATAAAGTTCCAGGGATCCGGTCAGCACTCGTGCGTGATATGACTTCAGCGTTATACGCTAAAGAAGAGTTGAATGCAAATGTTATCGGTTTTGGGGGCAAGATCACAGGGGAGCTATTGATGTGTGACATCATTGATGCATTTATTGAAGCCAAATACAGACCGACAGCAGAAAATGAGCGCTTGATCGCTAAGATCAAAGCGGTCGAGACTTTGAACCAAGAGCAAGCAAAGCCAGATTTTTTTACAGAATTCCTTGAAAAATGGGAACGTGGGGAATATCACGATTAGGGGGAAAACAAAATGACTTTAACAGAAACTAAGAAAAAATTTATGGACAAAGTAAGTACTAAAGAAGGTCTCATTTCCGCATTAGCGTTTGATCAACGTGGGGCTTTGAAAAAAATGATGGCGCAATATCAAACAACAGAACCGACTGTAGCTCAAATGGAAGAGTTAAAGCAATTAGTTGCTGAAGAATTGACGCCATATGCTTCAGCAATCTTGTTAGATCCTGAATTTGGGCTACCCGCTGCACAAGCACGCGCTAAAAATTGTGGCTTACTTTTAGCATATGAAAAAACAGGTTATGATACGAGTTCTACGAGTCGTTTGCCAGATTGCTTAGATACATGGTCTGTAAAACGATTACAAGAAGCTGGCGCAGATGCGATCAAATTTTTACTCTATTATGACGTTGATGGCGACCTGCAAGTGAATTTACAAAAGCAAGCGTATATTGAGCGCTTAGGAGCAGAGTGTCAAGCAGCTGAGTTGCCATTTTTCTTAGAGATCTTGAGTTACGACGAAAAGCTCGCCGATAATACGAGTTTAGAATTTGCTAAAGTCAAACCGCGTAAAGTGATCGAAGCGATGAAGCTTTTTTCAGCTGAGCGTTTCAGTGTAGATGTACTCAAAGTTGAAGTGCCAGTCAACATGAATTTTGTCGCAGGTTTTGGCAAAGAGCCAAGTGCTTACACTAAAGAAGAAGCTAGAAAATATTTCCAAATGCAAGATGCGGCAACTGAGTTACCATACATTTATCTCAGTGCAGGTGTTTCAGCAAAACTTTTCCAGGATACGCTTGTTTTTGCAAAAGAAGCTGGGGCCAAGTTCAACGGTGTTTTATGTGGGCGTGCTACTTGGGCGGGAGTCGTACCGGTCTACATCAAACAAGGACAAAAAGCTGCCCGTGAATGGTTACAAACAGTTGGGCGTGAAAATATCGCAAGTCTAGACAAAGTACTCACTAAAACAGCTACTTCATGGAAATAGTTACACGTTTCTAAGAAAGGGTTTACATTTATTGAGGATATGCTATAATTAACTCATCAGCAAGAATATTAGTGGATTGTAACTAATTCGATTAGGCAAGACTACAAATGGATCTGAGAGCACGCTATTCTCAATTTGTTTGTAGTCTTTTTTATCTGAAAATAGGGGGAGGTCACTATGTTTAGAATTATACAGTCACTAAATAATAATGCTGCTCTGGTAAAAAATGAAAAGGGCGAACAGGCAGTAGTGATGGGGTTAGGGATCACTTTTCAAAAGAAAAAAGGTGATCTAGTCGTTAAAGAAAAGATCGAAAATATTTTTGCGTTAAAAAACGCTGAAGCTAAGGAAAATTTTTTGACTTTGTTGAAAGATATCCCTTTAGATTTTATCTCTGTGACTTATACCGTCATCGATCATCTAGTTGCGACTTATCATTATCCTGTCCAAGAATATTTATACGTAACGTTAACAGATCATATTTACTGTGCTTACCAAGCAGTATTAAAAAACACCTATCAAGAGAGTCGCTTACCAGATATATCAGCTGAATATCAACTCGAATATCAGATGGCAAAAGAGGCTTTGCAACTGTTTCGGGTGAAATTACTCAAAGATCTACCAGCAGATGAGATCGGTAAGATCGCGCTTCATTTTATCAATGCACAGGGGGAAACTTTCGATCATACAAGAGAAGAGTACGATATCAGTAAGCAGATCATGGCTAAAGTCGAACAAACTTTACACGCTAATGGGATCAAACGGACTAAGACAAATAGTAACTTTTATGATCGGTTTATGATCCACCTTTCATATTTCTTGAACTATTTGGATCGGCCCACAAAAGCTGAGGCTTCGATAAGTAGTTTAGAACAACATATCAAGTCACATGACCCTAAAGCTTACCAGATCGGAAGTGAGATCTTTGATGTTATCAAAGAGTTAGTCATCGTACCAGTTAATGAGAGTGAGAGATTTTATATCATTTTGCATATTCAACGTCTATTGTAATTTAAGGAGGAGATCATAATGAATCGAGAAGAGATCACATTATTAGGATTTGAGATCGTTGCCTTTTCTGGGGATGCAAGATCGAGACTTTTGGAAGCGTTAACAGCGGCGCAAAAAGGCGATTATGCCAAAGCTGAAGAACTTGTTGAGAAGGCCAATGAATGTATCGTTGATGCACATAATTCACAAACAAAGCTCTTACAAAAAGAAGCATCCGGTGAAGATCTTGCTTTTAGTGTTACATTGATGCACGGGCAGGACCACCTGATGACAACGCTATTATTGCGCGACATGATGGGACATATGATCGAACTTTACAAACGGGGGGATAAAAAATGAATAACTTGATCGTACAGATCGAGAAAGGGAAACCTTTCTTTGAAAAGATCTCACGAAATGCATATTTAAGAGCGATCCGCGATGGTTTCATTGCTGCGATGCCGGTCATCTTATTTTCAAGTATTTTTCTTTTGATAGCCTTTGTGCCAAATATCTTTGGCTTTACTTGGTCAGATAAAGCTGTGGTGGCAATCATGAAGCCGTATAATTACACGATGGGGGTCGTAGCTGTCTTAGTCGCAGGAACAACTGCTAAAGCGTTGACTGATGCCTTTAATCGGCAACTGCCTAAAACAAATCAGATCAATTACATTTCGACGATGATCGCTTCGATCTCAGGCTTCTTACTTTTAGCTTCCGATGCGCTCAAAAATGGCTTTGCCAATGGGTATATGGGGACAAAAGGGCTTTTGACGGCTTTTGTGGCGGCTTTTATCACCGTTAATATCTATAAAGTCTGTGTCAAAAATAATGTGACGATCAAAATGCCAGAAGAAGTTCCACCTAATGTCTCCCAAGCCTTTAAAGACATCATTCCATACGGGCTTTCGATCTTAGTGATCTACGCGATCGATCTTGTGATCCGGCAACTCATTGGTGCAAGTGCTGCCGAAGCGATCTTAAAGCTTTTTGAACCGTTATTTACAGCAGCTGATGGTTATGTCGGGATCACGATCATCTTTGGGGCCTATGCACTCTTTTGGTTTGTTGGGATCCATGGGCCTTCGATCGTTGAGCCGGCGATCGCAGCGATCACTTACGCGAATGTCGAAACGAATTTCCAACTGCTTCAAGCCGGTCAGCATGCAGATAAAGTGCTCACTTCAGGGACACAGATGTTTATCGTCACGATGGGGGGCACTGGCGCGACTTTAGTCGTACCGTTCATGTTCATGTGGCTAACTAGATCAAAACGCAACAAAGCGATCGGTCGTGCCTCAGTCGTGCCAACATTTTTTGGTGTCAATGAACCGATCTTATTTGGAGCTCCGATCGTCTTGAACCCAGTCTTTTTCATTCCGTTTATTTTAGCTCCGATCGTAAATGTTTGGATCTTTAAATTTTTTGTAGATACGCTTCAAATGAATAGTTTCAGTGTCAATTTACCTTGGACGACCCCAGGACCACTAGGAATCGTTATGGGGACCAATTTTGCTCCGCTAGCCTTTGTTTTGGCGTTACTCCTCATCGTAGTCGATGTTTTGATCTATTATCCTTTCATCAGAGTCTATGATGAACAGATCTTAGCTGAAGAAGCTACTGGTAAAGCACAAAACGATTTGAAAGAAAAAGTAGCAGCTAATTTCAATACGACTAAAGCTGAAAAAGTTTTAGCTAAAGCTACCCCGACTAAAGAACGCACTGAACCGATCAACGTTTTAGTTTTGTGTGCTGGTGGTGGGACGAGTGGTCTACTTGCTAATGCTTTGACTAAAGCGGCGAAAGAATATGATATGCCGATCACAGCGACCGCTGGAAGTTATGGTGCTCACCGCGAGATCTTACCTGAATATCAATTAGTCGTTTTAGCCCCGCAAGTTGCTTCAAATTATGAAGATATCAAACAGGAAACAGATGCGTTAGGGATCAAATTAGTCAAAACAGAAGGCGCGCAATATATCAAACTTACTCGTGATGGGCAAGGCGCACTTGCTTTTGTCAAACAACAATTTGAAGACTAGGACAAAATGAAAGAAGGTCAAAAGATGAGTAAAATATTGCCAAAAGATTTTATTTTCGGGGGCGCGACCGCTGCTTATCAAGCTGAAGGTGCAACACAAACAGACGGAAAAGGACGCGTTGCGTGGGATAAATATTTAGCTGATAACTATTGGTATACCGCTGAGCCGGCGTCAGACTTTTACCATCGTTATCCAGTCGATCTGAAATTAAGTGAAGAATTTGGCATCAACGGGATCCGGATCTCGATCGCTTGGTCACGGATCTTTCCTAATGGTTTTGGTGAAGTCAACCCTAAAGGTGTCGAGTTTTATCATAAATTATTTGCTAAATGCCATGAACATCACGTTGAACCGTTTGTGACGCTCCACCATTTTGACACGCCAGAAGCTTTACATTCCAAAGGCGATTTTTTAAATCGCGAAAATATCGAACATTTTGTCGAATATGCAGCCTTTTGCTTCAAAGAATTTCCAGAAGTCAACTACTGGACGACGTTTAATGAGATCGGTCCGATCGGTGATGGACAATATTTAGTTGGAAAATTTCCACCAGGTATCAAATATGATCTAGCTAAAGTTTTTCAGTCGCACCATAATATGATGGTCGCTCATGCTAAAGCAGTCAAGCTCTACAAAGATGCTGGTTATCCAGGAGAGATCGGCGTGGTCCATGCTTTACCGACTAAATATCCGTTTGATCCCTCTGACCCAGCCGATGTTTATGCCGCAGAATTAGAGGATATCATCCATAACAAATTCATTTTAGACGCAACTTATCTAGGGCATTATTCAGAAAAAACACTGGCAGGCGTGCAACATATTTTAGCAGCAAATGGAAATGGCAAGCTCGATCTGCGAAAGGAAGACTTTATAAGCTTAGAGGAAGCTAAAGATCTAAACGACTTTTTAGGGATCAATTACTACATGAGCGATTGGATGCAAGCATTTGAAGGTGAAACTGAGATCGTTCATAATGGCAAAGGTCAAAAAGGAAGTTCTAAATATCAGATCAAAGGTGTTGGTAAAAGGGTCGCTCCTGCTGATATCGAAAAGACAGATTGGGATTGGATCATCTATCCACAAGGTCTTTATGACCAGATCATGCGCGTGAAAAACGACTATCCTAACTACAAGAAGATCTACATCACTGAAAATGGTCTGGGCTATAAAGATGAATTTGTCGATGGGACTGTTTATGATGATGGGCGGATCGATTATATCAAGAAGCATTTAGAAGCGATCGCAGCGGCGATCACTGACGGTGCAAACGTCAAAGGGTATTTCTTGTGGTCTTTGATGGATGTCTTTTCGTGGTCGAATGGATATGAAAAGCGTTATGGTTTGTTTTATGTTGATTTTGAAACGCAAGAGCGTTACCCGAAAAAAAGTGCCTATTGGTATCGAAAAGTAGCGAAAAGCCAAGTGATCGAGTAAATTTGACATAGTTTAGAATGCTAAGACATTTTAATAAAAAATATTTAGTTATCTTACTCTTACTCAGAAGAGCCTTATGTACCGCATCCGATCGTTGGTGCACTTGATCAAGATCAAACAGTTACGCAGATCATGAAATAAGCTGAACAAAACTAGCTATTGGTCATAGATAGCTAGTTTTTTTATCGTATCACTTTACTAGCTAAAAAAATTGAGTAAAATACTGTTAGAAACTCAATAGTAAAGTGAAAATAGCAATGTATAATATCAAAGAAGTCAGTGAATTAATGGGGATCAGTCCGCACACGTTGCGTTATTACGAAAAAATCGGTCTTTTAGAATTTGTGAAGCGAAATGAACAAGGGGTACGTGAGTTTAGTGAGTCAGATCTTTTAACACCTGAATTGTCAAATCAAGTTAGAAGAAAACTACTTGCTCATTCGTAATATACTTTATGAATACTTCTAGTGGGATGCTATAGTTTAAACTTTTACGTGGAATATTGTTCCTATAACTAGCTACTTGTTGGACATAGTCAGTGGGGAGATCACTGAGATCCATATCTTTTCCTAAGTG
>Ga0137306_100534_pt1 | contig 52106 bp, 45 predicted proteins | sample Inofroosms_March_FD_97187 | JGI IMG/M metagenome (GOLD analysis project Ga0137306, IMG submission 97187) | Mouse cecal microbial communities from Vienna, Austria - N-Acetylneuraminic and N-Acetylglucosamine D2O microcosms_March | ecosystem: Host-associated > Mammals > Digestive system > Large...
AAAAATTATAAGGAGGCAAGGTGTTTTAATGAGTATGAAAATGAAAGGATCATGGAGACGGCTTCTGGCTCTGGGGCTGGCAGTCTCTCTTCTGTGTACGGCCTGCGGCGGGAAGGAGAGCGCCAGGGCCGCCACCATGTTTCTGACCAGGTTTCTGGGGACCGTGGCCGTAGCCGACGGCGAGGGAAAATCTGTACCCATCTCAGAAGGGCTGGGGCTGTACGGAGGATATCGCCTGTCTACAGAGGCGTCCAGCTATGCCTGGATCGACCTGGATCAGGTAAAACTGGCCAAAATGAGCGAGAACTGCAGGGCCGCCATAGAGAAAAAGGAGAAAGAACTGGAGATCACCGTAGATGCGGGCAGCCTCTTTTTCCATGTCACAGAACCTCTGGGAGAGGATGAGTCCATGAACATCCGTACTTCTGACATGATCGCAGGAATCAGGGGAACCTGCGGCTGGGTGGAAGTGGATGAAGCGGACAGCGTGCGGATCTATATTCTGGAGGGTTCCGTGGAATGTATCACAGGGGATCCGTCTGCAGAAGAAGTCCTCCACGGAACCTTTGTGTCGGCAGGCGAAGTGGGGCAGCTGGTCTATGACGAGGAGGGCAGCGCCGGCGTTATGGTAGAGCCTTTCGATGCCTCCCGGATCCCGGATTTTGTGCTGGAGGAGATCGGGCAGGATCCGAAGCTTAAGGAGGCTGTGTCCGCTCTGCCCGAGGCTTACCAGCCGGATGATACAGGGGAGGCCGGGAACCTGTCCCGGTCCGGAGGAGCCCTTACCTTTGCCAGGGGCAGCGCCACTGTAGTAGTGGATGAAGAGGGGGGACTCTGGACCTGGGGCTATGGGATGTGGGGAAACAATATCTTTGGCGAAAATATCCCGGAAATATCCCAGGTCCCGGTGAAGATCATGGATGATGTGGTGGCGGTCAGCCTGACGGCTTCCCGGTCCGGAGGCTCCGACGTGCCGCCCAGCGCCACGGCTGCGGTTCAGGCCGACGGTTCCCTGTGGCTGTGGGGAGATACAGGACTGGGAGACGGAAGAAGTTATTTTGATTCCCACAGCGGAGTTCCGGTAAAGGTAATGGATGATGCTGCCGCCGTAAGCCTGGGCACCAATTCTGTGGCTGTTATAAAAACCGACGGTTCCCTGTGGACCTGGGGAGAGAACAGCGCAGGCCAGCTGGGCAACGGAGGCGAGGCGGATTACGACAGCGGATGGGGCTGGAAAGAGCAGACCGTGCCGGTAAAGATCATGGATGATGTGACGGCAGTCAGCGTGGGAGAATCCAATATGGCCGCCGTTAAAACAGACGGAAGTCTGTGGATGTGGGGCAGCAACCACTGCGGCCAGCTGGGCAACGGTTCTACAGAGCCTTCCGGTGTTCCTGTAAAGGTCATGGATGACGTGGCAGCAGTCAGCGTCAGCAGCAGCACCGCCGCAGCCATTAAGACAGACGGAAGCCTGTGGATGTGGGGAAGCAACAATTACGGCCAGCTGGGCAACGGCCTGGAGGGCAACCAGTCCTTTTCTGAAGAATACTTTGATGACAGTCAGTATGATCCGGCCACCTACAGTTATGCTTCCTTTTATGCGGATCACCTGATCCAGACAGTTCCCGTAAAGGTCATGGATGACGTGGCGGCGGTGAGCACGGGGAACACAGGTACAACCGCAGTGAAAACCGACGGTTCCCTGTGGACCTGGGGGCTGAGCAATCTGCTGCAGGAAGGCGACGCCACGGTTCTGTGTGTATATGAAACGGACATGCCTTATGGGAATGAATATCTGGTTCAGACTGTTCCCAAGATGGCGGAGGAAGGCGTTGCGGCAGTGCGGATGTGCTATGCAGACGTGATGTTTGCCAGGACCGACGGTTCCCTGTGGGCCGTGGACAGTGAGGGGAACGTGGGGCCTCTCATGGAGGGGACTTCCGTGCTTCTTCCCGGACTTTCGGACAGCCGGTAAGCGTCCGGAGGAGGGAGAACATCTTCCGGCGGCAGCTTCCAAAAAAATACTTAAAATAGAGAAAAATTATATTGATAAAAATATCACAACATGAGATAATGAAAGACAGCTATGAATTCTATTTTAATATGCGGAGGGATAAGATATGAAGGTAACGATCTGTATTGGTAGCGCGTGTCACTTAAAGGGATCCAGAGAGATCATCAAGGAGATGCAGGAGCTGGTGGCAGCCAACGGAGTCAAGGACAAGGTGGATTTAAACGGCGCGTTCTGCAGCGGCAACTGTGTCAACGGCGTCTGCGTGACCGTGGACGGAGTCCTCCATTCCCTGCAGCCGGAGAACACCAAGGCGTTCTTTGAGAAAGAGATCATGGGGAGGCTGTAATCATGGCGATCATTGATTTCAAGGCTACGAAGTGTAAGCATTGTTACAAATGCGTCCGCAACTGCGAAGTCAAGGCCATTATGATCAAAGACGGGCGGGCGGAGATCATGCCTGACAAATGTATCCTCTGCGGCAAATGCCTGCAGATCTGTCCTCAGTCAGCCAAACAGCTGGTCAGTGATCTTGGACTGGTGAAGAGCTGGATCATGAGCGGTCAGAAGGTGGTGGTGTCCATCGCTCCGTCTTATATGGGACTTCTGAAATTCAACACCATCGGCCAGGTGAAGGCGGCTCTGAAGAAGCTGGGCTTTGCCGACGTGAGAGAGACTTCAGAGGGTGCCGCGCTGGTGACAGAGGAGTATACCCGGCTTTTGCAGGAGGGAAAGATGGAGAACATCATCACCACCTGCTGTCCCAGCGTCAACGATCTGATCGAGATCTATTATCCCCAGCTGGTGCCCTGGCTGGCCCCTGTGGTATCTCCCATGATTGCCCACGGAAGACTGCTGAAGAAAGAATACGGAGCAGACACCAAAGTAGTATTTTTAGGGCCCTGTATCGCCAAGAAGAAAGAATCCCAGGATCCCAGGCATGATAACTGTATCGACGCGGTTTTAAACTTTACGGAGATTCAGCACTGGTTCCGGGATCAGAACATCGTGGTGGAAGAGTGCCGGGATGAACCCTTTGACCGGATCGATCCCAAGGTAAACCGGCTCTATCCGGTGACCAACGGTGTGGTCAACTCGGTTCTGGCCACGGAAGGACGGGTGGATTCTTACCGCAAGTTCTACGTTCACGGAACAAAGAACTGCATCGATGTCTGCGAGAGTCTGTCCAGAGGGGAGATCAAAGGCTGCTTTATCGAGATCAACAACTGCTCCGGCGGCTGTATCAAAGGGCCTACGGTGGAGGATAAGACTATTTCTCAGTTTAAGGTCAAGCTGGATATGGAGGATGCGGTGAAGAAAGCTCCCGTAGATTCCAGGACCATAGTGGAGATGCTGGTGGATGTGGAGATGGAGAAGGTCTTTGAAGACCGGTCCGCCAAAGAGTCCCTGCCCACGGAAGAGGAGATCCGGGCCATTCTCCGGGAGATCGGCAAGAACAGTCCCGAGGATGAGTTAAACTGCAGCGCCTGCGGATATCCTACCTGCCGGGACAAGGCCATTGCCGTGTTCCAGAAGAAGGCGGAACTGAACATGTGTATTCCGTTTATGCACGAGAAGGCGGAATCCCTTTCCAATCTGGTAATGGAGACCTCTCCCAATATCGTCCTCATCGTGGACAAAGACATGAAGATCATGGAATACTCGGCAGTAGGAGAGAAATATTTCGGCAAGACCAGATCCGAGGCTCTGGACATGTATCTCTACGAGTTTATCGATCCGGTGGACTTCCAGTGGGTATATGACACCCATCAGAATATCCACGGCAAGAAGGTGAAGTACGAGGAGTACAACCTGTCCACGCTCCAGAATATCGTCTACATAGAGAAAGAGGACGTGGTGCTGGCCACCTTTATCGATATCACAAAAGAAGAAGAGCTGGCAAAAGCAGAATACGACAAGAAACTGGAAACCATTGACCTGGCCCAGAGAGTCATCCACAAGCAGATGATGGTGGCCCAGGAGATCGCAGGACTTTTGGGAGAGACCACGGCGGACACCAAGACGACCCTTACCAAACTGTGCAAGTCCATGCTGGAAGAGGGCAGTGAAAGCGAGGTTCGATAGATGGGAGTTACAGTTGATGTTGCTTACAAGAGCCTGAATAAATTTACGGAGATCCTCTGCGGAGATCGGGTGGAGATCTTAAAGACCGAGGATTCCGATATCATGATCCTGGCGGACGGCATGGGCAGCGGCGTAAAGGCAAACATCCTGTCCACGCTGACTTCCAAGATCCTGGGAACCATGTTTTTAAACGGCGCCACTCTGGATGAGTGCGTGGACACCATCGTGGAGACACTTCCCGTGTGCCAGGTGCGCCAGGTAGCCTATTCCACCTTCAGTATCCTTCAGGTGTACCACAACGGGGACGCCTATCTGGTGGAGTTTGACAATCCGGGGTGTATCTTTATCCGGGACGGAAAGCTGATGCCCATCCCCCGGAATATCCGGGAGATCGACGGAAAGAAGATCAACGAGTTCCGGTTCCGGGTGAAGAAGGGGGATGCCCTGATCCTCATGAGCGACGGAACCATCCACGCAGGAGTGGGACAGCTTTTGAACTTCGGCTGGCTGTGGGATGACATCGCCGCTTATGCGGTGAAGGAATACAGCAAGACCATTTCAGCCATCCGTCTGGCTTCAGCCATCTGCCAGGCCTGCGACGAGCTCTATATGTTCCGGCCCGGCGACGACACTACCGTGGCCTGTATGAGGATCATCGACAGCAAGCCTATCCACATGATGACCGGTCCTGCCAAGAACAAAGAAGACGACGAGCGGATGGTGGCGGACTTTATGTCCGACCCTGCGGCCAAGACCATCGTGTGCGGAGGAACCAGCAGTACGGTCGTTTCCAGAGTGCTGAATAAGCCTATGGATGTGTCCCTGGACTATTTTGATCCCGATATTCCGCCCATCGCTTACATAGACGGGGTGGACCTGGTGACTGAGGGAGTACTGACCTTAAACAGAGTGATCAAGCTTTTGAGGCGCTATGTGAAGAAAGAGAGCGTGGTGGAAGACTTCTTTGAGGAACTGGATAAGCCCAACGGCGCCTCCATGGTTGCCAAGATGATCATAGAAGACTGTACGGAGATCCATCTCTATGTAGGAAGAGCGGTGAACAGCGCCTACCAGAATCCGGGGATCCCCTTTGACTTAGGGATCCGGCAGAACATGGTGGATCAGCTGAAGGCCGTACTGGAAGATCTGGGCAAACCGGTGACTGTGACTTATTATTGACAAGAGGAGGAAAAAAGTATGGTAACAAATGACGCAACCATACTGCGCGTAAAGCATGACGTGCTGTATGAAGTGGCCAAGATGGCCTGGGAGGGGACTCTGGAAGAGGGGAGAGAGGAACTTCCCTACAAGATGATTCCGGGACCCCAGGCCCAGTTCCGCTGCTGTATCTATAAAGAGCGCGAGATCATCAAACAGAGAGTGCGCCTGGCAGAAGGCAAATGCCCCGTGGGCAAGGATTCCATCAATGTAGTTCAGGTCATCAACGCGGCCTGTGAAGAGTGTCCCATCGCCTCTTATGTGGTGACGGATAACTGCCGCAAGTGTATGGGAAAGGCCTGCCAGAATTCCTGTAATTTCGGCGCCATCTCCATGGATGATACCAGGGCTCACATCGACCCGTCCAAGTGCAAAGAGTGCGGCAAATGTGCTCAGGCCTGTCCTTACAGCGCCATCGCCCACCTGGAGCGTCCCTGTAAGAAGATCTGCCCGGTAGATGCCATCACCTATGATGAGAACGGTATCTGCGTCATCGATGAGAAAAAATGTATCCAGTGCGGCGCCTGTGTACACAGCTGTCCCTTCGGAGCCATCGGCACCAAGACTTTTATGGTAGATGTTATCCGTCTGATCAATGCCGGCAAGAGAGTGGTTGCCATGGTGGCTCCTGCTACGGAAGGCCAGTTCGGACCGGACATTACCATGGCCAGCTGGAAGACCGCATTAAAGAAAATCGGCTTTGCCGATATGGTGGAAGTAGGACTGGGCGGCGATATGACTGCCGCCGCGGAGGCCGAGGAATGGGCCGAGGCTTACAAGGAAGGCAAGAAGATGACCACATCCTGCTGTCCCGCCTTTGTCAACATGATCAAGCAGCATTTCCCAATGCTCCTTGACAATATGTCCACCACAGTGTCGCCTATGTGCGCCGTGTCCAGATTCTTAAAAGAGCAGGATCCGGAGACTACCACTGTATTTATCGGGCCCTGTATCGCCAAGAAGAGCGAGACTCTGGACTTAAACATCCAGGACAACGCCGACTATGCCATGACTTTCGGAGAGATCCGGGCCATGATGCGGGCCAAGGGCGTGGAGCTGGAGCCGGAGGAGAACAATTATCAGGAGAGTTCTGTGTTCGGCAAGCGGTTCGGCAACGGCGGCGGTGTCACCGCGGCTGTAGTCCAGTGCTTCGAGGAAATGGGCGAGGATATCAAGCCGGAAGTTATGAAGTGCAACGGCGCGGCAGAGTGCAAGAAGGCCCTGCTTCTCATGAAAGTGGGCAAGCTGCCTGCTGACTTTGTCGAGGGTATGGCCTGTGTAGGCGGCTGCGTAGGCGGGCCCAGCAAGCATAAGACGGAGAACGAGGCCAAGAAGGCCAGAGATACGCTGATCGCCTCCGCCGACAAGCGCAATGTTCATGAGAATCTGAAAAAAGTGGGTGCTGACAAGGTGCATATGCATCGCCAGTAAACGCCGGTTTTTGTATGGTGTCCCTCTGGGGATCAATACTGATCGTGTTGATCCCCGGGGGATTTTTTATTGTCTAAATAATATAAAAACTAATAATAGATTGTTTTAATTTTAAGAAATAAACTAGATATATTGACAATAAATGATACAGAGGGGTATAATATTTATCAAGTTTTAACACTTTTATTACATATATTCTTTCCCCTGGGATCAGAGACGTGAGAGATACAAAAAGGAGAATTTCGGATGAAAAGAAAAAGGAAGATTTTAACGGGCCTGGCATTCACTCTGCTTTTTCTCATTTCCATGAGTTTCTGTGCATTGGCCGGGAATGAAGAAAAAATACATATCATCTATGGGCTGGATGAGGAAGGGAATGCGGTCATTGCACAGACAGCAGTTGCCCTGGATCTTGGAGAAGGCTACTGTGTAATGACTTCTGTCAATATACTGAATAAAGATTCGGAACGATTTGATCTTGTGGATGGTATTACAGGACAGAACTATAATGTGGTGCCCGTAAATCTGTTTGAGGACTATGGCATTGTCGTGTTTGACTTCAGCGATTCCATACTGCCGGAAGAAAGGATCATGAGTCTTGCACAGGCCAGCAAGGATCAGATCGTAACGATGGTATATATGGACCTAGAACGTTATGTGCATGAAGCCAGGGTTCAGATGACAGATGCCGAAGAAGGGGCCCAGGAGATAATCACGGAACTGTATATCACTGCTCTGGACGACATCACAGAGACATTTGTGCTGCCTGCACCTTTGATAGACGATCAGGGTCGTATGGTAGGGCTGTATTCCAACGATGGTAAGATTGTCGGGTTTGGTATGGATGTTAATATGTTTTATGCTAATTCATCATCTGCCGGGAGCTCCACATCTGCATCCGAAGAAGAGACTGCCCGGTCCACAGAAGAGACTTCATCTCCCGGCAGGCCGGACCCGGCAGAGCCGGAATCGGATGATTCCATATCCATAGGGCTGATCCTGGGCTGCGTGGCTGCAGTGATAGTTGTGGTCATTTTGATTGCGGGTCTTGCAGGAGGAAAGAAAAAAGATCCCATTGTCATTAGCTCTGGTTCGCCAGAACCCAAGCCGGAACCTGTCCCCAGGCAGGATCCCGCCCCCAGTCCGGCTCCTGTCACGGATCCGGTCAGACCCGGCCCTGCGCCCCAACCGGCCGCAATAACCGTGGAGATTGTGGCAACTGCCGGAATCATGCAGGGAAGAACCTACACCATCGGGGCTGAGGGGATCAGTATCGGGCGGGATGTATCCTGCGGCATCCGTTTCCCCAAAGAGACCAACGGCGTCAGCAGAAATCACTGCAGGATCAACTGGAACAGCCAGGGAGCCCTGACGATCATGGACTGCGGTTCTTCTTACGGAACCTATCTGAGCGGTTACGGAAAACTGCCCGAAAGGCATCCCGTGGCAGTGAAAAGCGGTGATACATTCTGTGTGGGGTCGGAAAAGAACGCCTTTAAGATTCAGATCAAGATGTAGACAGGTAATGAGAAAAAGGAGGAAATGCTATGAATATGAAAGTCTGTCCGAAGGGCCATTTTTATGACGGAGACACCAATGTGAACTGCCCGGTGTGCGAGGCAGAGAAGAGACAGGGAGGCGCGGCGGAATATGGAGCCACAGAACCTGTGGGAGGCGGGTATTCGGCAGGAGGAATTGACAGTGTGGGGGAGACAGAGCCCATAGGCAGGAATAGCAACAATTACTACTATAACGAGGAAGAGACCAGACCCCTAGGAGAACAAAGGGGAGGATTTACGGATACCAAGCCGCCTACACGTCCCTTCAGAGACACAGGGGAAACTATGAGGTATGTGGACAGTTCGGTTCCGGGAGCTGATAATTACAATGACCAGACTCTGCCCCACAGCCCGGGGATGGTGGCAGGCTTTACTCCGGTAGTAGGCTGGCTGGTGTGCATCGAGGGGCCGGACAGAGGACACGACTATCGGATCCGCACCGGCTATAACCATATCGGCAGGGCAGAGCATATGGATATCTGTATCCGGGGAGATAAACAGATCAGCCGGGAGAAACATGCCCTGGTGGCCTATGACGATACGGAGAAGGTTTTCTTCTTCGGGCCTTCGGATGGAAAGAACATCGTCCGGGTCAATGACAAGATGGTCATGGTCCCCACCCAGCTTCACGCCTATGACACGGTGACCGTAGGCACATCAAAGCTGATCTTTGTTCCTCTGTGCGGAGAAAACTTTAACTGGAACGAGTAACGGACACGGAGAGGTAAGGCCTGATGAATCTGCAAAATCTGTGTACAAACTGTCTTTTGGGCACCCTGGAAAACGGTATCTGTACATATTGTCATAAAAGCGTTCATGAATCGGCGGCAAAGCGCCCGGCAGTCTGTCTGCCGGAGCGCTATCTGCTGGCGTCCAGGTATTATGTGGGAAAGGTGATCGGAAACGGAGGGTTCGGTATCACTTATCTGACATGGGACTGCATGCAGCAGAAAAGAGTGATCGTAAAGGAGCTGTTTCCAAGGCTGGATGTTCAGAGGGCCGGGACAGGTCCGCTGGTCAAGGCGGTAAAAGGGCAGGAGGAGTATTTCGAGAAGTTAAAACAGAGATTTCGGGAAGAGGCCACGATTCTCGCCAGTTTCCGCAAAGAGCCTGCAGTGGTGGATGTGTATCAGCTGCTGGAGGAGAATAATACGGTATATTATTCCATGGAATATTTGTCAGGGATTGATCTGCGGACTTACATGGAACAGAACGGTAAGGTGAACTGGACCCAGCTGTCGGAATATGTCAGAAAACTTCTGTATATCCTTAAGATCCTTCACGGTCAGGGCCTGATCCACAGGGATATCAGCCCTGATAATATCTTTCTGACCAGTACGACAGAGGCGAAACTGATCGATTTCGGATCCGTCAGATGCTATAACAACGGGCAGGGGTTTACAACGATCCTGAAGCAGGCCTATGCCCCCATAGAACAGTATTTTTCCAATGGGAATCAGGGTCCATGGACAGACATCTATTCCCTCAGCGTGACCATATACCATGTGTTAAGTGGTCAGCGCCCGCCAAAGGCTCCGGACCGGATCAAACGGGATGGGGCCATATTTATAGGAGAACTTTGCCCGGATCTGCCGGGTCATGTGGCCCGCGCCATCATGAAAGGCATGAGCGTGCGGGGCGAGGACCGTTTTCAGAGTACAGAGGCCCTGGCCGCAGAACTGTTTCCAAAAGAACAGACTTCCGGGCCCCGGCCTTACTGCCTCAGGGCGGTTTCCGGCTTTTATAAAGGGAGGAAATTCAAGATTTCTTCGGGAACCGTGGTTACTTTTGGGAGAGACAGCCGGTGCGATATGGTCTATCCTCCCGACAGTCCCGGCGTCAGCAGACGGCAGTGCGTGATCAGTTATGAAAGGGGAGGCCTTTTGATTGTGGACGAGCATTCGACTTACGGTACCATGGTGTCCGGGTACCGCCTGCAGCCGGACACACGGTATGAACTCCGCAGCGGCGATACCATCACTTTCGGCAATGAGGGATACGTTTTGGAGTGAGAGGAAGGGTTTATGAGAAAAACGACGGCATTGATACTGAGCCTGCTGGCTGTCCTGAATCTGTGCTGGTTCCCTGCCGGAGCGGCGGACAATCAGGCGTTTTTAGGGGGAGTCAGCCAGGAGGAAGAGGGGCAGCTGGATCTGATCTGCGGGATCGGGCAGGAGGAAGGAGACAGGGAGAGCTTTCAGGTCCTTCTGGGAAGCCGGCCGGTTCCGGTGATATGGGCATCCACGGTGGAGGAGAAAAAGCTTCCTAAGACGATCTACTGCCTGGTGGACATATCAGGATCCATGAAAGGGCGGATGGAGCAGACAAAAGAAGTGCTCCGGACCATAAGCGCAGGATTAAATGAGGAGGACCGCCTGATCATCGGGCGCATGGGCAATCAGATCACGGATACCGGTTTCCTCACGGCAGAAACAGCCGGGGAGGAGATTGAGAAACTCCGGTATACGGGAGAAGATACGGATCTCTACACCGGCCTGATCCACGGGCTGAAATTTTTGCAGCAGCAGCCGGAGGTTCAGGCTGTCAGGGCTCTGGTGGTCATATCCGACGGGGCCGACGATCAGGGGGCGGGATCCACCTGGAGAGAGGCCTATGATGCGGTGGAAAAGGCGGATATCCCCGTGTACACCGTTGCGCCTGTCCTCTCCCGGGCAGATTATGAACAGGCAAAAGAACTGGGCAGTTTTGCCAGAAACTCGGCAGGGGGCGTGCATTTCCCCAGATCTGACGAAAAAGGGTCCGCCCCTGCTTCCATGACAGGGGAGGAGATGGGAGAGGAGATCCTCAGTCTTCTGGGATCGTCTTTTGTCGTCAGGGCAGATCTGACTGAGGCAGTTCCTCAGGACAGGGACACTTACACCATCTCGGTAATTTTTAAGAGTCAGGATGGAAAGGTGTACGAGGACAGCAAGGAGCTTCCGGCAAAGGACATCCGTCTGCCTCAGAGAGAGACAGAAGAGGAGACTACTTCCGAAGAAGAGACTGATTCCCTGCAGGAGCCGGAATCTCAGCCTGTCCGGGAGCCTGACCGGAGGTCAGGAGGGCCTCTGGCAGGGATAGCCACAGGGGCGGTTGTACTGGCGGCAGCGGCTGTCCTGGCGGTCAGAAAAAAGAAGCAGAAAGAGGCAGAAAGACTCCGGCTGGAGGAAGAAAAACGGCAGGAGGAGGAAAAACGGCAGGAAGAGGAGAGACAGCAAGAGGAAGGACGCCTGAGGCAGGCAGAGCTGGAACAGCAGGATCGGCGGAGAAGAGAAAAGGAAGAAGCACTGAAACGGCAGCAGGAGGCTGCTTACAATGCGCTTCCCAGGCTGTCCGTCCGCATGACGGCTGTGGGAGTGAGAGATAAGACCTGTGTTATAAAACTGGTGGAGGGAATCGAGATGACCGTGGGAAGAAACTCAAAGGCAAAGATCATTCTGGACTCTCAGGATACCAGGCTGTCGGGCGTTCATTTCATCATGTTCTGGGACGGGCACAGCGTCTATGTGTGGGACGGAGGATCTAAAAACGGCACCGCCGTCAACGGAGTTGTAGTAGATCATTTGGGAAGAGTAGCCGTGAGACCGGGCGACAGCCTGCGGGCCGGCAGTTATGAATATCGTTTATACTGGGAGGATTGACAGATGAGATACAGATTAAAAAAATGGCTGCTGTGTGTGTTGACCATGACGCTGGTTGGAGGGGCTTCATCCTGGGCGGCGATACAAGATCCTCAGGGCGTACAGACAGAATCCAGGGAAGAGGACAATGACAATCTGGAGGAAGAAAACCAAGGACAGGAAGCAGGCGGCCAGCGGTCAGGAGACGAAGGACAGGCAGAAGACAGTCAGGCGACAGAAGAGAACCAGCGGTCAGGAGACGGTCAGCCATTAGGAGACGACGGGCAGAAAGAAGATGACAAGCCGGCAGAAAGCGGCCGGGAGGGGAAGAACATGTCCTCAGGCCTGCCGGACTGGCTGCCAGAGGATTCGATTCTTATGTTGGCAGCCGGTTTCGGAGCCGGTCTGGCGGCAGCTCTGGCAGTATTCGGGATTCGGTCCATGATTCGGAAAAAGGAAAGAGATAAGAAGAACGCTTCCGGAGACAGAAAAGGGGATCAGAAGATGGAAGGAGATTCCTGTATAACAGAACGTGTATCAGGAAAAACGGGGACAGCTGCAGAAACCAGGGCAGTGCGGCTTCCCGCCCCGGCTTCCATGCCGGATGCCGCCAAAGGTACCGTGGGAACCGTTCACCACATCGGGCGCAGGAAAAGCCAGCAGGATACATTCGGTGTGAATCTTACCAATGCAGGCCTTCTGGCCATCGTATCCGACGGTATGGGAGGGCTTGCGGACAGTGATAAAGTGAGTCAGAGAGCGGTTATGGGGATGTTCCAGGCCGGAAACCGGGTTTCGGGAGACTCCGGGGAAAATCCTCTGTTTGAGATGCTGAGTATGGCCAACGAACAGGTTCTCGATATGCTGGGGGAGGATCAGCTCTATAAAAGCGGGGCCACGCTTCTGGCGGCGCTTGTGGGCAGAGGGCAGTTTCACTGGGTGGCCGTGGGGGACAGCAGGATCTATCTCTACTGCCGGGGACACCTGTTCCAGATCAACCGTGAACATATCTACAAGCAGGAGCTGGTGCAGGAGGCGGTAAACCGGAATATCAGCTTTTCCCGGGTCAGCACGGATCCCCAGAGAGACCGGCTGGTAAGCTTTCTGGGCATGGGGGAGCTGAAGTATATTGACGGGAGTCTGCGCCCCGTGGACGTAAAACAGGGGGATAAACTGCTTTTGATGTCCGACGGTATTTTTAACACCATTGCCGAGCAGGAGATCATATGGATCCTGGAGAATACGGACAACGCGGCAGGGGCAGCGGCTCTCATGGAGCAGAAGGTGATGCAGGCAGATAACCCGAAGCAGGACAACTTTACCTGTGTGATCCTGGATTTCTGAGAGAAGAGGAGAAAATCATATGGATGAGAATAAGACATTTTTCAGGAGAGCACAGCAAAATCAACTGGGATTTAAGGACATTTTCCGGGATGTCTTCCGCCGTCACACTCCGGAGGAGAATGCCAGACTGTTTATGGCAGGGACGGCACTGACCACTCCGGATGAGGCTTCCATGCTGTCAAAGTGGCTCAGGCCCTATCTGTTTGCCAGATTGTTTCTGGCAGGGATGCTGATAATGGCGGTTACCTATGTCATGAGTATCATGGGATATATTCTGTTTTTACCCTTCCTTTTTGTGGCGGGAAGTTTTCTGGCGCCTATTACGGTGATGATCCTTTTCTGGGAGATGAATATCCCGAGAAACGTCTCCTTTCCCACGGTGATCGCCATTTTTTTCCTGGGAGGGATGCTGTCACTGGTCTTCACCGTGATTTTAAATCCTCTGAAACCATCGGAGGGCGTGATGTCTGCCATGGCTACGGGCCTGGTGGAGGAAACGGCAAAAGTTCTGGCTCTCATGGTCTGGATGAGAGGGAGAGACAAAAAGTATATTCTGACCGGTATGCTGGTGGGCTCTGCCGTGGGCGCGGGATTTGCGGCAGTGGAAAGCGCAGGTTATGCGGTGGTTAATACTAACTGGAGCTTTTTAACTCTTATCCTGCGGGCAGTGCTGGCGCCCGGGGGACACGTGACATGGGCAGCCATCTCAGGAGGAGGTCTGGCATGGGCCAAGGCAGCGGAACCGCTGTCCGTGAAGCATCTGTTCCACCCGGTTTTTCTGTCCCTGTTTGCATTCAGTGTCATCACCCATGGACTGTGGGATTCCGCAGGCTCCATATTTGTGATCTTCGGTCTTGAACTGCTGATCATGGCCGCTGCTTACTGGGTCATGAAACAGGGCGTGGCACAGATCGTAAGGTCTGCTGTAAAACGCAATGACGACCGACTTACCCTGGCTCTGAACCATGACCTCTTTGGAGGGCTGTCCGGTGAAGAGCGACAAAGGGCAGAGGCGGCTGCCGGGGCAGGAGCAGGCAGGGCGCCGGTGCAGGCGGAGGCGGAATCCGGAAAGCCCGGGGCAGAGAAGCCGCCGCAGAAGCCTCAGAGAGAAGTACATGTACGGATGACAGGACTGAAGGGAACCTTTTCCGGGAGACGGTTTTCCGTGGAAGGACGGGTGAGAATGGGCCGGGATCCGGGCCGCTGTGATCTTGTCTTTCCGGCGGACACGGCAGGAGTCAGCGGGGCCCACTGTGAGATTATATTTTCAACCGACCATGTCAGTATTCAGGACCTGGGGTCCACCTACGGAACCTTTGTCAACGGCAACCGTCTCGATGCGGGAACTGTCTTCAGGCTCCGTTCCGGGGATCACGTCTGTCTTGGCTCAGCCAGTCAGGAATTTGAGATCACTGTAGGATAGCGGAAGCAGCAGAGGAACAGGAGCAGATTATGGGAGAGATTGCATATGCCGTTCTGACAAAGCCGGGAGGCCGCCGGATCAATGAGGACAGCGTCATGGCGTCAGAGATTCCCGGAGGTCTGGCGGTAGCGGTGGCGGACGGCCTGGGAGCCCACGGCGGAGGAAGAGAGGCTTCCGCGGCAGCCGTCGGACAGGTCTGGGGCTGCTGCGGGAAAGGCCGGCTGGCGACTACGGAAGAGATGAGACGGATGGTCTCCCAGGCAGACAGGGCGGTGAGGGCTGTCCAGACTCCGGAATCCCCGGGGATGTCCACCCTGGTTTTTCTGGTGACGGAAAGAGACAGGGCTGTCTGGGCTCATGTGGGAGATTCCAGGCTGTATCATTTCCGGAATGGACAGATGATCTTTCACACACTGGATCACAGCGTGCCTCAGACGGCGGTCTACATGGGGATGATCACGGAGGATCAGATCCGTTTCCACCCGGACAGGAGCAGGATCTTAAGAGCTCTTGGAAGCGACAGCTTTGAGCCGGATGTGGATGAGACCCGGATATCCGATTCGGGTTTTCATGCTTTTCTGCTGTGTACCGACGGTTTCTGGGAATATGTGACGGAAGATGAGATGGAAAAGACTCTGTATGGTTCCCGGGATCCGGAACAATGGCTTTGGGCCATGGAGCGGTATCTGAAGCAGAAAGTGCCGGAAGATCATGACAACTATACCGCGGCGGCTGTCTTTATATCACAGTAAAGCGCCCACAATTTTTTAACAGGAGGGGACAGACATGGAAATATACCGCTGTGTAAACTGTATGGAAGAAATAGGGAAGGATGAGACCAGATGTCATCACTGCGGCTACCATGTAGCAGGATATACGGCTCCGCCTGCTGCGCTGCGGCAGGATACCATCCTTCGGGGAAGATATCTGGTGGGACGTGTTCTGGAACAGGATGAATCCAGTATCACTTATACAGGCCTGGATCTGAAACTGGAACATAAGGTGGTTGTCAGGGAATACTATCCCCAAAATACCGTGTCCAGGGATGATTCCGGCTCCGGGGAGGTGAGCTGGAACCTTCCCGAGACCACGACTCTGGATCCGAAAGAAAAGATCCGGCGTTTTCTGAACAGTGCAGGGGAGACACAGGAGGGTCCGGAAGTGAAAGATTCTTTTGAGGAGAACCGGACGGCGTATCTGATCACGGACATGGCGGAGCCCGTGAAACAGGCCGGAAAACCGTCCCGGCTCCCCGGCGGGAAGAGAACGATCCTGGCAGCAGCAGCCGTGGCAGCAGTCTGTGCAGGGGCGGTTCTGATCTTCGGAAGAGAAGGGAACCACGAGACGGCAGTGGTTCTGGGAAGCAGCAACGGGAACCAGTTTCAGGGGGCCAATTATACGGAGATCGCCGGTGAATACCTGTATTATGTAGACGCCGACTGGAATCTGCATGTATGTCCCTGGGACAAAGAGAAAAACTCCTATCACACGGAAAAGGGACAGATCGTGGACACAGAAGCGGGATTTATCAATATCGGGAAGGATAAGATCTATTATATCCACGATAACGGGGAGGATGAGACCGGACCGGATATTCTGATGGAGATGGATTATGACGGAAGTAATGTAAAGCCCATAATCAACAGCAGATATTACAGCAATCTTCAGTATGTCTGTGACTCTTCCGGAAAAGAGATGCTCTACTATCTGAAAGACAACGGGGACCCGGAAGACATTCTCTATACCCTGTGGCGGTATGATCTGGAAGAAGGGAAGGAAGAACAGGTAATCAAAGAAGACGTCCACTGGTACAACATTGACGGGGAATATCTCTATTATACTTCTTTTACCATGGAGACCTGGCTGGACTATACCTCCTTTAAAAGAGCCTGGCTGGACGGGAGAAAGCCTGAGACCCTGGACAAAGACCATTTTCTTCTCAACGGATATGTGGGGGACGGCGCGGCTTATCTGTTTTCCATAGACAGTCAGCTGCTGATGGTCTGGGATCCGGAGAGCGGCACTGTGGACCAGTGTCTGGGAGAGTATTCGGAAACCGTATTTAACGCCTGCAGCGTCTATGACAGCGGCTGGATCTACTACAGCCCCGGAGGCAGCGGCCAGATCCATAAGATCCGCACCGATGGGACCGGAGAGCAGGTGATCTACAGCGGGGAAAATGTGCTGCAGCTCAACTGTACCGGCGGCCGGATCTGGTTTCTCACAGGCGTTTATCAGGAGGAAACCGGTACATACCGGATCGATCATGCCTTTACCATGTCGACGGACGGGGAAAATCTCACCGCGGCGGGAGAGTATCAGAGCGGGGAAGGGCTGATATACCGGGCAGAGGATGAAGAGATCATCCTGACGGGTTACCTGGGAGATCAGGACTATATTGTGGTTCCCAGGGAATTTAAGGAAGGGACCTGGAGAAGAGCCGTGGATAATCAGTTCCCGGACGATGTGGATCTGTACACCTGTGCGGACGAATCTCAGCTCTCTTATGATGAGACAGAAGACGGAACCGGCATCAGCCTGAACGGATATCTGGGAAGAGAGAAATGGATCACATTCCCCGAAAAGATCGAAGGACTTCCGGTAGTGGCCATCGCTTCGGATTTCTATATGGATGTGGATGCAGAAGTGGCGGGAATCTTATTCCCGGGGAGCGTGGAGCGCATAGAGGCAGAGGCTTTTAAAGACTATTATTCTCTGAAGAAGGTGATCTTTCAGGAAGGGCTGAAGTCTATTGACAAAGAGGCATTCAGCGGGACATGGGTAAAAGAGGTGACGCTTCCCTCAACTCTGGAATACTATTGTCCCGGTGCGTTTGTGGGAGTCAGGAAGATCGGTATCAACGGAAAAAGCGATATCTATGAGGTGGATGATCAGGGAGCGCTGTACAGAACGAGAAATATGGTTCTGCTCCTGGTTCCCGCCACAAATACCGGAGAGTTTACGATTCCGGATGGCAGCGAGGCCGTTGCCGCCTTTGCCTTCCAGGACTCTCAGCTGACTTCTGTCACGGTGCCGGGAAGTGTAAAGAGGATCTATTACCGGGGGTTTTTCAAGGCGGAAAAGCTTCAGAAACTGGTCCTGTCAGAGGGAATAGAATATCTGAGCCAGGAAGCCTTTTACAGATGTGTTTCTCTGGCGGATATCACCATCCCCAGAAGTGTCAAGACCATTGAAAAATGGGCGTTTAGGGGCTGTGTCCGTCTGAAATCCGTCACCGTAAGCAGGGACTGTGAGATCGCGGCGAATGCTTTTGACGAGGGTGTGACCATCAATTATTACGACTAAGGGGGAAAAAATTATGGAGATGATACGATGCACCAGATGTATGGCGGAGCTCGGAGCCGGGGATCAGGTCTGTCCTCATTGTGGTTACAGGCAGGACAGGAGCGATCAGCCGGGCAATGCTCTGAAAAAAGAGACCATCCTCCGGGGCCGTTACCTGGTGGGCAATGTGATCGGACAGGGAGGCTTCGGCATCACCTACGTGGGCTATGACCTGACTCTGGAGATGAAGATCGCCATCAAAGAGTATTTTCCCTCCGGAAACGCCATGCGTACCGGCAGCCAGTCCGGCGTGATCCAGTGGACGTTTGTGAACAATGACGAGAAGCAGTGGTCTGACGGTATGGACCGCTTTCTGACAGAGGCCAGAAGGATGGCCAAGCTGGATTCGGTTCCGTCCATCGTCCGTGTCAGAGATGCTTTCCGTGAGAATCAGACCGCCTATATTGTCATGGATTTTGTAGAAGGAGAAACGTTAAAGAGCTCTCTCCTGAGCCGCGGAATCATGGATTACAATCAGTGTATGAGTCTGCTGGCTCCCGTTTTAGACAGTCTGGCAGTTATTCATGACAACGGATTTATCCACAGAGACATTTCTCCGGACAATATTATGATCCGGCCCGACGGCTCCGCCAGGCTTCTGGATATGGGGGCGGCCGTGGACATCAGGGCCAACGACGGCCATGCCTCCATGGCTGTGGTAAAACGCAATTTCAGCGCTCCGGAGCAGTACATGGACGAGGCGCTGGGAAGCTGGACCGACGTCTATGCCATGGCGGCTACGATTTATTACTGCCTTACGGGCAAAGTGGTTCCGGAGGCCATGGAGCGGGAATTTAAACAGATTCCCATCACATTTCCGCCGGAGTTGAACATCCCGCCTCATGCCGCCCAGGCGCTGACTCAGGCGCTGGAGCTGAAAGCGGAGAACCGGATCCGGAATATGCGGGAGCTTAAAGCACGGCTTATGGAGCCGGGCAGCACGGCCGCGGCAGAAGCCGATGAGGAGAGGACAGCCGCTGTCCGGCAGGATGAGACGAAGGAAGCCGGCAGCAGGACAGGCAAGAGGATATGGAACAAAAAAACCCTTATGACAGGGGCAGGATTTGCGGTTTATGCCTTAATTCTGGCAAAAGGTCACTGGCTTGCCGGTGTCTCAGCCGTAATTCTGGGACTTCTGCTTGTATGGCGGGGACATCTGAAAGCGCAGGGAAAAAAAATTCCCCTTGCCTTAAAGATCGGTGTGGCAGTATCCGGGATTATACCTGCTTTTGCTACGATTATATTTCTCGGCGCACTGATTTTTTATACCGGCAGGGAGGAAGAGGCGGAAGAGACAAGGGCAGCCGAAACCACACAGGCAGCCACGGCAGAGACCTCTGCGGAGAATGCCCGGGAAGCTGCCGCAGAGACTGAGGACGGGGGAAAATGGTATGACGAGTATGATGAAAGAGGATTCTATTCCTTTAATGACGACGGGACTTATACGCTGAAGCTGTGGATCGACGACAGCGATACCTGTCTGAAAGTGCCGGGGGAATTTCACCGGAAGCCGGTTACGGCCATTGGGGACAACGCCTTTGTCGATCTGTCCTTTGAGCAGATCCGTTTTCCCGATACGGTGAAGGTGATCGGCGAGGGAGTTCTTGACCGGTGTGAGGATCTGAGAGCCGTGTTCCTCCCTTCCTCCGTCGAGGAGATCCGGGGCCCTCTCATAAGCGAATATGAAGAAGACCATGAGAAGGTTGTGTTTTTTGTCGGCAGGTATCAGGAAGAGGTTGAAAAACTGAACTGGTGTGATAACTGGCAGGGAATTGAGAACAAGATGGACTGCTACTTTCCTGTCACGGACCAGGCAGAAACCTCAGGCTGGAGGCACGACTATGGTGAAGAGTGGATATACTATGAGGATGGTTTTGTCAAATTCGACTGGCAGACCATAGACGGGAAGGAATATTGGTTTAATGATGAGGCGGTGGCCTGTACAGGCTGGGCCGACAGCACAGACGGCAGCAATACCTGGTATTTTGACCCAAAAGACTGTTTTATGGTCACGGGCTGGAAAGAGATCGACGGAAAATGGTACTATTTTGACACAGATGACGGACATCTGCTGAAGAATACCAGGACTCCCGACGGATATCAGGTGGATGCCGACGGAGTATATGAAAAATAACAGGGTTGCCATATTTCAGGGGCTGCTGCCCGCAGATGAGAAATCTGTGAGCAGCAGCCATTTTTCTGTCAATCTGTTTTTTTTGATTCCGGGGCCTCAGCCGAACCGCTGCTGTCAGCCGGAGTTTCAGGAGCCTGCTGTTTGGGCGCTTTCCAGGTGCGGAAACAGAAGATGAAGTATCCGAGCCGGGTGCTGAACAGAAGGCGGCAGGGATATCCCCTCATAAAATCTGCACGGAACTGATCTCTGGTCAGCATATCGTCAGAGGTAATGGAGTAGCTGGCTTCCGACCGGAACAGCCTGCCCATATGGTGGAACAGCTGTTCAAAGATCTGGAGGGCGGCGGCGTTAACCATGGCGGTTCTTTTGGTGGGCGATGCCATCAGCACCAGCCCGACTGCTTTGAGAACCAGCTGTTCCTCCACGCCCAGGAGGAGCTGAACTTTTCCTCCGTTGTCGATATCGTAGAGAAGACGGCAGTAGAACCCTTTGCCTATGTTCTGTCCTTTATAATCATCCATCACAAGCTTGGCCTCCACCTGAAGGATATCCTGCATGGCCCGATTGACGGCTCTGGATATGATTGAGATCTCAGAGGAAAGATCATATCGTTTCTTGATCGTTACTTTCCCTACGATAGCCTGGTCCTCCATCATGATATGGCCTGTGAGCCAGCCGCTCATACACCCCAGAAACCGCTCTACGGCCAGGGAAGAGTAGTGGGAGAGCTGCAGATCCTGCTTGAGAGAGATGAGGGTTTTGTCTCTGAAATTATCATGGAGTTTCTTGTGGCGGGCGTAATCCGCATACCGGACAGAGCGCATATACGCCTCTTCCTCTGAAAAGTGCTTCATGGTATAACTTTCCAGATATTTGATCCCTTCCTCGCAGGCAGTCCGGGGCGACTCCGGATTTTCCAGCAGGTTTTTCAGCTTGTTGACGATTCGGAAAAGTTTTGCGTGCGCCTTATCTACTACTTCAACTCCTATATTGTACTGTTCATTCCATGCCAGGTTTTCCATAGTATAATCCTTTCTCTCAGCAGTCATTGATCATATTTTTTTCATTATAGAACTATTTTCTGCCCTTGTCTACGTTTAATTTCGGGGAACATGTGTATTGAAATATTGTTTTTTTTTTGTTATTATTTGTAGTAAGGAAGGGGCTGCCGCAGGCGGGCCCGGTCAGGGAGGCACAGATGCTGGTTGCAAGAGACATTCATAAGTGTTATCATAGAAGGGAGATTCTGAAAGGAGCAGATCTTACGGCGGCTCCGGGAGAGTGTGTGGGCATCATCGGCGGCAACGGCTGCGGAAAGACCACATTTCTGTCCATTTTGGCCGGGGCCCTGAAACCCGACAGGGGGAGCATCAGCCTGGATGGGGAAGATGCCGGGAAGAATCCGGGCTTTTACACCAGAAAGGTGGCTTATGTGCCCCAGGAGAATCCGCTGATCGGGGAGCTGACAGTGGAGGATAACCTGCTTTTATGGCATGGAGGGAACCGGAAAGCCATGGCTGAAGATCTGAACACGGGAACGGCCGCGTTTCTCGGCATAAAACCCATGCTGAAACGTACTGTGGACAAATTGTCTGGAGGCATGAAGAAGCGGCTTGCCATCGCATGTGCCCTGTCGGAGAGAGGTTCCGTGCTGATCATGGATGAGCCGGGAGCTGCTCTCGACATGGAATGTAAGGCAGATATCCGCCGGTATCTTAAGTCTTATCTGGCGGACGGCGGGACCGTGATCCTCACATCTCATGAGACAGGAGAACTGTCGGTGTGTACCAGAATGTGTGCTTTGAAAGAAGGCAGACTGATGCCCGTCGAAAGAAATCTTTCAGAAGAAGCACTCATAAAATATCTGTAAAAGAAAGGGAGGAAGAGACAAGATGAAATGCAGCGTATGCGGAGCAGAATTAAATGAGAATGAAAAAATCTGCAGCCAGTGCGGCAGCCCGGCGGAGGCACCCCGGGATGCCGGGGAACCGGCTGCAGTACAGGGGACGGAGACAGTTCCCTCATTTCAAAAGGAATATACAGAGGTGCTGAATAATCCGGCGGAACAGTCCATGGATCCGTCTGTCCAGACGGTTGTTCCCCCTGAGCCGAAGAAGAAAAAAACAGGCCTCATCATCGGGGCAGCCGTGGCGGCCGTGGCAGTTATCGGAGCAGCGGTGTTTGCCATGAACAGGGAAGATCCCAAGGAAGTGGTTATCAATGCCTTTGAGACGGTCTACACAGAGGATCAGGTGAAGCCCATGGAGGAGCTGTTCGGGTTCTCCCAGTTTGCCGAGGCCTCCAGGACAAAAGATGTAGAAGGGTCTGTCACCATAGTCATGGATAACTGCTCCGATCCCCAGATCAATGAATTTAAGGGAAGCGGGATCCGGATCAACGGCCGGGATGACAAGACCAACAAGAAAAGCTTTGCCAATATCGGCGTGATCTACAAGGATATGGACCTGGTAAATATGGATGCCTACTATGGAGACGAGACTCTGATGGTGGCCATCCCGGAGCTTTCCACCAGAGTGTTCACCATGGACCTGAGCGACGGCCTGATGGACAGGATCCAGAGTTCTCCGCTCATAGGGCCGGCTCTGGAGATGTCAGGGATCGATGTCCAGGGCTTTGCCGACTATCTGGAGGAGCTTTCGGCTCAGGCGGAATCGGGAGAGCTGAATACACTGGATTTCGACACTCTCATGACCCGGTACAGGGAAGGCACCCAGGCCCAGGAGAAGTTTAAGGAAGCACTGGTTGTGGAAAAGGGAGAGAAGGGAACCTTTACCGTGGACGGCCAGGAAGTGAGCTGTAAGGGATACAAGGTTCTGGTGAGCAAGGACTCCATGATGGAATTCCTGCGCACATCCACAGATTTCTTCTTAAATGACCAGGAGCTGAAGGATCAGTATCTGAGCCAGCTGGAGAGAAGCGTGAAACTGGCGGAGATTATGGGAGGCACTTCTTCCGGCATCTCTGCGGCGGATCTCTATCTGGACAGCATGGAGGACGTGACCGAGGCAGTCAACGAGATGATCGACTTCCTGGACGAGAGCCTGAATGATGTGGACATGAATGTATATGTGACCAAGAACGGCCGTCTGGCGGCAGTGGAAGGAACCACAGTCCTCAAAGTGAAAGACAGCGGAATCACCAGCGAGGTCAATATTGATTTTGACGTTAAGATCCAGGGAGGTTCTTACCCCACAGAGAATATGCTTGTCAATGTGGAGCTGACAGAAGGCAGCGACCGCATGGCTTTTGACATGACGAAGCAGGGCAGTTATGACGGGAAGAAAGTGACCAGCGACGTGGATCTGAACCTGTCCATGAGCGGCAGCGACGGATTTGACATGGGAGGCGTCTGGACCGGAAGCTATGATTCCGACAGCGGAGATTATCACATGGGCCTGTCCTGTACCATGGACCGTTCCCTGCTGGTGGATATTTCCATGACAGGAGTCGTGGATCAGCTGGAAAAAGGAAACTCTGTCCACATGAGCATCGACGAATTTAAAGTGGCCATGATGGATCAGGCAGTAGGGATGACCCTCAGCGGAGAGTATTCCTACAAACCTCTGGCAGAGCCGGTGACTCCTCTGGAGGGCGAGCAGTTTGACGTGATCGCGGCAGACGAGAGTCAGTGGGAGAGCGTGATCATGGAGTTTTATATGGGCATCATGCAGCTGGCCGGCCAGCTTTCCATGTAGAAAAAGAGAACCTTTTCCTGTAACGCACAGGCATACTATTTGACACAGAAATGAGAAAAGATTTATGTGGATGCATCTGGTTTATTTGAAACTGGAATTAAAAAGGGCATGCAGACGCCTTCCACATCTCTATGCAGGGGCAATCATGCTGCTATTGCTGGCGGGTGTGATTGCCCTTTTGGCGGGCCGTATGCTGTACGGAGACCAGGTGGTGGGGAAGGTGGCTGTGGGAGTATCCGTTCCGGAAGAAGACGCACTGGCCAGACAGGTGATGAAGATGGTCAGCTCTCTGGAAAGCGTAAACAGCATCTGTGATTTTCACTATATGGACCGGGAGGCCTGTCTGGACCGGCTGGAGGACGGGGAACTGTATGCGGTTCTGGATATTCCGGAAGGATTTGTGCAGGATATCATGAACGGTGTCAACACGCCGGTAAAGGTGTGGCTGACGGAACATGCAGGCATCGAGGGAAAACTGTTTCGGGAACTGACGGATGCGGGAGCAGTGATCTTAAGCGCCGGACAGGCGGGAATCTACGGGGGAAACGAATTGTATTATGCCATGGGGCTGGAGGAGGCCGTCGGGGAGCTGGAAGATGAGCTGAACAGGCGGTATATGGATTACAGCCTTCAGAGAACCGTATATTTCCGGCACAGGAAGGCAGCAGCTACCGGCGACGTGACTGTCACGGAATTCTATGAAGCCAGCATGTATGTGCTGTTTCTGTTTCTTTCCGCCATCCCGGTGTCCGGCTATCTGCTGCCCATGAAAAGCGTGACGGTACAGAAGCTGAGAATGCGGGGGATCGGAAGCGGATATCAGGCATGGGCCAGGATATCAGGCATGGGATTTTTGATGGCAGCGGCCACAGGACCGGTGCTGATCCTCGTGACCGGGACAGGAGCCGTGGAAGCCGGCCTGATCCTGGCGGCAGTGTGGATTGTGACCTGCATTACGGCAGCTTCCGTTGTGGTTTTTCTGTATCAGCTGGCCGGGACCCTTATGGGCGGCATCATGCTTCTGTTTCTGGTGATCACGGGACAGCATTTTCTGGCAGGAGGATTTCTGCCTGCCGTATTCCTGCCCGTCACCATCCGGAAGATAGGACCATGGCTTCCATCCGGGATCCTGATGGATACGGTAAAGACGGCCATGACCCGGCAATGGTCCTGGCGCTGCGGAATCTGCTGTCTGATTCTGACAGGGGCGGCCTGGACAGGAAGCATGGCTGTGGAGGTGAAAAGGCGATGAGACAGGCGGCGGTGTGGTTCCTTTTAAACTGTAAACGCTATCTGAGGAAATGGTCTTTTGCCCTCATCCTTCTGGCTCTTCCGGCTGCGGCCTGGGCTCTCAGACAGGTGGAGGAGAAGGAGGGCCAGGAGGTCCGGATCGCGGTGTATGCAGAGGAAGGCAGGGACCGGGAAAAGGATTTGAAGAAACAGCAGGGAAACGGCGCAGAACCAGAGAAACCTCTGGAAGCGGTGCTGGCAGAAAACCTGGAAGCTGGAAGCGCAGCCGGCGGCAGACTGTTTCGCTTCTATCAGTGCAACAGTGCACAGCAGGTCAGGGATGAGGTGGCTTCCCGGCGGGCGGAGTGCGGTTATATCATACCGGCAGGCCTGAGGGAAAAACTGGATCAGGAGGACTACAGGCACTGTATCCAGGTATATTCCGCACCGTCTACGGTGCTGGCGTCTCTGTCTTCAGAGATCGTATTTGCGGCGCTGATGAGATCATACGGGAAAGAGATCTTCCTGGATTATATCGGGGAGTCGGAAACCGTGAGACAGAACCTGTCCGGCAGAGCGCCGGAAGGTCTTCAGGACGCCGCAGCGGTTCTCATGGACCAGGTACTGGTCCAGGCGGCAGCCCTCTATGACAAATGGCAGAATAACGGCAGCACGTTCCGGTTTGAATACGGTTACAGAAGTTCCGGACAACAGGAGTCGGAATCAGAGCCGGCTCCGGCAGTGTTTCCGGTCCGGGGGATCGCGGCGGTCTACCTGTTCCTGACAGGTCTCTACAGCGGAGTGATGCTGGGAAGCGACGAGGAGAAAGGCCTGTTTCTCCCCCTGCCGCCGGGAAGACGGATCCGGTGCAGCCTGGCCGCGCTGGCGGCTCCCGTATTTCTGGCCGCAGTGTCAGCCATGGCGGCTCTGAAGGCGGGAGGATGTCTGGAAAACCCGGGGAGGGAGGCGGCAGTTCTGGCGGTGTATTGCCTGGCAGTCTGTATCTTTGCCTATGGAGCGAAGGCGGTCTGCAGAAAGCCTCAGATCCTGTGCTGCATGATTCCTTTCTTTCTGGTGGGGAGCCTGGTCTTTGCTCCGGTGATCGTGGATATCAGACAGTTTTTCCCGGCCATGGGATGGGTCGAGAAGCTGTTTCTGCCTTCCTGGTATCTGAGGGCTTTTTAACATTACCGGACTGTTTTGAGGCCCCTTTTCCTCTCTGCAGCCGGATGACCACAAGCTCCGGGGGATTCATAACCCGCACAAAAAAGTGGTTGCCCAGCCCCCGGCTGACGATCAGATGTTTTCCCTGTTCCGTAAAATGGCCGCCGTCGTACCGGGGGAACAGGGTCAGGTCCGGTGAGAGGAGGCCTCCCAGACCGGGGATCCGGATAATGCCTCCGTGGATATGACCGGAGAGGGTCAGATCAGCGCCCCAGTCCCGGCAGGCAGGGTAATACAGAGGATTGTGGGACAGGAGGATATTGTAGCAGTCCTTATCCGCCGGCCCCAGGGCTTCAGCAGTATGGGCGGCCGTAAAGCAGATTCCTTTCACATAATCTTCCCGGAACGGATCTTTATAATAGGGCATGGGCATGACCAGCCCGTATATTTTAAGAAAACTGCCTTTCCGGGACACGGTGCACCATCTGTTTTCCAGAACGGTGATGCCCAGAGATTTCAGTTTTTTCATGAGTCTGTCATAATGAGCCGGTTTCAGTCCCTGCTCATGATTGCCGGGGGTGTAGCAGACGGGCCAAAGTTTTGTCAGACCGGAGCACAGCCGGATCAGATTGGCCTGGGAGCGGGGGTGATCGTCGGCCATGTCCCCGGTCATGGCGATCATGTCCGGTTCGGCCTGACGGATCTTTCGGATCAGAAGCTGGTTGCCGCTGCCGTAGCTTTCACCGTGAAGATCTGAGAGATGGACGATGGTAAACCCGTGAAACGCTTTCGGGAGGCGGGGGGAAGTAATGGTGTAATGAACTGTGCGAAACAAAGGCATTCCTTTCCGGGCTTTGGGCCCTGTAAATGGATTTATGCCGTCATGATACATGATTGAGAGGGCAATGTCAACTGTTAGATGTGATCTCTCAGGACCATACGGAGGAGGAAAGAAACGATGGAGAAAGAACTGTATGAGAATTACTGCCGGATCCTGGAGGCAGAACTGGTGCCGGCTCTCGGGTGTACGGAGCCCATAGCCATAGCCTATGCGGCGGCAAAAGCCAGGGAGGTGCTGGGGATGTTTCCTGAGCATATCGAGATGAGCTGCAGCGGCAATATTATCAAAAATGTAAAAGGCGTCACGGTCCCCAATTCCGGAGGCATGAAAGGCATCGATGTGGCAGCCGCCCTGGGTGTGGTAGGAGGAGATGCGGACAGCCAGCTGGAAGTGCTGGAGAAGGTGACCCAGGAGGATATAGACAGGACCAGAGAACTGGTAAAACAGGGGTTCTGCAGCTGCACTCTGGCAGAAGACGTGGAAAATCTCTATATTGTGGCCAGGGTGGAAGCCCGGGGCCACAGTGCGGAGGTAACCATCATTAACCGTCATACCTATATTACACGCATCGTAAAGGACGATCAGGTTGTGTTTGAGCGTTCCCTCGGACTGGAAGGAGAATCCGAGGCAGTGGACCGTTCCCGGTTAAATGTCAGAGATATCCTGGAGTTTGCCGATCAGGTGCGCATGGAAGATGTGGAGAAGGTTCTGGGACGGCAGGTGGAGTATAACACAGCCATTGCCGAGGCAGGACTGAGCAAAACCTATGGCGCCCAGGTAGGCAGGACCCTGCTCCAGTACTACGGATCCGATGTGAAGGTCCGGGCCAGAGCCAAGGCGGCCGCCGGGTCCGATGCCAGGATGTCCGGCTGCTCCATGCCGGTGGTCATCAACTCCGGCAGCGGCAACCAGGGGATGACCGTGTCGCTTCCGGTCATTGAATTTGCCAGGGAACTGAATCTGAATCAGGAGGCTCTTTACCGGGCGCTGGTGGTCAGCAATCTCATCGCCATCCATCAGAAGAAGTACATCGGAAGTCTTTCAGCCTACTGCGGAGCCGTCAGCGCGGCCTGCGGAGCCGGGGCGGCGATCACCTACATGACAGGGGGGAGCTACGAGGAAGTGTCCAGGACCATCGTCAATACCATTGCCAATGTAGGCGGCATTGTCTGTGACGGAGCCAAGTCTTCCTGTGCGGCCAAGATCGCCTCTGCCGTGGATGCGGCCATCCTGGCTCACTATATGGGGATGGTGAACCGATGTTTCCAGCCGGGAGAGGGCATCGTTCAGGAGGATGTGGAGAAGACCATAAAGAATGTGGGCTACATCGGACGTGTGGGAATGAAACGGACGGATACGGAGATCCTGAATATTATGATCGATAAGGCGGATGTGGATAAGGGATGACAGAAGGCCGGGGGCAGCCCCGGCCTGTCTGTTTCTGATGCTGTCTGTTCTTAGTGGAAACTCCGGATCCAGTTCAGAAGGGAGTTGTGGTAGACATTCTCCATCACGTCCTGGCGCATCCGGTCCGTTATGGGTCCGTTCATGGCCATCCTCTCCAGGATCGCCTGCTGAAGTTCCTCGATATCCATCTCTTCATAAGTCTTTTTCCGCATCGGAGACGCGGCCTTTGTCTCCTGTCCTTTCTTCCCGTCTGTACTCCGGCTGTCTGACCGCATCCGGTCCCTGTTTCCAGGTGCCGGAGCCGTCTGCCGGCCATCCGTGCTCTGTGGGCCTGCTGCGGCTGACTGTCTGTCCGCGGCGCTCCGGCCGCCTGTGGCGGTCTGTTTTGTGCGGGAGTTTGTGGCTGGCGCGGCTGTCTGTTTTGTGGCGGTGTTCCTGTCGTCTGTAGCTGCCTGTTCTGCGGGGGAGTTCGAGCCTGACGCAGTTGTCTGCTTTGAGCGGGAAGTTCTGCTTGATACAGCCGTCTGTTTTGTGGCGGTGTTCCGGTTGTCTGTGTCTGCCTGATTTGCGGTCTTTCCGGGCTCTGCCGGGATCCAGATTCCGCCGCTGTTTGCCGGGATCATGATGTGGATCCTGCCGTCTGCAGCTTTTACGATCTCTCCTGACAGCAGTTCCTGGAAAGCGGAGGCGCTTCCTGCCGGAAGATCCATGACGGCATCCTGCTCATCGTTATTCACTGCCACCAGAACGGTTTCGTCATGATAATTTCTTCCAAAGCCGTACTGCCGGTTGGTAAGGACCAGTTCTTTGTAATCCCCGTAGGAGAGTGCCTTTACCTTCTGACGGATCTTTCCCAGGGCGGTGATCAGCCGGGTGCAGCCGTTGCTCTCCTGTGCATCTTCATAGTCCTCCAGACTCAGGGCAGGCCGCAGAGAATCGTCGGAATACCGTTCCTTCTTCCCCTCGATCCCGAATTCGGAGCCGTAATAGACAGAAGGTACTCCGGGAAGCGTATATAAAAGGATGTGGACCGGAACGAAGTGAGCCTTGTTGGTCAGTTTGGTGTAGATCCGCTCCACATCATGGTTGTCCACAAAATTATAGAGCTTCAGCCCGTCGGGACGGTTGCCTCCCATCTCATAGAGCCGTCTCACGGTGTGGGCGATCTCGAAATAGTTGTGGTCATTGTGGCCCGAATAGAGCGCCTTGTGAAGATGGTAATTGGTGACCGAGTGAAGAGTGCCCTCGTTGACCCACCTGGTATAGTCGCCGTGGATCACTTCACCCATGAGCCAGAAATCAGATCCGATCTCATTGGCCGTCTGCCGAAGGGCCTGCATATATCCGAAATCCAGCACATCGGCGGCATCCAGACGGATCCCGTCGATCCGGAATTCAGCGGCCCAGAAGCGGATCACATCACAGATATAGTCTCTGACAGCCGGATTGTTCTGATTCAGCTTCGCAAGAAGATCATATCCGCCCCAGTTGTCATAGGAAAACCCGTCGTTGTATTCATTATTGCCCCAGAAATTCACATGGCAGTACCAGTCTTTGTAAGGAGACTGGTCCCGGTTTTTCTTAATATCCTGAAAAGCAAAAAAATCTCTTCCCGTGTGATTGAAAACCCCATCCAGGATGACCCGGATTCCCTGTCTGTGGCATTCCTCCACAAAGGCTGTCAGGTCTTCGTTGGTTCCCAGACGGCTGTCCAGCTTTTTGTAGTCCGTGGTCTCGTAACCGTGGCCCACGGATTCAAACAGCGGGCCGATATAAAGGGCATTGCAGCCGATGTCCCTGATGTGTGTGATCCATGGTAGCAGAGTATTGAGCCGGTGCTCAGGCTCTCCGTAAGAATTGGTTTTAGGCGCCCCCGTCAGGCCCAGGGGATAAATGTGATAGAAAATGGCTTCGTCATACCATGCCATAGGTCAGATCCCTCCCTGTTCTGTGTTTGATCTCCGGCGGTCCGGCGCGGCGGACCACCAGTTTGATTATACCCTAAAATCCTGTTTTGTCATAGCCTTTTTCGAATATTAAGGAAGGTCGGTTTTAAAAGAGTGACGGCAGAAAAAGCTTTCTGTATGAGTTCGTCTGCAGCCGGCAATACTACCCTCTGTGAACAAGTTGTGTGTCCTCTTGTCCACGGAGGATATCATCACATGATACCCGGTCAGAAGCTCTTATGACCGGCAGCCATAACAGAGACATAAAGGAGAACAGGGATGAAATATGTATGCGACGTATGCGGTTGGGAATATGACGAGGAGAAAGGATATCCGGAAGGCGGTATTGAACCGGGAACAAAATGGGAAGATGTGCCCGATGATTTTGAGTGTCCCCTCTGCTTTGTAGGGAAGGATCAGTTTTCAAAAGAATAAAAGGTCTGTTTTTACAGGCTGTCAGGAAGCGGGGGTACCAAAAAAAGATACTCCCGCGTTAAAACAGGGGGTAAATAAATAGACTTTGTTTCCTGCCCGTGATACAATGAATCCGGAGAGAAGAATTTACGGATCAGATAATATGGCGGATCGGGGAGGAAAGAATATGGGTACAGAGAGCAAGAAACTGGGACATGACGATTCCAGCGGTTTTGAATTTGCCAGGGAGATGCTGGCAGGCGACGTGACGGCAGGGATCAATTTTGACCGTATCATGAAAAACCCAGAAGAGGGATATCAGATCATCGAATACCTGCTGTGTGACGAGAACCAGCCAAAAGTCACGCCTTATACCAGTCATCCCAGGTATTACTGGAATAAAAACAAGAATAAATTCTTGGCGCTCTGGAGAACAAAGACAGATTTTGATGCCGCCCTTTTTCTCGTAAACTATGCGAAAAAAGGAACGGCTCATGAAAATGAGGTTCTTTTGATCGAAGTTCTGGATATGGATGAAACAGGGATCCTTAAGGAGAAACAGACCAGATTTACCAGAAGCGGTTTTTCCAGATGGTTCCGGGATAAGAACAGTCAGTGTTTATCCGATACCGATGGTATACTGCGGGATATTTATGACAAAAAAAGTCTGGAAGAACTTGGCCGCATTGTTCTTGCCAAGGGCAAGCATCAGGGGGAATCTCTGAGGGATATCTGGAGCAGAGCAGAGGGGAAAAGCTACCTCAGGTTTTATCAGCAGCAGAGAAATTATGAATATCACACCGCGGTAGAATGCTTTGTGAAAAAACAGGAAGCACAGTAAAATCCAATATTTCATAAAAAAGGAAAAAACATGGACAATACCAGAAACCTGCGCGTAGCTCTCCTCCAGCTTGCGCCGGGGAAAACGATGGAGGAAAATCTGGAAAAGGGTCTTCTCGCATGCCGCCGGGCCAGAAGGCAGGGAGCCGACATCGCCCTGTTTCCGGAGATGTGGAGCTGCGGCTATGAGATCCCCGAAGACCCGGAGGCCCTGAGGAAACTGGCCGTGGGCAGGGACAGCGCTTTTCTGGAGGAATTCCGGAAGCTGGCCAAAGAACTGGACATGGCCGTGGGCATCACGTTTCTGGAGAAGTGGGAGCCATCCCCCAGAAACAGTATCTGTCTTGTGGACCGGTTCGGCCGTGACCAATACATCTATGCCAAGGTACATACATGTGACTTCGGTGAGGAGAACCGGCTGACGCCGGGAGAGGAATTTTTCGTCGCAGATTTGGATACGGCCGCAGGCGCGGTAAAGGTGGGCAGTATGATCTGCTATGACAGGGAATTTCCGGAGAGCGCCAGGATCCTCATGCTGAAGGGGGCAGAGATCCTGCTGGTTCCCAATGCCTGCCCCATGGAGATTAACCGGATCTCCCAGCTGCGGGGAAGGGCATACGAGAATATGGTTGGAATCGCCACCGTCAATTATCCGGACACGCAGGAGGACTGCAACGGCCATTCCACGGCATTTGACGGCATTGCCTACAGGCCGGATGAACCGGGATCCAGGGACACGCTGATCCTGGAGGCGGATGGGGCGGAGGGGATTTTTGTTGCGGATTTTCCAATTGACGAGATGAGGGCCTACCGGCGGCGGGAAGTCCACGGCAATGCCTACCGGCGGCCGGACCGGTACGGGATCCTGATATCAGAGGAGATCCGGGAGCCGTTTATCAGAGAGGACAGGAGAAAAACATCCGGGAGCTGAGAACCGGACCGCCGGATTCAGCGGGTTTCCATCCCTGGTCAATTAACAAATGGACAGTTTTTTGCTTCATTTTTCACTTGAAAGAAAGGGAGAAAAGGATACAATAGAGCCGTAACGAACACAATACCGGACTCCGGAATCATAGTGTTGGAGGCAGAATGATGGAAAGAAAAGAAACTTCACAAAAATGGAAAAGGATCGCCATGTCCTTTTTCGGGGTCATCGTCACAGGATTCTGTGTAGGTGCTTTTCAGAAAGCCAATCTGGGAGCAGATCCTTTTACCTGTTTTGTCACAGGAATCGGCAATATTTTTCACTCCACTTACAGTACCTTTTATCTCGTCATCACCGGAGCCCTGCTGGTGGGAGTGTTCTTTGTGGAGAAGCACTACATAGGCATCGCCACAGTGATTAATCTGCTCTTTACAGGGGCGGCGGCGGACCTGATGAGAGGGATCCTGGACGGCTTTTTCCCGGATCCGTCCATGCCGGTGCGGATCGCTATGATGCTCTTTGGGATTTTCGGGACCTGTTTTGCGGCTTCCGTGTATTTTACGGCGGACCTGGGGGTGTCGGCCTATGATGCCTGGTCCCTGATCGCAGGCAACAAATATAAGATTCTGCCCTTTCGGGTCTGCAGGATCATTACGGACTCTGTCTGTGTCCTCACCGGTTTTATCTTCCATGTGACCATCGGCGTGGGAACCGTGATTACCGCCCTGTTTATGGGTCCCGTGGTTCAGTGGTTCAACACCAATGTGTCGGAACCGTTTTTGTACGGCCATAAAAAATAGACAAGAAGGCTTCTTCCGTTCGGAGCAGGGAGAGGCCTTTTTCCTTTCCGGATATAGCAGGGACGGGCAGGAAGTATCAGGCCTTTGGCCGATGTGAAAAACCGGATGAAAACTGTTTTACGTCTGGGGGCCACACCCTTTTTGCACGGTTTTTAGTAGCAACGGGAGGGAAATTATGGTATGATGTTACTGTTCCTGTCAGTCATCTGTCTGACAGGTTGGACTGACATGGGGTTGACAAAGTGACAGAGGAGAGACAGAGATGGGAAAATTTTTCAGTGATGTGGTAGAACAGGCGCTGAGAGACATTTATTATGACGTGACTACCGGCCGCGGGCAGGAAAGCTTCCGGCGGCTGGAGAAGGCTTCTGCGGCAGGGGATGGAGATGCCACCTGTATTCTCGCCCGTTGCCTCTGCGGCTATCAGTATGTGTGGAGAGGACATGAGTTTCCCGAGGACGATGACAGGGCGGAAGCGCTGATGCACGAGGCAGTGGAGCAGGGAAGTGCCATGGGCGTGCTGCTGGCTTTGCGGAGCGGCGTGCTGACGCCGGAGCTGAAGGCCAGGATGCCATTTGCTGACTTAAAGGAGGCCTTTGAGATCGTTCTGGAGAAGGCGGAAGGAGGAGAGCCTTTCTGTCAGTATACCGTGGGAAATGTTTACTTCTGGTGGGATTTTCTGGAGATCGAGGGGAAAGGCAGGGAGTCTTTTCCCGATATTGACAGCTTCCGTGCCTATCTGAGGGCAAATATCTCCAAATGCGAGGACTGGTTCTGGAAGGCTTTTCGCGGCGGTATGTACTACGCAGGCAACAATTTATGCCGGTACTATGAGAAAGGCGATGAGGATCTGATCGCGCCTCAGCCCCAGAAGGCGGAGACGATCTGGGAGACCGGGGCAAAGCTGGGCTATCCTATCCATCAGCATATCTATGCCAAAGACCTGGCACAGGCGGGAAGAGAGGCAGAGGCCCTGGAGTGGCATAAGAAGGCAGCAGAGAACGGGGAGAAAGAGAGCTGGTACTTCGTGGGCAGGGCCTACGAGGAGGGAAAGGTGGTTCCCCAGGATTGTGCTTACGCTGCCAGGTGTTATGAGAAAGGGCCGGCGGACAGCATCGGATGCTGCAACCGACTGGGAGCTCTGTTATTTGACGGGAAAGGGGTTCCCCAGGATTACGTCAGGGCAGTGGAGCTTCTCACCAAAGCCTTTGACCAGGACAACAAGTGGGGAATCGTCTATCTGGCAAAAGCCTATTTTAACGGCCTGGGAGTCCAGAAGGATTACGTCAGGGCCAGGACCTTTCTGGAGAAAGTGACCTGGGTCAGCGAGGAGGCATACTATATGCTGGGCGTGATCTATGCCCGGGGCCTGGGAGTCTCCAGAGACATCAAAAAGGGAGCAGAGTATCTGCAGAAGGCGGGAAGCCTTCCGGAAGCCGGAGAAGAGCTGTCCAGATACAAGAAAACTCTTTTCGGAAAATGGGTAGAGAAGAAGTAGGACCTGCCGCCTGACCGCCGGTGAGGAGGCATAACATTTATACAAGCAGGAGGAAAAACATGAAACAGGATATGATCGTAATTCTTGACCTGGGCAGCACAGAGAATACTGCCGTGGCCCGTCAGATCCGGGAACTGGGAGTGTACAGCGAGATCCATCCCCATGACATCACCCCCCAGGCCCTGAAAGAACTGGAGAATGTAAAGGGGATCGTGTTAAACGGCGGGGAGAACCGTGTGGTAGACGGCGCGGCAGTGGATATCGACCCGGCGCTGTATGACTGCGGTTATCCCATGATAGCCATCGATCACCCCACGGCCCGGTGCGAAAAGAGACTGGAGACTCTCCCGGACAAGGAAACTCTCAGGGAGTTTGTCTTTGACACCTGCCACGCTCAGGCCAACTGGAATATGAAGAATTTTATTGAGGACCAGGTGGAGCTGATCCGCCGCCAGGTAGGAGACAGGAAAGTGCTTCTGGCCCTCTCAGGCGGCGTGGATTCGTCCGTAGTTGCCGCCATGCTCATCAAGGCCATCGGAAAGCAGCTGGTATGCGTCCATGTGAACCACGGTCTCATGCGGAAACACGAATCGGAGAGCGTCATCGAAGTATTCAAGAATCAGCTTCATGCCAATCTGATCTATGCGGATGCCACCGAGAGATTTCTGGGCAAGCTGGCAGGAGTGGCTGACCCGGAGCAGAAGCGCAAGATCATAGGCGGAGAATTTATCCGGGTGTTCGAGGAGGAAGCCAGAAAGCTGGAGGGCATCGATTTCCTGGGTCAGGGAACCATCTACCCGGATATCATCGAGAGCGGCACCAAGACGGCCAGGATGGTGAAATCCCACCACAATGTGGGAGGCCTGCCGGAGGATTTGAAGTTCGAGCTGGTGGAGCCCTTAAAGCAGCTGTTTAAAGATGAAGTGCGGGCCTGCGGTGTGGAACTGGGTCTGCCTGCCTCCATGGTCTACCGTCAGCCCTTCCCAGGCCCGGGTCTGGGTGTCCGGTGTCTCGGCGCCATCACCAGAGACCGGCTGGAGGCTGTCAGAGAATCCGACGCTATCCTCAGAGATGAGTTCGAAAAGGCAGGGCTTGACAAGAAGGTATGGCAGTACTTTACCGTGGTGCCGGATTTCAAGTCCGTGGGAGTGAAGAACAACGCCAGGTGCTTTGACTATATGGTGATTATCCGGGCGATCAACACGGTGGATGCCATGAGCGCTACGGTGGAGAGAGTGGACTGGGATGTGCTTGAGAGGATTACAAACCGGATCCTGGCGGAAGTGGGGAATGTGTGCAGAGTGTGCTATGATATGAGTCCGAAGCCGCCGGCGACGATAGAATTTGAATAGGGTGTCCCGCTCCTACCGATTTCTCACCATTTATCCCACTGAGAATGATCTGAAAACAGGACTGGGAAAACAGAAGAATGAACCTGCTATAAGGCAGAGCCAAAAGGGTATAATCTACCCTTTTGGCTCTGTTTCGACCAATTTCATATTTTCAGGTATTCCATTCTCTCCCTAAATCCCTTATAATGGTCATACCTGTTGAAAGTTCCATAAGGAACGGATGGCAGGTTGGAGACATCAGCGAAAACGAGTGAGCACTCCCTATTTGGAGAATACGCACCTTCGGGACGGGTTTAATTCATGTTAGACCAGTGCCGCAGGTGTGTAAACACCAAAGAAAGGAGGATCGGGTCTGTGGGTATTTTAGACATCATGAGCCGCATCGTAAGTATCTTAGTAGGTCTGGCAACATTGGCTGAAAAGAGTAAACCTTACATAAAGCGGCACAAGGGACAGACAGAAAAAGACCCATCAGCAAGCTTGGCGGCGACTGATGGGTCGAGAGACGATTGCTTAAATTAGCAATCTGTAATTCCCTAAGGGCGGCAGCTACATCGCCGCCTTTCTCCTATTACAAGTTCATAATAACATTTTGCCAGGGTGAAGTCAATGAAAATTTCTTACCCTTCCTCCGGTTCACCAAATATTTTACAGTATTCATCAGCAGACATCTTTAATATGCTAAGATTCACAGAAAATGGATGCTTTTTCATTGGAGAAATATTATACAAACTTTTCTCAAAAAAATGAGACATAAAGCAATTGACACCTAATATGATACCACATATAATAAGAATAGGAGGTATTCGAGATGTCAAAGTGGGATAAACTACTAACACGAATTTGTTCAATGTCGAAAGATATCCGGTTTGATGAACTGCGCAAGGTGTTGGAGAGCTATGGATATGAGATGAATGCCCCTAGAAGCGGAAGCAGTCATTGCACATTTAGAAAAACAGGATGTAAGCCGATTACAATACCAAAACATGAGCCAATTAAGAAGGTTTATATTGAGATGGTGAGACAGATTGTAGAAAGTGAGGCGAGAAGCGATGAAAACGCTGAATGATTATATGGCATTATCTTATCGAATGGAGATTGTGGAAGATAAGGATGAAGGGGGATTTGTGGTTTCTTATCCTGATCTTCCGGGGTGTATTACTTGTGGCGAAACAGTGGAGCATGCGGTAGCAAATGCAATGGATGCTAAGAAGGCGTGGATTGAAGCTGCGCTTGAAGATGGGGTTGAGATTAATGAACCAGACAGCCTGGAAGATTATTCTGGTCAATTTAAATTGAGAATACCCCGCAGTTTACATCGATTATTAGCTGAGCATTCAAAAAGAGAGGGAATAAGCATGAATCAATATTGTGTATATCTTCTTTCAAGAAATGATGCAGTTTACTCAAAATAAAAAGTCAAATATGTTATTTTAAAGGTGGCAACACTTTGGCAATAGAAAATCAGCAAACCATAATAAATGATATATTCTTAAGGAAAGTATCAGATTCAGGGCAGACAAAGAGAGCAGTTCTATATAAAAGATAAAACTGCCCTGAATGTGATTCTTTCTAATTGTACCAGGTCGCGGATGGATGGCCGTTATGTATATGGGAATAGTATTCTTCTCTCCTGGCAATCATGCTGAAATTCTGATGGAAGGTTAGGCATAAAGAAGGCATTTTCAGGCTGATTGCATAAGCATATCCCATAAAAGGGCATGTTTCATAAGCCTTCTTGCGGAGGCCTTTGAAAATAGTATTTAGTAAAAACAGCTCATTATCAGGAAGCGGCATATATCCTTCCGATGTGCCGCATGTTACAGCATCCGCATTCTGGGCAGATGCGGATATTTATGTTCCAGACTGCTTTCAAAAGTTCCGGTATAGACAGATTGGTATAGTTTGCTTTGAAGCGCTGGCGTCCCTGTATTGTAAAGATCAGCTTCAGGTTTCTGGTCTTATACCAGTTATTCAGGAATGATCTGAAAACAGGACTGGGAAAACAGAAGAATGAACCTGCTATAAGGCAGAGCCAAAAGAGTATAATCTACCCTTTTGACTCTATTTTTGGAGGTAAAATTAAATAAATAGAGTTAAGAACAACAAAGTACCCAATATGTATTAAAATACCACATTGCAAGAAGTTCTCCTTTGCTGAAAGTTCATATTATTATATGAGTTTACCTCAAAATACATGGTTTCCCCCAAATATCCTGCATTTAATTCTGTTAAACGTCCGTTTGCCCAATTGTTAGTGCTTCGCTTGTCAAACCAATGCAGCCATTCGCAGTCGTTTTCATAAATTACGCCAAAATAAAACTGGCAATTATAATTTAAGCAACGAACATATTCTTTCAATTTTGTAATATCGGTTTTGATGTAATCAGATGTCGATGTGGCATTTCCACTATCATATTTTAATTCTATAATAGCAGCTATGTCGGTCACTTTTTCGGATAACCACTTTTTTTCTAATGCCATATCCATTTCAACAATTACCAGATCTGCAAAAAATTTTAGATCCTTAAAATAAAATTCCGGATAGATATATAACTGATTTTGTTGAAGTAATGGATTCAGTTCGTTTTGTAAATGATGGTATAAACTGCATTGAAGGCTTGCTTCTTTTATTAGGAAACCATTACCGTAATCAGTGCAGATATTATGAAGCCATATATTTTTTATTGCTTTATCGATTTCTTTTTGAAGATTCCTTTTAATCATTGTGTGCTCCTGCTGGCAAATGTAGCTTTAGTTTAATTCTGTCAAGTATTCCTGATACTCTTCAAGATCGCGATCCATACAACGATCCCCGCCATCCCGCGTCAGATGAAATTTGGAGATGAAATGCCCTGTATCATCCAGATAGGCGCGGAAATTCATCTGGTCACATCCAGGTTCCTTTCGCGCGTCACGATTTCTGGGAAATAAGGTTATGACTACCTGATAACCTTTGTCCGTTCTGGCAAATATCATGCTAAAACACCACTTTTCTAAACTCTTAATTACAAGATCCAGACAGGTCATCCCCAATGTTTGATTTATAGAATTGTCCCCATTCAGCCATAGAATCAAGGATTGGGCGCAGAGTATCGCCTAATTCGCTTAAAGCGTATTCCACTCTTGGCGGCACTTCAGGGTATGCCGTGCGTGTGATAATGCCGTCTGATTCTAAGGAACGCAGAGTATCCGTCAGAACTTTCTGGCTTATCCCCGTCAGATCTTTTCTTAATTCATTGAAACGCCACGGGCGTGCCAGCAGGTTTCGGATGACCAGCAGTTTCCATTTGCTGCCGATCAGTTCCACGGTTGTCGCCACCGGACAGGCCGGCATCTCTTCCTTTGTCAGCATCAGATCACCTCCAATGGTTTAAATTAGAATGTTATATGCAAATTATAGTGTAATATATAAGCGCTGTCAAGAAGATGAGGCAGGTTACAAATAAGTAACCCGGTTATAAAAAAGTGCGTACTTTTTTAATCGCTGTCCATGGATTACAATGTAATCGCAGGCAGATAAGTAATCTGTAGAAAAGAAACGGAGGTAAAATTATGGCACTTTCTAATTTATCAGGATGGCATGAGATGGCGGCTCCCGCTTCCGCCTGCGGAGCCGGAGACAAACCGGAGACGAAACCCGCGGCCTGCGGAGCCGGGGACAAGCCGGAGACGAAGCCTGCGGCCTGCGGAACTGCCTGCGGGGCCGGAGACAAGCCGGAGACGAAACCCGCGGCCTGCGGAGCCGGAGACAAGCCAGAGACGAAACCTGCGGCCTGCGGTTCCGCCTGCGGAGCCGGGGAAAAATAATCGGGCAGCCTGACACAGCCCTGGACCCTGGCAGTTTTGAGTACATAGGAGCTGCCGGGGATTTCCCGAAATATTACGCTTTGACAGCGTTTGAGTATAGATAGGAAACGGAAAGGAAGGAACGGACTCATGAAAGAATATTTTGCTTTTCAATGGCATATCACAGATGACTGTGATCAGAGATGTAAGCATTGTTATATCTTTTCTGAAAACAACTGTAAGAAACTGGACTCCATGACGTGGGAGCAGATGGAGGAAGTGGTGGCGAACTGCGAGGATTTCTGTGAGGTATATCACCGTCTTCCGTATTTTTATATTACCGGAGGTGACCCCATCCTTCATCCGGATTTTTGGCGGCTGATGGACCTGTTGAAAAGCAAAGATATTCCCTTTACGATTCTTGGAAATCCTTTTCATCTGGACGATGAAGTCTGCCGGAGGCTGAAAGAACACGGCTGCCAGAAGTATCAGCTTTCTCTTGACGGGATGAAACAGACCCATGACTGGTTCCGGAAACCGGGGTCTTTCGATATTACGCTGGAGAAGATCGGCTGCCTGAAGAGGGCGGGGATCCGGGCGGTGATCATGACTACGGTATCCGGTATGAATATCAGGGAGATCCCGGATATCATTGACACGGTGGTGGAACATAAGGCGGATGTGTTTGCATTTGCCAGATACTGTCCTACCAGCGACGAGAAGGATACCGGCATGACTCCTCTGGAATACAGGAATCTTCTGGCTGTCTGTGACAGAAAATTCAAGGAATATGAAGCCGCCGGCTGCGAGACCTATTTCAGCAAGAAGGATCATCTGTGGACGCTGTACGAATACGAGACCGGGGAGTTTAAGATTCCGGAGAACGCCCGGGAAGGCGTGATCTACGGGGGCTGCAACTGCGGAAACTGCCACTTGACCATCCTCCCCAATGGGGATGTCTATGCCTGCCGCCGGGTGCTGGACAGCAAGGTGTCAAATATATTTGAGGACCGTCTGGCAGACGTGTGGGTGTGCCAGATGGAGCAGTACCGGGAATATGACAGGTTTGAGAAATGTTCCAAATGTGAGCTGAAGGCCTGGTGCCGTGGATGTCCGGCGGTGGCAAGGGGGGCAAACGGAGACTTTTATGCCGCTGACCCTCAATGCTGGAAAGAGATCGACACAGAGAAAGACAATGTAAAGAGGGCGCCTGCGCTGATGGATCTCATTGAAGCCCGCCATTCTGTCCGGAAGTATACACAACAGCAGATCAGCCGTGAGGAGTTGGAGCTGATCTTAAAGGCAGGCAGTTTCGCGCCCAACGCCGGAGGCGGACAGAGGAGTATGCTGGTAGGAATCCGGAACCGGGAGCTGACAGCAAAGATCGGCGTGATGAATCTGGCGGGATTTGACCGTTCCAGGCTGGCAGGCTCTTATGTGTCCAGAGAGCAGCCCAGTGTCATTGACGACCCGGCCATAAAGAACGGGTTTTATGGAGCGCCGTCTGTTGTGGTCATCTTTGGACAGGATCATTTTATGTTTCGGGTCCCGGATGCGTTCTGCTGCGCGGAAAATATGGTTCTCCAGGCCACCGAGCTGGGCATCGCTTCCTGCATCATCTCCCGGGGGGAGGAAACCTTTGCCGGTCCGGAGGGGAAGCGGCTGCTGAAAGAGTGGGAGATCCCGGAAAATTATTCCGCCATTTGTTTTGTTATTCTCGGCCACATTGACGGCGGGCAGCCCAAAACAAAGCCCAGGAAGCCGGGGCGGGTGAAGATGATCGAGGAAGTGGGAGAGAAGGAAGCAGATTGATGAGCCGGAGATCCCATATGCGGGAGACGGACAGAAGGCAGAGAGATACAACCTTGATACTAAGAGAAAATGGGAGGAAAAAAGATGGATGCGAAGACTTGTTTGCGGAAATTACAGTATGTAGGTGTCCTGGCGTTTGCCACGGTGGACAGGGAGGGAAATCCCCAGGTCCGCGATATCAGCGCGATTCATTATGAAGAGGATGCTCTCTATTTTTTTACGGCAAGGGGGAAAGACTTTTGCAGGGAGCTCCTTGAGGACGGGCGGGTTCAGGTACTTGGGTATACCAGATATAAGGAAATGATCCGGCTGTCGGCGAAAGCGGAACCAGCGGCGGAAAATGAACAGAAAAAATGGATGGACCTGATCTTTGAGGAGCAGCCTTATCTTTCCAATGTGTATCCCGGCGATACCAGGAACATTGGCATCATATTTCAGATCAGGGATGGGTGGATAGAATATTTCCATCTGGGAGTGAATCCTATTTTCCGGGAGACTTATGTGATCGGAGAGGGGATTGGGGCAGTGAAAGGATATGAGATCACGGATGCCTGCGTCGGCTGCGGCAAATGTAAGAAAAATTGTCCTCAGGGGTGTATCGAAGAGGGAACCCCATATAAGATTATACAGGAGCATTGTCTGCACTGCGGAAACTGCCATGAACTGTGCCCTGTCAGGGCGGTGGAGGGAAGGAGCCGGGGGCAGAATGGAGGTGGTATGTGATGTCCGCGAAAAACAGCTTATGGGAGATTGAAAGGCTGAGAGAAGAACTGAAAGCCGCTGACACGGTGGTGATCGGCGCGGGAGCCGGGCTTTCCACATCAGCGGGATTTGTGTATACGGGGGAGCGTTTCCGGAAGTATTTTTCAGATTTTGAAGAGAAGTACGGCTTTCATGATATGTATACGGGAGGGTTCTATCCCTACCGGACGCCGGAAGAACACTGGGCTTATTGGAGCCGGTACATCTATATCAATCGCTATATGGACGCGCCCAAGCCAGTATATGAGGGACTTTTGGAGCTGGTAAAAAATAAGGATTACTTTGTGATTACGACGAATGTGGACCACTGTTTTCAGAAGGCGGGATTTGATAAGCGCAGGCTGTTCTATACCCAGGGAGATTACGGTCTGTTCCAGTGCAGCGAGCCCTGCTGTCAGGAGACCTTTGAAAATGAGGGGATTGTCCGTGAAATGACAGAAAGACAGAGCGATATGGAGATACCGGGTGAGCTTGTGCCAGTATGCCCGCACTGCGGGAAACCGCTGACCATGAACCTGCGTTCTGACGGGCGATTTGTGGAGGATGAGGGGTGGCATGAGGCAGGGGGGAGGTATAAAGATTTTTTGCGCGGAAGGAAGAAGGGGCGGATCCTGTTTCTGGAGCTGGGCGTGGGGTATAACACCCCGGGAATTATCAAGTATCCTTTCTGGCAGATGACAGCGGCAAATCCGAAGGCTGTGTATGTCTGTGTCAATTATGGGGAAGCGGCTTGCCCAAAGGAGATTGAGAAGCAGTCTATATGTATTGACGGGGATATTGGGAAGGTACTTGAGCACTTATAAGTCAAGCAAATAAATCCGACTTCCGATCAGCCAAAACTTTACTACGGGAAAATGCATATTTTCTTTAGATCCCAGCGTATATTATATGTAGTATATTGATTTCATAATTTAAATCTGCTACAATAAAACTACGGGGAAATGCAACATTTTATAAAATTTCGAAGTAAGGTGGGGAAATGGAAGTTATTAAGCGGGAAATATATTTAAAGAGGTTGATTGAGCGTCGCGAAAATGGCTTGATCAAGGTAGTTACCGGTATTAGGAGATGTGGAAAATCTTATCTTCTGTTCAAGTTATATTATCAATATCTTTTGGATTCCGGCGTAGATGCATTCAGGATTATCAGGATTCCGTTAGATGACGAGGATTATGAAGATTTGCGTGACAGCAAACAGTTAAACAGTTATGTGAAAAAGCATATAACTGATGAGGGCATGTGGTATGTCTTTTTGGATGAGGTTCAGATGTGTAAAGGATTTGAGTCAGTACTCAACGGTTTAAACAGAAAGGAGAATCTGGATATTTATGTAACAGGAAGTAATTCAAAATTTCTTTCTTCTGATGTGCTGACAGAATTTCGTGGGCGTGGCGATGAAGTTCGGATATATCCGCTGTCCTTTTCGGAATATGTTTCGGCATATTCCGGGGATAAATATGATGCGTGGCTGGATTATTACACATATGGAGGGCTGCCGCTGATACTCAGCAGGCAAACGGAGGAATTAAAGGCAAAGTATCTGACTGACTTGTGCAGCGAGTTGTATCTAAAGGATATCGAAGAACGTAACAAGCTGCGTGGAAACAATGTCATGGCAGATCTGGTCAATGTCCTTGCATCGGCGGTGGGATCTCTGACGAATCCGACAAAACTGGCAAATACTTTCAACAGCAATGGAATAGGTGTCAGCGATAAAACGATTGGCCTTTATATCAGTTATCTGGAGGATGCTTTTTTTATCAGCAAAGCAGAGCGGTACGATATTAAAGGGAGAAAGTATATTGCTTCCCCCTTTAAATATTATTTCACTGATGTAGGGCTGCGCAATGCCCGGCTTAATTTCAGACAACAGGAAGAAAACCATATTATGGAGAACATCATCTACAACGAATTACTGGTCAGGGGTTTCCAGGTGGATGTCGGTATTGTAGAACACTCTGAACGCGATGGAAAAGGGAAGATTGTACGCAAACGGCTGGAAGTGGATTTTGTCTGCAACCGCGGAAGCCAAAGATATTATATCCAGTCTGCATTTGCGCTTCCAGATAGCGAAAAAATGAATCAGGAAAAGAAATCATTGGTGCATATTGGCGATTCTTTCAAAAAAATCATTGTAGTTAAGGACAGAATCAAATTATGGCGGAATGAGGAAGGAATTGTTGTGATAGGAATTATGGACTTCCTTTTGAATCCCAATAGCCTGGAATTGTAAATCAACATGGTGCGCAAAGAACATAATACCCCGGGGATTATCAAGTATCCGTTCTGGCAGATGACGGCGGAAAATCCGAAGGCAGTGTATGCCTGTATTATTTATGGGGAGGCCGTCTGCCCGCAGGAGATTGAAAGGCAGTCTGTCTGTATTGACGGGGATATCGGGGAGGTACTTAAGTGCTTATAAGGCAATAAATCCGGCTTTTGATCAGCCAAACTTACTTCGGGAAAATGCAACGTTTTACAAAATATTTGGAACAGAAAACAGCCGCAGCAATGACAAAAACGCCATTGCCGCGGCTGTTTTCTATGTGCACGGGCGGAAAGGAAACCTTTAGTTCCCGTTCACGCTTCTCTTCACGTAAGTGGTGTGCAGAAGGTGATGAGCCTTCTCGCTTCCGGGCTCTCCAAGGTAGGTGGCGTACAGCTCCTTGATGGCCGGATTCTCGTGGGACTTGCGGATGGGGTTATCCTTGTCGGAATCGTAGAGCACTTTGGCTCTCAGGGCACGGATATCCACGGTGTTGCGGATATAGCCGGGCTGCTGGGGCTGGCCGCCGCCGTTGATACAGCCGCCGGGGCATCCCATGATCTCGATAAAGTGGTAGTTGGCTTCGCCGGATTTCACCTTGTTCAGCAGCTCTCTGGCATTGCCAAGGCCCGAGGCCACAGCCACCTTCACATCCATGCCTGCCACGCTGTAGGTGGCTTCCTTGATCCCCTTCATGCCACGGACATCGGTGAAGTCCAGACTCTTAAGCTCTTCGCCGGTCAGTGTCTCCACAGCGGTCCTGAGGGCAGCTTCCATAACGCCGCCGGTGGTGCCGAAAATTACCGCCGCGCCGGTGCCAAGGCCCAGAGGAGCGTCAAATTGCTCGTCGGGAAGGGCGGTAAACTTGATGCCCACTTTGCGGATCATCCGGGCCAGTTCTCTGGTGGTCAGGGAGTAGTCCACATCGGGCACTCCGTTGGCCGCCTGGTCCGGTCTTCCGATCTCGAACTTCTTGGCCGTACAGGGCATGATGGATACGGACACGATATCCTCAGGCTTTAAGCCCATCTTCTCGGCGTAGTAGGACTTGGCGATGGCGCCGAACATCTGCTGAGGAGACTTGCAGCTGGACAGATTCTCGGTCATATCCGGGAAATAGTGCTCGCAGTACTTGATCCATCCCGGTGAACAGGAGGTGATCATGGGAAGCACTCCGCCGTGCTGGACTCTCTCGATAAACTCGTGGGCCTCCTCCATGATGGTAAGGTCCGCGCTGAAGTTGGTGTCAAATACTTTGTCAAAACCGATCCTTCTGAGGGCGGCTGCCATCTTGCCTTCCACATTGGTGCCGATGGGGTAGCCGAACTCCTCGCCCAGTCCTGCCCGGACGGCGGGAGCGGTCTGTACGATCACATGCTTGGCCGGGTCCGCGATGGCGGCCAGGACCTGATCGATCTGGGACTTCTCCTGGAGAGCGCCGGTGGGGCAGACAGCGATACACTGACCGCAGGATACACAGCTGGTCTCGCCCAGGCCCATGTCAAAGGCAGAGCCGATAAAGGTGGCAAAGCCTCTCATGTTGGCGCCGATGACGCCGATGCCCTGAGTCTTCTCGCAGACAGCCACGCAGCGGCGGCACAGGATACACTTGGAGTTGTCCCGGAGCATGTGAGCCGCGCTGTCGTCGATGGCGGAAGGGGTCTTCTCGCCGTCGTAGTAGCCTTCATCCTCCACGCCCAGCTCTCTGGCCAGCTGCTGCAGCTCGCAGTTGCCGCTTCTGACGCAGGAGAGGCACTTTCTCTCGTGGTTGGAGAGAAGAAGCTGTAAGGTCTTCTTCCGGGATTCCAGCACCTTGGGGCTGTTGGTCCACACTTCCATGCCGTCATTGATGGGGTACACACAGGAGGCCACCAGGCTTCTGGCCCCTTTTACTTCAACTACACAGATACGGCAGGCTCCGATCTCGTTGATCTCCTTTAAAAAGCAGAGAGTAGGAATCTCGATATGAGCCAGCCGGGCCGCTTCCAGGATGGTAGAACCCTTGGGAGCGCTTACTTCTAAGCCGTTAATTTTAATTGTGATATTCTCCATTCCGATTCTCCTCCATTACTTTTTGTAGATTGCGCCGAATTTACATTTCTCCATACAGGCGCCGCACTTGATACACTTATCCTGGTCAATGACATGAGGATTGCGGACGGTTCCGGAGATGGCGTTGTTGGGGCAGTTGCGGGCGCACAGGGTACAGCCACGGCACTTATCCGGGTCGATGCGGTAGGACAGGAGAGCCTTGCATACGCCTGCGGGACATCTCTTCTCCTTGATATGAGCCTCGTACTCATCCCGGAAATAGCGCAGTGTGGAGAGTACCGGGTTGGGAGCCGTCTGTCCCAGACCGCAGAGGGAATTGTTCTTAATGTAGTAGCACAGTTCCTCCAGCTTGTCCAGGTCTTCCATGGTGGCCTGGCCCTTGGTGATCTTGGTCAGGATCTCCAGCATACGCTTGGTTCCCACACGGCAGGGAGTACATTTGCCGCAGGACTCTTCCACGGTGAACTCCAGGAAGAACTTGGCGATGTCCACCATACAGTCGTCTTCGTCCATAACGATGAGGCCGCCGGAACCCATCATGGAGCCGATGGAGATCAGGTTGTCATAGTCGATGGGAATATCAAAATGCTCTGCCGGGATACAGCCGCCGGAGGGGCCGCCGGTCTGAGCCGCCTTAAACTTCTTACCATTGGGAATACCGCCGCCGATCTCCTCGATGACTTCCCGGAGAGTGGTGCCCATGGGGATCTCCACCAGGCCGGTGTTGTGGATCTTGCCGCCCAGAGCGAAGACCTTGGTTCCCTTGGATTTCTCCGTACCCATGGAGGCGAACCATTCTGCCCCGTGGAGGATGATCTGAGGAATGTTGGCGTAGGTCTCTACGTTATTCAAAATGGTGGGTTTGCCGAACAGACCCTTCTGTGCCGGGAACGGCGGTCTGGGTCTGGGCTCGCCACGGTTGCCCTCGATGGAGGTCATCAGGGCGGTCTCCTCGCCGCAGACGAAAGCGCCGGCGCCCAGTCTTAAGTCGATGTCAAAGGAGAAGTCGGAGCCGAAGATGTTGTTGCCTAAAAGCTCCATCTCCCGGGCCTGGTTGATGGCGATGCGGAGACGCTCCACGGCGATGGGGTACTCGGCACGGACATAAATGTAGCCCTGGGAAGCGCCGATGGCATATCCCGCGATGGCCATGGCCTCCAGAACCGCGTGAGGGTCGCCCTCCAGAACAGAACGGTCCATAAACGCGCCCGGGTCGCCTTCGTCGGCGTTACAGCACACATACTTCTGATCCGCGTCGTTCTGCCTGGCCAGCTTCCACTTTAATCCTGTGGGGAATCCGCCGCCCCCTCTTCCTCTCAGGCCGGAGTCCAGAAGGCACTGGATCACGTCGTCGGGGGTCATCTCTGTCAGGACCTTGCCCAGGGCCTCGTAACCGCCGGTTCCTATGTACTCCTCAATGACTTCCGGGTTGATGATACCGCAGTTTCTCAGGGCGATGCGGTGCTGCTTCTTATAGAAATCCGTGTCGATCAGGGCCTTGACGCTGCCCGCGGGAGTCACGGTCTCGTTGTACAGGAGCCTGGTGACAACCCTTCCCTTTAACAGGTGCTCCGCGACGATCTCCGGGATATCCTCCACTTTGACCATGGAGTAGAAGGTGGCGTCCGGGTAAATGATCATGATGGGGCCCAGGGCGCAGAGGCCGTGGCATCCGGTCTGGACTACGGATACTTCCTCAGTCAGGCCGTTTTTTTCGATCTCGGCTTTTAAAGCTTCCATGATCTGCTGGCTTCCGGAGGAAGTACATCCTGTTCCGCCGCAGACTAATACATGTGAACGATACATCTGGTTTCCTCCTTATTTGATGTCTGCCCCGCTGAGGGTGTATTCTTCCACAACATGACCGCCTACCAGGTGGCGCTCCAGCACCTCCTCAGCCTTCTCCGGGGTCATCTTGATGTAGGTGATCTTCTGTTTGCCCGGCTCCATGACCTCCACGATAGGCTCGTACTGGCACAGTCCGATGCAGCCTGTCTGGGTCACGGAGATCTTGTCCGTCAGGTTTCTTTCCTGAACCAGGGTGGACAGTTTGGTCAGCACCGGTCTGGCGCCGCTGGCGATGCCGCAGGTAGCCATGCCTACTACCACCCGGGTATGGCTGTGGTCTTCAGCCCGCATACTTACCTGGCTCTGCATTCTTTCACGGATAGCTCTTAATTCTTCAAGAGACTTCATATAATTGGTCCTCCAATCTGGCGGCTAATAGACAGCGCCGCCGTCAGTTTCCAGTTTGTTTTCGTTGAGATAGTCCATAATGTAGGCGGATATGTCCGGTGTATCAAAAGGAATATCCCCCAGGACCTGCCGGAATTCCCGGGTGTCCAGAGTAAAGGAGCGGTCGTTATACTGATAGTTGTACACGAAATCCGTCTCCGGATGGTAAACTACCAGGGTATGTATGGTGGTGCTGATATCGCCGAGAGGCATCCGGTCGATGTGGGAGAGGACAAACACCGCGGTCACTTTCGTACCCACTCCGGGCCTGGAAGCGATGGAAAAGCTTCCTCCCGTGCTCTCTGCAGCCATCTTGAAAAAAGGGACCCCAAGGCCTACCTTCCGGGTAGTCCTGCTGGTGAAAAAAGGGTCCGTCACCTGCTCCACCTGCTCCGGCGTCATGCCGCAGCCGTCATCTTCGATGATCACTGTAAGCCGGTCTTCCGGAAAGTCCGCATGGACCGTTATGGTCACGAGAGATGCTTTGGCTCTGGTGGAATTCTCCGCCACATCCAGTACATTTAAGGAAATTTCCGTCATCATGATTATTTATATTTGGCCAGAATGCCCGGGATATCGTCAGGAGTCAGCCTGCCGTAAACCTCTTCGTTGATCATCATGACCGGTGCCAGTCCGCAGGCGCCTACACAGCGGCAGGAGTCAAGGGAGAACCGGCCGTCAGGAGTACACTCTCCGTTGGTGATCCCCAGAAGTTCTTCCAGTTTGCTGAAGATGGCGCCGGAGCCTTTGACATAACACGCTGTGCCCAGACAGACGGAAATCTGATATTTGCCTTTGGGCTGTAAGGCAAACTGGGAATAAAATGTGGAAACTCCGTAGATTTTCTCCAGCGGAATTCCTGTTTCGTCGGAAATCATGGTCTGTACCTCAATGGGGAGATAGCCATAGATATCCTGGGCCTGCTGCATGATGGGCATCAGGGCGCCTTTTGTGTCTTTCAGCTCGGTGATCACCTTTTTTAAGGCAGCTTCCTGTTCAGGGGTGCCGCTGAAAGGAACATGTTCTTTCTTAGAAGCCATGTTAATATCCTCCTCCTGATAAATTGGTTGAGATTTCTGTGATCCATGGCCCCGGGACGGGCCGGATCGGCTTTGCAGGACAAGTCATCCCGCAGGTGCCGGAAAGCACACAACGGCCCGGTGGACACATATGGGGGATGCCCGCCGGGGTATATCATATTTTAACATGGTAATGATAAAAAATCTACCAGAATATCAGAAAAGGAAGAAAATATCTAAAAAAAGACGGCAATCTGCATAAAAGAGGAAAAATCCGGAAAGGTGTTGAATATCCATCGGGTCAATGGTATTCTTATATAAAAAGAATGAAAATACAGGAGGGGAATCATGACAGTTAAAGATGCGATGAATGTACTTGGCGCGAGAGTTCTGGTGGGGGAGGAACATCTGGACCGGGAAGTGCGCAGCGCCTGCGGTTCGGATATGATGAGCGACGTCCTGGCATTTTCCAAGGATCATTCCATTCTGCTCACGGGTCTGTGCAATCCCCAGGTGATCCGGACGGCGGAGATGCTGGACATTGTCTGCATTATCTTTGTGAGGGGGAAAAAGCCGGATGAGACCATCCTGGAGATGGCCAGAGAGCGGGATCTGGTGGTGCTGGAGACGGGACACAGGATGTTTTCTTCCTGCGGCATGCTGTATGCGGCAGGACTTCATGGAGGTGCGATATAATGGCAGATGTGATTGCTCTGACTTATGAGATATCCCCTGATGATTTTACCAGGGCAGGGGAAGCCAGCAGCGATGTAAAGAGTAAATTAAAACAGGTAGGAGTTTCCCCCGCCGCTATCCGGAAGGTGGCCATCGCCATGTACGAGGGTGAGATCAACATGGTGATCCACGCAGAGGGAGGAAAGATCACGGTGGAGATCTCTCCCACGGAGATCCGGATGATACTGGCAGACAGAGGGCCGGGGATCCCGGATATCGAACAGGCCATGCAGGCAGGCTGGTCCACGGCTCCCGACGAGGTCCGTTCCCTGGGATTCGGCGCAGGCATGGGACTGCCCAACATGAAGAAATATACGGATGAAATGAATATCGAGACGACTTTGGGGGTAGGGACCACGATTACCATGGTAGTGAAAATATAGTGAGAGGGGAATGAACGATGGATAAATTTTATCATTCCGTGCGGCTGGATCCGTCCCTTTGCAAGGGGTGTATCAACTGCATCAAACGCTGTCCTACCCAGGCCATCAGGGTGCGGGACGGAAAGGCGCAGATTAACGCCAAATTCTGTATCGACTGTGGGGAGTGTATCCGCATCTGTCCCCACCATGCCAAGATCGCTACCTACGACAAGACGGAGACCATCCGCCAGTATGAATATGCGGTGGCTCTTCCTGCTCCGTCTCTGTACAGCCAGTTCAACAATCTGGATGATGTGAATATCGTGTTAAACGCCCTGAAGATGATGGGCTTTGACGATGTGTTCGAGGTCAGCGCGGCTGCGGAGATCGTATCCGAAGCCACCAGGCAGTATATCTCGGACCATAAGGATCAGGCGCCGATCATCAGCACTGCGTGCCCGTCGGTAGTCAGGCTCATCCGGGTCAGGTTCCCCAACCTGATTCCACACATGCTTCCCCTCAATCCTCCCATCGAGGTGGCGGCGGGGCTGGCGGCTCAGAAGGCTCTGAAGGAGACCGGCCTGCCCAGAGAAAAGATCGGTATCTTTTTCATCTCCCCCTGCCCGTCCAAGGTGACCTATGTGAAATCGCCTCTGGGGACGGAGAAGAGCCAGGTAGATCATGTCCTGGCCATCAAAGACGTCTATCCCCAGCTCCTTTCCCATATGAAAGCCGTGGGGGAGGATCCGGAGGAACTGAGCACGTCCGGAA